>Ga0185299_10000286_pt1 | contig 152814 bp, 144 predicted proteins | sample PaiPotPPA55metaG_FD_128002 | JGI IMG/M metagenome (GOLD analysis project Ga0185299, IMG submission 128002) | Iron sulfur acid spring bacterial and archeal communities from Banff, Canada, to study Microbial Dark Matter (Phase II) - Paint Pots PPA... ...
ATCGATACCGCCGGCATTCGCAGCAAGTGCTGGACGAGCAGCGCAGGCCGGCACTGGGGCGGCAAGCCGTTGGCCCGCGGCGCGCTGTATTGGATGCTGCAGAACCGGATCTACCGCGGCGAGATCGTCCATAAGGGCCAGCATTACCCCGGTGCGCACGTCCCGATCATCGACCGGCCGCTGTGGGACGAGGTGCAGGCAGCGCTGGCCGTCAACGCGGTTGAGCGTCGCAATGGTGGGCGGATGAAGCACCCGAGCCTCCTGGCCGGGCTGCTGTTCGACAGTGAGGGTCACCGCATGACCCCGACCCATGCCGTCAAAAAGGGCGCACGCTATCGCTATTACGTGTCGCGGCCTCTGACCAATGGGAGTCGGGCGAATGCCCCGGATGCATTGCGGATCCCGGCCAGCGATATCGAGCAGCTGGCCGTAACGCGCATCGGTAACCTCTTCTCCGAAAACTCACGGTTAGCCGAGCTGTTATCGTCTTATGCTAAGACCGCAGGGCAGCAGCGACACCTCCTGCAGCGTGCCGCCGAACTCGTGGCAAACTGGTCGACGCTGACGGCCACGCAGTTGCGCAAGATACTCACCTCTCTGGTGCAGCGCATTGTCCTCGGCCTTGACCAAGTCGACATTCAGCTGCTGCCGAGCCGCATCGCTGCGGTGCTCCGAAATGACCCGTTACCGGAACCGATTCCAGCAGCAGCTGCCGGATCGGAAGAGCAGCCGATGGTGTTGTCGGTTCCGGCGAAGTTCCGGCGCGTGGGTTTCGGCATCAGGATGTTGGTCGACGGAATGACTTTACCGGGGCAGGCTTCCAAAGCCGATCCCAAGCTGGTCAAGCTGATCGTCCGGGCGCACCACCTCAGCAACAAGCTGGACCAGAGCAGCGGCGAATATCTCGACAATGTTGCGCAAGCAGAGGGCCTGACAAGCTCCTATTTCACCCGGGTGTTGCGGCTGACCTATCTGGCTCCCGACATCACGCGGGCGATCCTCGAAGGCCGCCATCCGCGCGACCTCACCGCGCAAAAGCTGCTAGCCCATTCCCGCCTGCCGCTCACCTGGCCGGAGCAGCGAGGCATCCTCGGCTTCGCTTGACGCGTGCGACCCGACTGACCCGACCTCGCTTCGCGCCAATTCTGCGTCAGCTGGCTTTTCAAACCGTACTGCAGCAATCGCCAACAGAGACGCTCGCCGGGTTTGGCCCAGTGCGGCCGTCAAAAAGCGGTCTCTGCGACCGTGACACCCGATCGTTCGCCGCAAAGGCCGCGGAAACTCGGCCCTTTTTCTGAGGGTGTGCAGAGACTGATAATACAGCGAAATCAATTAGTTAGTGTGGCGGAGGGAGCGGGATTCGAACCCGCGATACGGTTGCCCGTATACACGCTCTCCAGGCGTGCGCCTTCGACCGCTCGGCCACCCCTCCGTGCCGCTTGCCCGGCCGAGGCGGACACTAGCGAACGGCTTCGGAGCGTGCAACGCGGCGTCAACCGGGCCCAAGCGGCCGCAGATGCGGTCCGATTGTTGCTTCGGATGACTAGGATCGTCCGTCGGGCGTGGCGCGCGCAATCACTTGCATCAGCCCATCGGCGCCGGCGATCGCGACGCTGTAGGCGAGTTCGCCCCAGGGACCATCGAGCATACCCTTGGGTACATCGTTCTCCTGACCGACGGTGCCGATCTCGGCGCCATCAGCGCGGCGAACGTGCCATACGATCTTGACGTGCTGCTTGTCGGGCTTGACCGGCGCAATGGTGACTTCGCCGTCGAGGATCACATCGGCTTTGGCGCTTGCGTCATCGAGCACGGTCAGGTCCTGCCGCTTCAGCACGGTCGCGATGGCATCAGCCAACGATTTCGCGCCGTCGCCCGGCGCGCCGTTGACCGGCCGGATCGCGATGCGGGTGCGGCCGTCCCCATTCCCGCCCGCTGCAGCCTCGGCCTGCGCTGGCATGTCGTCGGCCAGCAGCGGGGCGATCTCAGCCGCGCTCGCTTCCGCGAGGCTGGCAATGATCTGGTCGTCACCTGTATCCCATGCGCGGGCCGGCGCCTCTAGATGGGTGGTGCGCTCGCCCACGGGATGGCCCGAGGCGTCCTGCAGCCGCCAGTGGACGGTGACCGCCGCCTGTTCATCTCGAGGGCGCTGTGCCTCAAGGCGGCCATACAGGAGGTAACTCGTGAGATTAGTCGTTCGGTCGCTGGCCGGGATCTCGCGCTTAATCAGCGCACTGGCCACCGCGGCGCCGAGCTTCCGCGTCGCGGCCGAGGGTCCACCCTCGATCGGCGCGATCGATATCCCGGCGGTATCCCGCACCCGCAGCAGCGAGGCAGGCGGGCGGTCGTCGGCGAACGGATGCGGCAAGGGCTGACACGCAGCCGCGACCGCGACAATCAGCAGCATCGGGCATGCGTTACGGCAGCGCACACTCATAGCAGTGCGCAGGTGACAAGAAGACCGAATAGGCAGAAGGCAGCGAACAGCACCAAATACGGCACCGGCGCTCCTATTTGGTCAATGCGATCGCGGCAAGGCCGCGGCCATAATCGCTCTCGCCTCGCAGGCATGCGCGGCGGTAACTGAAGAACAGATCCTCCTCTGCCGCCGTGTCATGCGATGCCCACTCGACCGCTGCGAGTCCGAGGCGCCGCAGTCTGAGCACGATGTAGCCCGGCAAATCGAACAGGAAATGGCCGGAACGCGGCGCCGGTTTGAAAAAGTCCGTGCTCGCGAGATCGACGGCGGCGAAATTGGCGGAAAATTCCGGCCCGACCTCGTAGGAGCTTTGGCCGATGCAGGGACCGATCCCCGCGCGGATCCGCTCGCTGCGAGCGCCGATGGCCGTCATTGCCATGACCGTCGCCTCCATAACACCGGCGAGCGTGCCGCGCCAGCCGCCGTGCGCCGCGCCAATAACGCCGGCTTCCGAATCTGCGAACAGCACCGGCGCGCAGTCAGCCGCGAGCACGCCGAGCGCGATGCCCGGCACCTTGGTCACCGTTCCATCGGCGCGCGGGTTGTCCTCGCGCCGCCACGGCCGCTCGACCGTTACGACGCCGGTACCATGAACCTGATGGCAGGTCACCAGCCGCTCCGGCGCGAGGCCGAGTTGCGCCGCGGCGATCGCCCGGTTGCGAGCAACATCGCCCAGATCATCACCCGATCCGAAACCGCAATTCAGCGATGCGAAGGGACCGGAACTCACTCCGCCCTGCCGCGTGAAGAAGGCGTGGCGAAAAGCGCGATCGCCACCGAGGGTGCTGACCGTAATCGTCGATTGGGTTGTCACGAGCTGCCTGAAATCGCCTCACCTGCAAAGCCGGCTGGCGCCGGCAGGCCAGGCGAGGTGATCGCCATGGCTTTGAACAACGTGCCCATTTCCTCGGGCCCGATCAAGCGCCTGAGCCCGCTCTCCAGTAACACGCGCTGCTCCGGGCTGGCGCGCTCCGACAACATCGCGAGGCGCGTTTCGGCGCCGAGGGTGGCAAGGAATCGGCCCTGCGGCACGGGACCCCAAACCCGAGCGCCGGCGCCGCGGGCCGCCTCCGCGATGACGGCGAAATCCACATGAGCGCTCAGATCGGCTTGGCCGATAACCTCCAGCACGCCGACCGGCTCGTGTCGGCGCAGGGAACGAACGGTGGGACCCGGGGCGCTCGGGAAATAGCCGTAATCGATGAACAGGGCAGCGCCGGGCAACTTCACAAAGCGCTTGCCGAGCATTGCGGCCAAGCTTGCCGCGGCGGGGCAGATCTCAATGATCGTACCGGGCGGTTCCGCACGAAGCGGGAGCGGGACCAACAGGCTCAGCGCCGAGTTTTCCCGGCCCAGCACAAAGGCAAGCTCTCCCTCTTCATCGAGGCCGATCAGCCGCTCAGCCCATTCCAAGCGTCCGCGCACCAATTGCCTGATCGGCAACGCGTCGAGGAATTCATTGGCAATAAGCAGTAGCGGCCCTGGCGGAAGCTGTTCCACATCATTGACGAACAGCGGCTCGGCGGAAGCGAGACGGCGTTGCTGCTCGGCGCGGAGGACCGGGCTCGCCTCGACAAAGCACAGGCGCAACGCGCCGCGGAACGCCGGAACGATAGCAGCCGCATGCAGCAGATCGGCCATCAGCGTGCCGTGCCCCGGGCCGAGCTCGGCAAGCACGATGGGCTCCGGCCGCCCCATCCGCTCCCAAATATCGGCACACCATAAACCGATCAGTTCGCCGAAAATCTGGCTGATTTCGGGCGCGGTAATAAAATCGCCAGTCCGGCCGAGCGGGTCATGCCTCGCGTAGTAGCCGGCTTGCGGGTCGTGTAACGCCACCGCCATGAAGGCAGCGACGGAAATCGGTCCATGTCTGCGGATGTGCTGCGCGATGCGGGCGGCGAGGTTGGGAGCGCTCACTCCGATATGACCCAGCCCTAATTCACCGCGCAGCTGCACGGCGTTGCGGCATGACGGGCAGCGCCGGTTTCCGCACGGCCCACCAGATCAAGAAGATGCCGGCGATCAGGACCGGGATTGACAAGAGCTGACCCATCGTCGTTCCGAACACCAGGAAACCGAGTTGCGCGTCCGGCTGACGGAACAACTCGCCTGACATTCGTGCGATCGCGTAACCGATCAGAAACAGTCCCGTGACAATGCCGGGCCGCCGACGCGCGCCGCGATGTTCAGCCCACAGCAGCAGCAGAAACAGCAGCAGTCCCTCGCAAGCCGCCTCGTAAAGCTGGCTCGGGTGGCGTGCGATGGGCCCACCGTTCGGGAAAATCACGGCCCACGGCACGTCGGTTTCGCGGCCGAACAACTCGCCGTTGATGAAATTGGCGATGCGCCCGAAGAACAAACCGATCGGGATGGCCTCCGCAATGATATCGGAGAATGCAAAAATCGGCAGGCGGCGGGCCCGGGTGAACAAAAAAATTGCGATCGTGACGCCCAGGGCGCCGCCGTGAAACGACATTCCGCCGTGCCACAAATAAAGTACTTCCAACGGATGGACCAAGTAGTATCCCGGTTGATAAAACAATACGTAGCCAATGCGGCCGCCAAGTACGACGCCGAGCGTTGCCCAGACCAGGAAATCATCGATGTCGCGGCGCTCGACGAGGCGCGGTGGCCGGTCTGCCAACATCAGGCAGTAACGCCAGCCGCTCAGCAGCCCCACAATATAGGCCAAGGCGTACCAGCGCACGACCAACGGGCCGGCCGCGACCGCTACCGGATCAATTGCTGGGAACGGGATTGCAAGAAGCGGCATCGGTGTGACAATGGGAGAAAGCGAGCGGAGGGGCCCGCCGGCACTCGGCTGGCCTTGTTATAGGTACCGCCTACGCTCGCGCCAAGCGCATGCTGTCCGCGAATAACGTCGCAGGCGGGTTCAGCCTGGGGGCAGCGGTGGTGGCGTCCAGGAACCGAGCGGTGGCGCATGGTAGCCGGGCGGCCACCGATCGTAGTATCCCGGAAGCACCGCGGCCACCGGCACGACGATCGGCTTGTAATCAGGCAAGGGTGGTGTGGTCGCCACCCCGATCGCGGCACCGAGCGGGGCGCCAATTTCAGTGCCGATCAGCGCGCCAAAGCCCGGGTTGATCGCCACCGTCGCTCCGAGGCCGGCGCCAAGCGCCGCGCCGAGCGCGGCGCCCTCCAGCCCGCGCTCGGCCGCTTCCTGGGTGTCGACTCGGGGATAGTGGTAAGGATGCGGTCCGTTAGGCCCGATACCGTAGAGGGTGAGCCCGGTGGGCTCGGCGCAGCCCGGCAATACGGCGCCGAGCGCGATCACTGCCGTCAGCCCGGTCACACAACGCCGCATCCCACGTCTCCCCCAATCCGCTCGCGCCATATTAGCAATCGCGTAGCGGTTAGGTCACGTTGCGATTGCAGCGCAACATTTCGTCGACCAGCCTGGCATAAGTCAAATGCGACACCGGGGAACCTCGACGCCCGCTTGAGGACGGCCGATTGAGGACGGCCGATCGCCGCGAATGTCGGGCGCCTGATCGTTTTCGCCCGAATCGGTGCTCGGGCTCGCCGCGATGCAGCTGGAGGAGATAACCCTGGACTTTGTGCAGGGCAGAGGATTGTCGGCTCAAAATATGGTGGGCGCGACAGGGATTGAACCTGTGACCCCTACGATGTCAAGGCTGGGCCGGCGGCAAATTGCGGAAACAGCCGGAAAGTAAATGAACCAAAAACACCGCCTTCTCAATAGCCTACCCTATCCGGCAATTGCGGCGAATTGCCGGTGTTTTCCGCTTGTTTCATTCCGGCTGCTTCCCATATGCTTCCCCAAGTCTACCGTAGGGGTCGAGATATGGCAGCCCTTTTAACCAAAAATGCGCCCGGCCCCGCTAAGCTGACCAAGCGCGTACTCGACGCCAAAAAACCCCGAGTGGACCGCTACTTTGTTTGGTGCAGCGCCCTCCCCGGCTTCGGCGTCCGAATCTACCCGACCGGCCGAAAGGTGTTTGTGGCTCAGGTGCGCGTCGGCCGAATCACACGCCGCGTCACTATCGGAAATTTCGGCCCATATACTGTCGACCAGGCCCGAGGACGCGCCGAGGAGATTATTCGGGGTGCCGCGGAGGGTCGCGACCCTCAGCGCGAAAAGCAAGAGGCGAAACACGCGCTTACTGTTGCCGAGCTTTGCGACGAGTACCTAGACGCGGCGCGCGCTGGGCGAGTTATCACCCGCTTTCAGCAGCCAAAATCCTCCTCGACGGTGGCGATCGACGAGGGGCGGATTGCTCGTCATATCAAGCCGCTGATCGGCAGCATTCCAGCACGCGACCTGCGGCGAACCGATGTCCAGCGTATGGTCGACTCGATTGCCGCTGGCAAGACTGCCGCCATCGTGAAAACGAAGCTGCGCGGCCGAGCGGTTGTGACAGGCGGCGCCGGGACTGCAGCGCGCGTCGTCCAGCTACTCGGTGGAATTTATAGCTGGGGTCAAAAACGTGGGTTTGCGCCTGATGGGCAAAATCCAGTTCGCGGTGTCGAAAAAGTGCGGGGTCGAGCCAAAGATCGCGTACTGAGTCCTACCGAATTGTGGGCGCTCGGAAAGGTGCTTGACGACCGAAATGGTGAAGTCCCTAGCCCCGTAGCGGCAACTCGATTGATCGCCCTGACCGGATTACGACGCGATGAAGCGTTCGGTTTGAAGTGGCGCGAGATTGACGAGCTAGGCCAATGCCTACGACTCGAAAGCACCAAAACGGGGCGTTCGACGCGGCCCATCGGTAAACCGGCACTTGAGCTTTTGCGCTCGCTGCCACGGCAAGATGGCGTTGACTGGGTTTTCCCACGAGCCGATGGCAAAGCGCCTGCGCAAATGAAAAAGCGCGTCGCGGAGCTATTTGACGCCGCCGGGCTGACCGACGCTCGGTCACATGATTTGCGCCGCACCTTCGCATCGGTTGCTGCTGATCTAGGGTTTGGTGAGGCAACGATTGCTGAAATGTTGGGACATGCGCGTCGCGGTGTCACTGAACGGCATTACGTTCGGCGTAGCGATCCGGTCCTGCTTGCGGCTGCGGATAAGGTCGCGGCACAAATCGCGGCGGCGCTCGCCACATCGCCGCGAAGCGCCGAGGTGAAGCCGCTTCGGACCCAGCGCGGTTCAAGGGGAGAAACGCGCTGATGTCGTCATACGTCATGCTTGCCGATATTCCGGAGACGGACCGCTGTGCTTTTTTGAATAGCCTTGCCAAACGACAGGCCGAGGCGGAGGGCATCCCTGCGACGCTGCCTGCCGCCTGGAACCGGCCTCATTGGCTGCCGCCGGCAATTTGGCCGCAGGATGCCTCACCGACAAATATGCAGTTCGAGACGATTTCCGACGCCTATTGGTTAGAGGCGCTGTCAGGACGGGTTAGCGTCGCCTTCGATCAGAACACCGTGTTTTGGGGCGACCAAGGCTATTTGCGGGTCCGTGTTCTACGGCCCGAATTCACCACCATACCAACGGGGACGCCAGGACGGCCTCCCAAAGGAAAGCAACTGATTGAGGGTGAATTTCAATGTCGTGCCGCCGCAAATGAGTGCAAGGATACCCTAGAAGACGAAGCGCAGGCATTACACGCTTGGTTCAAGACGCAGAACCCGACGGCAGATCTTCCCACTCAGAAGACAATCGCAAACAATATCCGCACTCCCTACAGGCAGTGGAGAGCGCAGAGATACCCCACGAAATAAAAATATCGGGGCCAATTTTCAGGCCCTTTTTCGGGTATTCGCCTTGAGCCACCTCTCGCTGTGTGTTGCGTCCGACGCAACGAACGGTATGCCGAGAGGTTGCCTCCGATGGATCGACTGCTCACCGAAGATGAGGTTTCCGCGGCCACCGGGCGCGCGACCAGCACCCTGCAGAAGGATCGCTGTAGCGGAGGCGGCATTCCGTTTGTACGGCTCGGCCGGCTGGTTCGGTATCGTGAAAGCGATGTGACGGCCTACCTGGCGGCGCTACGCGCCTATGGGTCGACCAGCGAAGCTGACGCCGAGCGGCGCGCCCTGCCCTTCCCGACGCAGCCGGCCGCAGCCTGAACCATCACCGAGCCGCTCAGTCGGAGCGACAACGGTAGTCCCGCCGGGTCAGATGCCTAATTTTAACGCCGCATCGCTGCAGCCCGAAACGCTTGCCAGGCTCGCCGAGACTGCGCTCCATGCCTCTGGATCGCCGCAGGTGTGGTCGGAGCCAAAACACGCCGCGGGAAACGACGAGCAGCCTCGCAAGCGGTACGTCCGGACCGATGATGCCAGGCGCGCCGTACAAGGCCGCGGCGCTGAATTGCTGCACGCGCTCGGTATCTCGTGGCACAACCGCGGCCCGACCCACATACTTTGCCCGTTTCATGATGACCACGATCCGTCGTTCCGCTGGGATGAAGCAAAAGGCTGTTGCTTTTGCACATGTGACATTAGCGGCAAGGATATTTTCAGCATCGTTGAGCGGCGCAACGGCGTCGACTTCGACGAGGCGAAGCTTTGGATCGCCGAACAGCTTGGCCTTACCGACCTAATCGTTGACCCGAGCGCGGATAAAGGAGTCACGGTTCAGGAACTTGCCGACGCGAAAAAGTTGCCCGTCGATTTTCTCCGCGCGCAAGGCTGCCGCGATCTTCCGAAGAGCGGCAAGTATCATAACAGGGCCGCGATGGCCATTCCCTACAGCGACAGCAAGGGTCGCCAACTTTGGGCACGCATCCGCGTCAAGCTAAGCGGTAAAAGCAAGGACAGGTGGCGCAAGGGCGACGTTGATAAGCACGGTCCGGCGCCGCTGTTCGGCGCGAACAGTGCGCATTTTCTTCCGCAGGCCGGCTACGCCTTGTTGGTGGAAGGCGAAACCGACAGCTTGACGTGCTGGTACAGCGGCCTTCCCGCGCTCGGGTTGCCCGGCGCCGGTAATTGGAACGAAGATGCGCACGCGCACCTGTTCGACGGCGTGCCGGTTGTCTTCGTCGTTATCGAGCGGGATACCGGCGGTCAAAGCGTGTTGAAGTGGCTCGCCCGATCCTCCATTCGCGAGCGCGTGCGGTTGCTTTACATGCCGGAGGGCGTGAAAGACCCGTCCGAGCTATGGTGCCGCAATCCCGACAAGGCCGCGTTTACAGTCGCCTTGCGCGCCTGCATGGAAGCGGCCGAACCGTGGAGCGACGAAAAGCACGGCCCGAAAAAGACGGAACCGTCCAACGGCTCAAGCGGCAATCCCGTCACCTACGAGCAGTTTTACGCCTACATGCCGGACCATCGGTACATTTTCCGACCGACCGGCGCGACGTGGCCGGCCAGCAGCGTAAGCGCTCGCTTGCCGATTGTTGAGTTTAACGACAACGGCGATCCGGTCCCGCCGAACGTCGTTCTCGATAAAACCCGTCCCGTCGAGCAAATGACATGGCTACCAGGCGCGCCAGAGATAATTCACAACAAGTATGTGCGCGAGGGCGGCTGGGAAGACCATGCTGGCGGCGCTTGCTTCAACCGCTACCGCGCGCCAACAATCGAGCCTGGCAATCCGAACGGCGCGCAGCGCTGGCTTGACCATATCCTCTACATCTACCCGGACGACATTGAGCGGATTTTGGACTGGTGTGCGCATCGCGTCCAATTTCCCGGCGTTAAAATCAACCACGCGCTCGTCTTTGGTGGGCCGCCCGGCATCGGCAAGGACACGATCCTGCAGCCGGTCAAATATGGCGTTGGTCCGTGGAACTTTCGGGAGATAACCGCGCCCCAGGCGCTCGAACCGAACAACGATTTCCTTCAGTCGGTCATCTTGCTAATCAGCGAGGCGCGCGACGGCGGTAACAAGGTCAACCCGTACCAATTTTACGAGCAGACCAAGGTTTTTATCGCGGCTCCAACCACGCTGCGCATCAATGAAAAATACATCCGTGAATATGTGATCTTCAATCTGTGCGGAGTCGTCATTACGACCAACAACCGAGTCAATGGGCTGTTTCTGACTCCCGATGATCGCCGGCACGACGTGATGTGGAGCGAGCGCCGGCAGACGGACTCCTTTTTCCACGAAACTTATTTCACCGACCTGTACGCCTGGTTTGACGCCGAGGGCGCGCGCGATGTGACGGCTTACCTGCTGGAACGCAACCTCGATAAGTTTAACCCGAAAGCTGCACCACCAAAGACGCCGGCGTTTTGGGCCATCGCCGACGCCAACCGCGCATCGGAGCAGGGCGAACTTAACGATGTTCTAGACGCGCTCGACCGGCCGCCAGCGGTGGCGCTTGGCGAGATTATCGATCGGGCCAGCCATCTTTTTGAGGGTCTTTCCGAGTGGCTGAAGGATCGCGCCAACCGGCGCTCCATCCCGCATCGGCTCGCCGAGTGCGGCTATGTGCCGGTGCGCAACCCGGATGCCAGCGACGGGCACTGGAAATTAGGAAAGCTGGAGCGCCGTGGCGTCATCTATGCGCAGGACTCGCTCGGACTGGGCAGCCAGATAGACGAGGCCAGGAAGCTGGTTACGGATTTACGGAGTCGGTGATGTCGGTGGTCGCTTTGGCAGTTCTTGCGGTAGGCGAAAAGCGAAAGGCCGAGTCGGTGATGTCACTGAAGTCGGTGGTCGCTATGGCAGTTTTTACAGGATTTTTTGGCGAAAGGCGAACAGGCAAGCGTTCGCCATTCGCCTCGCCTGTTCCAATAAGACTGGAAGGGCGACCACCGACTTCACCGACATCACCGACCAAGAGCGGTAGGAGCATCCCGCGATGAAAACCCAACGCCCGCGCGTTACGCCTCGCGACCTAAGATCCGTCAAGCCACGGCCGCGAGCGCAGAAGGCGACGTTTTCTTTTTACGTATCGGCCGCATGGGGCCGCTTTCGAGACAAGGTCGTGGCCGAGCGTGGCGGCCGGTGCGAAAGCCCGACCTGTCAAACACCCGGTCGCGGCGCAGGGCAGAGGGTGTATCTCGACCATATTCGCGAGTTGCAAGACGGCGGCGCGCCATTCGACCGCGGGAATGTGCAGGTGCTCTGTGCCCGGTGTCACGGCGCCAAGACCTACGACGCGAAGCGCGCCCGCATCCTTGGTCATCACATTCCCGAAACTGGCGTTCGCCGCAATCGGCCGTGGGAAGGCGCTGGCGATGATGACGGAGAGGGCGGCGGCTTTGATTGGGGCGTCCTTTGACGGCGCGCTCGTGCCATGCATCGGCCTGGCGGTCCGACGAGTGGGGATGGCCGGCCGGACCTGGGGATTGGGATGCCGGTATCTCGATATTTCGAGCGGAACCCTGCTACCGCATAAATGTGGCATTGAGAGATTTTTTTCTCCCCTGTCTGATTTCGGAAATCAAACAGGCCGCGAAACGCAACGACGGAAATCAAAGGACGCGGCCGGACTTACGTAAGTCCGCTCACCTCACGAGGTGGGTCTACCGTGACGGGCGGTTATGAGCGGCGGAGATTGCCTTATCTTGAACGAGCCGCTCGCTGCGATCCGCTCGTTACGCCGCGTCGCCGAGCTTGTTCATGACAGCGGCGATCCGGCCGCAGAGCGATTCGTTTCGAAGCTGGGCGAGTATGAGAACAGCGTTCGGGCCGGCTTCACCTTCGACGAAATCTTCGGCCTGAAGCCGCACCGTGGTGGCCGGTCGTGGCATGATGCCGAAATGCTGCAGAAGCGCGACAGTTGGCTACGCCTTGCGGCTCAGCGTTACTTTGCCGGTCCGTCGATAGCTGAGCAAATAGTCGACGCCTTGAGCGTGTTCGCGGCCGGCGATTGGCAGAAGGTGAAGGCCTTTGCCGATCCGCCGAGCGCATGGCGCGGCACTGAGCGCGAAGCTTTCTTTTGGGTTTTGAAGGCCGGTGACGATGTCCTGGCTGCGCGCAGCGTGAGACGCATCCTTAAGCGCTAATCGCCGACTGCCTTTGGACACGAGTTCACCGTTCAGGTGGCCATGAGCGGCGCTTCCAATGAAGCGACACCGTTCTTACCTTTCGGTCATGATGAAAAACAGACCGCTCCCCGATCCCGATTCACTCCGCATTCCTCGCATCGAAGCCGATGCGAATTACGCAGCCATGCTCAATGAGCTTGCCGCGTTGGAAAAGCGACTCGACGCGGCACGCGCTCGACGAGCGCGTGCGGAGGCCGTACAGCGCGGCGTCTCCGCCGGACGGTCACCGCTTGCTCGGGCGAAAGACTTGCTTGCCGGCGGGACCATCCCCGCGCTCGACCCTCCAAAGGAAATCGCCGCTGCTGACCATGAAGCGAACGCAATTCTGCGTCCGGCGATTTTCGAACTCAACACGAAGCTTGCCGACCTACGCGGCGATCTTTCCGTCATTGCCGGCAGAGAAGTCGAGCCGGTTCACACACAAGCGTTACGCGAGGCGTACCGCGCGCTTCAATACGCCAACGTGGCGTTTGGTGTTGCGGCCGGAATTCGCGCGCGGCTGCGCGCAGCAGGATTTGATCCACTGGAATTTATAACTCCGTTCGACGTCCCGCCCGGCGCCGCGGTTTTAGGTGACGGCGTGTCTGACGGCAAGCAGCTTCAACGTTGGCGCGAACACATGGTGACTCGAAATGTCCGCCTTGACTGACGACTTGGCCGGATTCGTCGCTAAACGTGACGAGGCGGCAGCGGCGCTGGAGGCAGCGCTGACCGAATTAGCACCTGCTCGTGAGGCCGTAAGGGTTGCCAAAGCCGAAGCGCTCGCGGCCAGCCGCCGGTTCAACTCCGTCGTTGCGCGCGTGAACCACGCGATCGATTTTCACTCCGGCGGACTTGGCGAAACGTCTCCTGTTCTAGGGCGAGTCATCGCCGAGGCGCGCGCGGTCAAAAATGAAGTCGATACTCGCTGCACGCGGGCACAGAACCGCTTGAGCGACGTCGAGTGGCGAGTGAGTTGTCTTCGGGATGACGTTTTTGCGCTTGATAGACTGATCAGCCCCGGACCGCCGGGCGGTCGTTTACCTGAACTGGTTAGGCGCGGACTACCGCCTGGACCGTCAGAGGTGGAGGTAATCGAGTTCCGGGACGGCCGTTCAGATGCGGCCCAAATGTGATTCCTTTCGCGGCGCGCCTGGGCATGCAGCGCTGCGGGAGACCGATCCGTCACGGTTTGGTTGCCACCGACACCGCGACGGGTCGGCTCTTATCTTTATAGGAGTTTGAAGCATGGACGAGGCTAAGTTTATAAAGTTCATTATTCGCGACGAAGTCTCCGGACTCCGCTCGATGCTGCGTTCCTCGAACGGCGCGGCAACTCGGGATAACCTGCTTCTGGCGTGCAAGGACGGCACTCTTCACGAGGAAGCGCTGAAGCGCGCTTGCGAGCACGTCGACGCCGCAGGTCGGTGCCTTCCGTTGAGCACCAAAGCGGCCTTCGTGAAGCTCCATGCGCACATCAAATCGGCCAGTCAATATCTCGAAGCAGCGCGCTCCGGCGTCGACTCACTATTCACCGGCGAGGAAGGCGGCCCAGACGCCGATGTCGCCGAGGCAACCAACGATCCGGAAGCGCGGCAAGCACGCTCAAAGGGTCGTGCAGTCGCGGGCGTAATTTTGGCAGCTTCCGGAAACGCCGACGCGGCGCAGCGCCTGGTGACGTCGAAGCCACGGACGCAGAGCCAGTAAATGCCAGCAGAAGTCGTTCGCATCGAGCAGGTTCGTGCCGAGCGCGACGTTGAGAGCGCCCGCAAGGCGCGCCGAGCGAAAATGATTGGAAACTGCGGGAAGGGCATCAAGGAAGAGTGCGGCATGCTCGATGTCGAGGCCTGTCGCATCCATGCGCCGCTCCTGCCGCAAATTGAGTGACGCAGCGATGGATCAGCAAAGGCGGTTCACTGGAGTCGTAATCGGGATTGACCGCCGAGGCAATCTTACCGTGCGCGTCGCCGATCGATTGGTCAGCGTGAGCCAATGGAACGCATCGCTCTCCGGGATAGACCTTCAAATCGACGATGAAATCGAGTTGTCGATCAAGTACGCTGCGAACGGCGCCGCTTACGGAGACGAAATCGGTTTGCTAACCGGCAAGGGTGCGAGGCATCGGGTTGGCGTTGTGTAGGACGCTGCGGCGCCGAAGGTTGAGCAGTAAGGAGGAACGCGATGCGCGGAACAGTTAGAAATTGGCACGACGACGCGGGCTACGGTTTCTTTCGAGGGGACGGTGGCGATGACACATTCGCGCACGTATCCCAACTGCCGAAGGGCGTCGGATGCTTGGCAGTCGGTCAACTCGTCGAGTACGACATTGGAATATCGCCGCGTACCGGTCGGGACATGGCGGTCAGGATTCCCTTGGTAGCGGAGACGGTCGGCTGATGGCAATCCGATATTTCGGAACAGCGCGCGTCGTCTCAGCGGACGGGTCTGTCGTTATCGAACGCGCTGACGGTGTGGGCCGTGTGTTTGTCGGCGCGAGCGATGCGGCGCTGGCCGGCGAAATCCTCGTCGGCGACGTCCTGGAATTCGGCATCAGGCCTGGCGGTATCGCGGTGGATGTTCTCGTCGATCGGCGAGCGCGGCACCTTGCGGCGGCCGGGTCCGCGAAATGACGTCGGCGCCGCGCCATACCGGCATCATCGTTCGAGCCGATCGGCACTGCAGTTTTAGCGTCGCGGCCGATGACGGCGGCGGCGCAATCACGCTGAGTCGGCGCGAAGCGAATCTGACGAACTATCGACTGGTCAGCGGCGATCGAATTCGCTTCAGCATTTACCGGAGCGGCAGTGGCCGGCACGCGTTTGACGTGACGCTGCTCAGTCCGATCGGCAAACGGAAACCGATCGTGCCGCCGCCGCCGTGGGCTGCGTTGGGTTATGTTGTGCGCGTCGGGATGTGGCCGCGGTGAATTCCCTTGATCCAGTGAAGCTCTGAGCATCGATAAAGAGGGTAAACGGCTGTGTCGCATCTTTGCGTCAGACGCAACGGTAAATGGGTTGCTGCCTCGGTGACCGTTGCGCCCGATGCTACAGCGATTAACGCACGCTTCGTCGCGGCGCTTTCGTCGGTGAAGCGCTAACGTTTTAGACACACCCGTAAAGCAATCGTCGGTGACCCGCGAACCGCGGGCCTGTTAGGGAGCGAAGTACATGACCAAGGCCGATCACGAAATCCTCGAACTCGCAGCGCAACACCGCGCCGTCGAGGCCGATATTGACGCTACTCCCGGCGACGTCGATGACGCCGCGGCGGATTTGCTGACCGATATCGAGCAGCGGTTGGCCGGCCTCGTGCCGACGACCCCGCTCGCCGCCATTGAGCAAATCGACATACTCAGCCAGCACGACGACGCCGGCATACGGGCGCTCAACGTGTTGCGCGAGTTACATACGCCAGCGCCAACGGCGGCGTGACGCGATGGGCGTCCGTATCGGGATCGGCTTTAGGCCCATGCGCCACGTTTGGATCGGCGCTTCGGTTCCTCTCAGGCATACGCGCCGCTGCTTGGCTCACAACGGGCACGGCGATGCCGATCCGGTGAGCGTCCTGATCGGTGCCGCAATCATGTGGGTCGTGTGCCGCGTGATTTGGGGATTGGCGATCGGCGAGTAGTAAGGCGCGACGCCGTATCGCTCAACGAGCAGCCCCGGTCAGGATCACTTCTGACCGGGGCTTTTCGTTAATCATCGCCGGGCATCATCGCGGCCAACGAATCGAAGTCGGAAGCAATCATGCTAAACTTTTTGATCATCCTTGCGGTTTTGGCGCCCACGTTCTGGTTTAACCGCTGGCTATGGCAGCGATCCGCGAGCGATTGGCTACCGATTTTCGTTGGCTCAATGTCGGCGCAAGCGTTCTGCTGGTTGCTCGCGTTGCTCGCCGGCACGCCGCCGGGCAAGCTTGCGTTCGTTTTCGCGCCAATGGGTTTCTTGCTCACTTATTGGCGATGGATTCGCCAACGCCGGGCGCGTTCGCGAGTGTGAAACATGCAGGACAACAAACGATGGCCGGTGCTTTTTCCCATGGCGGCAGGTGTGGCACTCGCTGAGACGCTCGACTACTTTCACGTGTTCACCGACCGCCTGGAGAATGGAGACTGGGTCGGCGCGATCTTGTGGGTCGGCGCATTGGCCGCATTCGTGGTGCCGCCGCTTGCCATATTCTTCGGGAATTGTGTGATTGTTGAGAAGGGCCACGTCCGAGAGAACGAGCGCTACCTGGAAGAATTGCAAAGGTGGATAAGCGAACACCGCTCGTCGCAATCCGGCTCGGAACGAGCTTAGGATTCGGAATAGGGAGGATGCGGCCAATGACAGAGCCTAGCGAGGCAGCGGTCTTGAGCGAGCGAAGGCACTCGCGAAGCAAGACGGTTATGAATGGGATCAACTCGAATTTAGCTCACGGCAGCCGCCCGGAGCCAAGGTTAAAGGGCAGGCCTTGCCTAGCGAGGAACGTCGACAGGCATACATAGCGCGAGCGCGATCAGAGCTACGCCAAAAAGGCAGCAGCGGCAATCCCGGCCCGACGACGCCTCGGGCGCGCGTCGGTCGACCGCGGGTACTACCCTAGCCGGCGCTGCCGACTCGACGCGCCGACGGTGCGCGCTGCGGGGTCAGGCGGTCTACGTTTTGGGCGCACTTGTCACGGACGGTTCATTGCGCCCCAGTGATCGTAAGACCTGTAAGGGCGTCCGTATGGCAAGGACAATGAACTTCTCGACCTTCGATCGTTAGGACAAGTTTTTCTAGTTGTCGCTCGGCCATGTCGGGATACGTTGCCGCAGGATTCTTCTTGACCCAGTCTTGAAGCTCCGCCGTTTCGATGATGTTATAACGCCACGCTAGGCTACCGTTTCCGTTGAAGATGTTGTCGTCGCATATAGCCTTGGAAATACCAATCTTGAGGCAGGATGCCTGCGCCCATGCGTCAAGTATTTGCTGCGACAGTTGCGCATCCGCAGATTTGCTGAAAAGGCCGATCGTCAATGCCGCTAAGATGAGGCGCGTCGAGACTCCGTTATGATATCCTTCGAGTATGGTCATTGTTGCTCGCGAGGAAATTTCACTTGGCTGGTGTTATCTACTGTATGCGCTGATTGCCACAGCGATCATAAAGTCGATGATGTCGTTGGTGCGCGCATGGCAAAAGGATAAGGCAATTTCACGGCAGACCCCAGCCCATTGGTGGGACGAAATAAAACATTCGGACTACATAGTGGCGTTTGGAGTCGGGTCGATTGAGATATTGGTTTATCCGATTCTAATTTATCTGGGCGCATGGCAACCGATCATTTGGTGGTTAGGCATCAAAACCGCCGCGCGGTGGAGGTGGACGCCGCGAACCGTCAAGGATGTTCCGGATGCTCGACAGCGATACACAAATTTTGTATTTGGAAACGCGCTCGTAATAGCCGCAGCGTTGTTGCTGACTGCTCTTGTCGACAAATAGCCGTTCAAGGTTTTACCGCGCCGTCCCGCTCACGACAAAATCCGCATCCCGCGCGCCGCATTCCGTGCAGCGCAGCAGCCGCGCCCAATCCGGAACCGGCATACCGGAGCCGTGCTGTGCGACCTGAACGCCGACGTCCGGATCGGCGCGATGGCCGCAGCCCTTGCACCGCACAATGAGCCGAACATGGGCGGCGAGCGCCTGGCCCAGCGTAATCGGCTCCGACTCGCCTTTACCGCGCCGCGTTTCCATTACATACTTTTGAGACGGATGGCGGCGGTTGCTGTAGCATAGTCTCATGGCCGGTTCACGTGATCCGCAGCGATATCGCGACGACGCGGCGCGCTTCCTACGGTTGGCGGAAGCCTGTGCGGATGAGGCCGGGCTGCGGGATAGTTACCTCGCGCTGGCGGGCGCGTATCAGCGGCTAGCGGATACCCTGGAGAGGATCGACCGGGAACTCGGTAGCCAACCAAGTTTCGGCTCAACCAAAGCGACAAACCGTCGGTAGCGCGCACCCGCACCTCCGACTCGCCTTTGCCGCGCCGCGTTGCCATATTCAGGTCAATGCCCCTACTCGATCTAACCGACGATGAACGCACCGAACTCGTGCACGTGGTCCGCGCCGCGATCGACGGCGACCGCTATTTCATGTCGCCGCGCGTCCGGCGGCTCAAGAGCATTCTGGCGAAGGTTGATCCGGCGACGGTGAAGCCGACGATCGCGCATCATCCGCCGCCGCGGTCGAGCCGCGAGCCGAGCCTACGGTATCGCAAGCTGCGGGGCGGCCGGCGGCGGCGTTAGAAGGAAGGAATCGGCCGATCGCTTCCGGCGCCGTTAAAGCCGACTCAGGCGCGTCGGCGCCGGAGGCTACCCAAACCCGTCCCAATACCGACGAGTCGCGCGGACGGCCACGACGCGGCGGCGCTAACGGCGCCCAAATCGATGCTGTTCGGGCACTTGCCTGGTATCCTGCCACCGCTCGAACCGGCCGAGGCGTCCGGCCTTATCTAACAAACACACCTTCCTTGCGATGGTCCGGGAGTTGATGCCACTCTTTTACCTGAGTCAAACTCTCGCGTTCCAAGTGTGGGCGGGAAGATGACTCCAATGGATTGGTATCTGAACACCGTTGCCAATCTGATGCAGATTGGCGTGACCCTCACGATGATTCCAGCCGCTATTCGCTGGATTAAATCCTTGAGTTACCCACTCGCCTCATGGGCAATTGGCGGTCTATTGGCCGCGTCAGTTCTGGTCAGCGCAGCCGCGCTAATGGAACGCCTTGGTTGGTTGCCAAGCGAATTCTTCGGGCACAAACCGGAAGCGATTTACGATAGGCATTACCGCAATGAAGCAGTGACACTCGACGATAAGGAATTCTTCAACTGCACATTTGAAAACGTCACCCTAGTCTATAATGGCGGATATTCATATATGGCGAGCGGCAAGTTGTTAGGAGATACAACATTCACATCCAACAACAAGGTTGTCTCCAATACGTTGTCGATGCTTTATGGGTTCCATGTCTTTAGGTCAGAGGTTGAACATATTTTTCAACCGCCACCAAAATGATTGTCTGTTGCGCCTTTGTTGTCGCGAGCTACGGCCTTTTTGATGTTGTAGAACCGCCTCGGGATCGGCGTCTAGAATCGCTTCGATGTGCGCGGGCTGACGCCAGCGGCGGCCCAAGGCGCGCGTCGTCGCAAGCGGGTAGACGAGTAGCCAGGATTTCCGACGCGATGCACAGGCGGGCCGCGCCGGGCGGCGCTGAAGGAAGGCTGTGGCGGTAATCCCGTGGGCCTTGCCGCCGTCCTTCAGTGGGGCTTATCCTCCGGGTTGCCTTCGCATTGTGTGCAGCGAAGGTTTGTTGAAGGATGGATGACCGGACCCAGCCGGGCGGGCCGCGCCAATGGCTCGCCCGGTTTTCCGTCGCGCCATATACCCGCGCGAGTAAGGCGAAATTTAACGATGGCGCTGCATTGATATGGCCAAACCTCCGAACAGGAATGGCATCATGGTAAAGGCGGATAGAGGCCAGCTACGGCAAACTATCTCGTTCCTGCGATTAGCGGCAGTCGAGATGGGAAGGCTCGCCGAACGCGCCCCGGAAATCGCCGTTGAGCTTCGGCGAGTGGCACAGCAATTAGAGGCCGAAGCGGACGGGCTGGAGCAAGCCTAATCGGCAGCGGCGGCGACAAGCCCTGCGTCTTTCCACCTTTCGACTTGAACGGCCAAGCGCTCGAAACCGGCGGCCATCAATAGCAACCGCGCGCGTACCTCCGGGTGTCGCGTGCTCAGCGCGAGTTGCCGCATCTTGGCGGCTCGGTCCAAATATTCTGTCGCCCTCGATCGTTCTTCGTTCATTGCCGCTACCTTATTCTTGATTCCCGTATTGGCGGCCCTTCTCTTGCATCAATGCCGCTCACAAAACAGCAATGCGGGCTTAGTTGTTCCGCGTTCCCGTAGCGAGCAATTTAGCGCTCGGTTTTCGCGGTTCGGTTTCGGCTAAATGCCGGTACTTGTCGGCCGGGAGCCGGGGCGCGCACGCGTGGTTGCGCCTCGGCGAGCTTTTGGAATTGTTCGGCTTGGCCGTGGTAGCGGGCGGCTCGTTCCGACTGGAGCGCGCCATTACCCTCGGAAACTTTCGCCGGCATGCTAACCCCACCAGTCAACCCAAGCGAAGGTGCGGATTAAGGTGCGGATTGAAGGTGCATGGTTAACGGCTGTTAACCTTTTTGGGGATAAGCCTGTGGGAAAGTCAATCAGAATTGTTCATCGCTAAGCACTATCCTGCGTGTGGGTTGCTCCCGCGCAACACTGCTCCGGCAATCGCAACCGCAACTTTCAGAATCGGAACGCAAGTTGCGCGCCGGTGTACACCGAGCGAGGGAAACGCCAAGTCGGGGTGGCAAATGTTCACGCCCAAAGAAATCGCGTCGCTGCGGGACATGAACCAGCGACTGAGGACGTTGCACATACAAAGAGCCGAAGCCCTGGAACGCGGGGATGAAACGCGGATCGATGAGCTACAGGCCGAAATCGACGAACTGACCGAGGGCTGCGACAAGGTCATCAACGAAGCCGACGCGATCTAAACTGTGCGGCGACGCATCCGCCGCCGCAGAGCATTAGCCCGCCGTACCGCCGAACTCGTGCTGGAAGGCGTCGGCCGCATCGTGGTCCACGAAAGAGACGCGAATGTTTACGGCCCCGGTATCATCGCCGCTTTGATCGAAATCGAGCGGAACGCAATGCTCATGGTCGAGCCACACCCGCATATGTTCGTAAGTGTTGGCGAGTTTGCCGGCTTCGACGTGTAGGTCTACAGCGCGCATCGCCCCGTCCTCCGCCCTGTGCCAGTCTGAGAACACGGGAAATTCAACATATGTTGCTTTTGAACCGGCAGGTAGCAGCGTGGCTGATCTTCGCGCCAATCGCGCCGCTATGCGGCAACGGAGTCGGCGCCCTCGGCGCCGATCACCTGTCCGCCAAACGCTCGCGCAAGCGCTTCCGCCTCGCTCGCGATGCGGAACTCAACGCGGAATATTGTGCGGCCAGAAACCAGGGATAATCGAAAAGCGCTCGGCTGGATATGTTTGTGATCAAGCCATGCCCGGATCGCCGCCATTGGCTCGGCTAAGCCGTCGCCGTCTCGGCGGATTTCTACAATGTACATGCGGACTCTCCCGACGAACCGCTACGACCTCTTTTCCCCTGATCGGTGATCCGTCAGCCTAGCCATGTTGAAGGGAGGTGTCCTAAACGTATGTTAAACGCTTCGGCGGAAAGGCGCTTGCGCTTGGGCGCTCCTACGGCGCCCTATGGCGCGCGTCCGTCGACGGCGGGTGATGGGTAGCCAGCATTTCCGACGCGATGCCCGGCCCGCGGCAGGCGCCGGGATGTGGCTTCGAGCGGAGGGGCTTGCGGTCCGCGATGACTGAATCTTAAACCCGACGAGCTAGGGAGTAGGACGCGCCGATTAGATTGCGATTTCCACCCCGGCGCGTCCTCCCTGGAACCAACCAGGCGGCAGGCGGAGTGCGTTCGCCGACCGCGCTTAGTTCTGACGCCATATGGTTACGGAAGGGTTAAGCGCGGTCGACGCGATCGGGGCCAGCGCCTCCGCCGAAGCGCCGGCCCCTCTCTCGCGCTTGGGCAGATGGACGGGGTGGGGTGCACCTGCCGCGTGAATTTGTACGGAATGCCGCTAAAGAAAAGCTTAAACGGCGGCTACGGCCGGCCAGGGCCGCCCGTCGTCGACCGCGGCTGATCGGTAGCCGGCATTTCCGACGCGATGCATGGACGGGTCGCGCCGCTGTCTATGCCGCCCGCCAGTGATCAGGCCTCTTCTTATCGTTCAGGTGCCGGACGCGAGCCGACAAGGGGAGCGTGGCCCCTGGCTTTAAGCCCACTGGATCGCTTCGTGTTGCGTCTTGAAATCCGCGAGCACGGAATCCGCATGATCTTCGACCACGTAATCGTCGATATGGCTCCCCTCGGGCCGGCCCTTGGGTCGGGCCTCAATGAAGACGTTCGCCATGTTCTTTCCCTATGAGTGGGCCTCCGTCCTGGCTAACGCCGTCTGCGCCTTCTCGGTGCCGTCAATGCCCGACTGGCCACCTCCGCCGTGCGGCCCGCGAAGGTCATCCCGGAGCCGCTTGACGACCCTGCCCCGGCGACTTTCCGCCTGCTGCTTCCCATGCGCTTCCCATCGGGGCGCGCTGGTCGGGATTGCTGGGCTTTTCTGTCTCTAAATCCTTGGAATATATGGTGGGCGCGACAGGGATTGAACCTGTGACCCCTACGATGTCAACGTAGTGCTCTCCCGCTGAGCTACGCGCCCGTGCCATGCGGAACGGCGCGAGGATTTAGCGGAAATGCCGGGCGCGGGCAAGGGAGGCGAGCTGCAGGGCCAGTCGACCCCTGACGTCATCATGTGGGCGCGCGACGGGATCGGGCTTGCGCCAGACATCTACCGGGCCGAGAAGAGCGGCCCGTCTCCCGTTCCCGATCACAAATCGCTTCTGCCGCGGGCATCGGCCCCGCCTCGGCATCGCGCCAGCTCTTAAAGAACGGCCCGCTACCAGCGCAACGGCTGCCGGCAAACCGAATACCACAAGCCGAGGTTTTGCTCCTTCCACTGCGGGTCAGCACATTCTTTCTTGAGCGTCTCCGGCGAAATGGTCGATCCGGTCGACGCCGGCTTGTCGCCTGAGCAGCCCGCCACAATGACGCTTACCAGAAGCAGAAGCGCCGCTCTCACCCGCCCCTCGCCTTCGATCAGCGACACCAAGCAGCGGCACCGACCTGCCCGGCCGGAACAATATCTGTCGCGAATGCCGCGCAAAGCAGTCAAACGAAGCTGTGCCATCGCTGCGCGTCAGGTTTTCCCTAAGAACGCGTCGCAAACAAGGCTGGGTGACGGAGGCGCATTTCGGCCATCAGAATGTCGTAGTAATTGTTCGTGCGGGTGCGCAGCATCGAGGCGTTGTGGACGCGATAGTCGCACAGCAACTCCGGCAAAAAAACGCCGTCCATTCCCAATTCGGCGAAACGGCACCACAGGTTGTAATCCTCCCAGCCGTGATCGTCAGCCAGGGTGGCGTAGCCGCCTGCCGCGAGGATCGCGTCGCGCCGGATCAGCGCCATTGCATCGATGTAATTACCGATCGAGAGTCGCGCTGGGTCCCAGATGTCGGCGACCCCAACACCATCCTCATCGCCGAACCAGCGCAACTGGGAATAGGCAAAAGCCGCACCGGAACATTTCAAGGCCGCAAGCAAGCGCGACAATGCCGGTCGCCGAAGCCGATTGTCCGCATCCAGCATGAACAGATAGGGCTCGGCGCTCCAGGCGATGCCGGAATTGCGCGCCATCGATAGACCCTGGTTCCGGTGATGCCGCACGACTCTCGCCGACGTGAACCGGCCGGCATGTTGTTCAAGAAAGCGCGTTGCCCGCTCAGCGCTATCATCGGTCGATGCGTCGTCCACCACGATGACAGACAACGTGGGCAAATCCTGCTCGACGATAGAATCGAGCGCCTCAACCACGGTATCCGCATAATTATATAACGGGATGACGACCGCGACCGCTGCCGCGGTCCGATCGTCGGCGTGGTAGATCACCTCGCCCAGACTTGTCACGTCGTAAAATCGCATCGGTGGCATCATTCGACCTCAATGGATCCGCAACGCCGCCGCGAAGGCTTCGAGCACCGGCGCGAGCGCGACACGCATCGAACCGACGGAACAGGCCCGCTCGTACGCCGCGATGCGCGTCCTGTTGAGCTTGTCGCGTCCGTCGTCGGTCTCCAGGAGCCAGCGCACCAATTCGCCGATATGACGTAGGTTCTCTTCGAGGTAGTGCACGCCAGGTACGAAAAAGGGCGGGACCAGCCCCGGATCAGAGACCACGCAGGCCCCCTGCCAGAAACCCTGCATGACAATGCGCGACCATTCGAAATAGCCAATCCAGTCACGATGGAGGTTCAACACAATCTTTGCCCGCTGAGCCAAGGCCCAGCCATATTCGCTGGCAGCATCGCTCCGGCTGGTAAAAGGTTGCGAGGGCGAGCGGTACACGCACAAAAAGCGATGCGCGTCCGTGAGGTCCTGCAAACGAACTAGCGCCTCGTCTCGCCGGGCTGCCCGCGTGCCCATGAACAACAAATCGATTGGCCGCTCGTCGAGCCGGTTTTCCGCCAGCCAATTATAAGACTGCCGGGCGAACGCATACCCCTTGGCTAACGGGATGCCCGATACCTCAAGGTAGGGCTGGGCGTAACGCGCCGTGGGCAGGTGACCGGGCATGAAATGCACCACCTTGCATCCAGCGCGCCGCAGGATCGCCGCTGTCTGCAGATTGATGTCGAGCACAAGCGGCGCCTCAAGCAGCAACGGGAGGGCGCGACAGAACCATTGGGTCTGTGGCTGCTCGACATTGTACAGAACGGAGGCGGTCGCGCCCGCGACGCCCTTCCACTCTGTTCCCTTGCCCAGCCAGAAGAATTCATGCGGCGCGACAAAGACGCGTAAATCGAACCGCTCGTCGCGATTGGCCGTCTCGTCGCGCTGGACCGCATCAATGCCCTCGGCCTGCAGGCCCCACGCCAGCAGATCGGCAATTTCCTGCATGAAGAAATTGCCCAACGAGCTGCAAAAGACCGCGACCTTCGCGCCGCGCCTTCGTAATGGCGCTGCGTTGTCAACCTGATCCTGAGCAACAAAGGCGGCCTCTGCGAGTTGCGTCAGGCAATGCCGCTCCGCGCGTATCTTGCCATCCATCTCCGCCAGGAGGCGGGCGACTGTTTCCGGACTGGTAAATGGGCGACCCTCGCCGAACCCGTGTCGAAGAAAATGATGCCAAGCGTCGCCGAGTTCGCTGGACACGTCCGGGTTCAGCGCCAGGTACACCTCGGCATCGAACAAGCCGCTCGCTGGCAAGCGAGATTCCAAACCGTTCGCCGTAGGGCGCGGCTCCATCCCTCGCTTGGTGTCGGCGTATAATCTGGTGATTTCTAGAGACGCGACTTGTTGCGTTTGCCGCGCCGCGGCGAGCCGCCTTCCGAGAGTGGCAATCTCTCCCTCGAGCAGCGCCACTTCCGCTGGGCCATTCGCTCCGGATTGGGTATCCGCCTCAGTCAAAACTAAGCATCCCTCAGATCGGCCGCACTGGCTTCGTGCAGCGCGCTCTCGCCGAGCGCGACGCTCGAACCCTCGCGATTTATCGGCCGCCCCGCACGGCCGAGTTCTTCCGCCGTGAACCGCCGCAATTCGCCGATCTGCCCATCCGACCAGCCGATTCTGCGCAATTCGTCGGACGGTTGTGGCAGCTGCGGATCCAGCGCAAAGGCCCGCAGATAGGCCGCTCGGGCCTCTTCTAGTTTCCCTTGCAGCTTCAACACATGCCCGAGCTGCAAATACGGATCGGACGCGCTCCGGTCGCGCACGATCGCGGCGCGGTACGCGCGCTCCGCCTCCGCGAGCTTGCCGGCTTCCTTCAGAGCGTGACCGTACTGTACCCAAATCGGCGCATTCCGCGGATTGCGATCGAGCGCCTTACGGTAAAGATCGGCCGCAATGTCCCATTGACGGGCCTCACGGGCGCGGTCGGCGCGGCTGATGCGAGACGGCTTTCGGCTTTTACGGCTGAAAAGCGGCATTAGGGCTTACCCGATCCCCACTGAAGCAGTTACGAGCGCTGAATAGGCCAAAAAACGCGAGCCGACATTGCGTGTCGGACCGGCCTGCGCCCAGCATGTCATCGGCTTCGGATGGAGCCGAAAAAGCGCCGGATCGCCTGGCGCCAACCCAGCGGCAGTTCCTTTGCGGGAGCAACGGGGTTCGTTGCCAACGCATCGAGGGCGGCTCGCCCGACTTTACGGGCATTTGCCAACTCGGCTTTCAGCCTCTGCACAGTATCGGTGACGTCGCGTCGCATCGCCACTTCGGCGGCATTTCGTTCCCGCGCCTCCCGTTCCGCCTGTTCGACGGCATCGCGCAGCTCCGCAATTTGCATACGGATGCGCTGAAATTCCTCTTCGCGCAGCTTGTTCTTGCGAGCCTGAGCTTCGGCATTCTCGCGAGCTCGAGTTTCGGCATTCTGACGAGCTTCGGCATTCTCGCGAGCTCGGGTTTCGGCATCAGAAAGAGCTCTACGAAGCGCGGCGGTTTCGGTTTCGAGCAATCCGCGTTGAGCCTCTCGTTTGTGGAGCTCTCCTCTCAGCTGCTCGAGTTCCTGCGGCAGGATCGCCATCCGCCCGAGCTGGGCGTACATCTCCGCGATCGCCGACTTGTCTCGCGCCGCGCCCTCGAAGAGCGGCCGCAAGGCGTCGTGCATGACGCGTCCGACCTGGACGACACCGAGCCCGTGACCATGGACAAATTCGAAACAAGGATAACGGTCCTGCAGCTCCTGCCAGAACTGCCATACCCCGAACCCCCGTTCGCGCACGTTGACGTCGTGCAGAAGCACGACGCCCCGGGCAGAGAGCTTCGGCAACCAGGACTCGAAATCGTGAACGACGTCGTCATAACCGTGACGGCCGTCGATATGCAGCAGGTCGACCGTGCCGTCGCCGAAATGCGGCAGGGCTTCGTCGAATGTCGAGCGGACCAATCGAGAAAAGCCGGAGTACCGGGGCTCGTGCAGCTCGTTGAGCGTTGCGAAGACCTCTTCACCGTAGAAGCCGGCGTGCTCGTCCCCTGCCCAGGTATCGACGGCATAGCACTTCGTCATCCCGCCGAGGCGGAGCACCGCCTGACAGAAGACGAGGTAAGAGAAGCCATGGTGGGTGCCCAGCTCGACAAGGATCTCAGGCCGCAATGCGTCCATCAGCCAGAAGGCGAACGGCGCGTGCTGGCACCAGGCCGAGGGAACCACCTGCTCCGGCTGCCAGAATGATGCGGGCGAGATGCAATATTGCGGGGTCCGGTTATCGATAGGGGCTGTGCGCCGCGGCTTCCCCGGGATCCCGGCGGCAATGCCCGAGGCGTCGTCGAAGGGCTTTTGAGCAGCGGCGTGCAGCTGCTGAAAGCTGACGAGCTGTCCTGCGATGTGTCGCAGCTGATCGCGGGCAGCCGGGTCGTGATCCGCGCGCCGGGCTAGCCTGTACACCGAGCGGATCAGCGGCTGCCGCGCCTCTTCCGATCGTAAACCACGGTCAGAGCGCGCTTCGTCGACGATCGCGAAAACCTCCTGATCGACCTCCAACCCGATCCGATCGTCGGGCAAGCCAAGAAAGCTTCGCAACTTGCTCAGGTTCGCCGCCTCGTCAACGAACCATTCGTCATATTCGATCGTACAGATCTCGGCCTTCCGCGCATGGCGAAAGAAATCGACGGTGTGTGCAAACCAGCGATATTCACCAAGCTCTTCAGAGATGCCGTGGTATTCGCGCAACGCGGGCGCGACCTGCGCCGGGTTGCGCAGGCAGTGAATGATCTTCGGCGCGAGCCTCAGCTCCTTCGCGACCTGGTTCCACACGGGCATCAACCGCATCGCGCGCGGGTCCTGAAACCCGAAGCGGCCTGTCAGGCTGCACACATCAACGAGGGCGGCCATCTCGCGCCGGATCTCGCCGACCCGCGGATCCGCCCACCAGGATACCGGCAGCTCCAGATCATCGCTGGAGCCCTGGCGCCCCCCTTGGAACAGCGCCAGGATCCGACCGTGAAAATCGGCAATCTCAGGCCGACTCCAGTGTTCCGCGGCCCCGTTGGATCGTGGCAGTCCAGCCCCCGGCTGTGTCGAGGCCCCCGTCATGTCGACACCGAGCGCGTTCAGCACCCGCGCGCACAATGAAAGTCCGCTGCCCTCGGCGCCAAGCGCGATGACGATCGAGCGCCGCCGCGTCACTGGTCCCGCCACAATTGCGCTGGTCCGAACGTCTCTGATCGAGCGCGCGGGCACAACCATACCGTCGTCCATGCCGATCGCCTGTTTGTTGAGCCCCCGAAGAGCGCTCCCCCTTGACCACATCCCTGGGGCCGCTTCGCTGATTTCTACCCGGCTTGGCCGCGAGGGTAAACACGATCGATCGGCTCTCCCGAGCTGTGCGACGCCGGATCAGCGCGTTCCGCCGGCATCGAACGCTGCTTGGGCGCCCCTTGTGCTGTGCCCCGCTTGCCTCTAAAGATCGAGAGGCGCGGTGCCAAAGCGCAACGATTCGGCTGAATCGGGTCGGTATTCGGGAGGGACGCATATGGGGCGGGTTACCCGTCGTCGGGTGTTGCAGATGTCGGGAGCCGCCGCCGCAGCGGCGCAGAGCAGCGGAATCACCGGGATCCTCGCAGGGCGGGCGCCGGCTTATGCCCAGCAGACCACGCTGCATTGGCTGCGCTGGGCCGATTTCGTGCCGGCCTCCGATCAGCTGTTGAAGACCAAGCTTGCGCCGCAGTGCGAGAAGGATCTCGGCATCAAGCTCAATGTCGAGACGATCAACGCCAATGATCTGCAGGCGCGCATCACTTCGGCGATCCAATCCGGCACCGGCGCGGATGTCATTTGCGCCGTCAGCAACTGGCCGCAGCTTTATGCCGACAGCGTTGCCGATGTCAGCGATGTCGCCGAGGAGATCGGCAAGGCGCAGGGTGGGTTCTACGAACTCTTCAAGATCGTCGCGCAAAACAACGGCAAATGGCTCGGCACGCCATGGACGATCGTCGCCGGCCTGTTGACCAACCGGAAATCCTGGTTCGAGGAGGCCGGCTATACCGTCGACAAGCTGCCCGGCACGTGGGACGAGTACCGTGCGGCCGGCAAGAAGCTGAAAGCCGCCGGTCATCCCTTCGGGCAGACCGCCGGCCATACGTTCGGCGACGCGCCCTCCTTCTGGTACCCGTTCCTGTGGTCGTTCGGCGGCCGCGAGATCGCCGACGACAAGAAGACGGTCGCGCTCGACAGCAAAGAAACGGTCGAGTCGGTCAAGTACGCTGTCGCTTTGTGGAAGGATTGCTGCGACGAGGGCGGGCTCGCCTGGGACGATTCGAGCAACAACCGCGCCTTCCTGTCCGGAACGATCAGCTCCACCAACAACGGCGCCTCGATCTACATCGAGGCCAAGCGCAAGCCCGACTCGTACCAGACCGACAAGGGCAAGCCGATGAAGGACGACATCTTTCACACTCGGCTGCCGAAGGGCCCTGCCGGCCAGTTCATTTATCCGACGCCGATGACCAACATGCTCATGGGGTATTCGAAGAACCAGAAGGCGGCCAAGGACTTCCTGCGGTGGGTCAACTCGAAGCCGGTGTTCGGCGAATGGTTTACCTCGCAGCAGGGCTACTGCACCGGCGCAACAACGGATTGGGAGAAGGATCCGGTGTGGAACGCCGACCCGGTGCTGCTGCCCTTTAAGGATGTCGGACGCATATCGACCCGCTACGCGGGATTTGCCGGTCCCTCGAGCCGCGCCGCTGCCGAGACCGTCACGAAGTATGTCATCACGGACATGTACGCGAAGGCGATCCAGGGCATGGCTCCGGAAGAGGCCGTCAAATGGGCGCATAGCGAACTCGCCAAAATCTACGTCTGAGCCTGAGAGCCCGTCGGAAAGAGCAGGACTATGGCAACCGTCGAAGCCGTCACCCCACGCGCCTATGTCGCCACACCGCGGCGCGGCCCGATCACGCGGCTGCTGGAGGATGAGCGGTGGCTCGCCTCGTTCCTGCTGTTGCCGACGATCGTGCTGCTCGGCCTGTTTATCGCCTATCCATTCATCAAGGGGGTGCTGCTGGCGGTAACCGATACGAAGGTCGGCATTCCCGGTCACTTCGTCGGCTTCGCCAATTTCGACAAGCTGTGGCACGACGACATCTTCCGCACCGCCGTTTACAACACCTTCCTTTATACTTTTGTCACGACGGTTTTTAAGCTTGTACTCGGGCTTTGGCTGGCGCTGCTGCTCAACCGTCATTTCCGGGGCAAGGCATTCGTCCGAGCCTTCATCCTGCTGCCGTTCATCATCCCGACCGTGCTGTCGACGTTTGCGTGGAAGTGGATGTTCGACCCCACATTCAGCGTCATCAATTGGATGCTGTTTCACCTCGGCTTGATCACCGGGCGGATCAACTGGCTCGGCGATCCCGACCTCGCGATCATCTCGGTCATGGTCGTCAATGTGTGGCGCGGTGTGCCGTTCTACGCGATCAGCCTGCTGGCCGGCCTGCAGACGATCAGCCCGGAATTGCACGAGGCGGCTGCGATCGACGGCGCGCGGGCGTGGAACCGCTTCCGCTATGTGACCTGGCCGCTCTTGTTGCCGGTCACGATGGTCGTCGTGTTGTTCTCGGTCATCCAGACCTTTGCCGATTTCCAGCTCGTCTATGTGCTGACCGGCGGCGGGCCGGCGAACCACACCCACCTGTTCGCGACCTATGCCTACCAGATCGGCGTCGGCACCGGGCTGCTCTCCGAGGGCGCCGCGGTGTCGCTGGCGATCTTCCCGGTGCTGTTGCTCGTGGTCATCATACAGCTCGTTTATATCCGCCGGGTGGAGACCGTCTGAGCCATGATCGAAGGAGCCAGGTGGCGCCGCTGGGTGTTCTTTCACATCCCGCTGACGCTGTTCATCGTCGGGTTGCTGTTTCCGTTCTATTGGATGATCGTCACGACGGTGCGGCCGGACAGCGAGTTGTATCGGCCATGGAATGCGGCGAATTACACGCCGTTCTGGACGCTCCACCCGACGCTCGAACACGTCCGCGATCTGCTGACCGAGACGCTGTTCAGCACGTGGATGATGAATACGATGCTGATCGCGGCGGCCTCGACCGTGATCTCGCTGATCTGCGGGTTGTTCGCCGGGTATGCCCTGTCGCGCCTCAAATTCCCGTTTGCCGGCAGCATCGGGACCGGCATCTTCATCACCTACCTCGTTCCCCAGACGCTCCTCTTCATTCCGCTCGCCGACATCATCCGAAATTTCCATCTCGGCGACTCGCCCTGGGCGCTGATCCTCACCTATCCGACATTCCTGATCCCGTTCTGCACCTGGCTGATGATGGGATACTTCAAATCCATCCCGAAGGAATTGGAGGAATGCGCCCGCATCGACGGCGCGCCGCGGTGGAAGGCTATGGCCTACATCATCTTTCCGATTGCCATTCCCGGCATCCTGTCGGCCGGCATTTTCGCGTTCACGCTGTCGTGGAACGAGTTCATCTACGCGCTCGTCTTCCTGTCGTCTCCCGAGCAGAAGACGGTGCCGGTCGGCGTCACCTCCGAACTGGTGCGGGGCGACGTGTTCTATTGGGGCGAGCTGATGGCTGGGGCGCTGCTGGGCTCGATCCCGGTCGCCTTCGTCTATTCGTTCTTTGTCGAACATTACGTGTCCGGCATCACCGGCTCGGTGAAGGGGTAGAACATGGCGCAAGTCGCAATGCGGAGCCTGAACAAGAAGTATGACGAGGTGCACGCCGTCAAAGACGTGAACCTCGACATCCACGACAAGGAATTTGTCGTGCTGGTCGGCCCTTCCGGATGCGGCAAGACGACGACCTTGCGCATGGTGGCGGGGCTCGAAAGCATCACCTCGGGCCGGGTGCTGATCAACGACAAGGTGGTCAACGATCTGGCGCCGATGGACCGCGACATCGCGATGGTGTTCCAGAACTACGCGCTCTATCCGCATATGTCGGTCTACGACAACATGGCCTTTGGCCTGAAGATGCGGAAGTTCGACAAATCCGAGATCCGCAAGCGCGTGAATGAAGCGGCGGAGATCCTCGGGATCCACGAATACCTGCACCGCAAGCCGCGCCAGCTGTCGGGCGGGCAGCGCCAGCGCGTCGCGCTCGGCCGCGCGATCGTGCGGCACCCGCAGGTTTTCCTGTTCGACGAACCGCTGTCTAACCTCGACGCCAAACTGCGCGTCCAGATGCGCGTCGAGCTGAAGAAACTTCACGAGCGGCTCGGCACGACCGCGATCTATGTGACGCACGATCAGGTCGAGGCGATGACCTTGGGAGACCGGGTCGTCGTCATGCGCGACGGATGGGTGCAGCAGGTCGGCGACCCAATGGAGCTCTACACCGAGCCGGCCAATCGCTTTGTCGCCGGCTTTATCGGCTCGCCGGCGATGAATTTCGCCGATGTCCGAATCGCCGGCCAGAACGGCGGGCTGTGGGCCGAGGGCGACGGCATCCGGCTCAAGGTGCCGGCGCAGCTGAGCAACCGCGTGGGGGCGTATGCCGGAAAACCGGTGACCCTCGGCATCCGGCCCGAGGACATGCGCATTGCCGCTGCTTCGGATCCGCCCGAGCTGAACCTCAGCGCGGTCGTCGAGGTCGTCGAGCGGCTGGGCTCCGAGATCCTGTTGGATGTCGCGGTCGGACCGGTGACGATGGTCGCCTCGGTCGAGCCGACCGCCCGTGCCAAAATGCACGACCAGCTGCAGCTCGCGGTCAACCCCGAGCGCTTGCATTTCTTCGACAGCGAGACCGAAGCCGCGATCTGACTCGGCGCGCTTCATCAGTATAACGACCGCGCGGCAACGGCGCAGACCGCGGGCGCGTCCGCCGGCACGGCGTCGCGGATCTTCATGTTTGCTGCCCTTGGAGCGGCTTGTGCGATCGCGCAGGGCTAGCCTACCATCGGGCTCAAGAATACGGACCGCGCTTTCACGGGAGAAACGCCGATGAGCCGCATCGATCGACGCCGCTTTGTGCAACTGTCGGGCGCCGGCGCGCTCGCCGCCGGCTCGGGCGGGCTCGCCGCCATTCTGGCGAGCGGGCGGGCCCCGGCTTACGCGCAGGGCACGACTATGCACTGGCTGCGCTGGGCGGATTTCGTGCCGGCCTCCGATCAGCTGCTCAAGGGCGACATCACCAAGGAATGCGAAAAGGCGCTGGGCATGAAGCTCGCCGTCGAGACGATCAACGCCAACGACATCCAGGCGCGGATCACCGCGGCGATCCAGTCCGGCAGCGGCCCCGACATCTTCATGGTGCTGAACAACTGGCCGCAGCTTTACGGCGAGAGCTGCGCCGAGGTCGGCGACGTCGCGGACGAGCTCGGCAAGGCGCAGGGCGGGTTTTACGACATCTCCAAGATCGTCGCGACGATCGGCGGCAAATGGATCGGGGTGCCGTGGTGCGTCGGCGGCGGGCTGATCGCATACCGCAAATCGTGGCTCGCCGAGGTCGGCTACGACGGCAAGTTTCCGACGACCTGGGACGAGTATCGCACGGCCGGCCAGAAGCTGAAGAAGGCGGGGCATCCCTTTGGCCAGACGGCCGGGCATACTTTCGGCGACGCGCCCGGGTGGTGGTACCCCTATCTGTGGTCGTGGGGCGGCAAGGAGGTTGAGGCCGACGGCAAGACCGTGGTGCTCAACACCAAGGAGACGGTCGAATCGGTCAAGTTCGCCGTGCCGCTGTGGAAGGAGACGATGGACGAGGGCGGGCTCGCCTGGGACGACACCAGCAACAACCGCGCCTTTCTGTCAGGCACGATCAGCGCCACCAACAACGGCGCCTCGATCTATCTCGAGGCCAAGAAGAAGCCCGATGCGTACCAGACCGACAAGGGAACGCAAATGAAGGACGACATCCTTCATGCCTCGATCCCCGGCGGCGCCGGCGGTGTGTTCAACCTGCCCGGTCCGTTCACCAACCTGATCATGAAATATTCGAAGAACCAGGCGGCCGCGAAAAAGTTCATCACCTGGATGTCGTCGAAGGAGATCTTCGACAAATGGTTCGTCTCGCAGCAGGGCTATACCGCCGGACCGACCAAAATGTGGGAAGACCACCCGGTGTGGAACATCGACCCGATCCTCGCGCCGTTCAAGAAGATCCCGGTCACCGGGCGGCTCGCCGGCTTTGCCGGGGCGCCAAGCCAGAAGGCCGCCGAGGTCACGACCAAGTACATCATCGTCGACATGTACGCGAAGGCGATCCAGGGCATGGCGCCCGAGGATGCCGTCAAATGGGCGCATGACGAGCTGGTGAAGGTGTACACGTAACAGAGAACACTCTGGGGGAGGCTTTCGATGACACAAGTGACTCGCCGCCGCATCCTGCAGCTCTCGGGCGCCGGAGCGGTGTCGGCGACAACCGGCGGGCTGGCCGGCATTCTGGCGTCGGGCCGCGCGCCGGCGTTCGCGCAGGGCACGACGCTGCATTGGGTCAGGGGGTCGGACTACGTGCCGGTGTCGGACCAGACGATCCGCGGCAAGATCAACGAGCAGTGCCAGAAGGATCTCGGGATCAAGATCAATCTCGAAGGCGTCGATGGGCTGACCATCCAGGCGCGGGTCACCTCCGCGGTCTCGTCCGGCTCCGGTCCCGACATCATCAGCGCGATCAACAACTGGGCGCAGCTCTACAGCGACAGCGTCGCCGATGTCAGCGACGTGTGCGAAGAGATCGGCAAGGCGCAGGGCGGCTTCTACGAGACCTCCAAGGCGATCGCCTATGACGGCAAGAAGTGGCTCGCCGTTCCCAATACGATCGTCGGGTTGCAGATCGTGAACCGCGCTTCCTGGTGGAACGAGATCGGCTACGGGCCGGAGAAATATCCGGCGACCTGGGAGGAATGGCGCGAGGCGGGCAAGAAATTGAAGGCCAAAGGTCACCCGCTCGGCCAGACCCTGGCGCACGCCTTCGGTGACGCCAACGCGTTCTGGTACCCGTATCTGTGGTCGTGGGGGGGCAAGGAAGTCGAGGCCGACGGCAAGACCGTCGTGCTCAACAGCAAGGAGACCGTCGAATCGGTCAAGTTCGCGGTCGGGATGTGGAAGGATTCCTGCGACGAGGGTGCCCTTGCCTGGGATGATTCCGGCAACAACCGCGCGTTCCTGTCGGGCAGCATCAGCGCCACCAACAACGGCGCCTCGATCTACATCGAAGCGAAGAAGAAGCCCGACACCTATCAGACGGCCGATGGCAAGCCGATGAAAGACGACATGTTTCACACGCCGCTGCCGAAGGGACCGGCCGGCCAATTCAGCTGGCATGTGCCGTTCGCCGACATGGTCATGGCGTATGGCCAGAACCAGAAAGCCGCGAAGGACTTCCTGCGCTGGTTCCACACCGAGAAGATCTACGAGCAATGGTGGGTGACGCAGCAGGGCTTCTCGGTCGGCCCGACGAAGATGTGGGAGAACCACGCGTTGTGGAAGGAAGACCCGATCATGCTGCCGTTCCGCGCCGCGGCGGAAACCGGGCACTTCGCCGGCTATGCCGGGCCGGCGAACCGCAAGGCGGCCGAAGTCATCTCGAAGTACCTCATCTCCGACATGTATGCGAAGGCGGTGCAGGGCATGCCGGCGGAAGATGCCGTCAAATCGACGCACGCCGAGCTGGTGAAGATCTACGCCTGATCGCCTGTGAATCTGCCCGTGGATTTGATCGTCAGAAACGCGCGGCTTGTTGACCGGCTCGACGATGGACTGCTCGATATCGCGGTCAGAGATGGACGGATCGCCGCGGTCCGGCATGATCTGGCGGCGGAGGGCGAGACCTACGATGCCGGCGGGCGGCTGGTCTGCGCCGGGCTGATCGAGTCGCATATCCATCTCGACAAATCGCGCATCGCCGAAAGCTGCCCGCTGCCCGAAGGCAGGCGGGTCAACCCGGTGACGATGGTCGCCCCGCTCAAGCCGGGCTGGACCGTCGAGGACATTTACCAGCGCGCCGAGAAGACCTTGCGCGAATGCCTGGTCAACGGCACGACCCGGATGCGCACCCAGGTCGAGATCGACCCGGGCATCGGGCTGCGCGGCTTCGAGGCGATCGGCGCGCTCGGCGCCGATTACCGCTGGGCGATCGACATCGAGATGTGCGTCTTTCCGCAGGACGGGCTGACCAATTACCCCGGCACCGAGGAGCTCCTTGTCGCGGCGTTGAAACAAGGCGCGCCGGTGCTTGGCGCGGCGCCGCGCTACGACAGCGATCCGGCGGCGCAGATCGACCGCATCTTTGCGCTGGCCCGCGAATACGATGTCGATCTCGATCTGCATCTCGATGTCGGCGACAACCCGGCACATATGGATGTCTACCGCGTGCTCGAATTGACCGAGCAATACAAGCGCGGCGGCCGCGTCGTCGTCGGGCACATGGCGAAGCTGTCGCTGCTGCCGCCGACGGAATTGGCGGCGCTGGCGCGGCGTCTTCGCGACGCCGGCATCGCGGTGACGGTACTGCCGGCGACCGATCTCTATCTGATGGGGCGCGAGCGCGACCATGCCGTGGTGCGCGGTGTCGCCGACGCTACCTTTCTGAGCGCGAATGGACTGACCTGCGCGCTGTCGAGCAACAACATCCTGAACGCGGCGACGCCGTACGGCGATTGCTCGCTGATCCGTATCGCCAACCTGCAGGCCAATGTGGCGCAGATCGCGGCGCCGGCCGAATTGCGCGAATTGTTCCTGATGCTGACCGAGCGCTCGGCCAAACTGCTGAACCTCAAGGACTATGGGCTCCTCCCCGGCAACCCCGCCGATCTCGTTGTCATCGACGCGCAGACGCCGGAGCAGGCGGTGGCTGAAATCCGCCCGCCGCTCGCGGTGTGGAAGCGCGGCCGCCAGACCGTCATCCGCCACCCGCCGGAATTGCTTGTGCCGCATTGAGGCCGGGGTAGAGTCAAGGGATGCCTGTCGACGATTCCCGGAACGCCTATCCGGCCTGGCTTGAGTCGACGGAGCGGCTGCGCGACGGCACCGAGATATACCTGCGGCCGCTGCGCCCCGAGGACGAGCCGCTGCTCGAAGATCTCGCGGCGCACATGACCCCGGACGATCTGCGGCTGCGGTTTTTCGCGGCGATGCGCGGGCTGAGCCACGCGCTTGCGTGGAAGCTCAGCCATATCGATTACGACCGGGCGATGGCGCTGGTCGCGCTGAAGGACGGCGTCGCACTCGGGGTCGCGCGGTTTCACGCCGAGGCGGCCCCAAATTCCGAGTCGGGCCGCCGCGCCGAATACGCGATCGCGGTGCGCAGCGACTGGAAAGGCCATGGGCTCGGATACCTGCTGATGACCCGGCTGATCGCCGTCGCGCGCGAGTGGCGGGTCGGCGAACTCGTCGGGCAGGTGCTGAGCGAGAACCGCCGCATGCTCGCGATGTGCCGCGAGCTGGGGTTCTCGATCCGCACCGACCCGAACGACGCGCGGATCATGCAGGTGCGCAAGATCCTCACCGATGAGGCGCCGCCAGCCTCAGCGTAGCGGCTGGAAGGCGGTCTCGCGCGTCCGCAGCAGGATCACCACGGTGACGATCGCGGCGGCAATGACATAAATCGCCGGCGCCGTGTTGCTGCCGGTCTCATGCACCAGGAACGTGGCGATGAACGGCGCGAAGCCGCCGAAGATCGCGACCGCGATGTTGTAGCCGATCGACAGCGCGGTGTAGCGCACCCGGGTCGGAAAGATCTCGGCGTAAAACGCCGGGCACGACCCGGCATAGGGGACGTACAGCACGATCATCAGGAATTGCGACAGCAATGTCAGCCCGACATTCCCCGACGAGGACATCAGGAAAAAAGGATAGCCGAGAACGATATAGCCGATGCACGACACGATCAGCGGCGGCCGCCGGCCGACCCGGTCGGAGATCCACCCCATCAGCGGCAGCAGCACCACGAACAGCGCCAGGCACGAGGTGTTGATCCACAGCGCGGTAGCCTGGGGCAGCTTGCCCGCGGTCTGCATGAAGCTCGTCATGTAGACGAGGGCGATGTAGTACGCGACGGTGTTGTGCAGCGTGATCCCGAAGCCGAGCAAGGTCTCGCGCGGATATTGGCGAAAGGCTTCGGCAAGCGGCGCCTGGGCGACCGCGCGCTGCGCCTCGAGCTCGGTGTATTTCGGCGTGTCGTCGAGCCGCCACCGCAGATAGGCGCCGACGATCCCGACGGTAATGCCGAACAGGAACGGCAGCCGCCAGCCCCAGGCGAGCCGGTCGGCCTGCGACAGACCGGTATTCAGCAGCGCAGCGGTCAGCGATCCGAGCAGAAACCCGCCCCCGACGCCGACCAACTGCCACGAGCCGAAAAAGCCGCGCCGGTGCTGCGGCGCGAATTCGACGATGTACGAGGTCGAGCCGCCCCATTCGCCGCCGGCCGACAGCCCCTGGAACAGCCGCACCACGACCAGCAACAGCGGGGCGATCACCCCGGCCTGGGCGTAGGTCGGCAACAGCCCCATCGCAAAGGTCGCGATCGCCATGACGAAAATGACTGCGCTGAGCGCCTTGCGCCGGCCATGCCTGTCGCCATAGACCCCGAACAGGATCGACCCGACCGGGCGCATCACAAAGCCGACGCCGAACACCGCGAAGGTCGACAACAGCGAGACGAGCGGGTCGCCGCCCGGAAAAAACAGCGCCGAGATCGTCGGCACGAGATAGCCGTAGACGCCGAAATCGTACCATTCGAGGACATTGCCGATGACGCCGGCGGCGATCGCCCTGCGGTACTCGGTGCGGCCGGCCGCGATCGGGGCCGCTGCAGCTGCCGTCATGCCTGTCTCCCCCGCCTCTAGCGACGACCGGCAGTTTGCGCCGCCCGCCGGCCGGGGATCATAGCGCAACTCCCGGGCCGCACGATGCCCCCAGCCAAAGGCGATGCCTTTCGTCTACTACATCAGTGCGCGTTTTCGTCGGGCCGCTGCGTCCAGGCGGCGATGTCGTCGAGCGACAGGCGCAAGGCGGCGGCTATTTTTGCGATCGCCTCGAAGCTGCCCGGCTTTCGCCGCGTTTCGATCTCCGTCAGATAGCTCGGCGACACGCCGGCCGCCGTGGCGAGGGCCTCGCGAGTCAACCCGCGATGTGCGCGCCATACCCGGATCGGATGCTCGCCCGCAGAGAGGCGCTTGACGAGCGCCACCGGCAAATAATCGGCGAGCGCCGCCTCCGGTCCGGCAGACGCAAGCCGGGCCTCAAGGCTGTCGAGGGCCGCGGTGTCCTCCGCGTCCTCGAGGCGGGCCAACAGCGCCTCGTATTCGGCGCGGTCCAAGGTCACCGTATCCGATCTTTTGCTCATCGATAGACTTCCCGTCGATGTCTTACCCGCTCCATGACGACCGTGTCCTGGGCGCGAAGGACCAGTAGAACGGCCCGCCAATCCCCTTGCCGGATGCGGACCCGGTCCACCATGCCGCGCAACGGCGACGCCCAGGGGTGCGCGGCGAAGGGATCGGCCGCAAACGCTTCGGCCTTGCCGATCAAGGCGCCGCGATCCCGCCGAGTCAGCGATGCCATTTCCCTCAGCGCCATCGGCGAGACCACCAGCTGCATTCGTGAATGTCGCTGACAGCGACAGATCGGGTCAAGGGTGAAATTCCCTCAGAACAGCGTATTTTTTGCAATTTATCAGGGAATTTCCCTCTGCCGTTGGCGAATAGCTGTGGCTCGATGTACCGTACTGTCTTGGGACCATGCGATTGCATACTTGACAATATGAGATCGCAAACCCATCTTGTCAAGAACAAACAATGAACACGGGAGTTGTGAATGGACCAGGAGGTACGGGATTACGCCGTGGGCTATGGCAAGCCGCCGGCGGAGACCCGGTTTCAGAAGGGCCAATCGGGCAATCCCGGCGGCCGCCCGCGCGGCACGAAGAAACTCCTGACGCTGCTCGGCGACGTGCTGTCACAGAGTTCGGGTTTGTCCAACCCGGACGGCTCATGGATGACGAAGGCCGAAGCCATCTTGTTCAGCCTGGTCCAGCAGGCCTCAAGCTCTGACCTCAAGGCCAAAAAGCTGCTGTTCGACGTACTGGTCAAGTTGCAGCAGGCGAATATCTGCCACGGGAGCGATCGCCTGCCGGAAATCCAACTCGACGAGGACGGACAGGAGCCGCGCGAGGGCTCTGCCGGCGAGACGGAGACGGTCCGATCGAACTAGCCGTGCCTCTCGGGTATGCTTGGACGATGGCGACGGATGCTGTGATCGTGGGCCCTGGGCGGGCGCGGCCGGCGGGGGCGGCGCTGTGGGCGCCGGCGCTCGACCGCAAGGCGGCGGTGCCGGTATCGCGGCAGCTGGCGGCGGCGTTGCGTGCGGCGATCGCCGAGGGGCGACTCGGGGCGGGCGCGCGGCTGCCTTCGACGCGCGCGCTCGCGGGCGAGCTGGGCCTGGCGCGCAGCACAATCGTCGCGGTGTTCGAGCAGCTCGCGGCGGAGGGCTATATCGCGGCGCAGCCGGGCTCGGGGTACTTCGTGCCGGTGGGGTTCGCCGCTGCCGGGGCGCGCGGTCCAGATGAACCGGCGGTTCGGGTGGCAGCGCGGCCCGGTTCGGGAGCGGGGTCGCGGCCCCTCTCGCACCGGGGGGCGCGGCTGCGCGAGCTGGCGATCGAGCCGCGGGGCGCGCCGCGGCCGTTCCAGCTGGGGCACGCCGACATCGACGCGCGGCTTGTCGCGACGTGGAAGCGGCTGGCGTCGCACGCGCTGTCGGGCCGCTCGCGGCTCAACTGGGATTACGGCGACCCGCAGGGCGAGCCGGTGTTGCGGCAGGCGATCGCCGATTATCTCGCGGCGGCGCGCGGGGTGCGGTGCCGGCCCGAGCAGATCGTGCTGACCTCGGGCACGCAGCAGGGGCTGAGCCTCGCGGCGCAGGTGCTGCTCGACCCGGGCGACGCGGCGTGGGTCGAGGACCCGTGCTATCGCGCGGCGCTCGACATCCTGCGGGCGGCCGAGGCGCGCATCGTGCCGGTCCCGGTCGACGAAGAAGGGCTCGACGTCGGCGCGGCGCCGAAGGGCGCGGGCACGCCGCGGCTCGTCTATACGACGCCGTCGCGGCAATACCCGCTCGGCATGGCGATGCCGCTGGCGCGGCGCATGGCATTGCTCGCCTGGGCGGAGGCGGCCGGCGCCTGGATCATCGAGGACGATTACGAGAGCGAGTTCCAAAAGCCGGCGCAGATGCTGCCGTCATTGCAGGGGCTCGACCGCGCCGGGCGGGTCATCTATCTCGGCACGTTCAGCAAATTGGTGTTTCCGGCGCTGCGCTTGGGGTACGCGGTATTGCCGGAGGATCTGGTGCGGCCGTTCGCGGCGGCGCGCCATCTGGCGGACCGGCAGGGCTCGTCGCTGCCGCAGGCGATCATGACCGAGTTCATGCTCGGCGGACACTTCGCACGGCACTTGAAGCTCATGCGCCAAGTCTATGCCGAGCGCCAACAATTCCTGATCGATGAGGCGGCGCGCCGGCTCGGCGGGGCGCTCGAGATGCGGCCGCAAGGCTGCGGCATGTACCTGACCGCGGGACTGCCTTCCGGATGGTCGGATCGCGCCGTGGCGGCGGGCCTAGCGGTGGCCGGGATCGGCGCCTTGGCGTTGTCGGCCTTGACCCTGGCGACGCCGCGGCCCCCTGCCCTCGTCCTCGGCACTGCCGGGCACAGCGAGGCGGCGATCGCGCGCGCCGTCGAGCGCATGGCGGCGGTCTTCGAGCGCCAACCGGTCTGATTAATCTCTCAGAACTGGATCTTCGATCAGACCAGTCCCGGCATTAGCTATGTCGCGGCACACCGAGATGGAGCGCGCCATCATGCCCGACGCCGGCAGTTGCAGGGGCAGCTTTACGACGACCGACCGAACCCGGGTTCGCCGCCATCCTGAGCGCGCGCATTACGAGCGCGACACGGTTTATGCGATCCTCGACGCGGCGCTGATGTGCCACGTCGGCTATGTCATCGACGGCCGGCCCTATGTGACGCCGACCCTGTTCTGGCGCGAGGGCGATCATCTGTACTGGCACGGCTCGTCGGCGAGCCGCATGCTGCGGGCGCAGCGCGCGGGCATCCCGGTGTGCGTGACGGTCAGCCATATCGACGGGCTCGTGCTGGCGCGCTGCGCGTTTCGCCACTCGCTGAATTACCGCGCCGTCATGGCGTTCGGGACGGCGCGCGCGGTCGAGGACGAGCGCGAGAAGGAGGCCGGGTTCAACGCCTTTATCGAGCGCATCTATCCGGGCCGCACCGGGCTGATGCGGCCGATCGCGGCGCAGGAGCTGAAGGCGACGATGCTGTTGCGCATGGCGATCGAGGAGGTCTCGGCCAAGATCCGCGACGACGGCCCGCTCGATCTCGAAGAGGATCACGCGGCGGATTGCTGGGCCGGGGTCATCCCGATCGCGCAGCGGCTCGGCATGCCGATCCCGGATGCGCGGGTGCCGCCGCGCGGCGACCGCGGCGCCGAGATCGGACATCTGCCGGAGGGCGCGCCGTTCGACCAAATGCTGCGCCGGCTTGCCGAGGGCAAGTGACGGCTGCAATGCCGCTGTCATGATGCCGCTGTCATAATGCCGCTGTCATGCTGTGCGAGTCATACGGCATATGGGTGTATGCCGTTCGCACCGCGCCGGCTCCTCCCGGAGCGGCCGCCTGAGGAGCCGGAAGATGCTTTGGGGTCGCCGGGCTGCCGGGATGTTCGCCGTCGTGCTGTCGCTCTGCGCCGGTGTCGCGCCCGGCGGGCTGGCGCAGACGAAGCCGGCGCAGGCGAGCGAAGGGCACGAACTGGACGTGCTGCAGCCGTTTTATCGCGGCACCCAGCTGCAGGGCCACTTTTTCGGCATGGGCCTGCAGGAAATACCCGACTATCTCACCGCGCCGGACGTCGACCTGAAATACGAAAAAAAGCCGGGCATGACCCGGGAGATCCCGTTTGTCGACAGCTTCTCGATCGTGCGATTTCTCGGCGGCTATCGCGACGACTGGCTGCGCGACTTCAATCTGTGGGACGAGCGGCTGGGGCGCCGCTCGCTGGATTACGCGATCCGGCGGAGCGACGGCTCGTTGCAGTTCAGGCCCGAGATGATCCGGGGCCGGCTGGAGCCCTATCTCGCCGCGGGTTACCGGCCGCAAGACATCACGATCATGCTGCAGAACGTGCCTTGGGATTTGGCCACCAAAGACGGCAAGCCGCCGGTCATGACCGAGTGGGGGCGCAGCAGCCCGCCCGGCGATCTTAACGAATGGACGCGGCTGATCCGCCAATTCGCGCTCGACCTGGAGGCGTATCTGGGCGATGCCGCGTCGAGCGTCCAATTCAAGACCTGCGGCGAGTGCGACCAGAAGGCCGATTTCGACGGTACCGCCGAGGAATTCTTCCGCTATTACGAGACGACCGACCGCGCGCTGCATTCGATATTGCCAAAGGCGGCGCTGAGCCCCGGGGAATTCGCCAGCACCGGCCAATGCCCGCCAAACGCGGCGAATTGCATTTACGACACGAAGGATTTTCTCGCCTTTGCCGCGCGCCGGCATCTGGAAATCGCCTATGTGCCGCGCAGCCTGCTCACGTTTCTCGACAAACCGGCCGCCGCTTCGCCCCGGCTGGCCGCCGAGGGGGCGGTGCATTCCTATGAAAGGCTGCCGCCGGTGCTGGCCGAGATCCACCAGTTCGGTCTCCTCGACGAGCCGTTCGGCGAATACGGCCGCTACGGCAGCGACGCCGCGGCGATGCAGGCCAATTGGGAATTCCAGGTGCTGATGCGGCTGCACGAGAGCCTGCGGCCGCGCCGCGTCTTTCACTGGGGCGGCGTCGTGGGCGGCGGCAAGATGGGGTTCCTCAACGGCTCGGGGTTTCTGCGCCTCGTGCTGGACCGCTATCTGGGGTCGCGCACCGATCTGCTCGACGCGAAGGACGCGGGCCCGTCGCCTCCGGAAGCCGCGGAAGTGATGGCGGCCGGCTTTGAAAAGGGGGGCAGAACGGCGGTCATCGTATCGAGCTTCAGCACGCATCAGGGGAGCAAGGCGCGGAGCGTCACGGTCGATTTGCCCTCTGGACTGCTCGCCGGCGATGCACGGCCAAAAGCGATCCGCTACCGCCAATCGAGCAATGTGTACGTGCTGATCCGGGAGGACCTCGCGGCCGACAATAATCTGAAGCCGGAATTCGCCAGCTGCGCCCTGTGCCTTGCCGCGCCCTTGTCGATGGCCCGCGACGCCGGGCCCGCGCGCACCATGTTGTGGCGTCATTGGGACCGCTATGTCGATGCGATGAAGGACAATCTGCGATGGCGGGAAGACGATTCGGGGATCGCTCGCGACGGAAGGCAGCTTCGCGTCACGCTCGAGCCGAACGAATTGGTCGTCATTGAAGAGCCCCGGTTAGAGCCCCGGGAAGAGCCCCGGTTAGAACACGACCGGCAGGGGGTTCGGCGCAGCGGTCACTGACGACCCGGCAAGCCCCCTGATGGCCCAAGCCCCTCAGCTGCTTGACCTGGCGCAGCCAGCTCGGCGAGCGGCGAGCGGCAGCAGCCGTCACGGCGGCAAGGGCTTCCATAGGATTACCGGCGCGCCGCAGGACGGAACTTTGTTCGAAACGTTTTTCGGGGCGCACCCGCGGAATCGTTGGCCGCAGCGAGGCGGAATGCGCCAATGATCCGAAGGTTTTGGGCCCCGCGCCGGCTGGCGGTCCACATCTCCCGGTGGCATACGGCGAAATTCTTTCGCTAAAACGGAACTACATGCCCGGCGCGTTGTTCGGGAAGACCCCGGCGCTTGATCCCGACCCGGGTTTTCCGGCCGGCGGCCCCCGGGAATCGGATGGTTGGGCGGCCCCCGTAAGAGGCCCCACTGGATGCCGTAAATAATTGATTAAACTGTCCCTGCTGTTAATATCGCGGCCGTTGTTGCGCGAGGCAGCGAAACCTGCTGTCGTGCACGAGCACCTTCGAACTCTCAGCACCTTCATGTCCGTAAACACGGCGGCCGGCCTGTGTGGTGTTTCGCTGTGTGTCCGAGCCCTTGAGGAGTCGCGTATGGAGCCCACGGCTGACGGTCTTGTCGAGGTCACCTCCGAGAACCTGCCGAGCCCCCCTGTCACCGACGAGCATGCGCCGGCGCTGAACGGCAACGGACATGCCGCTCCCGCGATCGATGGTGACGCTTTCAACCTGCATCTGCTCCATGCGCTCCAATCGGTACGCGTCGGCGATTTCTCGGTGCGTCTCCCGGGCGACGCTACCGGCCTTGCCGGCAAGATCGCCGACACCTTCAATGAGATCGTCGCCGCCAACCAGCGGATGGCTCACCAGCTCGAGCATGTCGGTCAGGTGGTCGGGCGCGAAGGTAAAACCCGCCAACGTGTGAAGCTCGGCCTGTCGGATGGCGCCTGGGGCGAGATGGAGGGCTCGGTCAATACGCTGATCGATGATCTGTTGTGGCCGACCAATGCGGTGACCGACGCGATCACCGCGGTGGCGCGCGGCGACCTGTTGCAGACGGTGCGGCTCGACGTCGATGGCCGGCCGCTGCAGGGCGAATTCCTGCGCCTCGCCACGATCGTCAACACGATGATCGAGCAGCTCAGCGTTTTCACCTCGGAGGTGACGCGCGTCGCCCGCGAGGTCGGCACCGACGGCAAGCTCGGCGGCCAGGCGCAGGTGCGCGAAGTGACCGGCGTGTGGCGCGACCTGACCGAGAGCGTCAACTCGATGGCGTCGAACCTGACCGCGCAGGTCCGCAACATCGCCGAGGTGACGATCGCGGTCGCCAACGGCGATCTGTCGAAGAAGATCACCGTCGACGTGCGCGGCGAGATCCTGCAGCTGAAGGAAGCCATCAACACGATGGTCGATCAACTGCGCTCCTTTGCCTCGGAAGTGACCCGCGTCGCCCGCGAGGTCGGCACCGAAGGCAAGCTCGGCGGCCAGGCGATCGTCCCCGGCGTCGCCGGCACCTGGAAGGACCTGACCGATTCGGTCAACGCGATGTGCGGCAACCTGACCGCGCAGGTCCGGAACATCGCGCAGGTCACGACCGCGGTCGCGCGCGGCGACCTCTCGCGCAAGATCACCGTCGATGTCAGCGGCGAAATCCTCGAGCTGAAAGACACGATCAACACGATGGTCGATCAGCTCAACGCCTTCGCCTCGGAAGTGACGCGCGTCGCGCGCGAGGTCGGCACCGAAGGGCGGCTGGGCGGCCAGGCCGTCGTCCCGGGGGTCGCCGGCACCTGGAAGGATCTGACCGACAACGTCAACTCGATGGCCGGCAACCTGACGGCGCAGGTACGCAACATCGCCGAGGTCGCGACCGCGATCGCCGGCGGCGATTTGTCGAAGAAGATCACCGTCAACGTGTCGGGCGAAATCCTGCAGCTGAAAGAGACCGTCAATACGATGGTCGATCAGCTCAACGCCTTCGCCGGCGAGGTGACGCGCGTCGCCCGCGAGGTCGGCACCGAAGGCAAGCTCGGCGGTCAGGCCAATGTGCTCGGCGTCGCCGGCACCTGGAAGGATCTGACCGAGAGCGTCAACTCGATGGCCTCGAACCTGACCAACCAGGTCCGCAACATCGCCGCCGTGTCGACCGCGATCGCAAACGGCGATCTGTCGAAGAAGATTACCGTCGACGTATCGGGTGAAATCTTGGAGCTGAAGGAGACCATCAACACGATGGTCGACCAGCTCAACGCCTTTGCCGGCGAGGTGACGCGCGTCGCGCGCGAGGTCGGCACCGAAGGCAAGCTCGGCGGCCAGGCGGAAGTGAAGGGCGTCGCCGGCACCTGGAAGGATTTGACCGATTCGGTCAATTCCATGGCATCGAACCTGACCGGCCAAGTCCGCAACATCGCCGAGGTGACGACCGCGGTCGCGCAGGGCGATTTGTCGAAGAAGATCACGGTCGATGTCAGCGGCGAAATCCTGCAGCTGAAGGAGACCATCAACACGATGGTCGATCAGCTGAACGCGTTCGCCGGCGAGGTGACCCGCGTCGCGCGCGAGGTCGGCACCGAAGGCCGCCTCGGCGGCCAGGCGCAGGTGCCCGGCGTTGCCGGCACCTGGAAGGATCTGACCGACTCGGTCAATTCGATGGCGTCGAACCTGACCGGTCAGGTGCGCAACATCACCGAGGTCGCCACCGCGATCGCCAACGGCGATCTGTCGAAGAAGATCACGGTCGACGTGCGCGGCGAGATCCTGCGCCTCAAGGAAACGCTGAACACGATGGTCGACCAGCTGAACCGGTTCGCCGGCGAGGTGACGCGCGTCGCGCGCGAAGTCGGCACCGAAGGGCGGCTGGGCGGGCAGGCGCAGGTGCCCGGCGTCGCCGGCACCTGGAAGGATTTGACCGACAACGTCAACTCGATGGCATCGAACCTGACGGCGCAGGTCCGCAACATCGCCGAGGTGACGACCGCGGTGGCGCGAGGCGACCTGTCGCGCAAGATCACCGTCGACGTGAAGGGCGAAATCCTCGAGCTGAAGAACACGATCAACACGATGGTCGATCAGCTCAACGCGTTTGCCTCGGAAGTGACGCGCGTCGCGCGCGAGGTCGGCACCGAAGGCAAGCTCGGCGGCCAGGCGCAGGTGCCCGGCGTCGCCGGCACCTGGAAGGATCTGACCGACAGCGTCAACTTCATGGCCGGCAATCTGACGGCTCAAGTCCGCAACATCACCGAAGTCGCGACCGCCATCGCGAGCGGCGATCTGTCGAAAAAGATCACCGTCGACGTGCGCGGCGAAATCCTGCTGCTGAAAGAGACGCTGAACACGATGGTCGATCAGCTTCGTTCTTTCGCAGCCGAGGTGACGCGTGTCGCGCGCGAGGTCGGCACCGAAGGGCGATTGGGCGGCCAGGCGATCGTGCCCGACGTTGCCGGCACCTGGAAGGATCTGACCGACTCGGTCAACTCGATGGCCGGGAATTTGACTGCGCAGGTCCGCAACATCGCCGAGGTCACGACGGCGGTGGCGCGCGGCGACCTGTCGCGCAAGATCACGGTCGACGTGAAGGGCGAAATCCTCGAGCTGAAGAACACGATCAACACGATGGTGGATCAGCTCAACGCCTTCGCCGGCGAGGTGACCCGCGTCGCGCGCGAGGTCGGCACCGAAGGCAAGCTCGGCGGCCAGGCCGTGGTGCCCGGCGTCGCCGGCACCTGGAAGGATCTGACCGACACCGTCAACGTCATGGCCGCCAATTTGACCGAGCAGGTGCGCGGCATCGTCAAGGTGGTGACCGCGGTCGCCAACGGCGACCTGAAGCAGAACCTGACCGTCAAATCGATGGGCGAGGTCGCCGCGCTCGCCGACACGATCAACAACATGACCGATACGCTCGCCACCTTCGCCGAGCAGGTCACGACTGTCGCGCGCGAGGTCGGCGTCGAAGGCCGCCTTGGCGGCCAGGCGCACGTGCCGGGCGCTGCCGGCACCTGGAAGGATTTGACCGGCAACGTGAACCTACTGGCGGCGAACCTGACGAACCAGGTGCGCGCCATCGCCGAGGTCGCGACGGCGGTGACGCAGGGCGACTTGACCCGCTCGATCCAGGTCGAAGCGCGCGGCGAGGTCGCGGAGCTCAAAGACAACATCAACACGATGATCGACAATCTGCGGCTCACCACCGAGACCAACACCGAGCAGGATTGGCTGAAGACCAACCTCGCCCGCTTCACCAACATGCTGCAGGGCCAGCGCGACCTGGCGCAGGTCGGTCAGATGCTGCTCTCGGAGTTGGCGCCGCTCGTCAACGGCCAGAACGGCGTCATCTATCTCGTCGAGCCGGAAGGCCTGCGTCGCCTGTCGGCCTATGCCGACAACGACGCTACCGGCCATTCCGACCGTCTGCGGCCGGGTCAGGGTCTCGTCGGGCAATGCGCGGTCGATGCCCGCCGCATGCTGGTCAGCGAGATGCCGGACAATGTCGTGCCGATCGTCTCGGGCCTCTTCGAGATCCTGCCGAACAACCTGATTGTCCTGCCGATTCTGTTCGAAGGCCAAGTCAAGGCGGTCATCGAACTGGCGTCGGTCGGCAACTTCACCGACCTGCAGATCTCGTTCCTGGAGCAGCTGACCGCCAGCATCGGTATCGTGCTGAACTCGATCGAAGCGACGATGCAGACGGAAGGCCTATTGAAGCAGTCGCAGCAGCTCGCCGCGGAATTGCAGACCCAGCAGCGCGAGTTGCAGCAAACCAACGAGCAGCTCGAGCAGAAGGCGCAACAGCTCGCCGAACGCAATGTCGAGGTCGAGGCGAAGAACCAGGAAATCGAGCAGGCTCGCCGCGCGCTTGAAGAGAAGGCGACCGAGCTGGCGCTGACCTCGAAGTACAAATCCGAGTTCCTCGCCAACATGTCGCACGAGTTGCGCACGCCGTTGAACAGCATCCTGATCCTGGGTCAGCAGCTCGGTGACAATCCGGACCGCAATTTGAGCGCGAAGCAGGTCGAGTTTGCCCGCACGATCCACAGCGCCGGCACCGACCTCCTCAACCTGATCAGCGACATTCTCGACCTGTCAAAGATCGAGTCGGGCACCGTCACGGTCGATGTCGAGGACATCTTCTTCAATAATCTGATCGACATGGTGGCGCGGCCGTTCCGCCATGAGGCCGAGAGCCGCAAGCTGTCGTTCGACGTGCAGCTCGATCCCAAGCTCGACCGCAGCCTCAGCACCGACTCGAAGCGCTTGCAGCAGGTGCTCAAAAACCTGCTGTCGAACGCCTTCAAATTCACCGAACACGGTGGCGTCAAGCTCAGCGTCTATCAGACGGCGAGCGGTTGGAGCCCTGACCACCCGGTGCTCAACAGCGCCTCCGGCGTCGTCGTCTTCGAGGTGTCGGATACCGGCATCGGCATCCAGCCCGAGAAGCAGCGCATCATCTTCGAGGCGTTCCAGCAGGCCGATGCCAGCACGAACCGCAAATATGGCGGCACCGGACTCGGGCTCGCGATCAGCCGCGAGCTCGCGAACCTGCTCGGCGGCGAAATCCAGCTGCGCAGCACGCCCACGGTCGGCAGCACCTTCACCCTGTACCTGCCGCTGCGCTATGCCGGCATGGGCGCCGGCAACCGCCCGGTTTCGCCGGTCGGCGACATGCCGACCATCCCCGCGATCCTGGCGCCGACCCGGCTTGTCGAGCCGGTCGAGGCGGTGCCGGACGACCGCCAGAGCATCGCTCCCGGCGATGCGGTGCTGCTGATTGTCGAGGACGATCCGCACTATGCCCGCATCATCGCCGACCTGGCGCACGATCAGGGGCTCAAAGTGCTGGTCGCGATGCGCGGCGCCGAGGCGCTGGCGCTTGCCCGCGAGTATCAGCCGACCGCGGTCTCGCTCGATGTCTTCCTGCCCGACATGCTGGGCTGGACCGTCTTGAGCCAGTTGAAGCAGGACCCCGCCACCCGGCACATCCCGGTGCAGGTCGTCACGCTCGACGAGGACCGCCAACACGGGCTCGCTCGCGGCGCCTTCTCCTTCGTCAACAAGCCGAGCACGACGCAGGACCTCGAGGCGGCGCTGGCGCGGATCAAGAATTACGTGAAGCCGCGCCGCAAGCGCCTGCTGATCGTCGAGGACAACCCCGCCGAGCAGCGCAGCATCGGCGAACTGCTGGGGCACGATGACATCGATCTCGTGACGGTCGGCACCGGCAAGGAGGCGCTTTCGACCCTGCGCGAGCAGGCGCCTGACTGCATCGTGCTCGATCTGCGGCTGCCCGACATGTCCGGTTTCGAGTTGCTGGAGGCCATCCGCGACGATGCATCGCTTGCCGACATCCCAGTCATCGTCTTCACCGGCCGGGAGCTGTCGCCGGAGGAGGACGCGCAGTTGCATACGATGGCGCGCAGCGTCGTCGTCAAGGGCGTCGAGTCCCCGGAGCGGCTGTTGGATGAGACGGCGCTGTTCCTGCACCGCGTCGTATCCGAGCTGCCGGACGAGAAGCAGCGCATGATCGAGCGCCTGCACAGCTCGGACGATGATCTCGTCGGCAAGACGGTGCTGCTGGTCGACGACGACGCGCGCAATATCTTTGCCTTGAGCAGCGTTCTCGAGCGCCGCGGCATGCATGTGTTAACCGCGACGACCGGCAACGAGGCGATCGAACTCGTCGAATCGACGCCGGATCTGGCGATCGTGCTGATGGACATCATGATGCCGGAAATGGATGGCTACCAGACGATGCAGGTGATCCGGGGCAACCCCGATTTCCGGCGGCTGCCGATCATCGCGCTGACCGCGAAGGCGATGAAGGGCGACCGCGAGAAATGCCTCGATGCCGGCGCCTCGGACTACCTCGCGAAACCGGTCAACACCGAGCAGCTGCTTTCCGCGCTGCGGATGTGGCTGCATCGCTGAGCAGGGGATAAAAAGGGGAGACCCGTGGGCGCCGAAGAAAAGGTCAACATCCTGCTGGTCGACGACCAGCCCGGGAAGCTGCTCGGCTATGAGGTGATCCTCAGCGAGCTTGGCGAGAATCTGATCAAGGCGGGCTCGGCCAACGAGGCGCTGGAGTACTTGCTCAAGAACGACGTCGCGGTCGTCTTGATCGATGTCTGCATGCCCGATCTCGACGGCTTCGAGCTCGCCGCCATGATCCGCGAGCACCCCCGTTTTCAGAAGATGGCGATCATCTTCGTCTCGGCAATCCAGGTGACCGATCTCGACTTGTTGCGCGGCTATGCGGCGGGCGCGGTCGATTACGTGCCGGTGCCGGTCGTGCCCGATCTGCTGCGAGCCAAGGTGCGCGTCTTTGCCGAGCTCTACCGCAAGACCCGGCAGCTCGAGACCTTGAACGCCGAGCTGGAGCGCCGCGTCGCCGAGCGGACTGCCCAATTGGCACAGGCCAATGCCGATCTCGAGCGGCGTGTCGAGGAACGCACCCGCGAGCGCGAGGCTGCCCTCGCCCAGGTGCACGAGATGCGAAAGGTCGAAAGCCTCGGGCAGCTGACCGGCGGCGTCGCGCACGATTTCAACAATCTTCTGATGGCGGTGCTCGGCAATCTTGAGCTGGTGCGCAAATTCCTGCCGAACGATCCCAAGATCCGCCGGCTGGTCGATGGGGCGATCCAGGGTGCGGAGCGCGGCGCGACGCTGACCAAGCGCATGCTGGCCTTTGCCCGCCGCCAGGAGCTGAAGCCGGAAACCGTCGAGATCCCGCACCTGGTCGACAGCATGGTCGAGATGCTGCGCCGCTCGCTCGACCCCGGGATCCAGATCACGACCGATTTCGAGTTCGACCTGCCGCCGACGCGCGTCGACCCGAACCAGCTCGAACTGGCGCTCCTGAATCTCGGATTGAATGCCCGCGATGCGATGCCGCTCGGCGGCCGGTTGACGATCTCGGCACACCGCGAGCGGGTCGGACCCGGCGATGTTCCCGGGCTGGAGCCCGGCGAATACGTCTGCATCGCCGAGCGCGATACCGGCGAGGGCATGGACGAGGCAACGCTAAACCGCGCGACCGAACCGTTTTTCACGACTAAAGGGGCCGGGCGCGGCACCGGGCTCGGGCTGTCGATGGTCGATGGCCTCGTCGCCCAATCGGGTGGCGCGATGCGGATCACGAGCCGACAGGGCGCCGGCACGACTGTCGAGCTGTGGCTGCCGGTCTCCGATGCCAAGCCGGCCGAGCGGCCGCGGCCAGCCGCCCCGCAGCTCGTCCAAGAAGGCCGCTGCTGCCGCGTGCTGGTGGTCGACGACGATCCGATCGTGTTGGCCGGCACCGCCGCGATGCTCGATGATCTCGGGCACGTCGCGACCGAGGTCGAGTCGGCCGAAGCCGCTCTCAAGGTCTTGCAGTCCGACGGCAATATCGATCTGGTGATCACCGACCATGCGATGCCGGGCATGAGCGGAACCGAACTTGCCAAGCGCATCCGGCGACATTGGCCCGAACTGCCGGTCATTATCGCGACCGGCTATGCCGAATTGCCGGGCGAACTCGACCTTGGTGTGCCGCGGCTATCAAAACCCTATCGCCAGCAGGAGCTGGCGGCCATTGTGACGCGGCTGGTCGGTGAGCCGCCGCTCGCCGAGCCCGCCCCGCTCAACGCCGCGGTCGGCTAGGCTGAGGAAAACCAACCCTTCGCGGCGTTCCTCTTCGCGACGGCCGGATTAAGATCGGCGGATTAAGATCGGCCGATACGATCCCACGGGTCCGGCGGGCAGCGGAGGAGAACGATGAGTGCGGCAACCGGCAACGCAGCCGATTACTTCATCAAGCGACACCTGCGCGAAGGCCGCGGCGAGCGGCTGGCCTTCGCCGACCCATGGCGCAACCTCACTTACGCCCAGCTTGCCGAGGCGTCCGGGCGTTTCGCGGCGGGCTTGACTGCGGCCGGCATCGAGCGCGAGCGCCGGATCGCGCTGTTGCTGCTCGACACGATCGACTTCCCGATCGCGTTCTGGGGCGCGCTGCGCGCCGGCATCGTGCCGGTGCCGATCAATACCCTGCTGCCGCCCGACATCACCGAATACATCCTGCGGGACAGCCGTGCCGCGGCGCTGGTCGTCTCTGCGCCTCTGCTGGAGCCGCTGCGCCCGCTGCTCTCGCGGCTTCCCGATCTGCGGCAGATTATCGTCAGCCAGCCGAATGGCGAGCCGGCGAATGACCCGGGCGCGACCGGGTTCGCGGCATTTCTGGATGCCGCCGCCGGCAATGCCAGGATAGCCGATTGCTCGCCCGACGAGGTCGCGTTCTGGCTCTACTCGTCGGGCTCGACGGGCGCGCCGAAGGGCGTGCGCCATCTTCATTCGAATCTGCGCGCTACATCGGACACCTATGGCGAGCAGGTACTTCAGATCGCGCCCGATGATCTGATGTTCTCGGTCGCCAAGCTGTTCTTTGCCTACGGGCTCGGTAATTCGATGACGTTTCCGATGGCGGCCGGCGCCGCCTCCGTGCTGATCCCGGACCGCCCGACCCCCGACCTCGTGCTCGCGACGATGCGGCGGTTTCGGCCGACGATTTTCGCCGGCGTGCCGACCCTCTATGCCGCGATGCTGGCGCATCCCGACCTCGGGCGCGGCGCCGGCTCCGACCGGCTGCGCCGTTCGATCTCGGCCGGCGAGCCACTGCCCGAGCATGTCGGGCGGCGCTGGCGCGATACGGTCGGCACCGACATTCTCGACGGGCTCGGCTCGACCGAGATGCTGCACATCTTCCTGTCGAACCGGCCCGACGACATCCGCTACGGCACCACCGGCAAGGCGGTCCCGGGCTACGCGCTGCGCATCGTCACCGAAACCGGCGAGGACGCCGCGAACGGCGAATCCGGCGAGCTGATCGTCCGGGGCCCGAGCGCCGCCGAGGGCTACTGGAACCAGCGGGACAAATCACGGCGCACCTTCCGCGGCGAGTGGACCTATACCGGCGACACCTACACCCGCGACGCGGACGGGTATTACCGCTATTGCGGGCGCAGCGACGACATGCTGAAGGTCAGCGGCATCTGGGTGTCGCCGTTCGAGGTCGAGGAGGCGCTGATCGGTTATCCGGCGGTACTCGAAGCCGCCGTCGTCGGGCATCCCGATGCCGAAGGGCTGATCAAACCCAAGGCGTTCGTTGTGTTGCAGCAATCGGCGCAGAAAGACGATCCCGCTGGGCTGTGCGAAGCCCTGCAGAACCACGTCAAGGAGAAGATCGGCGTGTGGAAATACCCGCGCTGGATCGAGTTCTGCGAAGGCTTGCCAAAGACCGCCACCGGCAAGATCCAGCGCTACAAACTGCGGCAGTAAATTACAGCGCGCCGAGGCCGCCGAGCGCGCCGCCGGCGGCAACCAGCCACAGCGGGTTGATGCGGGTCGCGAGCATCAGCGCGACCGCCGCGGCGGTGACCGCGAGACCCGGCCAGCCACTGTCGCCCGCTCGCGTCATCACATAACCGCCGGCGATCACCAAGCCGATCGTCACCGGCGCGAGACCGCGCCGCACCCGCTGCTGCCAGGCGGTTTCACGAAAGCGGTCCCAGAAATGGAAGGCCGCATAGGACAATGCGCAGGGCGGCCCGAAGGTCACGAGCGCGCTGGCAATCGCGGTCGGGAGCCCACCGACCTTCCAGCCGATGAAGCTCATCATCAGGATCATGTTCGGCCCGGGGATCGCCTGCACGATCGCAAAGCAGTTGGCGAATTCGCGGTCGCTCAGCCAACTGTTCGAGGTGACAACGAAATCATGCAGATCCGGCAATACGCCCGGCACGCCGCCGAAGCTGATGATCGCCAACAGCGCGATATGCGTCACGAGCGAAACGGAGGGGTTCATCGCGCCGGTACGCGGTCCGGGCGAGCGACGGCAATCGACAATGGCACCAAACCCAATACGACGATCAGCAGCGGGAATTTGAGGAGCGCGAGGCCGATAAAGGCGAGCGCTGCGAAAGCCAGCGCCATCGGCCGGCGCCGGTGCGGCAACAGCAGCCGGATACCGGTGGCGATCAGCAGCCCGGCCGCCGCCGCCGCGACCCCGCGCAGGATGCCCTGCAGCAGGGGCGTCTGCGCATAGGACAGGAAGAATGCCCCAAGCGCGAAACCGACCATCCACGGAACCAGGATGAAGCCGGCCAGCGCCGAAAGCGCCCCTGCCGGGCCACGGAATTTCGCGCCGATGCACACGGTGAGGCTGACGACATTGGGGCCGGGCAGAAATTGGCAGAAGCTCAGGAGGTCGGCAAAATCCCGATCGCTCAGCCAACCTCGCTCGTCGACAATGATGCGGCGTACCCAGACAATCGGTCCGCCGAAGCCGTACATCGAGGTTTTCAGAAACGCGGCGAACAGCGCTCCCAGCGTGACGGGCGAACGAGCTCCGGCCTCATCGAGGGCATGTGCCACGCCTCGTGTCCGAGCTCACGCAAACGCGCGCTTGAAGGCGGCCCACACCGCGCGCTGCGCATTCATCGCGTCGTCCACTAAGGGCACCATGCCGAAGAAGGCGTGGATCATGCCGGGATAGTCGCGGTACTCGACCGGCACACCCGCCTCGCGCAACACTGCGGCGTAGCGCTCGCCCTCATCGTGCAGCACGTCGCATTCGGCAGTAACGACGATGGCCGGCGCGACCCCGGTGAAGTTGGGCGCCCTCAACGGCGAGGCGCGCCAATCCTGGGCATCTTCCGGCCGACGCAGATAGTGGTTGCGGAACCACACCATCGCGTCGCGGGTCAGGATACCGCAACCAACCGCGAATTTCTCGTAGCTCGGCGTGCTCATCGTGTAATCCGCGACCGGGTAGACCAGCGATTGCAGACGCAACGTCGGCGTTCCGTAATCGCGCGCCATCAGCGCGACGACGGCCGCAAGGTTTGCGCCGGCGCTGTCGCCATGCACGCCGATTCGCGCCGGATCGGCATTGAGTGCGAGCGCATTCGAGTGCACCCATTCGAGCGCCGCGAACGAGTCCTCGACCGCAGCAGGAAATTTGTGTTCCGGCCCCATGCGGTAATCGACCGACGCGACCAGCGCCTCGGCGCCGGCGCACAGATTGCGCGCGACAAAATCATGCGTGTCGAGGCTGCCGATCACATGCCCGCCGCCGTGGTAATAGATGATCGCCGGCACGGCTTCGTGGACACCGGCGGCGTTCGGCCAATAAAGGCGCAGGCGGATCGGGGCGGCCGGGCCCGGGATCATGCGCTCCTCGACCCGCGCGACGGGCAAGGGCTCGGCTTTGCGGGCGCGCGCGGTTTCTTCCATTTGCGCTCGCGCCTCGGCAGGCATCATCGCCTCGATCGGCCGTAGCCCGGCCGCAGCTTGCGCCTTCAGGACTGCTTGGATCTGCGGATGCAAACTCGGCATGGGCTCACCGCTGCCACTTCGGATACGTCACTGTAGCCGCTCGCGCAATTTCGACCAGCGGCGTTTCTGCTGGCCGCCGCGTACCGCCATTGCGAGTGCGCGCTTCTGGCCGACGATGACGACGAGCCGCTTGCCGCGGGTGATTCCGGTATAGACGAGATTGCGCTGCAGCATCGGGTAGTGCTGCATCGTCAGCAGCATGACGATTGCGGTGTATTCGGAGCCCTGGCTCTTGTGGATTGTCGTGGCGTAGGCGAGCGCCAGCTCGTCGAGCTCGCCGCTGGCATAGCTTACGGTGCGGCCGTCGAAATCGACCGCGAGCCCGCCGGCCTCGGCATCGAGCCCGGTCACGATGCCGAGATCGCCATTGTAGACGTCGCGATCGTAATCGTTCTCGACCTGCATGACCTTGTCGCCGGGGCCGAAGATCTGGCCGAAGCGCTCGATGCGCGCCTCACCCGGCGGGTTCAGCGCCTGCTGCAATTCCAGGTTCAGAGAGCGCGCGCCAAGCCCGCCGCGGTTCATCGGGCACAGCACCTGGATGTCGCGCACCGGGTCGAAGCCGAAGCGCTTCGGGATGCGCTCCTTGACCAGCGCGAGGATCTTGCGGACGCCGTCTTCCGCGTCCGCCGCCTCGATGAAAAAGAAATCGCCGCCCTCGACCGGGTCCAGCTCCGGCATCTCGCCTTGATTGATGCGGTGCGCGTTGGCGATGATGCGGCTCGCCGCGGATTGCCGGAAGATCTCGGTCAGGCGCACGACCGGCACCGCGCCCGAGCCGATGATGTCGGCCAATACCTGCCCCGGCCCGACCGAGGGCAGCTGATCGACATCTCCGACGAGCAGCAGCGCCGCTTTCTCCGGCAGCGCGCGCAACACCGCGCGCATCAATGGCACATCGACCATCGAGGTCTCGTCGATGACGAGGAGGTCGCAATCGAGCGGGAACGATTCGTCGCGCCGGAAGCCGCCGGCCGCCGGATCGGCTTCGAGCAGACGGTGGATTGTCATCGCGTCGAGGCCGGTGCTGTCGGAGAGGCGCTTCGCCGCGCGCCCGGTCGGCGCGCACAGCACGACCTCGACCGATTTGGCGCGCAGGATCTTGAGCAGCGAGTTTACCAGGGTCGTCTTGCCGACGCCGGGCCCGCCGGTCACGACCATCGCCTTGGAGCCGACCGCAACCCGTATCGCTTCCTTCTGGCTGTCGGCGAGCCTCAGCTTTGTTCGCTGCTCGACCCAGGGCACCGCCTTATCGATATCGATCGCCGCCCAGGACGGCCGGCCGGCAGCGAGCGCCTTGAGCCGCTCGGCGATGTCGCGCTCCGCCTCGTAGAGCGCCGCGAGGAAGACGCAGCGTCGCCCCTCGACCTCATCTGCCACGACATGGCCGACGGCGATCTCCTCGGCGAGCGCGGTCTCGACGAGACCGGCGGGCACCTCCAGCAATGTCTCGGCAACCGGCACGAGCTCCTCGACCGGCAATCCGCAATGCCCATCGTCCATTGCCTCGGCGAGCGCATGCGAGATGCCGGCACGCACCCGGATCATCGCGGCCTTGTCGATGCCGAGCCGCATCGCGATCTGGTCGGCGCTTTTGAACCCGATGCCGCGGACGTCCCGCGCGAGACGGTAGGGGTCTTGCGAGATCAGCCGCACCGCATCGGCGCCGTAGGTTTTGTGGATGCGTACGGCCCGCGCCGTGCCGACGCCATGGTCGTGCAGGAACAGCATGATCTCGCGGATCGTGCGCTGCGCCGCCCAATCGGCGGCGATCTGCTTGGCGCGCTTGGCGCCGATGCCGGGCACCCGGCGCAGCCGGCCAGGGTTGTTCTCGATGATGTCGAAGACCGAATCGCCGAACGCTTGTACCAGCTTCTTGGCGTAGACCGGGCCGATGCCGCGGATCATCCGCGAGCCGAGATACTTCTCGATTGCCGCCGGGGTCGTCGGCGCCGTCGCCTTCAGAAACGAGGCGCGAAACTGGATGCCGTGGGTCCGGTCGTTGGCCCAACTGCCACTCGCCTGGACGAATTCGCCGGCCGAGATCAAAGGGGCATGGCCGACGATCGTAACGGGCTCGCGGTGGCCGCGCGCCTCGATTTTCAGCACGCAGAAGCCGTTCTCCGGGTTGTGAAACACCACCCGTTCGACCAGCCCGGCGAGAACCTCGCTGTCCTCGCCCGCCCGCGATATCGCCTGCGCCATCCGGTGATGATGGCGCGGGTAGGACCAGGGCGCCAGCGCAGTGCGGCGCAGCGCCCAAGCTCGATTGTCACAAAACTGTCCGGGTCGCGCGGCAAAACTTGGGTTCGCAGATAAGAGGGGTTGCTGCCGGGGGGCATGGGCAACTTCAACATGTCGACCGATCCGGCACCGGGCGGGCCGGGGCGGTCATGAAAATTCTGCTCGCAACCGATGCGTGGACACCGCAGGTGAACGGTGTCGTGCGCACGTTGAGCCAGGTGATTCGCGAACTCGGCGCGATGGGTCACCGCGTCAACACGGTGCAACCCGGGCTGTTCCGGTCAATACCGTGTCCGTTTTACCCCGAGGTCCGGCTTGCATTCGGCGTGCGCCGCCGGATTGGCAACATCATCGAGGCATTCGCGCCCGACGCGATCCACATCGCGACCGAGGGCCCCGTCGGGCTTGCCGTGCGGCATTGGTGTTTGGCGCATGGCTACGAGTTCACGACCGCGTTTCACACGCGGTTCCCGGAATATCTCGCCGAGCGACGCCTCGCACCCCCTGGGCTGACCTATGCGCTGCTGCGGCGCTTTCATGCGCGCGCCAGTCGCGTCATGGTGCCCAGCGCCTCAGTCCGGGGCGAATTGTCGGCACGCGGTTTCGTCAACCTGGTCGCGTGGGGGAGAGGGGTCGACCCTGATCTGTTCAACCCGGCGCGCCGCGGCGACCTGCTCGATTTGCCGCGGCCGATCTTCCTGTCGGTCGGTCGCGTGGCGCCGGAGAAAAACCTGCCGGCCTTTCTGTCGCTCGATCTGCCGGGATCAAAAGTGGTTGTCGGTGCGGGTCCACAGCTTGCGGCTCTGCGCGAGCAATTTCCCCAAACCCACTTCCTCGGCCGGCGGGCCAACGGCGAACTCGCAAGCCTTTATGCCTCGGCCGATGTGTTCGTGTTTCCAAGCCGCACCGACACCTTTGGCCTTGTCATGCTCGAGGCGTTGGCCTCGGGCCTGCCGGTTGCCGCTTATCCGGTGGCCGGTCCGCTCGATGTCGTCGGGGAAAGCGGCGCGGGCGCGCTCGATCAGGATCTGCGGCGGGCAGCGATGGCCGCTCTGGCGATTCCGCGGGAATACTGCCGCGCCCACGCGCTGAAATTTACCTGGCGGGCATCGGCGACCCAGTTTCTGCAGAACCTTCAGCCTCACGGGCGGGCGATAGCCGAACCTCAGCGATCAGCCCGCAGGGCGTAACGCCCCTCGGAAGCGCCGAATCAGAGGATATCGTGGCCCAGCGGCGCGCCCTCGCCGCTCCCGACAACCCGGATCCTGATCGGCGCATATTGCCGGATCGTCGCGACGGCGAGATCGATCTCATCCTCGGAATGGGTCCGCACGAAAACCGCGGTCTCGCCGTTGCGGATAAATGGCGCAAAGGTGTCGCGGACGTCGCCGACGACGAGCGGGTCTACCGAAAGCGCCTCGACGGCCGGCGAAACAGCGGACGGCAACGGCGCGGTTTCGTGTATCACCATCGGGAAGATATTGGCGGCCGACACGCCCTCGTGGATGAGCCGGTTGATCGCGTCCTCGGCGATGCCCTTCGACTCGAACAACCCGATCACGAATTTGAGCGCCATGACCCTGCCTCATCGATGCCGCCGCACCTGATGGTTGAACGGCGCCAGGCGGCCTCGGGTTGCCGGCAGTTTCGGGATGAGCGATCTTGAAAGTAAGGCGCTCTTACCTTACATGGCTTCTCGGAATGGGAGCCCGTGTATGGCGACGACGCTAAAAGTTACCTCTAAGGGGCAAGTCACATTGCGCAAGCAATTCTTGCGGCACTTGGGTGTGTCGCCCGGAGATCGAGTGCTTGTCGATTTGTTGCCGGATGGCCGCGCCGAATTGCGCGCCGCCAAAGCCCCAGCCTCGATCGAGGAATTTATAGGCTGTCTGAAACAGCCGGGCACCCGGGCGCTGTCGATCAAGGAAATCGGTGAACTCGCCGCCCAGGGCTGGTCTGCTCGCCGGTGAGGATCACCGCCGACACCAATCTACTGGTCCGCGCTGCCGTTCTCGACGACCGAAGGCAGGCACGCGCCGCGGCAGACATGCTGCGGCAAGCCGAAATCGTGGCGATCCCTTTGCCTGTGCTCTGCGAATTTGTCTGGGTGCTGTCGCGCGGCTACGGCAGGCAGGCTGTCGAGATTGCGGAGGCAATTCGGCGGTTGGCGGACAGCGCCAATATTTCGCTTGATCGCCCTGCGACGGATGCGGGGTTGAGCGTGCTGGAAGCAGGTGGAGACTTCGCCGACGGCGTTATTGCATTCGACGGCCGCCAGCTCGGGGGAACGGTTTTTGTCAGCTTCGACCGGCGCGCGGTCGAATTGATCGCGGCAACAGGCGGCGAAACTCAACTGCTATAATCGGCGCCGGCGTTATTGCGCGGTGATGCCCCCGTCGATCACGAGCCCCGCGCCGGTCATGAAGGCGGCATCGTCCGAGGCGAGGAAAACGATACCTTTGGCGATGTCGGTCGGGGTGCCCATTCGGCCGATCGGCAGCCGCTCGATGACCTGCCGGCGCGCCATCTCGATGTCGTTCGTGCCGAGATTGCGCGCCCGCGTCGCCAGCACCTGGTCGCCCATATCGGTAGCGATCGTGCCGGGATGCATCGAGTTGACGCGGATCCGATATCCCTTTCGCGCGAATTCGAGCGCCGCCGATTTGGTGAACAATGTCACGCCGCCCTTGGTCATCGAATAAAGCGGGTCCTGGGTCGAGCCGACGAGCCCGGCGGTCGAGGCGAGGTTGACGATTACGCTGCCGCGCGGGCTGGTTTGCGCCGCCTCGCGCAAGGCGGGCAGCGCCAGCTTGGTGCCGAGAAAGACGCCGGTCAGATTGACCGCGCACAGGCGATGCCACTCATCGAGGGTCACCGCCTCGATGTCCTTGCCGAGAAACAAGCCGGCATTGTTGACCAGGATGTCGAGCTTGTTCCAGCGGCGGAGCACCGTATCAATCGCGGCCTGCCAATCCGCCTCGCTCGTCACGTCGAGATGGACGTAGACGGTTGCGTCACCAAGCCCGCGTGCCGTTTCGCGGCCGCGCTCGTCGAGCACGTCGCCGACCGCGACCTTGGCGCCGGCTTCGACCATCAGCCGCGCCGTCTCGGCGCCAATGCCGCGCGCCGCACCGGAAATCAGCGCCACCTTGCCGTCGAGCCGGTTCATCGCTTGCTTCGTTTATTTACGGGCGTAACGGCGTGCGTCGATGCGCAGGAAATCGCGAAAATGCGGCCGCATGCGCTCGGTCCACGGCGTGTTCGCGGCCGCCTTCCACGCGGCCGAGTTCGGCACGTCCGGATTGGCGAAATGGTAGATCGCGGCGTAGCGCTGGGTCGCGCCGGCCCCACGATAGCGCCGCGCCGCGAGGACGCCCGGCACCGCGCCGAGCTGCGGCAGGTGCTCCGTATTGTACCATTCGTTGAACTCGCTCTCCTGTTCCGGTGCGACGTTCATCGCGATCAGCAGCAGCGCGTTGGCGTCTGCCGGGGCCGGCGCGTCGCCGGGCCGGAGCTGCTCGCCTTCGAGCCGGATGATCATCTGCGTGCGGCTGGTGACCCGTTTCGTCCAGGGCGTGCCGTTGGCGCCGCCGACCGCGAGATAGGCCGGGCTGTGCAGCACGCCGACAGTGTCGAGATCGTAGAGCGCGACCGAGACTTTCGGGTTCTGGCTGCCGATCCAGCGCTCCGCATTCAGAAAGCCGGGGACGCGCAGCCGTTCCGGGATGTGCTCGGTGTCGTACCAGTCGTGAAATTCGTCCTCGGCAACATCCGAGAAATCCATCGCCGCGATCAGGATGCCCTTTGCCATCTGTATCCTCCCTTCCCTGGTTTCCTTGACGGTAGCACGGGCGCGTCAGGCGCGCAGCGTCAGGATGATGCCGGCGACGATCAAGGCGATGCTGGCGACGACATCCGGCGTGACCGTACCGCCGAAGATCAGGATCGAGAGGAGAAACCCGCCGACCGGGGTCAGCGCCAACACCTGCCCCGCGTTTGCGGCCGACATCGCGGTCAATACCTTCGCCCACAGGAAATACCCGAGCGCGGTCGTGACGACCCAATTGTAGGCGAGGATCGCGACGAGCCTCGCCGACCAGCGGATCGGCTCGCCGGTCATCTGCGGCAGCGCGAAGGCCAGCACCACCGGCGCGCTGACCGCGAGCTGCCAGAAGGTCTGCGTCCAGAACGCACTACGCCATGTGCGGCGGCGGTAAAGGCAGGAGCCGAACGCCCAGGCAATCGCCGACAGCAGCAAAAAGGCGTTGCCGACCAATGTGTGCGCGCTTCGCCAATCGACGAGCCCCGGGTTCATGAACAACACGAGGCCGGCGAAGCCGATCGAAGCGCCGATCAGGTGAAGGCGGCCGAGCCGCTCGACCCCGAGCAGAACGCCGATCGGGATCGCCCACAGCGAGAAGGTGTAGGCCAGCACGATCGCGCGGCCCGGCGCCTCGATCGACAGGCCGACGATCGCAAACAGCAGAAACCCGGCCACTTGCAGCTGACCGACCCAGAACAGCCCGAGCCGCTCGCCCGGGATCGGCAACAGCGGCACGCGAGAGGCGTAGAGAACGGGAGCAAGCAGGACCACGGTGCCGAGAAGGCGTATCAGCACGAAGACGAGCGGCGGTGCGTCGCTCAGCGCCAGCTTCATCAACGGCCAGTTGGCGGCCCAGGTGACGACGATGATCGTCAGATAGACATAAACGATCCGCGGCGGTGTGCCCCGCCGGTCCGGTTCCCTCATACCGCTGCGTCAAAGAATGCCGGCTCAGGGGATCTCGTAGACCGGGACGGCCCCCGGGATACCGCGCAGCTCACGATGCTGTGCCACCGGGCGCACTCCGCTCGCCGCCAGCATCGTCGCGGTCGGCGGGTGATCGACGACCTGCCCCGTCGCGTAGATCGCCCGGGAAGCGGCGAGGCCCTGGACGCGCGACGCGATATTGACGGTCTGCCCGAAATAATCCTGGCGGTCATTGAGCACGACTGCGAGGCACGGCCCTTCATGGATGCCGATCTTCAGCAGCAGATCCTCGCCGCCGCGCTCGGCGTTGAGGGTGCGCATCGCGTCGCGAATGCGCAATGCCGCAGCCATGGCGCGGTCGGGTGTCGGGAAGGTCGCCATGACCGCGTCGCCGATCGTCTTGACGACGGCGCCGGCCTGGGCCGCGACGATCTCGTTGAGCACGCGAAAATGCGCCTGCACCAGATCGAACGCGGCGAGGTCGCCGACCCGCTGATAGAGCTCCGTCGAACCTTTGAGGTCGGTGAACAGGAAGGTCAGGCTGGTGATTTTGAGATGCTGATGGGGGTCGATCGTATCGCTGCGATAGATGTCGCGGAAGGTCTGGTTTGTCAGGAGACGCTTTGCGGTCAGGAACGGGCGCCGTCTCGCGAGCAGTTCGTGCAGCGCATGGCCGGCAATCCACACCGCCGGCAACGCGCGTTTTTCGCTGCGGTTCTCCAGCGACAGCCGGAGCGGTCCCGGACGCATGACGACCGTGCCGGTCGGCGCCCGCACATCATTGAAGACCATCGAGAAATTCTGCCGCTCTCGGGTCGGCTCGCCCTTGACCTCGATGAACTGGGCGGCATGCGTCACCGGCTCGAAGACGATCAGGAACTCCTGCGGCAGCTGCAATGACAGCTGTGCCTTCTCGCCCGGCGGCAATTCGAGCGTGTCGAGGGTGATCTCGTGACCTAGTTCTTCCAGGTCCTCCGGAATGTCCATGCCGGAGGCCCAGAAGATCTGCCGCATATATTCGAAGAACGGCAGATCATCGGGCTCATGCGCGGCGATCCGGCGAACCCGGCGGCTGACCGTGAACGTCACCTCGACCATCTCGTCGAGGGTCGGCTGATAGCCCGCGGCGCAGAGCGCGCAGATATAATCCTCGTGCTTGACCGATTTGAGGGTCGAGCTGGTGTCGAGGACGCCGCCGCAACCCGGACACAGCACGTTCCACGACAATTCGAAGATGCCGAGCCGCGCTGCGTGCAGCAAGGCGGCGATGACCCGCTCCTCGTCGAGCCGCCGCCGCGCCGCGAAATCGATCGCATTAACCCGGCACATGGCGCGATCCGGCGCCTCGGCGACAAACTCTTCGATCGCGGCCACGGCCTCTGGATCGGCCGATTGTCGCAAAACCGTAAACAGGCCTTGGGCTTCGCTCGACAGATGCTCACTCATTTACGGAGAGCCTCGTGCAACGACGGGACGGTACGGAATGCCCGTTGCGAGGGCGGGCACCACATGTCGGAACCATCCGGCTTCTCTGCAACCGGAAAAAACCGAAGCGTCCGGCGCGCGCGCCGGTCAGGCGGGAATGTCCAGGCGGTAGGCGCGAGCCGCTGTGCCGCAAAAAAGGGCGAGTCTTTCGTCGCGCGAGGCGCCGCTGACGATGCGCTTGAAGGCGTTCCACAGCGCCTTGTAGCCGATCCCCATCTTGTCGACCGGGAAGTTGCTTTCGAACATGCAGCGCTTCGGCCCGAACAATTCGATGCAGACCTCGACATGCGGCCGCCACACCTCGGCCATCGTCTCCGACGAGGGCGGCGTCGGCGCGCCATGGAAATCGTAGGCGGCGCCGCGGTTGATCATGCCGCCGAGCTTGACGACGACATTGGCGCACCCCGCGAGTTCGGTCATCGAGCGCTTCCAGTCGGCGAAGACCTCGTCGCGCTTGCCGGCATACGGGCCGTAGCCGAGCATGCCGCCGACATGCCCCATTATGATCGGCGTTGCCGGAAAGGTGCGTGCCAAATCGACAACATCGCCGAGTTGCGGATGATAGAGCCAGGCATCGAAGCTGAGCCCCAGCGCGGAGAGCTGCTTAAGCCCGGCGCGGAAATCGGGGCGCTGGTAAAGATGCGGGCGCATGTCGGGCCGGCTGTTGCCGATGACCGGGCTCTCGTCCCAGCCAGCGGAATGCCGCACGCCGCGGAACCGGCCGCCGCCGGCGCGCTGATGCGCCAGCAACACCGGCTCGACCGCGTCGCCCAAGGTCAGATCGGCGTACCCGACGATGCCGGGCGCGACTTTGGTCTTGCCGTAATTGCCGGACGCGCTCATCGCGGCAATGCCCGCGACAAACTCGGTCTCGCCGACGGAACGCATCTCCGGCGGACCGCCGGCGCGATACATCGAGTGGCATTCGAGGAAGACGGTCGCGACGATGTTATGGCCGGTGTTGAGATCCGCTAGCAACTCATCGAGGAAATAGCGGTGGTCGCCGCGCTGCCACAAATGATGGTGCGGATCGACGATCGGCAAATCCGGGTCGAGCACGGGTTCCGCCGCAGCAGTGGCGAGCCATGCCTCGTCCGGCGCGTAGATCCGCCCGAATTGCCAATTCTGCCGGGGCTCCGCCATGCCGCTTCTCCCGCGTAAGAACAGCAAGCCTAAGGCGGGTCGGCGGCGCTGGCCAGCGCTGATGCGGACAAAGCAAAGCCGGGCGGAACGCTGTCGCCCCGCCCGGCCTAGCCCCGGAGTGAGGTGAAGCGCCCCGGGACTTAGTCAGTTAACGTGAGTTAATTCGTCCGCGTTCCCGCTACAACCCGGGCGCACAGATCCCGAAGCACGATGCGCGCGAATTCAGGAAGCGTCTATGTGTGTCCGTAACTTGCTGACCGTTTCGAGGTGTTGCGGATGATCGCCGGCAAAGCGCAACACGAGATGGCTGACCCCGGCCTCGACCCAGCTGCGGAGCCAAGCGGCGGCACCCTCCGCCGGGCCGGCATAGGTCGCCTGCCGCGCCCGCATCTCGGCAGCCGGGCGGCTGTAGTAGCTCTCGATGAAGCCGTTCATGCGCTCTTCGGCGCGCGCCTTGTTCTCGTCGATGGTCAGCGTCAGATAGACCGCGCCGGTTAATTTGGCCGGGTCGCGCCCGGCGTCGCGCGCGACCTGCTGGATCTGGCCCCATTGCTCGCGCCATTTGGCGGGATCAGGGGAGTTCGGGAACCAGCCGTCATAAAGCCGACCGACGCGTTCGAGGCTGGCGCGCACCATGCCGCCAATCCAGATCGGCGGCCCGCCGGGGCGATGCGGGGTCGGGCCGAGCACAGCATTTTCCATGACCCAGCGCCCGTTCCAGTTCACCGACTGTCCGCTCCACAATTCGCGGGCGAGGCGCAGCCCTTCCAGCATGCGGCCAACGCGCTTGTCGAACGGCACGCCGCAGGCGGTGAATTCGGCGCGGATGTTCGGCACGTCGCTGGCGATGCCGACACCGAGGATAAAGCGGCCTTCGCTGATCTGGTCGAGGGTCGCGATGCCGTGCGCCAGGACGACCGGGTTGCGCAATGCCGGCAACAGCACCGCCGTGCCGAGCTCGGCGTTGCGGGTGCGCGCCGCGACAGCGGAGAGCAAGGTCAGCGGCTCGTGCCGCGGCCGCGCCAGGATCGAGTCGCCGACCCAAATCGAATCATAGCCGAGGCCCTCCGCGCGTTCGGCGAGGGCGAGGAGCGGCGCCGCTTCCGGGCGGCCCTGCATGACCTGTTCGCGGGTCGGCAGCAAGTATCCGATGCGCGGCGGCATGAGCGGGCTCCCGTTGTTAGCCCTCGATTATAGCCGCCCCTGCCTAAATCGATACTCGGAGCGTTCTTACGAGCGACACCGCCTCTCGCTGCGCGGTTCACAGATTTGCGGCGGCCAGGATGCAGGCGACGGCTTGGCTGGCGAGGTTTTTCGCAATGTGCGGGAATTTCTCCCGGTAGGCCTTCAGCGCGGCATCAAATGCGCTCGTTCCCGACGCGTATTCACTTGCCTGTCCGTAGGCGTCGATCACGACCGATTGTGCCTCTCGATCAATTTCTTCTCGGCCGATCTCTTCTCGGCTGTCTAATGTTCTAAGCTCACCCGCGGGTATCACCAGCATCATTTTCTCCGCCACTATCAAGCGGTTAACAGCGGCAGTTGAGAGATGTTCAGAATTGCTGACCTTCCGCGACCAGTCGGGGCGAATACCGTTGATTGTGAAGCGCGCACACGCCGGTTTGTTCGCGCAAAACGACGGTGTCAGGCGGCGTCATTCGGGTCAGGTCTGGCATTCGTGTCAGGCTTGGCCGCGCGAGTAGGTCACTCAGCCGCGGCGCGGCGCGCCGGCGCGCTCGACCAATTGTTCCAGGGTCTCGTACGGCTGCGCTCCGACGACGCCGTAGCCGCCGGCGACAAAGGTCGGGACGCCCGTCACCCCGTATTGCGCCGATTTCGCCCAATCGGCGTCGACCGCATCCTTGAAGCGGCGCTCGGTCAATACCGCGCGCGCCTCCTCGGCCGGCAAACCCACCGTGGCCGCGAGCTCGACCAAGAGTTCGGGATCGCCGATGTTGCGGCCCTCGACGAAATAGGCGTTGTACAACGCGTCGTGCAAAGCGGCACCGCCCGGCTGCGTATCGGCCCATTTGCCGAGCTCCTGCGCCAAGCGGCTGTTGTAGGTGTGGGTGCGCCGGCCGTAGGGTAGCCCCTCGGCATCCATCAGACCTTTCATCCGCTGGTACGCCGCCTCGGGGTCGATATTGCGCGAGGCGTAGAACTCGGCCATCGAGCGGCCTTCGAGCGGCGTGTCCGGGTGCAGCGGGAAATGCACCAGGACTGTCTCGACCTCGAAATTCTGCTTCAGCTTTTCAACACGCACGGTGCTGAGATAACACCAGGGTCAGACGTAGTCGGAGAAGATCTCCAATTTGACCGGATCGCTCATCGAGCGCTCTCCTCGACAGATTCCGCCATCAATATGAGCGCGCATGGCGAGCAGTGCAACGCGGGCTTCGCCGCTCAGCTCAACGCCGGTAGGTCCAGATGCGCACGGGCTCGCTGCGGCCGCGCATGCTTTGCTGCCCTGGTCCTGCGCGCTTGTGGGTCGAGCGACGCCGCCGCGGCCATCAGATGGGCGGCGGGCTAGCGGAACGCCTCAGCGATAATCGCCGAAATCAACCCGAACACGGCCAACCAGGACAGGGCCGCGATGGCGATTTGCACCTGCGACCTACTCAGCGTAGGAACCGTGGAACGCCTGCCGGAATTGTTCTGCCGGGTCGCTGGCATCGAATTCGACCTTGGCCATAATCGTGTGGTCATCGGCCTCGGTTTCAAAACGCACCAGCGGCCGATTGTTTCGATCCAGCCATTCCCGCATCTCTCCGAGTTTGTCAGCAAAATCGGCGCGAGCAACACGCGCAAGGACAATCCGCATAATTGCTGCGGCGGAGAAGGTGCTAACCGCGCCAAGGTAGACAACCGAAGGAGTTGTGGAAAGCGAAGGAACGTTCGAATTTAATCTATGTTAAATGGAGAGACGACGCGAAATCGGAGCGGGTCATGGCGTGGCACGGATGGGAACGGGACCCGATGACCGATCAAGCGGCCCCGGCCGTCCTTGCCGCCTACGATGCCGCCTTCGAGGCACGATGGTCGACAGTGCAATGCTATCTGGCCGGCGTGAGAGCGTGGCGCCAGATGCATCCAGATCAAACACCCGGGTACGCCGCGCAACGGGCGGTCGCGGTTATCATCGAGGCTAAGATCAGCCTGCGCATACCGGATGCATGAGCAGCGCCGGCTGCGCTGCCGAGAATGGCCACATTAATCCACTGCGCTGAGAGGACGCGGTAGTCGCTCCAGCTTGAGCTTGGCCGCGCGGCGTTAAGGCGGGGTTACGCGGTCCGCCCGGGGCTCGCCTGATGGCCTATTAGACAGTGGCCGTTACTCGGGGGGCTGCCCTGGCGCTGCGAGCGGCGCAATGCGCGCTTCGCCGGCTCAGCTCAGATGCCGGCGGGTCCAGATGCGCACCGGCTCGCTGCGGCCGCGCAGGCTTTGCTGGCCCTGGTCCTGCAAGCGCTCGAGGAGTGTTGTTGCGCCGGGCGATGCCGCCGCGGCGATCGCCTTGATCAGCGCGTCGCCAACTACGAGCGACGTGTCGAGGCTGCGCGTCAGGCCCTGCATCCGGCTCGCCGTATTGACCGTGTCGCCAATCACGGTGAAGGACAGGCCGTGCTCGCTGCCGACATCGCCGACGACGGCGGAGCCATAATTGAGCCCGATGCCGATCGCGACCGGCGGCTCGCCGGATTGCGCGCGTTCCTCATTCCAGCCCGCGAGCGCCGCCAGCATGTCCTCGGCGCAGCGCAGCGCGTTGAGCGCATCGTCCGGTCCGGCATTCGGCAGACCAAACACGGCGAAGATCGCATCGCCGATGTATTTCTCGACCGTGCCGCCGCAGTCAAAAATGGCGCCGGTCATGCGATTGTGAAACTGCCGCAGCATCGTTACGACGGCCTCGGGAGGCATGCGCTCGGCCATGCGCGTGAAACCGACGATGTCAACGAACAGCACCGCCACCATTTGGCGCCGCACCGGACCCAGGGGCTCGTCGCGATCGGCCAGCATGGTGACGAGGTTCGGCGAGAAATAGCGCGCCAGGTTGGCGCGGGCGCGCTCGGCGGCGGCGCGCCGGCGGTCGAGCTCGCGCATCCGGCCGATCTCATCGAGGGTTTTCTTCATCGTGATTTCGAGATCGTTGAGATCGACCGGCTTGGTGACAAAATCGAACGCGCCGCGGTTCATCGCGGTGCGGATGTTGGCCATGTCGCCATAGGCCGAAACGATGATCGCGCGGGCCGGCGATTGCCGCGCGCGCAATTCGGCGAGCAATGTCAGCCCGTCCATGACCGGCATGTTTATATCGAGCAACAGCAGCTCGATATCGGGCTCGTCGGCAAGTTTCGAGAGCGCCTCCTCGCCGTGATAGGCGAAGCGGAAGTCGAATTCGCCGGCGCGGATCTGGTGACGAAACCGCTGGCGGATCAGCAATTCGAAATCCGCCTCGTCATCGACCGCGAGGATCTTGGCGGCGCCCATCGCGCTCATGCCGTCCCCGACGGCAATTGCCGCAGGCGTTCTTTCAACAGATCGAAATCGACCGGCTTCGTGATGAATTCGGCAGCGCCGTATTCATCGGCGCGCCGGCGCCGCTCGTCATCGCCATAGGCGGTCACCATCATGACCGGCACATCCGGCCAGCGCGTCTTGATCTCGTGCAAGAGTGTCAGTCCGTCCATGCCGGGCATATTGATGTCGGACAGAATCACGATCAGTTCCGGGCGGATGCCGGTATCGAGCTTTGACAGCGCCTCCTCGCCGGAATAGGCGAAGTGCAGCACATAGAGGCCCTGCCGGGCCTCGCGGCGAAAGCGCTGCCGGAATAACTCCCCGACATCGGGCTCGTCGTCGACAATCAGGATACTGAGGCTCACGCCGCTCTCCCGGCTGTTGCACCATGCGCGCGCCGCGGCAACCGCACCGTAAATTCGGTGAAGGCGCCGAATTCGCTGTCGACGCTGATCGTGCCGCCATGCTGTTGCGTGACGATGTCGTAGCTGATCGACAGGCCGAGCCCGGTGCCTTCACCGGTCGGCTTGGTCGTGAAGAAGGGCTGGAACAGCTTGTCCCGGATGTTCGGAGGAATTCCGGTACCGTTGTCGCGCACCCTGATTTCGACGGCATCGCCGAGATCGCGCGTCGTGACCCGCAAGGCTGGACGAAACGCGGCCTCTCCAGATTGTTGCCGCCGCCGGTTCGCGGCATAGAAACCATTCCCGAGGAGGTTCAACAACACCCGGGTGACGTCCTGCGGAACCAGTTCGATCGGCGCGATGGTAGTGTCTAGCTCGCGCTCCAGGGTTATGTTGAAGCTCTGGTCCTGGGCGCGAGCGCCGTGATAGGCGAGGTTCAAGGCTTCCTCGATCAGCGCGTTCAGATTGACCGTCTGCCGCTCGCCGCTCGTGCCTCGTGAATGCGCCAACATGCTCTTGACGATCGCGTCAGCACGATTGCCGTGCTCGACGATCTTGTGCAGATTCCCCATCAGCGTCGCGATTACCTCCTCGGTTTCGGCACGCCGGTCATCATCGAGTGCCGCGATGGCCGGTCCAGCGGTCTGGTTGAGCTCATCGAGCAGTTCGGTCGATAACGCCGCGAAATTATTCACGAAGTTCAGCGGGTTCTTGATTTCGTGCGCGATCCCGGCAGTGAGCTGGCCTAATGAGGCCATCTTTTCGGCTTGAATCAAGTTGGCCTGCGCCGCCTTGAGCTCGCCTAGTGCTGCTTCGGCGGCGTCCCGCGCTGCCCGAATTTCTGCTTCCGCCCGTTGCCGCGCGCGATCCAGTCGATCGCGCTCGATTAGACTGTCCCGCAGCATGCCGAGCGCACTTGCCATAGCGCCGATCTCGTCGCGGCCTGGCCGTGGGATCGCAGCCTCGAGTTCACCGCGGGTGATCGCGGCCATGCTGTGCTCGAGGCGCCGCAACGGCGAATTGATTGAGCGCACAATGACTGCCGTGAGGCTCAGTGCCAGGACTAGAGTGATGATCCCGCCGGCGATAGAGACGGTGACTGCGGTTTCGGCTTGGCGCATCGATGCGTCGCGCCGCACCAGCGCGTTTTGCTCCGATCGATCGACGATTTGCTCGATTTCCCGGTCGACGTTCAGGACGTGGATCTGCGCTTGCTGCATCAGAGCGTTGCCGCCGGCGCTGTCGTCGCTCGAATAGGACTCGGCGGCCTTCCGCGCCACTTCAGTCAGGGTGGCGATCTCGCGTCCGATGGCAGCAACCCCCGTCGGATCGACCGGCGCGATCGCTTGCAAGTCGAGGTTGAGCCGGGCCTTGGCCGCGTCGGCATTCTGTTGTGATCGGGCGAGGAAGGTCTTGGCGGCGTCGGTAATCCAATATTTTAGATCTCCGAAATGCTTGCTGGCGCTGTTCGCGTTCTTGACGATCGAGACGAGCCGCGCCTCTTCAGCGAGATCGTGCGAGCCCCGCACCAGTTCACCGATCAGCAGCACGGATGCGAGGGCGAGGATCGCCAGCAGCAGAACCGCCAGAAAGATCAGCCGAGCGCGGATCGATACAAACGGCATCCGTTCCTAAAGCCCCTGTCTTGCTTGTCTGCCTTGGCTTCAAGACCTCGATTATGGCATGGTCGACGACCCGGCAACAGCGATGGAAACTCCGCCAGCCTGCAACGAGCGGGTAGGCAGCGCGCGATGTTGGCGTATGATCTGCTGGGATCTCTAGGGGTGTGCCATTGCAGGAGGCACAGATGAATTTTGCGGTCACGCGTCGAGCGCTGATTTTGGCGGCTTGCCTCGGGGGGTTCGGGTGGTCCGGGCTGGCGCAAGCCGATCCCTTGTCGTTCAAGATTCCGCTCAGCGGCGCGCTGGAATTGCCACCGGTGGAAACGCCTGGGACAGGTACGGCCGACCTGGCCTACGACCCGGCAACGCGTTTGGTCACCTGGGTCATTACCTATAGCGGGCTTTCCGGTCCGGCCACGGCGGCGCATTTTCACGGTCCGGCCGGCCCGGAGGGGAAAGCGCCCGTGGTGGTGTGGCTGAGCATGCAGGGCAGCTCCCCAGAAAACCCGATCAAGGGCCAGGCGACGCTCACGCCCGAGCAGGCGCAGCAATTCACCACCGGCCAGTGGTACATCAATGTGCACACCCAGGCCAATCCAGGCGGCGAAATCCGTGGTCAGGCGATCGTCCCGAAAAGCTGATTGTAGGATCAAAGCTTCTCATTCAAGCGGCGCCAGCGGAGAGCTGGCGCAGGCGATCTTTCAACAGATCGAAATCGACCGGCTTCGTGATGAATTCGGCAGCGCCGTATTCATCGGCGCGCCGGCGCCGCTCGTCATCGCCATAGGCGGTCACCATCATGACCGGCACATCCGGCCAGCGCGTCTTGATCTCGTGCAAGAGTGTCAGCCCGTCCATGCCGGGCATGTTGATGTCGGACAGGATGACGATCAGCTGCGGGCGGATGCCGGTATCGAGCTTTGACAGCGCCTCCTCGCCGGAATAGGCGAAGTGCAGCACATAGAGGCCCTGCCGGGCCTCGCGGCGAAAGCGCTGCCGGAACAACTCCCCGACATCGGGCTCGTCGTCGACAATCAGGATACTCAGACTCACGCCGCTCTCCCTGCTGTTGCGCCATGCGTCCGCCGCGGCAACCGCACGGTGAATTCGGTGAAGGCGCCGACTTCGCTGTCGACGCTAATCGTGCCACCATGCTGTTGCGTGACGATGTCGTAGCTGATCGACAGGCCAAGCCCGGTGCCTTCACCGGTCGGCTTGGTCGTGAAGAAGGGCTGGAACAGCCGGTTCCGGCTCTCGGGCGGGATGCCGGTGCCGTTGTCGCGCACCCGAATTTCGACTTCACCTCCGAGGTCGCGGGTCATCACCTTCAACACCGGGCGGTCGCCTCCCTCACGGGTCTTCTTGGCCGCGGCATAAAAGCCGTTTCCGAACAGGTTCAGAAACACCCGGGTGATGTCCTGCGGCACGAGTTCGATCGGCGCGAGGCTGCGGTCGAGATCCTTCTCCATCGTGATGTTGAAGCTCTGGTCCTGGGCGCGCGCGCCGTGATAGGCGAGGTTCAGCGTCTCGTCGATCAGGCCGTTCAGATCGACGTTCTGCCATTCGCCGCTGCCGCCACGGGAATGCAGCAACATGCTCCGGACGATGCCGTCAGCCCGTTTTCCATGCTCCGCGATCTTTTGGAGATTGCCGACGAGCATTTGGACCGTGTCGTCGATGCCGGCGCGTTGGTTTTCATCGAGTTTTTCCAATGCCGGAGCGGCCGTCTCCTTCAGCTCGTCCAACAGCTCGACCGACAGGCCGGCGAAATTATTCACAAAATTCAGCGGGTTCTTGATCTCGTGCGCGATGCCTGCGGTCAGCTGGCCAAGCGAGGCCATCTTCTCGGCGTGGATCAGGCTCGCCTGCGCAACCTTCAAGTCGCGCAGCGCCGTTTCCGCCGAGTCGCGCGCGCTGCGCAATTCGCCCAGGAGACGCGCGTTCTCGATCGCGATGACCGCCTGATCGGCAAAGGTCTCGACGAGTTCGATTTGGCGCTGGGTGAACGGGTCGACGTTTTGGCGGCAAAGGGTAATGACGCCGACTGGCTCACCTTCCCGCATGAGCGGAACGCCAAGAAGCGTGCGAATGCCACCCACCGCCAACAATTCGGGTAGCTTGTATTCCGGATCCGCGGCGGCATCGGCTATATGGGCGATCCGCCCCTCGAGCGCCACCCGACCCGCCATCGTGCTGCGGTCGGGTGGAAACGGACGGGCACGGAGAAAGGCATCGAATTCGGGATTGATGGACGTCGTCGCGACGTAGCGGAAAACCTCGCCGTCGCGGATCGCAACTCCTCCCATCTCGGCTTGGCAGAGCTGCGCAGCGCTCTGGAGCAGGTTGTCGAGGACGGGTTGCAGATCGAAAGTCGAGCGGCTGATGACCTTCAAGACATCACTAGTCGCAGTCTGGTATTCCAAGGCTTCGCGCAACTCCTGCGTTGCGTCGCGAAACGCGGCCAGCGTGCGCGCCATCGCGCCTATCTCGTCCGGACCGGGGGCCGGGATGTCGACCGCGGTATTGCCGGCGTTGAGCCCGTCCATCGCGACCACCACCCGGCGCAGCGGACGCGCGATCGAGCGGAGCACGAAAAACGTCAAGAGCGCGCCGGCGAGCACCGTCGCGACGGTGACGATCTGCGACAGGCGCGTCGCAACGCTCGCTTCCGCTACGACGCGATCACGGGCCGCAACGGCGTCCTGGCTCAGGTCGGTGACGATCGAACCGAGCAGCTTGTCGACCGCGATGCTGTGCTGGCGCGCCTGGGCCAACAGCGTGTTACCAAGAACGCGGCGGTCGCCGGTGTATTCGTCGACTGCCTTGGCCGCGAGCTCGTCGAATTGCGCAAGCTCGCGCCGGGCGGCGGCGATCGCTTCCGGCTTGCGCGACACGAGCTGGTCGAGATAGCGCTGCATGCGGGCATGCGCCGCCTTCGCATTGGCCTCGGGGAGCGTCAACAAGCTGACCGCAAGGTCCATCATCCAATAACGCATCTCACCAAAGGCGAGTTGCGCGTTGTTCGCCAGTTCGATCGTCTTCAGCAACTCGGCGGTTTCGGTCATGCCGGCCGCGTTGGTCGAAAGCTTTCGCGTCAGGTACAGATTAGTCGCCACCAGGATCAGCAGCAGCGCGCTCGACAACAGGATCAGCCGCGCGCGGATCGTCATTCGCCCGAGAATTCCGGTCGGCGCACCCGCTGACGCCCGCGCCGCCGGCCCGCTCGTCGCGGCCTGAGCGCCGGGGTTGGGGTATGGCGGCGACAGCGTCATCTCACCGGCGCTCAGCGATACAGCGTGATGCTGATGACGCCGCCGAGATCGTCCTGCTTGGCGCCCTCCTTCGGGTAGCCGGTAATGTCCATCTCGCCCTTTGGCGTACCGTGACAGGTCAAGCAGGAGGCGGCGTAATATTCCGGGACCATGACCCGATAAGCCGGCCGCCCCTTCGCGTCGGTCATCTCCGAGTACGGTTGGCCCCGCGGCCAGGCGGGTTCGGTCAGCTTGGCCTTGATGATGTTCTCTTCAAAGCCGTCGGGACGCGCCTTGCGGTTGCGCACCAATTCAGGGGGCGCCGTGACTTTCAGCTCGGCTTCACCGTTCGCCAGGCGCGCGAACGATTCGCCGACCAGCCGCCCAAACACCGCCGGGATAAAGGCTTTGAAGCCGATCCCCTTGGCATTGATCGTCGACTGATTGGCATCCATGACTTCGGTGATCGCGCCCATCATCGCACGCAGCAGCCGGCCGTCGCGCGACGCGGGATCGATCGTCATCGGATCGACACCGGTATTTTTCTTATAGGTTTGCATCGCCTGATCGAGCACGACTTGCGCGGTCAGCCCCTTGTCGCCGAGTTCCGGGTCGTTGATCCGGCCCTGGTTGTTGGAAATGATCGCCCGCGCATCGCGCAGCATTTCGGCAAGATGTTGCGCGATCTTCGCGTCGTCCTCCGCCGGATCCGCAGCAGCGAGCGCGCCCGCAGCCGCAGCGCCGAGCAGCAGCACCCCGAGCAGGGTTCCGGCCAGGCGGCCCGTCCATCTGGCCGGACCAAGCAATCCTTTGTTGCGCATGAAGGTTCTTCCCCAACTTCGGCGAATGTGCACGCTTGACCTTGGCGAGGCAACATATCGTCCGGTCAACAGCAGGTCTCAACTCCGGTGAACAAGCGGTGAAAGGGCCGCAGGTGCTCGGCCTGGAATCGGCTTCGGCGCCAAGGGCAGAGGCGTTCCTGGGGGGCCGGCGCCGAGGACCTAACCCGCCAGCTTCACATACTCGAAATTGCCGGGCAGCCCGTCGATGCCCGCGCGCGGAGGCGCGATCCACGAGGCGAAAGCGCCGAGTTGCGCCGCCGGGCACATCAGGCTCTCGATGAACAGGTTATCTTCGGTTGTCGGCAGGAAACGATCCCGTTCGGCTTGCCATTCTGCCTCGCCGAGCAGATTGCCGGTGGGATCGGCATGGATCGCCGCAAACTCGCCGATGCGGCGGTTGAACGCGACATGCGCCAGCTTGATGCGGTAGTCGATGCCGGCGCGTGCGATGATGCGGTTCCACCAGCGCTCGACCGCGGAGGCGGCATCGGCGATGTAATCGTCGCGCAGCCGCATGTTGAGCGCCGACAGGGCCGGGAGGTCCTCGGTGACGATCCGTCCCTGCTTTAGTCGCAGCACCGGATAAGACGCACGATGCAGCACGTGGTCGTCGTCGATCTGGTCCTCGATATAGCGGCCCTTGAGGCTCGCGTTAAACGCGTTCGCCGCGTTCGTGCTGATCTCGTTGCCGAACAAATCAAGGGTCAGAGAGAAATGCAAATTGGCCTTTTTCTGCATCGTCGGCAGATCGATGACGCCGAGGGCGCGCACCCGCTCGATATCGGACGGATCATCAATGCCGGCCTCGCGCATCGCCGCGCAGGTTCGCTCGAGGATGCGGCCGACACCGGATTGGCCGACGAACATGTGATGCGCTTCCTCGGTCAGCATGAACCGGCAGGTGCGCGATAAAGGATCGAACCCGGATTGCGACAGCGCATGCAACTGCATCTTGCCGTCACGGTCGGTGAAGAAGGTGAACATGAAGAAGGACAGCCAGTCAGGGGTCGTCTCGTTGAACGCGCCCAGAAGACGCGGGCTGTCGCGATCGCCGGAGCGGCGGCTCAGCAACTCTTCCGCTTCCTCGCGACCGTCCCGGCCGAAATACTTCTGCAACAGGTACACCATAGCCCAGAGGTGGCGTGCCTCCTCGACATTGACCTGAAACAGGTTTCGCAGATCGTAGAGCGAGGGGGCGGTGGCGCCGAGATGGCGCTGCTGCTCGACCGAGGCGGGCTCGGTGTCGCCCTGCACGACAATCAGGCGGCGCAGCATCGCCCGGTACTCGCCCGGTACGTCTTGCCAGGCCGGCTCGCCCTTATGGGCACCGAAACCAATTGTGCGGTTCTCGACGGCCGGCGCGAGCAGAATCCCCCAGCGGTATTCCGGCATGCGGACATAGCCGAATTTGGCCCAGCCCTCGGGCTCGACGCTGACCGCGGTGCGCAGGTAGACGAGGCGGTCCTGGAACCCGTCCGGCCCGCGCTCACGCCACCAATCGAGATAGCCCGGATGCCAGCTTTCGAGTGCGCGGCGCAGCCGAGGGTCGGCGTTGAGGCCGACATTGTTCGGGATCATTCCGTCGTAATCGACTGCCGTCGGATCGATCATGTGCGTGTCTTTCGTGACGTGACGGGCCGGGCCGCGCCCGAGGCCTTAAACCCGTTCCGGATCGAAGCTCGGGCGCAGGCCGCTACCATAGCGCTTTAAGGCGCTGGTTTCTGCCGCCGCATTCGGACGGCTGAAGATCCAATTCTGCCACGCCGTGAGCCGGCCGAAAATGCGCGTCTCCATCGTCTCCGGACCGGCGAACCGCAGATTGGCCTCCATCCCGGTCAATGCGTCGGACGAAAAGCTGGCACGCTCCTCAAGCGCGAGGCGCACCTCCTCGTCCCAATCAACCTCGTCGTAGATGGCGGTGACGAGACTTAATTCCTCCGCGGCTGCGGCACCGAGCGGCGCGCCAATTGATTGTTGGGCTCGCCCGAGGCCCTCAGGTTCGCCCAAAAACCGCGTTGCAAGCCGGCTCAGCCCATTCGCCATCGGGTAGACGCCGAAATTGAGCGCGGATAGCGAAAGCGTCGCGGGGCCATGATTGTCGCCGCTGCGCGTTCCCGAGAACATCAATGCGCGATCGGCCGCAAAGACCAGCTCCGCGAGGCTGCCGGCAAAGCAGCTGCCAGGCTCGATCAGCGCGAACAGGCTGCGCGAGGTCACATCAATGCGCTTGAAGACGCGTTTCAGGCAGAGCCGGACCTCGCGCACGAGCCAGTCATCGGCATGCACTTGCAACAGCGCATCGGCAGCGAGCACCGCGGCCGGATCGCCTTCGCTGCGGAACACGATAATGCCGAGTTCAGGCTCGTTGAGACGCAGATGCAGAATCGCGTCGTCGAGCTCGCGCACCATCGCCAGCGGCCAGAACCCGGCGCCGGCCGCATGGATCCCCGCAAGATCGGGCGGCAGCTCCCGCGGGCCAACCACCGTAAGCTCCGCCAGGCGCCGGTCGCGGTTCAGCGCAACCCGCACATGCGGATAGGCGATGGCGTCCCCCTCGATTTTGCGGTCGAGCGGCGGCAGCGTAATCCCTTTCGCGGCCGCCGGCCGGTCGGATGTGGCAGCGATGGCCAGCGCCCGCTCGCGCAGCCTTTCTTCCCAGGCGGAAGGCGGCACGACCTCGTCGACCAGCCGCCAATCGAGCGCGCGGCGGCCACGCGCCCCTTCCTCCGTGGCGCAGAACACATCGGCGAGATCGCGACGCACCCGGCGCTTGTCCGTCAGGCGGGTCAGCCCGCCGGTGCCGGGCAAGACGCCCAGCAGCGGCACTTCCGGCAATGCCACCGCCGAGCGGCGGTCGTCGATCAGCATGATCCAGTCACAGGCCGCAGCCAGCTCGTAGCCGCCGCCCGCCGCAGTGCCACTTACGGCCGCGAGGTAGCGCTGGCCGGAATTCTCGGAGGCGTCCTCGATCGCGAGGCGCGTCTCGTTGGTGAATTTGCAGAAATTGACCTTGTGGCCGTGCGTCGCCTTGGCGAGCGCGCCGATATTGGCGCCGGCACAGAACACGTTGGCCTTGCCCGACCGGATCACGACACAGCGAACTTCGGGATGCTCGAAGCGCAGCCGCTGCACCGCATCAGCCAGTTCGATGTCGACGCCGAGATCGTAGGAATTGAGCTTCAATTCGGTGCCGGTGAACAGGCCGCCGGCCGGGTCGACGTCGAGGGTCAGGGTCGCGATCGGCCCGTCGCAGGCGAGACGCCAATGCCGGTAGCGGCCAGGCTCCGTAGCAAAATCGATGCGCATGAGCCCAATATAGCGCCAAGGTCTGCAGTTCCGCAGCCCCTGTGGGCGTCAAAGCAGCTCGAAGCCTTCCAACCGCTGCGCGCCCCGGTCGAAGGTTACCGTCCGGACACAGCCGACTTTTACGCCAAGGGCTCCGATCAGGGCATCGGCGAACGAGCCTCGCCCATCCTTCAGCGCGACCATCGCCGTGAACACTTCTTGCTCATTTTCGACTACCAGCACCGCGGCCTGGAGCACACCCTCGATAGCCGTAGCAATATCTTGATCCCCGAGCCGATAAGCGCGCTCCAGGACCCATGCCAACTCCGCGATGACCACGACGCTGATAAAGCCGGGCTCCTCTTCGGAGAGCCCATGCTCGATCAGTTCCGTCGCCATAGGCGATTGCACCGGGTCGTCCTGCGCGAGATAGCGGACGAGGACATTGGTATCGAGCCCGATCATCGACGCTTGCGGCGTGTAGCGCCCGCGGCCGCCCCCGCAGCGGCCGCATCGTGCATCTCTTCAATCGTCACGGGCCGGCTCCGCGGCTTGACGATGCCACGCAAAGATGCGGCGGGCCGTTTCGGCAAAAGCACCACGCTGCCGTCCGGGTGCACAAAAAATTTGACGCGGTCGCCCGGCTTGAGCCGGAGATGCTCCCGGATCGCCTTTGGGATCGTAGCCTGCCCTTTGCTCGTGATCGCGGACTCCACGGTGCGGATCATTACATTTTTTATAACGTAATACCAGAGCCCGTTTACAGCGTCAAACGGCCCTCGTATGCCCGCTTGCCAAGCCTTGCCGGAATCGAGGGGCTGACCGGTCCGGCCGGCGTTTGACTCGGCCCCGTGCGGCTCCTACGCTTTGCGGCTGAAGACGGGGCCCGCCCGTCACCTTCCGGGAGGAAAGCATGAGCGCTCACAAGAGCCCCGAGCAGATCCGCTCGCAATTGAAGCACCCCGTCGTCGACGGCGACGGCCACTGGCTCGAATACGCCCCCGTCTTCAGCGAGAAAATGCGCAAGGCCGCCGGCGACAAATCGGCCGAGGGCTTTCTGGCGGCGCTGCGCTCGACGACCGACGCCCTGAAGATGACCCCCGAGGAGCGCCGCAGGCGGCGCGTCGCGATGCCGAACTTCTGGAACCGCCAGGCCGAAAACACGCTCGACCGCGCCACCGCGATGATGCCGAAGATGCTGTACGAGCGGCTCGACGAGATCGGCCTCGACTTTGCGGTCGTTTACCCGACGGCCGGGCTGCGCTTGCCCCGCATCAAGGACGACGAGACCCGCCGCGCCGTGATCCGCGGCTACAACATCGTCTCGGCGGAATATTTCAGCGGCCTCGAAGACCGACTGACCCCAGCGGCGATCATCCCGATGCATCACCCGGAGGAGGCGATCGCCGAATTGGAATTCGTCACGAAGCAGCTCGGCTCGAAGGTCGGCATGTTCGGCAGCGGCATGTCGCGGCAGGTGGCGGCGACGGCGGCCAACGACCCCGAAAGCCAGCGCTTCACGGTCTCCTATGACGTGCTGGCGATCGACAGCCAATACGATTACGACCCGGTCTGGAAGAAGTGCGAGGAGCTCGGCATCGCGCCGACTTTCCATTCGAGCGCAAGCGGCCAAGGGTTGCGCAACTCGCCGTCGAACTTCGTCTACAACCATGTCGGCCATTTCGCGGCGGCCGGACACGCCGTCTCGAAGGCGATCTTCCTGGGCGGCGTGACGCGGCGCTTCCCCGAGCTGCGCTTTGCGTTCCTCGAAGGCGGCGTCGGTTGGGCCGCCCAGCTGTTCGGCGATCTGATCGAGCATTGGGAACGGCGCGGCGCGCCGGCGCTCGAACGCATGAAGCCGGAGAAGCTCGACCGCAAGCTGCTGATGAGCATGGTCGAGAAATACGGCTATGACGACATCGCGGAGGCATTAAAGGCGCGCGACGGCTGGCCCGCTCCCGACACGCAGGATTTGACCGGCAACCGCGCCGAGCTCGACGATTTCGCGGCCTGCAAGATCACCCGCAAGCAGGACTGGCTCGACCTCTATGCGACCCCGTTCTACTTCGGCTGCGAGGCCGATGACCGCATGAACGCGAGCGCCTTCGGCAAGGGCAACCCGTTCGGCGCCAGGCTCAACGCGATCTTCAGCTCCGATATCGGGCATTTCGATGTCATAGACTTCCGCGATCCGCTTCCCGAGGCGCACGAACTGGTCGAGAAGGGGCTGATCACCGACGACGATTTCCGCGATTTCGTGTTCGCCAATGCGGTGCGGCTGTGGGGCACGCAGAACCCGCGCTTCTTCGAGGGCACGCGGGTCGCCAAGGAAGCCGCCGCCGTGCTCAACGCGCCAGCGATCAAAGCCGCGGCGGATTAGGGGAAGCAGATGCACAAACCCCTCTCCCGCCGTCCGGGAGAGGGGTTTTCTTTGCCTCGGATTACAAGGAGCTATTCAGCGAACCGTTCTGTTTCGGTCCGCTGGCGCGATTAGATTGCCGCCCGGTGCGGTGCGATCCCGCGATGCGGGAGGCGACTGGCGAGTCACGACCCAGCGCTCCTCCGCACTCGGGACATCAGCCGAGATGTGGCCGGTCGCCGGCTCTCGTTCAAGCAACCGGTCGAGGCTCCATTCGCCGCCGCCGGCCAGCCAGAAGTAGAGAAAGACGAAGCAGTAGACGATTGCCAGCTCGCCGCCATTGAGCAATGGGAAGAAGCCGCGCGGCGCATGCGCCATGAAATACGCGACCGCGACATCGCCCGCGAGAATGAACGCGACCGGCCGGGTGAACAGGCCAAAGGCAAACAGCAAGCCCCCGATCAGCTCGATCAAGCCCTGCGCGCCCGGATTGACGCTCGACAGCATCCAGGGCTGATGCGTCGGCTGGTGCGGAAAGTCGAGTAGCTTGGCGGTGCCGTGCTCCATGAACAGGAGCCCGATCATGATGCGGGTGATGCTCAACATCCGCGGCTCCCAGACAAGCCGCAGGCGGGCGAAATCCGGCATCGTGGCGCTCCGATCGGTGTGGTCCCCGAAGATAAATGCCGAGACCGCCACGACGTTCCCGCGGGACCGCCGATCGGCGGTGCACCGCCGCAGCCGACCGGATATAGTCCTCGTCCCAACGCGAATTTCACACAGCTCAGGCGAGGGAGGAGATCGATGGCTCTGACACTCGAAGAAGCCAACCGCGTTCTGCAAGGCGCCCTGGCGAAGGCGAAGGAGCTCAACATCAAGGTCAGCGCCGCGGTATGCGACTCCGGCGGCCGGCTCGTCGCGTTCCAGCGCATGAACAATGCGATCTGGGCCAGCGTCTACGGCAGCCAGGGCAAGGCCGTCGCCTCGGCGGCGTTCGGCCGGACCAGCGGCGAGATGCAGGCGCGTGCCGACCAGCCGACGCCGCGCGGCATTGCCGCGGCCGAAGGCGGTCACATGATCATGGGTCAGGGCGCGGTGCCGATCATCCGCAACGGCGTCGTCGAGGGCGCTTGCGGGGTCGGTGGCGGCACCTCGCAGGAGGATGAGGACTGCGCCCGCGCCGGGATCGAGCAAATCGGACGTTAAGCCGGCGCTGAAAGGCCGAGACGGGCCGCTAGATCGGCAGGATCTGGCCGAAACTCTTGGGCGCTGCGATTTCAGCTGCTCAAGCGAGCGGCGCGCAGCAACGCTTGGTCCTGGGCGGCGCGGTCGTTCTTCGGCGCCAGCATGGCGGCACGCCGCTCGCATTCTTCTCGGCTGCCGACATAGCGCACGACGCCATCGACGGCGACCGCGTAGCGTCGTTCGTCGAGCCGCTGGATCAAGACATCGCCGTTGTGGATTTTCATCGCGATCGACCGTTGCGCCGAATTCGGCGCGTCCAACAGTGCAAGTTTCACGCCACCTTGATTTGAGCACTGCCCAGGCAAAGCGCCATCTCCCGGACGTGAATTCGCTTTTAGGAATGAGGACTGGATGTCGTAAACGCACCGCGACCATTTAATTATAAAAGTGCTCGTGGAACCGCGATGGGAGCTTGCGATGTCCGTTCCTGGTTGGCTTAGGCCCGCAACGCTGGCGGTAACAATCATTGCTGCCGGCAGCTTACTGGCACCCGCGCCAGTCCAGGCGCAGAGCACCACCGTGCTACGGGGATCGCCCTCACGGCCGACACAGCCCTCTCCCATTGACTGCAATAACCCGTATTACGGTCAGTATTGCCAGGGGAGCCAGGCCAGCAACTACTCGCCCGATAGCTATGGAGATGACTACCCATATTACGGGGACGATTTTCCGGACGGCTTTGGCTCGGGGCGCCGCTTTGATCATCGCGACGGCTTTCGCAACGGCTTTCATCGCGGCGGGTTTCGTGCCGGCGGTCTCCGCAGCGGTTTCCATGGCGGCGGTCTCCATGCTGGTGGTTTCCATGGCGGCGGCTTTCATGGCGGCGGTTTTCATGGCGGCGGTTTCTCGGGCGGCGGTTTTCACGGCGGCGGTTTTTCGGGCGGTGGCGGACATCGCTGAGACGCCGGAGGCGCCGGTATTCCGCCGTACGGGACCTCTCCTGCACCGCGGGAGGGTCAGGCCGCTTTCGCCAAATCCTCGAACCGTTGCGCCAAGCGGTTGAGCTCCCAGTCGCGAGCGAGCGCCGCGGCGCGGCTCCATGTCGGAGCTTGATCCTCGATCGGCGGCAAGGGCGCGGCAGCGTCCATCGTTGCGATGTGGCGATAGAGCCGGAGCTGCTCGGCCTGGCTGCTCAGCTGGCCGTCGGCGAATGCCTCCTCCAAGGTCGCGTATTTGCGCAAGAGTGCCGCCGCCCCCTTCGGGCCGACCCCTCGCGCGCCCGGCAGCCGGTCCGACGGATCGCCGCGCAACGCAATAAAGTCCGGCACTTGGCTCGGCTCGACACCGTAGCGCTCGCGCACTTCCGCCGGCCCGATGCGCGCCATCTCGCCGGCTCGCACCGGGTGCAGAATTGTCGTTCGCTCGGAAGCGAGCTGAAAGGCATCGCGGTCGCCGGTCGCGACGAGCACATGCCCGCCCTGCCGCTCCTCCAGAGCAACCGCCGCCGCGAGAAAGTCATCGGCCTCGTAGCCCGGCGCCTTGGCGCTGGCGAAGCCGCATGCCGCCACGAATTCCGGCAAAATCTCAAGCTGCTCGACCAGCTCGTCATCGAACTGCCTGCCACCCTGATAGGCCGGGAACAGTTTCTGGCGATAGGTCGGCGCTCCGAGCGTGTCCCAGCCGACCAATACCGCGCGAGGCCGCTCGCCAGCGTAGAGGTTGAGCAGAAAATTGCTGAACCCGACAACGGCGCCACCGCCGCGATTGCCCTTGCGGCGGATCGTCTTTGGCAGCGCGTGATAGGAACGATGCGCGAAGTTGTCGCCGTCGACGACGAGCAGCGGCGGGCTGGTCGTTCCCCTCATTGATCCTCACCCTTCGCCGGCGCCTTGCTGCGAAACGTCACCGAATACCGCAGCCGATCGAGCGGCGGGATGCTGTGCTCCCATTCGCGGCGCACCGGGCCGCGCAGCAGATAGGCCGAGCGCGGCATCAGCTCGATTGCGGCGCGCTCCCAGCCGTCACCGCGCTTCTTCCGAAGCCGAAACCGGCAGGGCGCGCCGAGCGAAATGCCGATCACATCGTCGAACACCGGCCGGTCGCGGTGCCAGCCGATGCCGGCGCCGGGCGCGTATTCAGTGACGAGCGCGTGCTCCAGTTGCGCCGGAGCGAGACGAGCGAAGGCGGCGGCCCGATCGCGCGACGGCAGCAGAAAATCGGGGATGTCCGCGGCAGGCCGGACCCGGCTCGCGGCGAAATCGTAGTGCCACCCGAACGACACGACGCGCCGGTTGCCGAAATAGCCGTGGAACTCGAATGGCTTGAAGTCCAGTGCCCGGAACCGCTCGATGAGTTCTGGTTCCTCATCCGCGGTCACCAGCTCCGGACGGTATTCGAATCCCTCCGGCAGCGCGCCGGCCGGGTCCTTGATGAGGCTGAGTTGGCTTGCAGTCGCCATAACGAGACGAATTTAGGTGCAGAGTCGCGACCCGACAAATCATCGTCCCGGCGAAGGCCGGCACCGGCCCGTCAAGCGACGAAGCAACCGAGAAGTGGTTCCCGGCCTTCGCCGGGATGACGGCTGAGGTGTGCGGCGCATCTGAGGTAAGCCCTTACCTCTTGATCCCGTGGGACGGGAACGGGCTTCAATCGGGGGCTCAACCCGACGGCGTCATCCGGCCCCTTCCCTACGGCCGCGCCGGGATCCTCGACCGATTGAGCAACAAGCGGGAACGGGCTCAGCGCACGCTGCTTCGTTGGGAGAAATACCCCCACTCGTCAGAGTATCAGCCCCGCGGCCGGCGGCGGGCTCAGTGTTCAGGATCTCAGCCCCAGCACAGCGGCCAGGGGGTGCACACATAGGGCCGGTAGTAATACGGTCGATAGTAGCCGTAATAATACGGCCGATAGTAGTAATGCCGGTAATAGTGATGCGGGTACCAATAGCTATAGCGCCAGTGGTGCCAGTAATGATGGGTGCAATGCCACCGGAAGCCGTTCCACCAGCAGCGGGCCTCGGCCGGCTGCGACCAGAACAGCCCGGCGAGCATGACGACGGCAAGCGCCATAAGGATCTTCTTCACGGCATCCTCCGCGTTATAACGCTAAGCTGATAACGTCGGGGTCGGGCGAGTTGCTCCACCCCGAAAAAGAGGGGAAGCCAGCGTGACGAGCGTCGACCAGCAGAAAATCAGACGCAGCCGCACCGGGCTGATCGCGCACGACCCGGCCTTGGCGCAGCCCGGCTACACGCTGTTCGCGCCGATGTACGGCGACGGTACGGTCTACCTGATCGACATGCAGGGCGAGGTCGCGCATCGCTGGCAGATGCCGTACCGGCCCGGGCTCTACGGGCACCTGCTCGACAATGGCCACCTGTTCTATAGCGGCAAGGTCATGGACGACCTCGACCGCTTCGAGGCCTGGCCGCGCTTCAAGGCCGGCGCGGCGCTCGAAGTCGATTGGCACGGCCGCGTCGTCTGGGAGTTGCGCCATCCCGATCACCACCACGACGCGCGCAAACTGCGCAACGGCAATGTGCTGCTGCTGTGCCTGGCGCCGTTATCGCCGGCGATCGCGCGACGAGTGCGGGGCGGGCTGCGCGGCACCGAGGCGGACGGCATCATCTACGCCGATTATCTCGTCGAAATGACCACCGCAGGCGAGATCGTCTGGGAATGGCGCAGCTGGGAACACATGGAGCCGGAGCGCTACCCGATGACGGCGCAGGACATGCGCCACGAATGGACGCACGGCAACACCGTCGCCGAGACCGCCGACGGCAACATCCTCGTCAGCTTCCGCAACATCTCGACGGTTGTCATGATCGAGCGAAACAGCGGCAACATCATCTGGCAGATCGGCGGGCCGCCTCTGGCGCAGCAGCACGACCCCAGGCCCTTGCCGAACGGCAACGTCCTGATCTTCGACAACGGCACGCACCGGCACGACAACCCGGTGACGTTCTCGCGCGTCATCGAGGTCGACCCGCGCACCAGCGAGATCGTGTGGCGCTACACCGACCAGTCGATCTTTGAATTTTTCAGCCCGTACATTTCCGGCGCGCAGCGTCTCGCCAACGGCAACACGCTGATTTGCGAAGGCTGCCACGGCCGCATCTTCGAGGTGACGCCCGCGGGCGAGACCGTGTGGGAATATGTCAGCCCGCATTTCTTCCAGGAGCCGGGCCGGGTCGGGCTCAACAACTGGGTGTTCCGCGCCTTCCGCTACACCGAAGCTGAGATCGAGCGCGCCCGCCGCGCCTGATCGATTATTATGGCTGTCCCGACTGCGAGGGCCCGATGAGCGACATCCCGGATTGGCACATTGTCGGCGACTGGTTCGACAATTGCAGCTGCGCGGTCGCGTGCCCGTGCACGTTCGGGCAGGCGCCGGATAACGGCTTCTGCGAGTCGGTGCTGTTCTGGCATGTCCGCGAAGGGCATTACGGCGACGTCAAGCTCGACAATCTGAGCTTTGTGCGAGTCGGCCGCTGGGAGGGCGATTTGTGGGCGCGCAAGGCGAGCGGCGTCGCCGGCCTCTACATCGACGAGCATGCCGACGACCGGCAGATGGCGGCATTGCCGGCGATCATCGGCGGCCGCGCCGGCGGGTTCATGGGCTGGGTCAACGAGTGCTTCGCCGGCGGACGCCAAGCGCTTGGCGTCGAGCGTGCGAAAATCGGCTTCGAGATCGCGCCCGATCAGGCGCATTGGGGTGTCGAGATCGCCGGCAAGGTCAAGGCCTGGGCGAAGGCCCTGCTCGGGCCGACCAGCCTGCCGGGCCTATACCCGCGGCTGATGAACCCGCCCGGCAGCGAAACGGGGCCAGGGCAGCTTGTCACCTGGGGCAAGTCGACAATCCTCTCGGTCGATGCCTACGGCTTCAAATTCGAATACACGTCGAACTCGGCGAAGCACATCCCGTTCGACTGGACCGGCCCCGCCCCCTACCACCCCGCCGTGGCGCCGTAAGGGGCTATCCGGTAACCGCCATTCTCAGCTCAATCCCCGTGCCCGGCCTTGTGCCGGGCACCCACGTCTTGAATGCGTCGGAAACAAGGACGTGGGTGGCCCGGATAAACCCGGCCACGGGGTGAATAATCGAAATCAAACGGTCGCGAGGAGGCGGTCGAGCGCAGCGAGGACCGGCGGCTCGATAAGCGTCGGGGCGTGTCCAACTCCGGGGACGCTGACCAGCTCGCCCCTCGGCAAAGCCGCGGCCATGCGCTTCGCCTGCGCTTCGGAGAGAACGTCGCTGTCGGTGCCCCACACCACCTGCGTCGGGCACGGCAGCGTTTCCAACGCCGGCCATAAGGGCGGCCGGACCGGCGCGCCGCGCGCGATGCGCTGCTCGATATAAGCCGGGTCCATCTTCCAGGCCCAGCGCCCGTCCGGCCGCTCGCGCAAAACCCCGCGTGCCGTCTCCTCCTGGTCCTCGAGCGGGCGGGCGGCGGTGATCGGTGAGGTCTCGCGCCGGTATTGCATCGCCTCGTCGAGACTCGCGAAATCGGCCGGCCGGCTGCGCACGAGACCGGTGATGCGGCTGCTGCCGGCCTCGACCTCGGGGCCGATGTCGTTGAGCACAAGGCCGCGCAGCCGATCGGCATGTTGCGAGGCGTACACCATCGCGATGACGCCGCCCATCGAGGTGCCGATCAGCACAAAGCGCTCGATGCCGAGCTGATCGGCGAGCGCCGCGAGATCGCCCGCCTGATCGGCGTATTGATAGGCGCCGTCCGGCGACCAGGCGCTCTCGCCATGGCCGCGCACATCCATTGCAACGAGGTGGGCGCGGTCTTCGAGCCGCCGGGTCACGGCGTTGAACGCCTCGGCGCTCGATGTGTAGCCGTGCACACAAACGATGGGCAATGCCTCGGGCCGGCCCCACTCGAGATACCGCAGGCGCAGCCCATTGATCTCCAGGTACTTGGCGGTGGCCTGTGTTCGGTCGCTCATGGAATCTCCCTCCGCTCTCAGATTACATTGCGCCGGTGCGGTGTTTCATTTTTTTGTGATCTACTTGCCTTGGATTTGGCTTTGCTGCCTAACCGAATGTTTTCGAGGGTAAATTAGAATTGTCATAACTCCGCGATTATTGTGATACGTTGAGAGTTCAAAAGAAACGAAGAGCAGCAAATTTCGTATACTCGGCCGCGGTCACCGTGCCCGAGCGTGGTAGGCGTCTCGTCCGCTCCGACGAGCTGCGATTAAGTTATTTCAACGCGCTGCCGATGACCGGTAAACTCGGGTTTCTTCAAGTTCTCAGGGCAGTGGCGGCGCTGTTGGTGGTCGCCGACCACGCTCTTTATTACGCCGCCAGCAAAGGACCGATACCGGCATGGCAGGAGAATTTGGCCTGGTCGCTTGGCACCCTGGGCGTCGATATCTTTTTCGTGATCAGCGGCTTTATTATGGTCTACACCTCGTCCGACTTGTTCGGGACAAGCGGAGGCTCTAAGAACTTCGCCTACCGCAGGATCGCTCGAATCGTGCCGATGTACTGGCTAGCCACCGCAATAGAAATTTCGCTGGCTTACCGACGTTCTTCCCTCCCCGCACTGGACCGGATCTTCTGCTCGTTGTTTTTCATTCCGCAGGTTTCCAATTCGGGCGAACCGCTCCGGCCGGTGCTCGGGGTCGGCTGGACGCTGAATTACGAGATGTTTTTTTATGCTCTGTTCGCAGCCGCGCTGATCTTCAAGCGCCGATTGGGCGCATCACTCCTGATTACCGGCTTGGCTGGCCTCGTCGTCCTTGGAAGCCGCTCACCGATACCTCGGAACCGACGACCGTCCTTACGTTCTTGTGCAGTCCGCTCCTGCTGCTGTTCGCCGCCGGCGTCGGGTTGGGCCTAGCAGCGGAGAAAGCCGTGCGCCGTGGATTATACCTGCGCCATGCAAGGCTGTTATCGCTGGGGTTGATTGTGCTTTGTGTCCTCCTGTTCTTGTCGGCGATCGATCACACACCTTGGCGGCTTGGGTGGCAAATCTTGTTCTGGGTAGCTTGTGTCGCGATCGTCGCCTGCGCCGCGCTTGCGGTTGACGGACCGACGACCGCAATAGAGGCCGGCTTCGAAAGGCTGGGGGATTCATCCTACAGCATCTACTTGTTCCACTTCATCGTTATTGCGGGCTTTGGACGTTTATGGGAACGCCTCTCCCCAGAGTTTGATCGGTTGCCGTTTCTGTGTTTGGCATTCGTCATCGCGTCCACTACGGGGGTCTTGATCCGCGTCGGCATCGAGCGCCCGCTGCTAAAGACGCTGCGATATCTTCAGCCGCACCGGTTGCGCCGGTCTGTCGGCCTGGTAACGCCGAAAGCCGCAACTTAGCCGATCTCCGCCCACCAAAGGACGGCGCCTTGCCAACCCCTGCTACGCGCCGTACCTATGAATCTCATTCCCCGATGACGGCCGATCCCGGCCATGGCGGCGGCGAGGTGGGCGATGAAGCTCCAGGACGAAAAGTTGTTCCGGCAAAAGTGTTACATCAACGGCGAGTGGGTCGACGCGCTGAACCGCGGCACGATCCCGGTCACCAACCCGGCGACGGGCGAGACGCTAGGAACGGTGCCGCGCATGGGCGCCGAGGAGACGCGCCAAGCGATCGAGGCGGCCGATAGGGCATTGCCGGCCTGGCGCGCCAAGACCGCCAAGGAACGCGCTCACATCCTGCGCCGCTGGTACGATTTGATGATGGCGAACCAGGACGATCTCGCCGCGCTCATGACCGCCGAGCAGGGCAAGCCGCTCGCCGAGTCGAAGGGCGAGATCGCCTATGCCGCCGCGTTCATCGAATGGTTCGGGGAGGAAGGCAAACGCATCTACGGCGATACGATCCCGGCGCACGCGGCCGACAAGCGCATCATCGTGACGAAGGAGCCGATCGGCGTCTGCGCCGCGATCACGCCGTGGAATTTTCCGGCGGCGATGATCACCCGCAAATGCGGCCCGGCGCTCGCCGCGGGCTGCACGATGGTGTTGAAGCCGGCGACCGCGACCCCCTACTCCGCGCTGGCGCTGTGCGAATTGGCCGAGCGCGCCGGCGTACCGAAGGGCGTCTTCTCCTGCGTCACCGGCGGCGCCAAGGAGATCGGCGGCGAGATGACGTCCAACCCGATCGTCCGCAAGCTGACCTTCACCGGCTCGACCGAGATCGGCAAATTGCTGATGGAGCAGTGCGCCGGCACGGTGAAGAAAGTCTCGCTCGAATTGGGCGGCAACGCGCCGTTTATCGTGTTCGACGACGCCGATATCGAGATGGCGGTCAAGGGCGCGATCGCCTCCAAATACCGCAACGCCGGCCAGACCTGCGTCTGCGCCAACCGTTTCCTCGTGCAGGACGGCGTCTACGACGCGTTCACGAAGCGCCTCGCCGAGACCGCCGGCGCGATGAAGGTCGCCAACGGCTTCGAGCAGGGCGCGGTGATCGGGCCGCTCATCGACATGAAGGCGGTCGAGAAGGTCGAGGCGCATATCGAGGACGCGCTGAAGAAGGGCGCCAAGGTCGCGGTCGGCGGTCACCGCCACGCGTTGGGCGGCAGCTTCTTCGAGCCGACAGTCTTGACCGATGTGACGACCGACATGCTCATCACCCGCGAGGAGACCTTTGGGCCGGTCGCGCCGCTCTATCGCTTCAAGAGCGAGCAGGAAGCGATCAAGATGGCGAACGACACCGAATTCGGCCTCGCCGCCTATTTCTACAGCCGCGACATCGGCCGCATCTGGCGCGTCGCAGAAGCCCTCGAATACGGCATCGTCGGCATCAACGAGGGCATCATCTCGACGGAGATCGCGCCGTTCGGCGGCATGAAGGAAAGCGGCATCGGGCGCGAGGGCTCGAAATACGGCATAGAGGAATTCCTCGAGGTGAAGTACCTCTGCCTGGGCGGCATCGACCGCTGAGGAACGGAACCGGGCGCGGCGATGACGCGATCGGGCGCCCGGGTGCGCCGCTGATGCGCATCCTGTTCGCGATACCGCACTATTTCGCCCGCGACGGAGCGGGCGCGCATGGGTCGGATGGCGGCAGCACGGAGCGGCGCGCGCAAATCATCCGGTCGTGCCTTGCGAGCCTGCAGCAGACTTTCACCGACTCGCAAGGGCTGCTCGACGGGCGCGGCGGGCTGCGCGTCCACCCCGCCAATCCGGAGCTGTCGGCAACGATCACGATCGCGCTGTGCACGACCGGCGACAGTCACCTCGTAGCGGACCTCCAGGGCTGCTCGTTCAATCATATCCGCACCAATGCCGAGCCGCTTTGTCTCGGCTTCGAGTGCCACAAGGTGCTGCGCAGCGGCCTCGGCCGCTATGATCGGTTCGCTTATCTTGAAGACGATCTGCGCCTCGCCGACGGCCTGTTCTTTCACAAGCTCGCCTGGTTCAATGGCGAGTTCGGCGACGAGGCGGTATTGCAGGCCAACCGCTTCGAGAGCGTCGACGAACCCTCGCCCTACAAGCTCTATATCGACGGCAACCTGAAGGACCCGAGCATCACCCCGGCATTGCAGCGCATCAACGAGCATCGCCATGTCGAAGCTGTCGCATTCGGCCAGCGGATCGCCTTTCAGCGGGTCGACAACCCGCATTCCGGTTGCTTCTTTCTGAACGCGGCGCAATTCGCGCGCTGGGCCGCGCAACCCGATTTCGCAATACCGAGCGCGCGGCTGTTCGGCCCGCTCGAAAGCGCCGCCTCGCTGGGCATCACTCGGCATTTCCGGGTCTATAAGCCGGCCCGGGAAAACGCCGCGTTTCTTGAAATCGAGCATCTCGATCGGCGGAATCTCGGCAGGATCTTCCGGCCGGCCGCGGGCGATGCCTCCGGGCTGCCGAGGAGCTAGGATATTGGTCCTCAGCGTGCAGAGCTTCGACGACGCGCTCGGCCGGCAGATCATCGCGCTGCACCGCTGGGCCGTCGATCAGGGATTGCGCGGCACGGCTGCCGACAAACTCTTCGAAGGGTTCTGTCAGCGGCTCGCCGCGGCCGGCGTGCCGCTGTGGCGCGCCTTCGCCGGGATGCGGACATTACATCCGCAATGGGGCGGCTACGCCTACACCTGGGAACGCGACATCGGTACGATCCGCCCGGCGCAGTTCGAACGCGGCGATGAATATGAGCGAGAAATCGAGATCAGCCCGTTTGCCGGTCTTCTCCGTGAGGCGGGTTCGCCCTCGACGGACAGCGCTCGCCTGCAGCTGCGCCGTCGGTTGACGGGTCCTGAAACGCAGCTCGACTTTCCCGTTCTGCGCCAATTGGCGAACGCGGGCGGCACCGACTACTTCGCTCAACTCGTCGGGTTCGGCGTTATCGCCGGCGGCGACCCCTCGCGCGGCACCGGGATCGCATATTCCTTTGCGACGGATCGGTCGGGCGGCTTCCGCGATGACGACCTGCTGCTGATCCAGGCGGTGCTGCCGGCGGTGTCGCTGGCCGTCATGTGCGATGCCGGCTACACCATCGCCTCGGGCCTTCTGGCGGCGTATCTCGGACAGGACGCCGGCCGCCGGGTCCATGCCGGTGCGGTCGAACGCGGCTCGGTCGAAAGCATCCGCGCCGTGTTGTGGTACGCCGACATTCGCGGCTTCACGGGGATTGCCGATCAATGGCCGGGGGCAGCGCTGATCGAGTTGCTCGACGAGGTGTTCGAGGCCCTCGCCGCACCGTTGCGCCGGCGCGGCGGCCAGATCTTGAAGTTCCTGGGCGATGGCCTCCTTGCGATATTTCCTTTCGACGACGCGGCGCGGGCGAAGACGTGCCGCGGCGCTCTCGACGCCGCCGCCGAGGCGATGGCTGCCGTCGACCGGCTCAACGCAAAGCCCGCGGCGGCTGGCAAGCCGGCCGCTGCGGTCGATCTGGCATTGCATCTTGGCGAAGTGCAATACGGCAATGTCGGCGCCATCGACCGCCTCGATTTCACGGTGATCGGCCCGGCGGTCAACGAGGTCTCGCGCATCGAGGCTCTTTGCGAGCCGCTCGGCCGCAAGGTGCTGGTCTCGGCCGAGCTGGCCGCCGCCGCGGGCGACAGCCGTAGGCTTGAACCGCTCGGCTCTCAGGCGCTGCGCGGCGTTCGCGAGTCCCGGGAGATCTACGCCCTCCGGCTCGGCTCGTAACTATATACCAGCCAAGCCGCCGCTTGCGGCGGACGGCCGGTTGTGAGAACCAGATGAGCAAGCAACCCAGGATCACGGAGCAGGGCCCCTATGGCGCGCTATGATTTCGACATGATCACGATCGGCGCCGGCTCGGGCGGCGTCGCCAGCTCGCGCCGCGCCGGCAGCTACGGCGCGCGGGTCGCGATCATCGAGGAGAGCCGCATCGGCGGCACCTGCGTGCTGCGCGGCTGCGTGCCGAAGAAGCTGCTGGTGTACGGCGCGCAATTCGCCGACGCCTTTGCCGACGCCGCCGGCTTTGGCTGGAGCGTCGCGCCGCCGAGCTTCGATTGGCCGACCCTCATAGCCGCCAAGAACAAGGAGCTCGACCGGCTCGAGCAGATCTACATCAACATGCTGAAGAACAGTGGCGTCGAGATCATCGAGGGCCGCGGTGTGCTGGTCGATCCGCATACGATCGAGGTTGCCGGGCGACGCTACACCGCCGAAAACATCCTGATCGCGGCGGGTGGCCATCCGACCGTACCGGACGTCCCTGGCATCGAGCATGTGATCTCGTCGAACGAGGCGCTCGACCTGCCGAACCTGCCGCGCAAGATCGTCATCGTCGGCGGCGGCTATATCGCCGTCGAGTTCGCCGGCATCTTCCGCGGTTTCGGCAGCGAGGTCGTCGAAATGATCCGGCGCGAGGAATTGCTCTACGGTTTTGACGACGATTTGCGCGTGGCCCTGGCGCAGGAGATGCGGGGACGCGGCATCGAAATTCACGCCCGCACCCAAATCGCGCGCATCGAGAAGGCGCCGCGCGAGGGCTATTCGGTATTCACGACGATCGGGCAGGAAATCTCGGCTGATCTCGTCATGTATGCGACCGGCCGCGCGCCGAACACGAAAAGACTCGGCCTCGCCGAAACCGGCGTCAAGACCAACGAGAACGGCGCGGTTCTAGTCGACGAATGGCAGCGCTCCACCATCCCGAATATCTACGCGGTGGGTGATGTCACCGACCGCCTCAACTTGACGCCGGTTGCGATCACCGAGGGCCGCGCCATCGCCGAGACGCTCTACAACGACAACCCGATCAAGACGGACCACGAGAACGTGCCGACCGCGGTGTTCAGCGCACCGCCGATCGGCACGGTCGGCCTCACCGAGGAGCAGGCCCGCCGGCAATACGGCGACGACGTCGACATCTACTGCGCGCGCTTCAAGCCGATGAAGAACACCCTGTCGGGCCGCGACGAGCGCACTTTTATGAAGCTCGTCGTCGACGGCAAGACCGACCGCGTGCTCGGCTGCCACATGATCGGCGTTGACGCGCCGGAGATCATCCAGGGCCTCGCGATCGCGGTGAAGTGCGGCGCCTCGAAGCGCATGTTCGATCAGACCGTCGGCATCCACCCCAGCGCCGCCGAGGAATTCGTCACCTTGCGCGAAAAATTCGTCCGCCCGCAAAAGCAAGCCGCGGATTAGCGCCGCACCGGTCGCTTACCGCTCGGCGGCGATCAGCAGGAAAGGCGGGCGTTGGCGCTCGTCGGCCCATTCCGGGTGCAGGGCGATTTGTTCTTCAGTCGGCCCCCACTCTTCGACATGGCGGAGCGTGAAGCGGAGTCGCAGCAGCGTATTGAGATAAGTCGCGACCGTGCGGTGCTGCTTGATGACGCCTTTGGTCAACCAATCCCTCGAGCGCGGACCTTCATCGAGATAGCTGTCGACCGGCCACGATCGGTGGCCCGGCGTTTCGCCTGACCACCCGGGAGTCGTTGGTGCGGTGTAGATCGGGTGCTCGGCCGAAAAGACGAGGCTGCCGCCCGGCACCAGCGCGCGGTGCACCGCTGCCATCAGCCGATCGAGATTCTCCACATAGTGCAATGCCAGCGAGCTGTAGACGAGATCGCACGAGCCAGGCGGCGGCTCGAGCCGCTCCATGTCGGCACGAGTGTACGTGATCCCGTCATCAGGAGTGTCGGCGCGCGCTCGCTCCAACATCTTTTCCGAGACATCGATGCCGCCGACATGCGCGGCGCCCTGCTCGCGCGCCCAGCGGCAGAACCAGCCGTAGCCACAGCCCAAATCGAGCACCCGACGCCCTCGCAGTTCCGGCAGCATTGCGCGCAGGATAGGCCATTCCGGCGCGCCGTCGAGCCCTTCGACCGAGCGCGGCAGCCGGCCATAGCCGGCAAAAAACTCGTCGTTGTCGTAGATGTTCTGCGTCATGGCCGAATATTAGCGCGAAACCGCCCAATGAAATGGGTCGGACTTGGCCGCTCACGCTTACATCGTTCGCAAGCGAATTGTGGCAACCAGAGACATAGGTGCCCGGCGCGAGGCCAGGCACGGGTTTAATGTTCCCGGTTTAGAGCTGCGCTGCGCAGCTCAGCTCATCGGCTTCTCGCAATTGATCATCCACGGGATGCCGAACTGGTCGGTCAGCATGCCGAAGCGAACCGCCCAGAAGGTCTCGGCGATCGGCATCTGCACGGTGCCTTTCTCGGCAAGTCCATGAAAGATGCGCTCGGCTTCGTCCGCCGTATCGACCGCGAGCGCGACCGTGATGCCTTTGCTCGGCTCGTAGCGGCCCGGAGGCGCGTCGGAGCCCATCAACACCGCATCTCCCTTGATCAAGCGCGTGTGCGCGACCTTGTCGCGGAAGTCGGCAGGCGTCTGATCCTTCATCGGCGTTTCGCCGTATTTCATCGTCATCGGGATCGTGCCGCCCAGCACCTTCTCGTAGAAGCGGAAGGCCGTCGCGCAATTTCCGTTAAAGCTCAAATACGGGTTCAACTTCATCGTGTTCTCCATTGCAGGGTTTTGGTGAGGCGGGAGACCGTCACCGGTCGCCCCGGCTAGTCGCTCGCGTTCTTCGCTGCCTGCGCCCGCAGGTGTTCCTCGGCCGCTCTCATCTCGGGCGTGAACTCGGCGCCGAAATCATCCGCGTCGAAGACCTGGCGGATCTCGATCTCCGCGTCGCCGCCGAACGGCGCTCGTTTCATCCAGTCGATCACCTCCTCTTTCGATTTCGCCTGAAGCATCCAGAAGCCGCAGACCAGCTCTCTGGCGGGGAAAGGCCCATCGACAACCGTCGGCCTCGCGCCCGAGAATTTGAGGCGTGTCGCCCGCATGCTCGGGTGGAGTCCCTCGCCGGCCAGCATGACGCCGGCCTTGACCATCTCCTCGTTAAATTTTCCCATCGCGGCGAGATTTTCCGTGCTCGGCATGACCCCCGCCTCGGTGTCCTCGTTGGCCCTGACCATCACGATAAATCGCATTCCTCATCCTCTCCTTCGGGTCGGTACGGCAGCAACGGCGTGGTTACCACGCTGACGTTACGGTCCTGCGAAACGGACAACCGAGATCGGCGGCAGCCGCGCTTCGGGCGCGGTCCAGCTGTCGCCGCAATCCTCGGAGATCCACAACCCGCCGCTCGTCGAGCCGAAGGCGAGCCGTTCGCCGCTGCCATCGACGGCCAGCGCGTGCCGCCACACGAGATCATAGGCATGACGCTGCGGCAGGCCATTTCGCAAAATTTCGAAGCTTCCGCCGCCGTCCTTTGTGCGCGCGACGACCACTTTTCCCTCCATCGGGATGCGCCGCTCGTCCTTGGCGGCCGGCACAAACCACGCGGTCTGTGCATCGCGCGGATGCGCGGCCACGGCGAAACCGAATTTCGACGGGCGGATCGCCGTGATCTCATGCCAATTGTGGCCCGCATCCTCGGAGCGAAAGACCCCGTTATGATGCTGGCACCACATCACCTCCGGATGCGCCGGGCAGCGCGCGAGACAATGGATGTCCTGCGCGATCGGCAGACCCTTCTGCTCCGGCGGCATGTACTCGTTGTACATGCCCTCGTTGATGATCCGCCACGACGCGCCCTCGTCGGTGCTCGCCCAGATTCCGGCGGTTGAGACGCCGACGCGGATGTCGCGGGGATTGCGCGGATCGATCAGCACGGTGCTGATGCCAGGCTGCTCCCCGCCTGCGACACCCATCCATTGCCGGCGCTCGGGCATCCGCCACAGCGCCTCGTTAAGCGACCATGACTCGCCGCCATCATCGGAGCGGAACAGCCCACCCGGCATTGTGCCGGCCCATAAGCGTCCCGGGACCCCGCCCGGCTCCAGATCCCAGATCTTGCCGAGCGACCAGGGATGCGGATCGTCGCCGGCGTCCTCGGGCCTTGGCGGGAAGGCGGGCGCGGTCAGCTCGCGCCATTCGCGGCCGCCGTCGCGCCGCCACAGTTTCGCGCCGAAATGCCCGAGGTCGAGCGCCGCGTAAGTGATGTCACCCTGCTCCAGCACGGCGCTAACAGGGTCGCCGAGAAAATGCGTTTCGACGATGTCCCACTCGCCGCCGCGCCGCGCGAGCTCGAACAAGCCCTTGCGCGTGCCGACATAAATCCGCTCTGCCATCCCCTCTCCTAGCCGCCGGTCAAAGCCTGAAAGACGTATATGTCATCACTGGGGCGGATCGGATCGCTGAGCCTTACCCGGTCGCGCACCGCTTCGCCCCCGACGTAGACCGCGACATGGCGGCGCAGCGCTCCCTGATCGTCGAGCACATAGCCGCGCAGGGCAGGCCGCGTCTCGAACACCGCCGCGAGCGCCTCGCCAACCGTCGCCCCGGCAACCTCCGCGGGCGGTGCCGTGACAAACCGCGCGAGGGCGCTGGTGAAGCGGACCGTCGCCAACCTACAACCCCCCTTGACCCGATAGGTTGATATCAACATAATTAGCCCATGTCAAATCACGAACCTTTGCCGTTCGAGACCACGATCAAGGTGCGCGACACCTGCCTCTGTTTGCATCTGCAACGAGCGGCGCGCGCCATGGCGCGGCATTTCGACGAGCTGATGCGGCCGGTCGGTTTGACGAGCGGGCAGTTCTCGCTGCTGATGTCATTGAACCGTCCCGAGCCGACGAAAATCGGCGCCGTCGCGGAATTATTGGCGATGGACCGTACGACCGTGACCGCCAATCTAAAACCGCTTGAACGCCGCGGCCTCATCCGCATCCGGATCGACAGGGGCGACCGGCGCAACCGCCGCCTCATTCTGACCGCAAAAGGGCGCGCCGCGCTGATCGCCGCCTTGCCGGCCTGGAAAAGCGGCCATGCCGCAATCGAACCCGCGCTAGCCAGCCGCAACGCCGATCGCCTGCGCGCCGACCTTCGCGCCCTCGCTTGAGACTCACCCCGGCAAAAGCCGCAGTAAAATCTGTGCACCGGCCACAGAGTCCAGAGCGATCCTGGTCTCAAAAAATATAGGCAGCGGTGATGCGGCCAGCGATAGACGCGCGGAGAATCCGGAGCGTCGGGGTTAGTCCTTGAGCGCGAAGCTTTCAGCGATTATCCGCGTCAAGCTCTCAGCTGTCTGCGCCTGGTATATCGGAGTCCGGTCGGGCAACTCCTGCGTCAGTTCGGCAACCGTGTTAAGCGCTTCGAGCACTTTCTGCTTGGTGATGACATTCTGCTCGACGAGTACGTGCAGGATGCTTTCGCACAGCATCAGCGCGACCGTACCCCGTGGATCAACCATTTGCAGTGCCGCCTTGAAAGATCTAGCCCACAGCACCGCCATATTTTCATATTGAGAGATAGGGAATCGGCCACTTAGGCACTAAATCTCGACTCCGGCCTGACTCGGAGGCGCTTGTGCAGACTATCTTTTCGACGGACGACGTTCACCCACGGGATCGCTTCGATTATTGGCACCGCATTGCCTGCAAGACGATTGTCGAGCACGACTGCCGGCCCGAATGCAGGACGAACTTCAACGCGACACTGCAGGGCGGGTCGTTGGGCGATCTCGGGCTTCTCCTGTTCGAGAATTCGCCGATGGAAGTTTCAAAGAACCGCGCGGCCGCCGACGAGCTTTTCGTGTGCCGCCAAATGGCGGGACGGCTCGCCGTAGAGCAGAGCGGCCGGGAAGCCGTTTTGGACGCAGGCGACATGACCCTGCTCGATCCGCTGTTGCCTTACACCGCGAAATTTTTTCCCGGTTCGAAGCTGCTCGTCCTCAAACTCCCGCGGCGCCTTGCTGGAAACACGGCTCGGCAAGACGCGGCAGATGATCGCCTGCCGCATCCAACCCGCTGCCTCAGAAACCGTTCTGGCGTCTACCTTTCTGGCGATGCTGCCGTCCCATGCGGGCAAATTGGGCGCTGCCGCCGAGGAGATGATCGGGGAGCAGGCGCTCGATCTAATCGCGATCGCACTGGCAAGAGTCATGCATTCCGAGAGACCGCGGGTTTCATCCGCTCGATCACTGGTTCTGTTGAATATCCACGCCGCGATAGAAGCCCGCCTTGCCGATCCAGCTCTCGACACAAAAACAGTGGCCGCAGCGGCCGGCGTTAGTGTCCGATATGCGAACGCCGTGCTGGCGGAAGAGGGCACATCGATCATGCGCCTCATTCAGACGAGGCGTCTTGCGCGCTGCCGGCGCGCATTGGACCACCCGCTGCAAAACCACCGGACAATCAGCGAGATCGCATACGGTTGGGGCTTTTCCGACATGACTCACTTCGGCCGGCGCTTCAAGGCGGCGTTCGGCCTGTCGCCAAGGGATTACCGCCGGCAGAATTGCGAGCTGTAGAAACGTCGCAAGCCGTCCTAGGGATTGACGGCGTCGACCTGCGGTGCCGTGAACGGCTCGGTGCGGTGCACGATCTGATCCGCGTACAACCCGTCGATTTCAGCCTGCGGCAGCCCCAGCATCGTCGCGAGGATATCGCTGGTGTCATCGCCGATTGACGGGGCGCCACGCCAGATCCGCCCCGGCGTCAGCGACATCTTCGGCACGACGCCGTAGACGCGGATCGGCACGCCCGATTGCCGGTCCAGCACCGGCACGGTCATCTCGCGCGCCGCGTAATGCTCATCATTGTATTGGTCGCGCGTGTTGTAGACGCGGGCGCAGCCGATCTTCGCCTGGTTCAGCGCCGTCTCGACCTCGAGGCTCGTATGCGCCGCGCAATAGTCGCGCAACCGCCGGTCCAGTTCGCGGCCCTTCTCGGAATCGACCGCCGCAGCATCCTTCGAGCACGCATCGTAGCTGTACTCGGCCGGGTCAAGACCGAGGAATTTCGGCACCCGATCGTAGATCGGCCCGCCGAGCGCGCCGATATAGACCCAGCCATCGCTGCATTTGAATGTGTCGTAGGGCTGAAACCCCGGCGCCCGGTTGCCGCTATGGCCGTACACCGCGCCCTCGCCGGTGAACAATGGCAGCGTGTTGCCGTTGGTCTGCGCCACGGCTTCGTACTGCGCGAGATCGACGACCTGACCGCGCCCGGTCTTCTTCACTTCCCAGAGCGCCATCATCGTCGCCGCCCAGCCGGTCAGCGCGGTGATGTAGTCGCCGGTGTACGTCTTGGCGCGCTGCGGAGGTCCCGCCGGATCGCCGGTCAGGTTCATCATCCCCCCATAGGCTTGCGCGATCGCGTCGTATCCCGCCCGCCCGAGATACTCCTCCTTGCCGTACTGCCCATAGGTGCTGACCCGCACGATGACCAGGCTCGGATTGACCGCGAGCGCCAATTCGCTGGTGATGCCGGAGCGATCGAGCGTGCCGGGCATCGAGGATTCCATCCAGACGTCCGATATCTTCCACAGCGCCATCAAGAGTTCGAGGCCGCGCGACTGCTTCAAGTCAATCCCCAGCGACAGCTTGTTCTTCGTAACCTCGGCCTCGTCGCAGCCATGCGGCCGGGGACCGCGGGTCAATTGCGGCGCGGTAAAGCGAAACACATCGCCACCGGGGCGCTCGACATGGATGACTTCGGCGCCGAATTCCGCGAGCTTCGTGCCGATATAGGGCTGCGCCACGAGGCAGCCCGTGCCGACCGCGCGGATCCCTTCGAGCGGCCCGAAAGCCGGCGCGATACAGGGCGTCGGCGGCCGCTGCAGCCGCTTGATCCATTCCGGTATCGCCTGTTTCAGCTCTTCGATCTTCTCGTCCGTGACGAGCCGCGGATCGTGCGCCATGTGTTTCGTCTCCCGTCGAAATAGGTCTGCGCCGGCTCGCCCCGGCTGCTTATGGCGGGTTTGTTTATTGGCCGATTAGGGTATGCGGTATCCCGGCCGAAGATCAACCGATGAAGGTCGAGATTGCGGCGTCATTGGTCACCGGCCGATCAATACCTTGCGTTGCCGGGGGTTCTCGGAAACGGGATCGCGTCGCGCACATTCGAGAGACCCGTGCAATAGGCGATCGTGCGCTCGAAGCCGAGTCCGAACCCGGCATGCGGCACGGTGCCGTAGCGGCGCAGATCGCGGTACCAGCCGTAATGCTCCTTGTCGATGCCGCGCTCTTCCATGCTGCGGTCCAGCACATCGAGGCGCTCCTCGCGCTGGCTACCGCCGACGATCTCGCCGATCCCCGGCGCCAAGACGTCCATCGCCGCGACCGTGCGGCCGTCGTCGTTGACCCGCATATAGAAGGCCTTGATGTCCTTCGGGTAGTTCATGACGACGACCGGCTTCTTTGCGTATTGCTCGGTTAGATAGCGCTCGTGCTCCGATTGCAGATCGACGCCCCACTTCACCGGAAATTCGAATTTCTGGTTCGACCGTTCGAGCACCTGGATCGCCTCGCCGTAATCCATGCGCACGAATTCCGAGCCGACAATCCCCTGCAATTTCGCGATCAGCCCCTTCTCGATGCGTTGGTCGAAAAATTCGAGATCGTCCTGTCGTTCGTTCAGCACGCTCTCGAAGGTGTATTTCAGCAACTGCTCTGCCAAGGTCGCGTTGTCCGACAGATCGGCGAAGGCGATCTCCGGCTCGATCATCCAGAACTCGGCGAGATGGCGGCTCGTGTTCGAGTTCTCGGCGCGAAAGGTCGGCCCGAAGGTGTAGACCTTGGTCAGCGCCAGACAGTACGCCTCGACATTGAGCTGCCCCGAGACCGTCAGGAACGCCTCGCGGCCGAAGAAATCTTGCGCAAAATCGACCGCGCCGTCCGGCGTGCGCGGCAGGTTCGCAAAATCCAAGGTCGAGACGCGGAACATCGCCCCTGCCCCTTCCGCATCGGCGCCGGTGATGATCGGCGTGTTGACCCAGAAGAAGCCGTTCTCATCGAAAAACCGGTGAATCGCCTGCGCCACCGTATGCCGCACCCGCGTCGCCGCTCCGATCGTGTTCGACCGCGGCCGCAGATGCGCGACCTCGCGCAGATATTCCAGCGTGTGCGGCTTCGGCTGGATCGGATAAGTCTCCGGATCATCGACCCAGCCGATGACCCGGATCGCGCTCGCCTGCATCTCAAAGGGCTGCCCCTTCGCCGGCGACGGCACGATCATGCCGGTCGCCTCGACCGCGCAACCGGCGCTCAAATGCAACACCTCGCTCTCGTAATTCTGCAATGTATTCGGGGCGACGACCTGCACCGGATGAAACGACGACCCGTCCGACAGGTGCACGAACGAAATGCCGGCTTTCGAGTCCCGCCGGGTACGCACCCAGCCCTTGACTGTGACCGGCGCATCCGGCGGCGCCTCGCCGCCGAGGATCGCGCGCACGCTGAACGCCTTTTGCTCCATGCGCCGAGGGTTACTCGGGCCCAGCGGGGATGTCCAGCCGCTCAGGCGAAGCCCTTGCGCGGGAGGGCCGCTCTCGTTTAGCGTGCCGGTCATGACGATTGTCAGGGCCGGTGGCCGGCCCGCCCCGTTTGCACGATTTTATTATCCTCCGTATCTGGCGGCGGCATAGGAAATCGCGTCTGCGTTTCTTCCAAAAGCCGCCACATCGAGGCGGCTTTCGTGTTTTATGGGTAGAATTTACGAATGTCGCCAAGATGGAGCGGCCTCCATGTCGGGAGGGTGTCCATGGCTGGTTCCACGATTACTGCAGGCCTAGATGTCATGATTGAAGAATGGTCGCCCCGGAGCTGGCGCGGGCTGCCGATCCGCCAGGTCCCGGGTTATGCCGACGAGGCGGCGCTGGCCGGGGTCGAAGAGACGCTGCACAGGTTCCCGCCCTTGGTCTTCGCGGGCGAGGCCCGGCGCCTCAAGGACCGGCTCGCCGACGTCGTGGCCGGCAAGGCATTCCTGCTTCAGGGCGGCGACTGCGCCGAGAGCTTCGCCGAGTTCCACCCCAACAACATCCGCGACACCTTCCGCGTGCTGTTGCAGATGGCGGTCGTCTTGACCTTTGGCGCCGCCTGCCCGGTCGTCAAACTCGGGCGGCTCGCTGGCCAGTTCGCCAAGCCGCGCTCCTCCGACACCGAGACGCAGAACAGCATCACCCTGCCCTCCTATCGCGGCGACATCATCAACGGTCTCGAATTCGACGAGAAGGCGCGCGAGCCCGACCCTCAGCGCATGGTGCAGGCCTACAGCCAGTCGGCCGCTACCCTCAACCTGCTGCGCGCCTTCGCCCAGGGCGGCTATGCCGATCTGCACCGGGTGCACGCCTGGAACCAGGATTTCGTCGAAAGTTCGCCGCAAGGCGAGCGCTACCGCGCGCTCGCGGACCGGCTGACCGAAACCTTGGATTTCATGGCCGCGTGCGGGCTCAATTCCGAGACCACACCGCAGATCCGCGAGACCGAACTCTACACCTCGCACGAGGCACTGTTCCTGTCCTACGAGGAAGCGCTGACCCGCGTCGATTCCACGACCGGCGACTGGTACGACTGTTCGGCGCATCTCGTGTGGCTCGGCGACCGCACGAAGCAGCTCGACGGCGCGCATGTCGAGTTCCTGCGCGGCATCAAGAACCCGATCGGCATGAAATGCGGCCCGACAACCGAGCCCGACGATGTGCTGCGGCTGATCGATCGGCTCAACCCGGCGAACGAGCCCGGGCGGCTGACGCTGATCACCCGCATGGGCGCCGACAAGGTCGAGGCGAAATTGCCGCCGGTGATCCGCGCCGTGCAGCGCGAGGGGAAGCAGGTCGTCTGGTGCATCGACCCGATGCACGGCAACACGATCACCTCCTCGACCGGCTATAAGACGCGCGTTTTCGACCGCATCCTCGACGAGCTGCACGGCGCCTTCGCGGTGCATCTCGCCGAGGGCAGCTATGCCGGCGGCGTGCATTTCGAATTAACGGGGCAGGATGTCACCGAATGCATCGGCGGCGCCCAGAAGGTCAGCGAACAGGGCCTGGCTGCCAACTACCTGACGCATTGCGACCCACGGCTCAATGCCAGCCAGGCGATCGAGCTGGCCTTTGAGATCGCCGAGGCCCTGAAGCGCGAGCGCCAGAAGGGCGCGAACGGCTTTGCGCTCGGCGGCACGGGCCGGTTCGCCGCCGACTCGTAGCACGATGAAGGGCGGCCGCCGCTCGTATCCCCGTCGTTCCGGGGCGCCGCGGAGCGGCGCGCCCGGAATCCATATTCCAGAGGCCCGTGTTCATGGATTCCGGGCCTCGGGCTTCGGCGGATCCCGGAATGACAAGCTTCCCTCGCTTCGCTGGTGGTGACAAAAATATGTCATGGATGATCTCGCGGCCCGCACCGACAGCTATTTCCTGAAGTCGAAGGCGGTCGTCGGCCGGTTCGGCGACCGCCAGGCGACCTATGCCGTCTTCATGCGGCGCCCGGTCATCAGCGCGCCGCGCTTCGCGCTCGACTTCCTCGAAGCGATGGCGAAGGAGCGCGGCACTCGCTTCGATATCGAGGTCAATCATCCCGAGGGCTCTTGGGTCGGGGCCGGCGAGCCGATCCTCTATGTGAGCGGCCCGCTCCATCACCTCGTCGATCTCGAAACCGTGCTGTTGCAGAAGCTGGGACCGGCCTGCGTCGCCGCCTACAACGCCTCGGCGATGTGCGCCGATCTGCCGAAGGTCGCGTTTCTGGCTATGGATGCGCGCCACTGCGCCGGGGCCGAGATGGCCGAGATGATGGCCTATGCCGCCTCGGTCGGCTCGGAGCACGCGAAGAAGGTGGCCGGCGCGGTCGGGTTTGTCGGCTGCGCCGCCGCAGCGACCGCGCATTATTTCGGCCAGAAAACGGGCCTGGGCACGATGCCGCACGCTCTGATCGGCTATGCCGGCTCGACCTTGCGCGCCGCCGAGATGTTTCACGAAACCTTCCCGGACGAGCCCCTGACCGTGCTCGTCGATTATTTCGGGCGCGAGACCAGCGACGCGGTCGAGGTGTGCCGCCGCTTCCCCAAGCTGGCCGCTGCCGGACGCCTGGCCTTTCGCATGGACACCCCGGGCGGCCGTTATTGCGAGGGGCTCGACCTCGCCCGCTCCTACGAGATCCTGGAGAACCACGCGCCGCAATCGATCCGCGGCTACCGCACCGAGGCGGAATTGCGCTACCTCGTCGGCACCGGCGTCACCGCCGCCGCGCTCTGGCGCCTGCGCCGGGTGCTCGATGAAGCCGGCTTCCCGAAGGCCGGCATCGTCGCCAGCTCGGGGTTCGGCCCGGAGAAATGCCGCATGATGGCGGCCGCCAATGCGCCGATCGACGTGATCGGCACCGGCTCCTATCTGCCCGAACTGTGGAGCGAGACCTACGCGACCGCCGACATCATCGCCTATGACGGCGAGCCGATGGTCAAGGCCGGTCGCGAATTCCTGTTGCGCGGCAAGCGCTAGCAGTCGTGGGGCAGCTCTCTTCTCGTCATGGCCGGGCTTGACCCGGCCATCCACGTCCTGAAACAGCATTGCCAGGAATAGACGTGGATCCCCGGGACAAGCCCGGGGATGACGGATTCGGGGTGTTCTCAGTTGGTCCAGGCGAAGGGCGCGAAATGCCCGTTATTGCCCTGACCGGCCATGTCGAGGTCGAGCCCGAAGCCATGGACGTGCAGATCCTTGGCGCGCGCCAGAGCGAGACGCCGGTTGGCGGGGTGCGTGGTGTTGTCGATGTAGAAGGGCTCGCCGCTGCGGTTGCGCGAGGCGACCCCGTCGATCTCGAAGGCGAAAAGGCCGGGCACTGACGCACGGCGGTTCAGCCCCGCGATCTCGAACGCGATCGGCTGGTATTCGACGCCGCGGAAATCGCTGACGAGGTTCGCGCGGATCAGCCCCGGCGTGCCGCCCGCCTCGCCGCCCGCGAGCTGGGCGAGAGCGTTGCGCTGGGCGAGATCGGCCCCCTCGTCGACGACGACGCCGAAAATCCAGTTCCCGTCGGCCATGACCTTGCCGGAGCGGAGTACAAAGGCGAATTTCAGCCCGTCGAGGCGGACGCCGTCAAAATCCCCGGTGTCGATGCGGAAGACCAAGACCGCGGTGCAGTGGTCGTAAGTCACCGGCCCCTGCGGATTGGTGTAGACGCAAGGGCAGAGATAGTCGCAGTTGCAGCTTTCCATGTATTCGCCGCGGATCGCCCATTTCGTGTCCGCCATCCCTGCTTCCTCATCACGCTCCCGAGGCCGCGGCGAGCTAAACGCAGAACGGGCTGCGGCGCAACGTCCCTACCCGGAAGCGACGTTGACAGGGTTGCAAGGCATCGCTACCAACCTCGTCCAAACCATGAACGGGAGGAACGCCGGCTTGCCGCCGCTTTTGGAAGTCCAGGATTTGCATACCGAATTCCGCACCGGCGCGGGGATCGTGCGCGCCGTCGACGGGATTTCGTATACGGTCGATCCAGGCGAGACGGTGGCGATTGTCGGCGAGAGCGGCTCGGGGAAGTCGGTCAGCGCCTTGTCGCTGCTCCGCCTCATCCCGGATCCGCCCGGCCGGATCACCGCCGGCGAGGTCATGTTTGCCGGCCGCAACCTGATGAAGCTCTCCGAAGAGGAGATGCGCCGGGTGCGCGGCGGCGAGATCGGCATGGTATTCCAGGAGCCGATGACATCGTTGAACCCGGTCCTGACGATCGGGCGGCAGATCACCGAAACGCTGGAGCAGCATCGCGGCGTGGACCGCGCCGCCGCCGACCGGCGTGCGGTCGAACTCCTGGGCCTTGTCGGCATCGCCGATGCCAAGCGGCGGCTCGAGCAATACCCGCATCAGCTGTCGGGCGGGCTGCGACAACGCATCATGATCGCGATCGCGCTGGCCTGCGATCCGAAGCTGATCATCGCCGACGAGCCGACCACCGCGCTCGACGTGACGATCCAGGCGCAGATCCTCGAGCTGATGCAGAAGTTGACGCGTCAGCTCGGCGTTGCGCTGATCATCATCACGCACAATCTCGGAGTCGTCGCCCGCTACGCGCAGCGGGTCAATGTCATGTATGCCGGCCGGATCGTCGAGAGCGGCACCGCCGGCGCGCTCTACCACAACCCGCGCCACCCCTACACGATAGCCCTCTTACGCTCGGTGCCGCGGCTCGACCGGCCGCGGCAGGCGCGCCTCGACCCGATCGAGGGCCAGCCGCCCGATCTGACCCTGCTCGATCGCGGCTGCTCGTTCCGGCCGCGCTGCCGGTTCGCGATCGCGGCCTGCGCCGAGGCCAAGCCGCCCTTGGCGCCGGCCGGCGCTCCCGGGCAGCTTTCCGCCTGTTTCCGTAGCCATGAGCTCGACGTAACGGCGGGCGCGGCATGATGGCGTCCGCCGAGGCGCAGCCGCTGCTGGAGGTGCGCGGGCTGCGCATGCATTTCCCGGTGACAGAGGGGATGATCGCGCGCCGCCATATCGGCGACGTCAAGGCGGTCGACGGTGTCGATTTGACGATCCGCCGCGGCGAGACCCTCGGGCTGGTCGGCGAGAGCGGCTGCGGCAAGACGACGATGGGCCGCTGCATCCTGCGGCTGGAAAAGCCGACCGCCGGCGAGATCCTTTATGACGGCGTCGACATCGCCAAGCTCGACCGGCGCGAGCTGGTCGCACTGCGGCGCCGCATCCAGGTCATCTTCCAGGACCCCTACAGCTCACTGAACCCGCGCCAGAAGGTCGGTTCGATCATTGGCGAGCCGATGATGGTGCACGGCGTCGAGAAAGACGCGAAGCGCCGCACCGAGCGGGTCCGCGAGCTTCTGTCGGTGTGCGGTCTCAACCCGAATTTCGCCGACCGCTATCCGCATGAGATGTCGGGCGGTCAGCGCCAGCGCGTCGGTATCGCGCGCGCCCTCGCGCTGAACCCCGAATTCATCGTCTGCGACGAGGCGGTGTCGGCGCTCGATGTGTCGATCCAGGCGCAGATCATCAATCTGCTTGAGGATCTGCGCGACAAGTTCAACCTGACCTATCTGTTCATCGCGCACGATCTGTCGGTCGTGCGGCACCTTTGTCAGCGCGTCGCGGTCATGTATCTCGGCCGGGTCGTCGAGCTCGCCGAATGCGACGACGTGTTCGATCACCCGCTGCATCCCTACACCAAGGCTTTGCTCGGCGCAGTGCCCGTGCCCGACCCGGCGGTCGAGGCCGAGCGCGCGTTCCAGCCCGTCGCCGGCGAGGTGCCGAGCCCGATCAATCCGCCGCCGGGCTGCGTCTTCCATCCGCGCTGCTCGATTGCGATTGCCAATTGCAGGGTGACGCGGCCGGAACTGCGCGAGTTGCGCCCGGGGCATTGGGCCGCCTGCGACGTTGTCACCTAGCACCAAAAAGAAGAGAGGAAGGAAATGCTGAAGTTCGTTATCGCAGCGTCTGCCGCGGTTCTCACGGCTGGACTGAGCGCGGCCGGTTGGGCGGCCGACACCCCGAAGCGCGGCGGTACGTTTACCTATCTGATCCCGGCCGACGCGCCGCCGAGCTTCGATGGGCACAAGGAACAGACCTTCGCGACGATCCACTCGGTCTCGCCCTATTACAGCCTCTTGATCCACGTGAACCCGGACAATCCGAGTTCGACGACCGATTTCGTCTGCGATCTCTGCAGCGAGATGCCGCAGCCGACGGACGGCGGCGAGACCTACACCTTCAAGATCCGCGATGGGGTCAAATTTCACGACGGCTCGCCTTTGACCGCCGCCGACGTCGCGGCGAGCTGGAACGAAATCGTGTTTCCCTCGGAGGGCGTGTTCAGCGCCCGCAAAAGCTTTTACGAGATGGTCGACAAGATCGAAGCGCCCGATCCGAAGACCGTCGTCTTTCACCTGAAATTCGCGACCGGCGCCTTCATCCCGGCGCTCGCCGACCCGTTCGCCTATATCTATGAGAAGAAAATTCTCGACGATCCGAGCAAAGGCCCGCGCTGGTACGAGAAGAACGTGATGGGTTCGGGCCCGTTCAAGTTCGCCAGCTATGATGTCGGCCAGTCGATCAAGGGCGTGCGCAATCCCGACTATTACGACAAGGACAAGCCCTATCTCGATGCAATCGAGGGAATCTATGCGCCGAAACAGGCGACCCGGGTCGATGCGATCCGCAGCGACCGCGCCGCGATGGAGTTCCGCGGCCTGCCACCCTCAGCGGTCAACGATCTGAAGCAGGCGCTCGGCGATCAGATCCAAGTCCAGGAGAGTGTGTGGAACTGCGGCAGCGATCTGTTTTTCAACCACAAGCACAAGCCTTTCGACGACGTGCGGGTGCGGCGCGCGCTGACCCTGGCGCTCGACCGCTGGGGCGGCGCCGAGGCCCTGTCGAAGATCGCCATCGTCAAGGCGGTGGGCGGCATTGTCTTCCCGGAATCGCCGCTCGCAATGGACAAGAACCAACTGCACGAGGTCGCCGGTTTCTGGCCGGATATCGAGAAGTCGCGAGCGGAAGCAAAGCGGCTGTTGCAGGAAGCCGGCGTGCACGACCTGAGCTTCGAGCTGCTGAACCGCGATGTCGACCAGCCCTATAAATATGTCGGCATCTGGCTGGTCGACCAGTGGAGCAAGATCGGCGTCAAAGTCACGCAGAAGGTGGTGCCGACCGGTCCGTGGTTCCAGGCGATGCGCACCGGCGAGTTCGCCGCGGTGCATTACCCGATCTGCCACGCGACGGTGAACCCGGTCTTGGACGTGCAGCCTTACCTGCCGACCTCGATCAGCTCCGAGAATTACGGCTATTACGAAGACCCGCAGGAGGTCGATCTGTACAACAAGCTGCTGCACGAAACCGACCCGCAGAAGCAGAAGCAGGATATGGACGCGTTCGAGAAACTGGTGATGGATAAGGAAGCGCACGCGACCAAGCTGATCTGGTGGAACCGGATCATCCCGTACCGGTCGTATGTCAAAGGCTTCAAGATCAGCCCCAGCCACTACATCAATATGGATTTGGCGACGATCTGGCTCGACAAATAACGCCGGAAGAAGAACAAGAAGATGCCGAACGGGAGGAACACATGCGACACGCGCTGCGAAGTGCTGCCGCCGGGCTGCTGGCGGCCTTCGCGCTAGCCAGCGCTACTTCGGCCGAGGAGGCGCCGAAGCGCGGCGGCATCCTGACCTACATGATCCCGGCCGATGCGCCGCCGAGCTTCGATGGGCATCGCGAAGCGACGTTTGCGACCGTGCACGCCGTCGCGCCGTTCTACAGCGTCCTGATCCGCGCCAATCCCGAAAACCCGAGCTCGACGGCCGAGTTCGTCTGCGACGTCTGCACCGAGATAGCGGAGCCGACCGATAACGGTCGTACCTATACCTTCACGATACGCGACGACGTCAAATTCGAGGATGGCGCGCGTCTGACCGCCGCGGATGTCGCGGCGAGCTGGAACAAGATTATCGATCCGCCGGAGGGCGTCATCAGCTCGCGCCGCGGCTATTATTCGATGATTGAGAAGATCGCGGCGCCCGATCCGAAAACGGTCGCGTTTCACCTGAAATTCGCGACGGCCGCCTTCCTGCCTGCGCTCGCCGACCCTTATGCCTTCATTTACCAGAAGGCAAAGCTCGACCAGGACCCGCACTGGTTCGAGAAGAACATCATGGGCTCCGGCCCGTTCCGTTTTAAGGAATATCAGGCGGGCCAGTCGATCTCCGGCGTGCGCAACCCGGACTACTACCACAAGGGTCTGCCCTATCTCGACGGCTTCACCGGCATCTTCGCCGACAAGCAGGCGGTGCGCGTGGCGGCGATCCGCGGCGACCGCGCCGCGATCGAATTCCGCGGCTTTCCGCCGGCGACTCGCGATGAGCTGAAGCAAGCGCTCGGCGACCAGCTCGCAGTGCAAGAAAGCGACTGGAATTGCGCCAATCTGGTCACCCCGAACCACCAGCGCAAACCGTTCAACGACGCGCGGGTACGCCGCGCGCTCAGTCTGGCGCTTGATCGCTGGAACAGCGCGCCGGCCTTGTCGCGGATCTCGATCATGCGCACGGTCGGCGGCATCGTCTTTCCGAATTCGCCCCTGGCCGCGTCGAAGGAGGAATTGCAACAGATCGCCGGCTTCTGGCCCGATATCGAGAAATCGCGCGCCGAAGCGAGGCGCCTCCTGAGGGAAGCCGGGCAGGAGAACTTGAATTTCGAGCTGCTCAACCGCAATGTCGACCAGCCTTACAAATTCCAGGCGAACTGGGTCATCGACGACTGGAGCAAGATCGGCATCAAGGTGACGCAGCGCGTGCTGCCGACCGGCCCGTATGGCGAGGCCATCCGCGAAGGCCAGTTCGACGCGTTTATCGACGGCGAGTGCCAGAACATCGTCAACCCGCTGCTCGACGGCACGAAATACCTGCCGCATTCGGTGTCGGACGCCAATTACGGCTTTTACGAAGACCCGGCCGAAGTCGAGCTTTACGACCGCATGCTGCGCGAGCCCGATACCGCAAAGCAGCGCCAATTGATGCGTCAGTTCGAAAAGCGCGTGCTCGATGACGAGGCGCACGAGATCTTTCTCTTGTGGCGCTACCGCATCGTGCCGTATCGCAATTACGTCAAGGGCTGGAAGATCGGTCCGAGCCATTACGTCAACCAGGATTTGGCGACGATCTGGCTCGACAAATAGAACGAGCAATAAGAAATGAAACGCGGGAGGAACGCATGGGAGCGATATTTCGAGGCGTTGCCGCCGCCCTGACCGCGGCGCTCGTTCTCGCTTCCTCGGCCGCGGCTGACGAGACCCCGAAACGCGGCGGCACGCTCACCTATCTGATCCCGGCCGATGCGCCGCCGAGCTTCGACGCGCATCGCGAGAGCACCTTCGCGACCGTGCACGCCGGCGCGCCGTTCTACAGCCTGTTGATCCGGATCAATCCCGAGGACCCGGCCTCGACGACCGATTTTGTCTGCGATCTCTGCAGCGCGATGCCGCAGCCGAGCGATGACGGCAAGACCTACACCTTCAAGATTCGCCCGGGCGTGAAATTCCACGACGGCTCGCCGCTGACCGCCGATGACATCGCCGCGACCTTCAACGTTATCGTCTTTCCGCCCGAAGGCGTCTTGAGCGCCCGCGTCGCCAATTATCTGATGGTCGACAAGGTCGAGGCGCCCGATCCTTCGACGGTCGTGTTTCACCTCAAATATGCCACCGCCGCATTTCTTCCGGCACTCGCCAACCCGTTCAACTGGATCTACAAAAAGGCGATCCTCGACAAGGATCCTCACTGGTACGAGAAGAACGTCCTCGGTACCGGCCCGTTCAAATTCGCGCATTACGAAACCGGCCAATCCGTCACCGGCGTGCGCAACCCGGACTATTACGACCCCAACCTTCCCTATCTGGATGGCTTCACCGCGATCTACGCCGACAAGCAGGCGACCCGGGTCGATGCGATCCGCAGCGACCGCGCCCAGATCGAGTTCCGCGGCATGCCGCCCTCGGCGCGTGACGAGCTGGTCGATGCCCTGGGTGACAAAATTACCTCGCAAGAGGGCGACTGGGACGTCGGCAGCGCCATTACGCCGAACCACCAGCGAAAGCCGTTTGACGATCCGCGCGTCCGCCGCGCCTTGACCTTGGCGATCGACCGCTGGGGCGGTGCGCCGTCTCTGTCGAAGATCGCGATCGTGCACACGGTCGGCGGCATGGTGTTTCCCGGCTCTCCCTTGGCCGCAACCAAGGAAGAGTTGCAGCAGATCGCCGGTTACTGGCCCGACATCGAGAAGTCGCGCGCCGAGGCGAAGCGATTGCTCAAGGAGGCCGGCGCCGAGGGCCTCTCCTTCGAGCTGCTCAACCGCAATGTCGATCAGCCCTACAAATACGTCGCGGCCTGGCTGATCGATCAGTGGAGCAAGGTGGGACTCAAGGTGACGCAGAAGGTCGTCCCGACCGGCCCCTGGTTCGACGCGATGCGCAACGGCGATTTCGATGTCGTCGTCGAGGCGCCCGGCTGGGGCATCGTCAACCCACCGCTCGATGTGCAGAAGGTACTGCCCGCGTCTGTCTCGGCCGAGAATTACGGTCATTACGAGGATGCCGCGGAGGTCGCGCTCTATGACAAGATGCTGCGCGAGACCGATCCGGCGCGGCAGCGCGAGCTGATGCGCCGCCTCGAGACTTACGTGCTCGACGAGCAGGCGCACGAGATCTGGGCGTTGTGGTGGCACCGCATCGTGCCGTACCGCTCCTATGTGAAGGGGTTCAAGATCGCGCCGACCCATTTCGTCAATCAGGATCTGGCGCGGTTGTGGATCGATAAATAATCGATAGCGAACAAGGGGAGGCGTAGATGCATTTTGCAAAAGGCGGCGCGCTCGGGTTTGCCGCGGCAATGATTTTTGCGATGCCGCCGGCCGGGGCAGAGGACACGCCGAAGCATGGCGGCATCCTGACCTACATGATCCCGGCGGATGCGCCGCCGAGCTTTGACGCACAGCGCGAGGAAACTTACGCGACGATCCATTCGGTCGCGCCGTTCTACAGCACGCTGATCCGAGCCAATCCGATGGACCCAGGGTCGCCCGACATGGTGTGCGATCTCTGCACCGAGATGCCGCAGCCGACCGATGGCGGCAAGACCTACACGTTCAAGATCCGGCAGGGGGTGAAGTTTCACGACGGCACGCCGCTGACCGCGGTCGATGTTCTGGCCTCGTGGAACAAGATCATCTTCCCGCCCGAGGGCATCGTCAGCCCGCGTCAGAGCAATTTCGTCATGGTCGACAGGATCGAGGCGCCGGATCCTTCTACGATCGTCTTTCACCTGAAATTCGCGACCGACGCCTTCATCCCCGCCCTCGCCGACCCGTATGCCTGGATCTACAGCAAGGCAAAGCTCGACCAGGATATGCACTGGTACGAGAAGAACATTCTCGGCTCCGGCCCGTTCAAATTCGCCGGCTACGAGACGGGCCAATCCATCGAGGGGGCGCGCAACCCCGACTACTACCATCAGGGCCTGCCCTATCTCGACGGCTTCAAGGGCATTTTCGCCGACAAGCAGGTGACGCGCGTCGAAGCGATCAAGAGCGATCGCGCCGCGATCGAGTTCCGCGGCTTTCCGCCGACCGTGCGCGACGAGCTGAAGCAGGCGCTCGGCGACCAGCTCGCGGTGCAGACCAGCGACTGGAACTGCGGCGGCCTCGTCACGCCAAACCATAAGCGCAAGCCGTTCGACGATGTCAGGGTGCGCCGCGCCCTGACCCTGGCGATCGACCGCTGGGGCACCGCCCCGGAATTGTCGAAGATCGCGCTGGTGCGCACGGTCGGCGGCCTCACCTTTCCGGGCTCGCCGCTCGCGCCAAGCAAAGAGGAATTGCAGCAGATCGCGGGGTATTGGCCCGATATCGAGAAATCGCGGGCGGAAGCTCGACGCCTGCTGAAGGAAGCCGGCGCCGAGAATTTGAGCTTCGAACTGCTCAACCGCTCGACCGACCAGCCTTACAAATATTACGGCATTTGGGTCGTCGATCAGTGGAGCAAGATCGGCATCAAGGCGACGCAGAAGGTGCTGCCGGTCGGCCCATGGTTCGCCGCGCAGCGGGCCGGCGATTTCGACGTAACGGTGGAGGGCAATTGCCAGAACGTCGTCAACCCGCTCGCCGATGTCGGCAAGTACCTGCCGCACACCGTGTCGCCATCAAACTACGGAAATTTCGAGGACGAAAAAGAGGTGAAGATGTTCGACGACATGCTGCGCGAGCTCGACAAATCGAAGCAGAAGGCGCGGCTGCTCGAGTTCAACAAATACGTGCTCGACGATCAGGCGCACGGCATTTTCCTGTTGTGGTGGCAGCGCATCGTGCCGTACCGCGCGTATGTGAAAGGCTGGAAGATCGGCCCGAGCCATTACGTGAACCAGGATCTCGCGACCGTGTGGCTCGATAAATAGGAGGCGGAATGCAAACCGAATCGTCATTCCGGGACGCCGCGCGGCGGCGAACCCGGAATCCATGAACACCGGCCTCTGGAATATGGATTCCGGGCTCGGCCTTCGGCCGCCCCGGAATGACGACCTCGAACGGGAGTGCGCAGCGCAACGGTGGCGGAGCGGCGTAATGGCTAGCTCGATCAAGCTCGCGGCCATCGTACTGTCCGCAGCCTTGTCCGCCGCCATCGTCGCGTGCGCGGCTGCTGCCGAAACGCCGACGCGCGGCGGCATTCTGACCTTTCTGATCCCGGCCGATGCGCCGCCGACCTTTGACGGCCATCGCGAAAACAGCTTCGCGACCGTGCATTCGGTGGCGCCGTTCTACAGCGTGCTGATCCGGGTCAACCCGGAGAACCCGTCCTCGACGACCGATTTCGTCTGCGATCTCTGCACCGAGATGCCGCGGCCGGCCGACGGCGGCACGACCTACACCTTCACGATCCGCCCGGGCGTCAAATTTCACGACGGCGCGCCGCTGACCGCGGACGATGTCGCGGCGAGTTGGAAGGAAATCGTCTTTCCGCCGGAGGGCGTTATCAGCGCCCGCGGCGCCGGCTACGCTGCAATGATCGACAAGATCGAGGCGGCGGGTCCCTCGACTGTCGTGTTTCACCTGAAGCGGCCGAGCGCCGCGTTCCTGCCGGCGCTCGCCGATCCCTTCGCCTTCATCTACAAGAAGTCGGTCCTCGACAAGGACCCGCACTGGTACGAGAAAAACATTCAGGGCTCCGGGCCGTTCAAGCTTGATGCCTACGAGACCGGGCAGTCGATCCGCGGCGTGCGCAACCCGGATTACCATCACCCGGACTTGCCCTATCTCGACGGCTTCATCGGCATCTATGCCGACAAGCAGGCGACCCGCCTCGATGCGCTGCGCGCCGACCGCGCGGCGATCGAGTTCCGCGGCTTCCCGCCCTCGGTGCGCGACGAATTGAAGGCCGCGCTCGGCGACCAGCTGGCGGTGCAGGAGAGCGACTGGAATTGCGGCACCGTGGTTTTTCCGAACCACAAGAAAAAACCGTTCGACGATGTCCGCGTGCGGCGCGCGCTGACCTTGGCCATCGACCGCTGGCATGGCGCGCCGGCCCTGGCGAGGATCGCCAATGTCCGCACGGTCGGCGGCATCGTCTTCCCCGGCGCGCCTCTGGCGGCGACGAAAGACGAATTGGAAAAACTCGCCGGATACTGGCCCGATGCCGAAAAATCGCGGGCCGAGGCGAAGCGCCTGCTGCGGGAGGCCGGGGCGGAGGGCCTCAGCTTCGAGCTCCTGAACCGCAACATCGACCAGCCTTACAAATACAACGGCTCGTGGCTGGTCGATGAATGGAGCAAGGTCGGGCTTAAGGTGACACAGCATGTCGTTCCGACCGGCCCGTGGTTCGAGACGATGCGGAGCGGCAATTTCGAGGTCGCCGTCTACGGCAATTGCCAGGCGATCGTGAACCCGCTCGTCGACGTGCAGCGCTATCTGCCCTACACGGTCGAGGCGCAGAATTTCGGCTTCTATGAAGATCCCGCCGAGATCGAGATGTACGAAACGATGCTGCGCGAAACCGACCCCAACGCGCAGCGGGCGCTGATGCGGTCGTTCGAGAAGGACATTCTCGACGACAAGGCGCATGCGATCTTTCTGTTGTGGTGGTACCGCATCGTGCCGTACCGCGCCTATGTGAAAGGCTGGAAGATCAACCCGAGCCATTACGTCAACCAAGATCTCGCCACCGTCTGGCTCGACAAGTAGCGCGGCGCGCGGCGCGGCCGACGACGAGCAAAGCCTGCAGCTGTTCGGCCCGCTGTTCCCGCTGATCCGACACCGCGCCGGACGATCTGAATACACTCAACCTCTTGAATTGCCTTCAATTTTGGCGCCGACCGGCGTGTCCGGAACAACAAAATAACAGCAACAAAACAGCGAGTTTACAGCGGCCGAACAGCGGAATATCAGCGGGGTATCAGCGCGACGACAGCAACAAAAACCGTATGCACATTCGCCTCTCAACCGCCGTTCGTACATGATTTGTTCTTCTATGCGGAACGTCAAGACCCGGCGGACAAAAAAGTGATGCAAGGTAACGCTCCGCAGCGTGGGTGTTCATGGGCGCGCTCGGCGCCGCTACTGGATGCGGGCTCGTGCTGCTGATTCATCGGCTCATCGGCCAGCGCTGATCACAAGTAGCCGCTCGACTGGATAATTGATTTAAGGCTGCCGCGTGGCCCTCTGCTGGCAGAACAGAGACACCTGTCGCGTTTTTCCCAGAATTGTCTTGTCTTCCGCGTCGAGTCCGGTAAGCCCTTTCGACGCAATAGCGGTATCGAGCAGGAGGAAGTCGCGCCAAGGCACCACTTGCTGGATCAACTCAACATAACAATTGCAGTAAGTCAGCATCGACTGTGCCGGAATGTCCTGTCTCTGAGCGCACGTCGCGCGCAGCTTGGCGATGCCAACCCCGGGATAGTCTTCGGCAGCGGCAGGGATCGCGATCAGCAGCAAAACCACTAGCCGCACGATGTATATCAACATTCCCCGCCGCGATTTCGATGGTCGTACGCAGAATACAGAAAATGCGTCCGGGCTGATGACCTTTATCCTCCGGTCTGCCTATCTCGCCGCGCAGCGCAGACCGGTGAAGGCGCCGTTGATGGCGGGCGAGGCTGTGATGTACCCACGGCCAAATGGATAACCTGGCCGGTTCGGCCCGCTACTGGCGAAGGGCGCTGGCCGCCAGTTCCGACATAGGCCGATAATAGAGCGGCAGTCGTCAGCGGCCCAGCGGCGGCGTGTTGGTGTTTCCTACATAATACCGATTTCGTCTGCGTTGACGAACTCGCGAATATTCAAGTCCAGTGGCAACAATCTTTATGCCGCTGTCGTCTTGCCTGCACCATTGGGTCCGCCGAGGACAACCAGATCCTTCACGATTAGCGGGCGCTTATGCCGCGGCCTGTTCGTTAGGCCAGGGCCTCCTCGGCGGCGGGGACGGTTTTGACTTCGTGGGCTTGCAGGCGCGGCAGGACCTCGCGGGCGAAGCGTTCGATCTGGTTCATGAAGAGATCGTGTGGCAGGCAGCCGCGGTTCATCGCGATCTGCACCTGGTTGGCGCCGGCGCTCTCGGCGGCATCGATGATGCGCTCGACGACCTCGTCGGCGGTGCCCATCGGCATATGCGCGGCCTGCTCCTCGAGCTGCGCCATCGTCAGGTTGCGGAATTCCGAGCGCAGATTGGCAGCGGCGCGCAGATTTTCCGGCCGCACGTAATCGGTCGAGGACGCGGTCGAATAGCCGCTCTGGCGCAGCGCGTCCGTCTCGGTGAAGTTGCCGTGGCTGAACAGCGTGCGGTTGAAATAGAGGATGTGCGGCCCGTATTCGCGCAACGCCTGCGCCTTCGAGTCGGCGACATACGCGGTGATGCCGAGCGACAGATGATCCGGCGTGATGCGGTGGCCGGCTCGGGCGAGGCACGTCGCGTAGTAGCGGATGATATCGTCGCGCAAGCCGCGGGCGCGGCCGAGCCCCGGCGTGATCGGGATATCGTGGGCGGCGGCGAATTCGATCGATTCCTTGCTGCCGACGATCGGCATCCAGACCGGCGGATGCGGCTGCTGCACCGGGCGCGGCCACAGCGCGACATCGTGGTACGACCAGAACTGGCCCTCGTAGGAGAACACCTCCTCGGTCCAGGCCCGGGTGATGATGTCGTAGGCTTCCTCGAAGCGGGCGCGCGACTCGGCGAGCGGGATGTTGTGCACCTGGTATTCGCGCGGGATGCCGCGGGCGAAGCCGGAAATGAGCCGGCCTTTCGACAGGCAATCGAGCATCGCCAATTCCTCGGCGAGGCGCAGCGGCTGATGCACCGGCAGGAGGTTGCCGTAGATCAGCAATTTCAGGTTTTTCGTGCGCTGCGCCGCCGAGGCGGCCATCAGATTGGGGCTGTTCATCAGCCCGTAGGGCGAGCAGTGGTGCTCGTTAAACCCGACTCCGTCATAGCCGAAGCGGTCGAGTGCCTCCCAGGCGTCGAGATGCTCCTCATAGGTGCGCTCGGCGGTCTTCGCGTCGAAATGCCGCTTGGCCAGAGGGTAGGGCAATTCCTGCCCGCCGCCCTCCTTCAGGTGGTCGAGATTGGCGTCGTAGGCGAGCAGATCGAACACAAAGACTTTCATTCCGCGGCCTCCTGCGGCGTCAAAACCGGGGCGCGCTCGCCGCGGAACGCCAACAAGGCGGTCGCGACCGCGGCGATCAGCGCAAAGCCGCACGCGCTCAAGAAGATCTGCGTCGGCGGCAGACCGATCCGCAACAGCCAGCCGCCGAGCACCGGCGCGGCGATGCCGCCCAGCCGGCCGATGCCGAGCGCCCAGCCGAGGCCGCTGGTGCGCATCCGCGCCGGATAGAGCTTGCCGCACGTCGCGTTGGCCCCGGTCTGGCTGCCGATGATCGTCATGCCGCACAGAAACGTGACAACCAAGAGCGCCGCATACGGCAGCGCCACCAGCGCTATGATCGCGATGAACACCGCGCCGATGGCGTAATGGAACGCGAGAGAGCGCTCCGGGCCGAGGTGGTCGATCAGAAGGCCGAGATAGACGACGGCGAAGATCGCGCCGAGATCGCGAAGGCTGGAGGCGAACACCGCGTCGGCCGGCGTCATGCCGATCAGATGGAACACCTCGGGCATCCAATAGCCGAACAGGAACAAATTCATCAGGCTGCAGAAGAAGATGATCCATAAGAGGATCGTCTGCAGCGCGTAGCCCTTGCCGAACAGCATCGCAATCGGATTGCCCTGGGCGACATCGACCGTATGCGGCTGAACCTGATCGGGGTCGATGTCGAGCTCTTTTAACAGCGCCGCTTGGCGCGGCGACAAATTCCCGCGATGGGCGAGAATACGGGGCGATTCCGGCAGCCATAACATCAGCACCGGCACCAGCAGCAGCGGGAATACGCCGCCCAGCACGAAAATGACCGGCCAGCCGAAATGCGGCAGCAGCGCAGCGACGATCTGGCCGCCGACAAAGCCGCCGAGCGGCGCGCCGGTGAAGGTCGCCATGATCATCAAGGCCCGCCGGCGGTGCGGCGCGTAGTCGCCGGCCAGGGTCGCCGCTCCCGGAAAGGCGCCGCCGATCCCGAGCCCGGTGAAGAACCGTGTCACCGTCAGGAAGAGGAGCGAGTCGGCAAACGCACTGGCCAGCGAAGCCAGGCCGAAGATCAGCAAGCTGGCGACCAGCAGCGGCTTCCTGCCGATGCGGTCGCCGATCGGCCCGCCCGACAGCGCGCCGACCAGGATGCCGATGCTCGACCATAGGAAGGCCGACGTGAACGCCGACCCGGGCAGGTTCCAGATATGGGTCAGCGACGGCACCGACCAGGCGATCGAATTGATGTCGTAGCCATCGCAGATCTGGATCAGCGTGCACAATGCCGCAACGCGGAGCTGCAGGCCGCCGATCCGCTGGTTCTCGAGGGCCGTCTCGGCCCGCGACAGGGTCGCTTCCGCCATCTCTCTTCCTCCTCTGTGCCGTTTCTGGTGTGCGGCGGGTCAGGCAAGCGCCGCACGAGTTCGAGCGCATCATGCCGGGGAATGGCAGAATTGCCTACTGCCGGGTAGAGGGTTATTCCGTCAGATGCCCCTTGGCCGGCCCCCTTCGGCCTCATCGCCGGCCATCGCTGTGGCTGTTAGGGGGTTGTCCCGGCTATCCACGTCTTAGGGCGGCATTGATCGCTCAGAAGAAAGGCGTGGGTACCCGGGACGAGCCGGGGCACGGGGAGTTTGTAGCTGGATGGCGCGGCGTGTTGCATTTCGGCGGCTCCTGCGCAAGCTTCGGCGCACAAGCAAACGAGGAGCCCGCCGATGACCACGCGCCCGCCCGCCGAGATCGGCATGAGCCTCGATGAGGTCGATACCCCGGCGCTGATCGTCGATCTCGATGCGTTCGAGGGCAATCTGCGGCGGCTCGCCGACCGGGTCCAGGGCACCGGCGTCCGGCTGCGGCCGCACGCGAAGACCCACAAATGCCCGGTCATCGCGCTGAAGCAGATGGAGCTGGGCGCGGTCGGCGTGTGCTGCCAAAAGGTCAGCGAGGCCGAGGCGATGGTCTATGGCGGGGTCAAGGACGTGCTCGTCACCAACGAGATCGTCGGCCGCCACAAACTGCGCCGGCTGATGTCATTGGCCGGCAGCGCGCGGATCGGGGTCTGCGCCGACGACCCGCAGCAGATCGCCGATCTCGAAGCCGCCGCGAAGGAGGCCGGCATCACGCTGCCGGTGCATGTCGAGATCAACATGGGCGGCAACCGCTGCGGGGTCGAGCCGGGCGAGCCGGCCTTGGCGTTGGCCCAGCAGATCGGCGACGCGCCGCATCTCTCGTTTGCCGGGCTGCAGGCCTATCACGGCTCGGCGCAGCACCTGCGCACCTGGGAGGAGCGGCAGAAGGCGATCCAGGGCGCGGTCGAGAAGGCGGCGATGACCCGCGATGTGCTGAGCGCCAACGGCATCCTTTGCGACAACATCACTGGCGCCGGCACCGGCACCTTCGAGTTCGAGGCGGCGAGCGGCGTCTACACCGAGTTGCAATGCGGCTCCTACATCTTCATGGACGCCGATTACGGCCGCAACCTCGACCGCGACGGCCAGCCGATTCATGCCTTCGAGCCGAGCCTCTTCGTGTGGGCGACGGTCATGAGCCGGCCCACCGAGGAGCGCGCGATTGTCGATGCCGGATTGAAAGCGCTGGCCTTCGATTCCGGGCCGCCGACCGTGTGGGACGAGCCCGCCGCGGTTTACGAGCGCGCCTCCGACGAGCATGGCAGGCTGGCGGTGAGGTCGGCGACGAACCGGCTCAAACTCGGCGATAAGGTGAAGCTCGTGCCGGGGCATTGCGACCCGACCGTCAACCTCTATGACTGGTATGTCGGGATCCGCGGCGACCGGGTCGCAGCGGTGTGGCCGATCACCGCGAGAGGGGCGGTGTATTGAGTCGCGTCAGCTAGCGGAAATCGTACAGCTCGGGTTATATCGTGATCGTCAGACCAATCCAGGGAGCTTGTCATGGCGAAGGGACAGAAGCGATCGAACCGCGAGGCCAAAAAGCCGAAGCAACCGAAATCGCAAAAGAAGGGAGCCGCGTCATCGACGCCGCTCGGGTCCGAGCGCGGGCCGGCGAAGTCGCCGAAGAGGTAGAGGCGCGCCTGCGCGAGATCTGGCCGCGGTGATGTGACGGCTCCGCCGCGCGACTACTCCTCGGTCAGGAACAGGAGACTACCGTTGGCTTCCTTGGCCGGGATCACGAGGCTGCCGTCGGGCATCTCGTCATAGGCGACCTGCCACTGGGTCAGATAGTCGGCCGTGGCGTCGCGTCGCGCGATCGCGAGTTCGAGAGCGGCGATGCCGGGAAGCGGAACATCCGGATCGAGATCGATGCCGGGATGCATCGTCGCGAAGTCGTCGGGGGTCGAGAAGAGGAGCCGGTTGGGGCCAGCGCCCACCGAGGCAACGGCATCGGTCGTCGTGACCTCGTGCATGCCGAACAGGCGGTCATAGGCCGGCAAGAGCGACGCCGTCTCTTCGACGAGGATATGGACGCTCCTGAGGCCGGTGACGCCGTTCGGGTGCACGAGCCATTCCGGCCGGCGCACCAGCTCGGGCGTCAGGTGCTCGCACAGAAAGCAATCGAGCGCCGGCGTCTCCTCGGGCGGCAGCGCCAGCAGTGTGAAACGCGGCACGACCGTGCCTTCGGGCAATTCGAGCTGGCGGCCGAGCGCGCGCGGTGCGGAGGGATGCAGGCCAAGCGCGGCGAGCGCCGCAGCCGCTTCCTCGGCCGAGCCGGCCGGCGCGAAGGCGACCGACATCGCCCCTTCGCGGCGCGCGAGAAAGGCTTCGAGGCGGTGGGCGAAATCGTCGCGAGTGACAAAGCCGAGCAGCTCGAAATAGTTGCGCGCAAACATGATGCAGTAATTCGCGGTGCCTTGCCCGAGATGGCGGCCGCGCGGGGTCAGGGTAAAGCCGAGCCGGGTCCAGCCCATGCGGGCGCGTTCGAGGTCGCGCACGCCGATGATGACGTGGTCGATGCCGGCGATCCCGTTGCGCATCGTTCACCTCGCAAGTGCAGGCGACCGTACCGGCTGCGCCTCGCCTTCGGCAATGCGAAACCGACCCCCGGGTTGATTCACAATGAGGCAGCGAGGCAGTGAGATTGCCGGGGTACCGGGACCTCTGTGCCTCGCCGTCTCGTTGTGAATCTTATCGGCGGGTTGCGCTGCGCTCCATCCACCCCAGAACGGCAGTAATGTTCCGCCCGAGGCCGCCATGCGCTTACAATGGCGGGCGGGCAAGACCAAAACACGGCTGCGGGAGGGCGCGATGAAGAACGGTTTCCGGGTGTACGACACCGACACCCATATCGACCCCGGCGCCGATGTGCTGGAGCGCTATGTCGACCCGGGCTTCCGGAAGCGGCTCGACGATCTCGCGCCCTACCGGGCCTCGATCAAGTCGCGCAGCACCGATGGAGGCATTCGCCACACTTACCGCTTCGAGCAGAAGCTCTACGAGCGCACCTTGGGCGAGGCCGAGTCGCGACCCGGCACCGGCGACGGGCGGGTATGGCGCGGCGAGCGGCGGCCGAGCCCCGGGGTCGTCGACGACCGCTCCGACAACCGGGTGCTCGATATGGATGCGGAAGGCTCCGACGTGCATTTCCTCGTGCCCTCGGTGTGGACGAGCGTCGTCGGCCTCCCCGACGTCTCGCTCGAAATCGGCCTGATCCGCGCCTATCACCGCTACATGGGCGAGTTCTGCGGCCCCTACCCGGAGCGGCTCAAGGGGCCGATCGTCGCCTCGACCCGCAATGTCGACGAGGCGGTGCGCGAGATCCGCGATTGGGGCACGTCGAAATGGGCGGTCGCGGTGCAGCCGCTTCTCGACAACGACATGCCGGTTGATCATCCGAACCTCGAACCGATCTGGCGCGAGGCGGAGGCGCACGATCTGGCGATCGTGCATCACAGCTTCACCTGGTCGCCGCCCTATTTCCCGGGTTACCAGGACATGTGGGACAATGTGTATCTGGCGCGGCTGTGCTCGCATCCCTGGGGCGCGATGCGCTTTATGGCCGGGTTTCTCGCCGGCGGCATCCTCGACCGCTATCCCGGGCTGCGGCTATGCGTGCTCGAATGCGGTTTCGGCTGGCTGCCGTTCTGGGTACGGCGCATGGACGAGCAGGTGTCGTATGTCGGGCGCACCGCGAAACTGAAGCATCTGCCGAGCGAGCAGTTCGCTGCCGGGCGCGTCTTCTGCAACATCGAGGCGCATGAGCACGAGCCGATGTTCACGATGGTGACGCAGGCGCTCGGCGAGAATTGCCTGATGTTCGGCTCGGACTACCCGCATTACGAGAGCTGGTTCCCGCACTCGATCGACAAGATCCTGGAATGGCCCAGCGTCGCCGGCGAGCGGGCGCGCAAGCTGTTGTGGGACAACGCCGCGCGCTGCTTCAAGCAGACCTGACGCGGCGGTGCCGTCTTACGAGTACGAGGCGCGGCGCTCCGCCTGCGGCTCGGGCGGATAGAATCCGCGGTACACGTCGGACAATAGCGATGCGACGACCGCGACGCCGGCAAAACTGACCGCCAAACCGATCGCCTCGAGGACGATCCAGAATACCGACGGCGCGTCCTCGGCGATCTTGGTCACGATATAACGCACGATGCCGAACGGCAGGTAGCAGCCGATAAGGCACGCGAAGAGCCGCCAGTAATTGCCGGCCATGACGTCCCAAGCCTCGCGCAACGACAGCGGCCGTTCGATCGCCGCGGCGGGAAACACCAATGACACGCGCGACGAAGCGAAGGCCAGCGCGATAGCGCCGACAACGGCAATGAAGCCGGTCAGGAAATGCGGCGGCAGCGCCGCGATCATCCCAAGGATGAGAGCACCGACACAGATCGCGAGAACGACCTTGAGGGTGGTCAGGAAGAATGTGCCCCAGCCCGGCGGAAACAGGGTCTCGGGCAGCGTCTCGCCGCGCAGCACGAAACGGTGCCAGCGCACGATGAAGACCGTGCCGAACACCGCAAACCCGGCGGCATGGATCAACAAGGCCAGGATCTTGCCGAACCCGCCGCCGCCCCCGACGAGCCAGGCGAGAAGTTCGGCGCCGACAATGATCGCGAAGGGCAGCCACGCGAGATCGACCGCGAGGCGGGCATTGTCCATGACCGTCGCATAGGCGGCGCGCACCGAGGCCGCGATGTCGATTTGCTGTCCCGATGGCGATGCCGCGTAACTCATGCCGTTCCCCCGCTTTCAGGAAAGCCCCCTCAGACCTTCCGATCCCGCTTACCCCGATTCTCGGCGGCGCGGCAATAGGCGTTTCCCGCTTCGGAGGCGATGGTCATGCCGCGGCTTCCGATCGAACACGCCAGCGCCGTTTGCTGCATCTGCAGGGAATCTGCAGCAAAAATCGCGGGATGGTTCTGGCGCTCCGTGGGGAAGCCAGGAAATCCGCCACTTTTCCGGCGGGCGGCGCGGAGCCGGGCGATAAAGAACAGCAAAATCGCCGCTGCAAACCGCTGCTTTTTGTTGAAATCGGCGCTGCACTCCCCCGCTTTGACCGGAAAACCACCAACCCGTGTTCATGATTTGTGCCCTGAATGCCACGCCCCGTCAAGGGCCGCCGATTGAGGTATTTATGTAGCAACCGGCACCACGCCGTCCTTGCCCAACATTGGTTGCATAGCCGGTTGCACTCAGTCCGGCGACAATCGAAAGCCCGCCGCTTACACTCGTCCACTCGCCTTGATACAGGAGAGTGGCAATACTTGGTGAATTCTCGCTTGTGCGGCCATATTTATCGAAACTGTCAATGAAACTGTCGCCATACTGGTCATTTCCTCAAAAAGGCACCAGTATTTAGGATTTCACTTTCTGAGGCCCAATCGTTTTACGTCAAAGCCAACGTGGTTCGTGATTTTTTGAACCAGTTCTGCGCTGGCTGCTCAACCAGCAGATGCAGCGAGATGGCAAGCAGGAGCGCGACGAGCGCCGCTTCGATGTGGGGCACAAATCCGACGCCCGCATCCCGGTGCCCGCCCTTACAGAGTAGAAACAGCGGCAACGCCTGGATCAAATATAGCGGAAAAGAGATGTCGCCGAGAAAGCGCACTGGTGGAGAATCTATCCAATTGAGCCACTCATGGCAGCGCGGCTCCCATCCGCTACCCGCGAGTGCCGCACCTATGCCGAATTCGGAAACGCCGCGCCAGATGCAAGGTAGCCACCCGGCCTCGGGGAAGATCGTAGCCGTCGAGAAATAGGCAGCCCCACAGAAGACGACACCGATTACTGGGGCACGGCGGAACGCTCCGATAAAGAATGGAAACGCCAGATAGGCGAGCCATTCCACGGCAAGCGACCACGTCGTCCCGTTCACAGGCATTTTCGAGTCCGCCAGAATCGGGAACAACGCGATGTCGGCTACGAGACGCCAGATCGTATCGCCACCGACAAGCACGATCACGGAACCGACGAGGAAGGTAGCTACGATATGTGTGGGGAAGATGCGTTTGACCCGCGCGATCCAGAACGCGACCGGACTCCGGGGCTTCTGCATGTGACCCCAGGTCAATATGTATCCACTTAGCATGAAGAAGACATCGACGCCCTGATTGCCCCAATCAATCCAATTGCAATGGAACGCCAGGACGGCCATCGCGCTTAGTCCGCGCAACGATGTCAGATAGGGCAGTTCATTGCGATCAGGAGCGGTGGTGCTCATCACCCGGTGCTCATCAGCGCAGGGCTTTACACCGCCTTCCGTTAAGGGATCGCTTATTGAAACGATACCGAGTGTCCTCAGACCCAGGCATTGGCGAAGGAGGCGAAGATGCAAAGGTGGCGGAATTCCTCCAGTTTTCCGTTTGTCCCATCGCGGTGCCGGTTGCTACATAATACCTGCCGATTGCGCCGCCGATGCGTGCCGCTTGCCGCCAGCTTGACCATTGCCAGGCCGCCCTCGCCGACGCACTCTCGCGCCGGCATGACCGACACAAGGGGGGATCAGCCATGTCCGGTTCCGCGATATCCGCCTCCGATCTCGAGGTGTTGACGAGCCTCAACCGAGACTACATCCGCTCGGTGCAGAACGGCGATGTCCGCCGCTTCGACGAAATCCTGGCAGCGGATTTCCGCTGCTCGAACCCGGACGGGTCGCTGGTCGACCGCGCCGGCTTTCTGGCGCAGACGGCGCGGCCGGTGACGATCGCGAAGCTGGCGGCGCATGACGTCGAGATCCGCCGGTTCGGCGACGTCGCGATCAGCCATGCCCGCACCAGCTACACGACGGCTGACGGTCGCGCCGGCGGGGGCCGCTACACCGACGTGTAGGCGCGGCAGAACGGCCAATGGCTGTGCGTCTCGGCGCATGTGACCCGCGTCTGACCGCTGTGAAACCGATCTGATATATACCGGTCATTCCGGGGCGCGGCGCCGCCGCGAACCCGGAATCCAGGAACAAGGACTTTTCCAAGCACGCTTCGCCGGTCGTATCGCAATGCGCCCGTTCCGTGTTCATGGATTCCGGACAGCAAGGCTCGCGCGGCGGAAAGCTTACGCTTTCCGGCTCGCCTAGCTTCCGGAATGACGAGATGGGTGAGGCCTACCGTCATTGCGAGGAGCGCAGCGACGAAGCAATGACACTTCAGTTGAGGACGAGGATGAGCCGCAAATCCAAAAACCCGCATTGGGGCTCGACGTTGGATGGCTTTCTTGAAGAGGAAGGCATTTACGAAGAGGCGACGACCGCAGCGATTGAGAAGGCGACCGCTCGGCAGGCCCGTGATCGGTGGCGATGCCCGGGTGCATATCCGGCTTTGCGCGGAGAGCAGCGGCGAAGCCATTTCGCTGTGCAAAATCAAATTCGGCCCGAGTTTTGCGTCACTCCCAATCAGAGCTCACCCACATGACCTGTGGCTGAGACCGATTTAGCGGTGGAAAACAAGAAGAGCTAAACCCACAAATAAAAGCAACAATATCCAATCCAATCTCTTTCTCATATCGCCCACGATATTAGACAATCCCTTGAGCATATCTGCTGCTCGCTGATTACTGCCCTCCCTGATCGCGTCCGCGTCCGTCACAGCTTCACGCGTGCCGACGGAATTAATTGTGAAAACCAACTTTCCCTCGGTTACTCGCAACGGCGTCGTGCCATCCCAGGCGTTACCTTCAAACGCCTCCCCCTTGTCTTCAAACAACATAGAAAGGCCGATCACAAATTCGGGTGGCGGCGTGCTACTTAACCGCCGCCAAGCGTCCTCGTAATTTTGATGCCCAAGGACAAACCAGCCCGTCACCGCACCGGTCTTGTCGTTTACAACTCCATCAGACGTGCGAACGGGCGGCCAATACGTCAGCTGTCCAACTAACGGCTCTTCGCCCTGACGGTTACTTTCTGAGGTCGTCTGGGAACCTATGAAATGCTCCTCGGTGACTGGAACAGGCGTTATTGAGATAGGAAGATCACGTAGATTTTCCCGGGCGTCCCCTACAACGATATCGCCCGAAAGGAGACCCGGGCGCCACGCACACCGGATTTCGAGCTGCCGCCGATTCAGTCCCTCGCTGTCGGCGTGCGCCATGAAGGCTCGCCATTCCAACGGAGTGAGCGTCACCGTGCGCGTTCTAATAAGCTCGTCAAGCCAGGGTTGTCGGTCATCGCTCATCGGCGTTTCGCAGCGAGGAACTACACATCCTTGAGTGCGTACAACGCGTCAGCCATTTTACTAACAAGTGTTCTTAACTGTCCGATCGTAAGTACCGCGGCGAACCCGCTTCGCACATTCTTGAATTCGAATTCTTGGACTTGCCCCTGATGAGGGAGAGGCGTTACGTGGAAATGTGCAATCGCGTGCCTCAGATCGGCGACTAACAATCTTGTGTTGTATGACTCAGCACTTCTGGGCATTCCTTTGGCGCCGTTTCCATATTCTGTTACGCAGTCGGCGCCTATTCCAAAGTCACTAAGGGATGTCGTCGGTATATTCTCAAAGCATACCTCGTGCGGTATGATTAGTAATCCGAGTAGACAGTTTATAAGATTCGTTGCATCGAATTCACCAGAATAGGTTCGAACCAGATCTAAAGAGCGCTCGATAAACTGCCTCTGGAAATCAGAATTATAACTCATCCCAATTCCGCCAATCGGGGGAGGATTTCGCGACTGAACAGGGTGAGGTTGGCGACGGTGTCGTCATGGTCGAGCAGGCCGCCCTGCCCCATCATCAACAGATGACCGAAGCCGCCGACATGGTCATAAAAGGCCTTTAGCTGCTGCCACACTTCATCCGGGGTGCCGGCGAAGACGAGCCCGGCGTCGATCGCCTCCTCGACCTGCATCGTGCGGGCGTTGATCGGGCGGCCGTCCTTGGTCTGGACACGCGTCGCGCGCGCCATCGAGGCGCCGCCCGATTTCAGCATCTGCGCGTTGAGGCCCGGCGCGACATAGCCCGGCGGGTTCTGAAATTGCGGCGCGACGATGCCCGAGGTGCGGCTATAGCCGAGGATCTGGTCGGCGCGGCGCCAGCCCTCCTCGCGCGTGTCGCCGACGCCGATCAGCGCCATGTAGGCGAGCTTGTCGAGGCGCATCTCGCGGCCGGCCTCGGCCGCCGTCTTGCGATAGGCCTCGTAGATCGCCGGGGTGCGCACCCAGCCGGTGTTGAGGACGCCGATCGTGATGCCGCGCGCCGCCGCCTCCGAGGCGCTGCCGGGGCTGCCCACCGGCATCCACACCGGCGGGTGCGGCTCCTGCCACGGGCGCGGCCAGACATTCACCGAACGGTACTGGAAATGCGTGCCCTCCCAGCTGAACGGGCCGTCATGGCTCTGCATCGCCTTCAGGATCAGGTCGTGCGCCTCCCAGAAGCGGTCCATCAGCTCGGCCGGGTTGGTGTTGGCCGGGGCGATCTCGAACGGCACGCCCTTGACGAACCCCATGTCGAGGCGGCCGCGCGAGAGAACGTCGATCGTCGCGTATTCCTCGGCGACGCGGATCGGGTCGTTGCGGTTGCCGATCGGCATGCCGAGCGCGAGGAGCCGCACCTTTTTCGTCTCGCGCGCCAGGATCGCCATCGGGATTGTGCACACCGAGTCGGCGCAGGTCGCGGTCGCGTGATGCTCGTTGGTCATGATGTTGATGCCGAGCTCGTCGCACAATGCCCATTCGTCGAGGTAGCGGTGGTAGAGATCGGCGCCCAGTTTCGGGTCGTAGAGCCGCGACGGGATCAGCACGCGGTATGTGTCGCTGAGCTGCGGCCAAGCCGGGTGATAGGCCATCTCGCTGAAATGCCAGACTTGCATCATTGCCGTTTTCCTTCGGCCTGAGGTTTGGTTACGAGCCCCGTCTCCACCCAATCGTCATACCGGCGAAGGCCGGTATCCGCAGCAGGGGTGGGTCCCGGCCTTCGCCGGGACGACGCAGAAGGAACGGCCATGCTCAGTTTGCCTGCGCGAAGCGGGCGATCGGGTCGGCGACCGCCTCGGGCTGTTCGATCTGCGGGTAATGCGCCGCGCCGGCGATCGGCTCAAAGCGGGCATTGGGGAGCGCGGCGGCGAGCTTCTCGCCGTAGGACGGGGCGACGACGCCGTCCCGGTCGCCCCACAGGACGAGGCTCGGTATCGCGACGCGGTGCAGCCAATGCGCGAGCGCCGGGTTGTGCATGTAGGGTTTCCAGCCGTAGAGCGCGGTCGCCTCGCGGTCGTGCGCGATCGACTGCAATTCGGCGTCGTCGAGCTGCGCATAATCCGGGACAAAGCGGGCCGGGTCGGTGAAGGTGCGGCGGAGCACTTCATCGGCCGGCAGCGCGTAGGTATCGGCGATGTCGCGCTCCTCGCGGCCGCCGAATTTGAGACCCAGCGAGTCGATCAGGACGAGATGCGAGATCCGCGCCGTCGAGCGCACCGCGGTTTCGAGCGCGACCCAGCCGCCGAAGGACGACCCAACGAGGGTTGCGTCGCGCAGATCGAGGCGGTCGAGGAGATCGAGGCAGAGATAGGCGATGTCGCCGACGGTGCGGAACCAGGGCGGGCGCTCGGTCGTGCCAAAGCCGGGCGGACGCGGCGCGACGACCCGGAATTGCCGCGCCAGGCGGTCGAGGAACGGCCGGTTCTGCGCGACGAAATCGCCGCCGTGCAGAAACAAGAGCGGCGGCCCCGATCCGGCGACCCAAGTCTCGACCGATATCCCGGCGATCTCGATGCGTTCCATCCCTGCCCTCGCCCGACTTGTCTCCGAAGCTTCCCACAATTTGTCGTCCCGGCGAAAGCCGGGATCCACCTTTCCGCTGGCGCGGCCTATCCAATACGGCATCATCATCGCCGACCCGGGAAGCGACATCGGCGTCTCGCGGCACGGTGGATCCCGGCCTTCGCCGGGATGACGATGGGAGTAAGCGCGATGGGCCAGTTCGGAATCGGGCAGCCGGTGCGGCGCTTCGAGGACAAGCGCCTGCTCAGCGGCAACGGCCGCTTCCAGAACGACGTGAACCTGCCCGGACAGGCCTACGGCTATGTGCTGCGCTCGCCGCATGCGCACGCCGCGATCCGCCGCATGGATCCTAGCGCCGCGCAGAAAGCGCCCGGCGTGCTGGCGATCTACACCGGGGACGATCTCGCGGCGGCCGGCATGGGCACGATGGGCGTGCCGTTCGCCGATCGACGCAAGCGGCCGGACGGCTCGCCGATGTTCTGGCGGGCGCATCTCGGGCTGGCGCGCGAGCGGGTGCGCTATGTCGGCGAGCCGGTCCTTTTCATCGTCGCCGAGAGCCTGGCGCAGGGGAAGGACGCGGCCGAGCTCGTCGAGGTCGATTACGACATCCTGCCGTCGGTGACCGACACCGCCGACGCCGCGGGCGGCAAGCATGCGGTGTGGGAGGCATGCCCGGACAACATCTCCAATCTGTTCGAGAGCGGCAACAAGGCGGCGGCCGACGCGGCACTCGCGAAGGCGGCGCACATCGTTAAGCGGCGTTATGTGATCAGCCGCGTCTATGCGCATTTCATGGAGCCGCGCGGCGCGCTCGGCGTGTGGGACCCGGGCGAGGACCGCTACACCCTCTATGCCGATGTGCAATACCCGCACCGGGTGCGGCAGGCGCTCGCGACGCGCATCTTCAAGATCCCGGAGAGCCGCATCCGGGTCATCGCCGGCGATGTCGGCGGCGGGTTCGGCACCAAGGGTTGGCAATATCCCGAGCACCGGCTCGTGCTGTTCGCCGCGAAGCGATTGCGCCGTGCGGTCAAATGGCAATGCGAGCGCAGCGAGGCGATCCAAGCCGACGAGCATGCCCGCGACAACATCAGCGAAGCCGAATTGGCGCTCGACAAGGGCGGAAAATTTTTAGGGCTGCGGGTCAAGACCTTCGCGAATGTCGGCGCGTACATTTCGTCGGAGCGCAATCTGCTCGCGACGTTCGGCAATGTCGGCACCTTGGCCGGCGTGTACGACATCCCGGCGGCCCACGTCGCGGTGCTGGCGGTCATGGCCAACACGAACGGCACCGCACCTTATCGCGGCGCCGGGCGGCCGGAATCGACCTATGTCATCGAGCGCCTGATCGATGACGCGGCCCGCGAACTCGGGCATGACCCCGTCGAATTGCGCCGCATCAATCTGATCCCGCGCGACAAGATCCCGTACAAAAACGCCTTCGGGCTCAATTACGACTCGGGCGACTTTCCGGCCAACCAGAGGCGGGTGTTGGAGCTGGCGGATTGGGCCGGGTTTCCGAAGCGGCGGGAGGAAGCGAAGCGGCGCGGCAAACTGCGCGGCATCGGCATCGCCAACCCGATCGAAAAGGCCGCGGGGCCGGGACAGGAATTTGCCGAAATCCGGTTTCACCCGAGCGGCAACTTGACCCTCTTGATGGGCAGCAAGAACCAGGGTCAGGGTCACGAGACCGTGTTCAAGCAGATCCTCAACGAGCGGCTCGGCATCGACCCCGGCGAGGTGCAGTTCATCGACGGCGACACCGACCGCGTCGCGTTCGGCATCGGCACCAACGGCTCGCGCTCGACGGTCATTGGCGGCTCTGCCTTGTGGATGGCGGCCGACAAGGTCATCGCCAAGGGGAAGCGGCTCGCCGCGCATCTGCTCGAAGCGGCGGAGGCCGACATCGAATTCCAGGTCAGTCAAAATGGCAGCGATCAGGGCGGCAATTTCGCGGTCACCGGCACCGACCGGCATATCTCGATCAGCGAGGTCGCGAAGGCGTCGTTTCAGATCGGGCGGCTGCCGCCGGGTTTCGAGGGCGGGCTGTTCGAGACCGGCACGTTTTCGCCGGCCGACAACACCTACCCGAACGGCAGCCATGTCTGCGAAGTCGAGATCGACGCCGAGACCGGCGAACTCGAAATCCTGAGTTACGTCGTCGTCGACGATGTCGGCACCGTCGTCAACCCGATCGGCCTCAAGGGCCAGATCCATGGCGGGGTCATGCAGGGGCTGGGGCAGGCGGTCATGGAGCAGGTCGTCTACGACCGGGAGAGCGGTCAGCTGCTCAGCGGCAGCTTTATGGATTACGCGATGCCGCGAGCCGAAGACATCGGCATGATCAAGGTCGAGAGCAACCCCTGCCCGACCAAGCTCAACCCGATCGGCGCCAAGGGCGCGGGCGAAGCCGGCACGGTCGGTGCGCTGCCCGCCATCGTCAACGCGGTGATGGACGCCCTCGCGCCGCTCGGGGTCAAACACCTCGACATGCCAACCACGTCGCAACGCATCTGGCAGGCGCTGCAGGAGCACCGCGCGTGAGCGTGTCGCTGCAGTCAGCCGCCGCACGATTTCGCGGCTCTGGCGTAAGCGCGATGGCGGCCCGCCGGATCGGTTTTGCCGCCGTAGGTCTGCTCCTTGCCCAACTCATCTTCGGGACGGCTCAACCCGCATGGGCCGACGATGCGGTCGATCGCCTGTCGATTCCGGGCCCGATAAGCTTCAACGCAGTCAGTTACCGGCTGTCTTGGAGCTCGCACCCCTCGCCCAACTACTACAAACAGGAATATCTGCCGCCGGGTCAGACCAGCGAACATTTCGAGCGCATGCTGCTGGTCGAGGCGATCGCCCAAGGAGCGAATGTCGACGCGGTCGTGTCGGCGCTCGTGGACCAGCTCCACCGCCGCAAATCGACCGATCCGATCGTGAATTTTGCCACCTTCAAGAGCCCGACAAGTGGTGAGGTCATCCTCGACTTCGTCCTTAGCGATTACAATTACAACAGAGCCGGGTCGATGGTTGAGTGGAACGCCTATCGCTACGCCGCCCTGAAGGACCCCGGCGGCCATTCGGGGGTCCTGCTGTTCGGCCTCAGCCGCCGTGCCTATGGCGACGACGCGACGGAGTTTCTCCGCCAGCTGAAAACCGTGCGCCGGGCCGAGACCGACGCGCTGGCCAAATACCCGCTGCCGGTGGTGCGGGTGAACGAATGACACCGCTCGGCGCCCAGCACATCGATATGCCGGTAGGGTCCTAATGAGGGAGGCGTGCTGACATGAGGGTCGTCGTTCTTGCCGCCAGCCTCGTTTTCGTAGCGGGCAGCGGTAACGCTCATTCAATCAAAAGTGCCTACTGCAACGGCAAATTTGCACCGGGCGAGCCTATGTTGAACATCCTAGTGCAGCCTGATGGTAATATTAGCGGTACAGGTGGAAAGCAGACTATTCCATTTACCACTAAAGTAAAGCCAGACGGGACGGTAGATTTTTTCCGACCTGACGGCAGCCTATGGTATGAAAGCGCGACCATGGCAAATGGCACCTTCTCCGCGACATTCCACCAGTCTCTGGACAAGGGAGGGGGTGGCGGCAGGTTCACGATGCCCTGCACCATGCGATGACTGCATCGCCACGTCAGCACCGGTTCCGCAGGCCAGCAAATTGGGACATTCCCGACATGCCGACGACGAGCCAGCGCATCTGGCAGGCGCTGCAAAAGGTACAACATCCGCAGGGCGGGTGAGCGCAGCGCAACCCGCGACCTTTCCGAGGAGCCCCGATAGCGCGGGCTGCACCCGCAACTCGGTTGCACAACCGACGCAGATGCGCATAGCCTGATTAGAAATCACCAAAAGGCGGTGTTGAACAGGGAGGCATGCCGATGGAACGGCGTCGTTTCCTCATGGCTATCGCCAGCGGGCCAGCATGCCTCGGTCTGCGGCCGGCTTACGCTGAACCGCCTGCAAAAACGCCGCGCATCGGCGTGATGTGGCATGCGGCCAACGAGGAAGAAGAAGAGAACTATCTTAGCGCTCTCAAGCGCGGATTGAGATCTGTCGGTTACATCGACGGCCGCAACATCAGAATCATCAACACCTTTGCCGATGAGCATTATCAGCGGTATGTAAGTCAAGCAGAAGAGTTGGTAAAAGAAAAGGTCGATGTAATCGTCGCAACTACGATGCCGATCCCCTTAGTCGCGAAGGGCGCGACTACCACAATACCGATCGTGTTCGTTCTGGTTCCTGATCCCGTCGGACTAGGCTTGGCGGAGAACCTGGCGCGGCCGGGCGGCAATCTGACCGGTACCTCGACGAACATTCTCGAAATCAGCGCCAAGCGGCTGGAGCTGTTCAAGGAGGGCCTGCCGAGCCTTTCGCGGGTCGCAGTCTTGATAAACCCGGCGAATGGCGTCGCGCATCGTCTTTACGCCGAGCACACGCAAAAGGCGGGGACGGGGCTCGGTGTCGCGTGCGAGGTGGTCGAAGTCAGCGGTGGCGATTCGAAGGAGATAGAACCAGCTTTTTCCCGCATTAGCGAAAGGAAGATGGATGGCGTGTTGCTTTTGAACGACGGCATGTTCTACCGTGAACGTATTAACATCGGGAGAATCGCGCTCAAATACCGCTTGCCGACAATGATGTTCTCCAGAGAAACAGTAGTAGAATACGGCAACCTGATGTCATACGGACCGCATCTACAGCTACTCTTTGAGAGAGCCGGAACTTATATTGACCGGATTCTCAACGGTACCAAACCGGCTGACCTCGCTATCGAGCAGCCGAGCAAGTACCAGTTGATCGTCAATCTCAAGACCGCCAAAGCGCTCGATCTCACGATCCCTCTGCCGTTTCTGCTCCGCGCCGACGAGGTGATCGAATAAGCAGCTGTGCCGCCGTCCGACCGAAGGAGTGAATGTGGCGCCGGCGGTTTCGCTGCGCTCGACCCGCCCCACGATGCTTGGTTCAGGGTGCCCCGATCTGGGATGGGACAGGTTTCAGCAATTGGCCGAGCTGGATCGTATCGATCTGGCCGTCCCAATATTGGACAAGGGCATCGGCGTTTAGCGATATCCACTGAAACACCGCGCGCTCGTTCTCGGGGGACAGCCGGCCGGCGATCAGGTGCGGCGCCGGCCGGAGGCCGACGACCGCGGTGTTGGCCACGTTCATCTGGTTGCCGTGGGTCATATTCACCTTGACCCGGACGTCTTGGCGGGCGTTCCCGCGCGGGCTGACCCAGACGGTCATCGGCAAGCCTGTGGTGCGGGGGAACAGGTTCGCCATTTCGAACAGGTCCTCGGGCTCCGGCGCCTCGGCGTGCGAGCCAACCTCGTCAGTCTTCACGCCCTTTCTCCTGCTCTTAGCCGCGTATTTATCGCGCTCGGGGCGAAAGGCAATGCACCTGGCCGGGATTGGCGGGTTGCGCTCGCTTACCCGCCCTACGGTTCGCGACGCCTAGGGCTGCAAAGCCGGCATTGGCAAAGGCCTTGCCAAAGGCGTTAAACTCTAGCCAGCGCATTCAGCCCGAAGGACCGCACCATGCATTACAAGCGCATCTCCGCCGATTGCCATCTCGACATGCCGTGCATGCCGCCGGAGCTGTTCGTGGAGAACGCATCGCGCGCGATGAAGGAGCGGATGCCCTATGTCGAGGACGGGCCGGACGGGCCGCAATGGGTCGCCAAGAACGGCGCCAATTTCGGGCTGGTGAACGGGGTCGGGCCGGGCGGCGCCAAACACGTCCCGGGGCAGAACGTCCGCGTCGATATCATGGCGGAGCACGGTCTCTACGAAGACGCCAAGAAGGGCAAGTTCCGCTGCCGCGACCCGCATCTGCGGCTGAAGGACATGGAGATGGACGGGGTCGACGCCGAGGTTATTTACGGCATTTTAGGGACCGCTTCGAAGCTCAATGACGTGGAAGCCTCGAACGAGGTGCTACGCATCTATAACGACTGGCTCAAGGAGTTCTGCAGCCATTATCCGGACCGCCATATCGGCCTCGCCTGCCTGCCCTATGGCAGCGTCGAGGAGGCGGTCAAAGAGGTCCGCCGGACGGCCAAGATGGGGCTGCGCGGCCTCGAATTGTCGTGCTCCTGGGACATGGAGCCGATGTGGCACCCGGATTGGGAGCCGCTATGGCAGGCGGTGGCCGATGTCGACCTGCCGCTGCATTTCCACACCTTCCCGACGACCCCGCCGCGCGCCCGCGAGATGACCTCGGGCCAGGTGCGCCGCGCCGCGATGTTCACCGGCGTGTCGGCCTTTCAGATGGGCCTTATCCACATCATCGCCGGCATGATGGGCGCCGGCGTGTTCGAGCGGCATCCCAACCTGCGCATCGGCTTTGGCGAGAGCGGCGTCGGCTGGATCCCCTACGCGCTGCATCGGATGGATTTCGAGTTCGAGGACCGCTTCCGCGATTTGATGAAGCTGAAGCCGAGTGAGTACTGGCGGCGCCAGTGCCGCGCGACGTTCCAGTTCGACCCGATCGGCGCCAAGCTGATCGACGATATCGGCGTCGAAACCATCATGTGGGGCTCGGACTACCCGCATACCGACGGCGTGTGGCCGGAATCGCAGAAATACATCGACGAGCAATTCGCCGGCCTGCCCGCCGATGTCGTCCACAAGATCACCTGCGAGAACGCCGCCAAGTTCTACCGGCTGGTCAATTAGAAGGGAAACCTCCGCTACCACGACGGCTCCCCTCTCCCGCGATGCGGGAGAGGGTTTTTGCCGCGGCCGCCGGCTCGCGTTATCGTGATCTCGCGAGCCGATGTCGCGGCATAAGTACACGGCATCGTTCTGTTCCCCTGTCCAATGGGAGAGCTACCCGATGCGTCACGTTACGCGCCTGCTCGCCCTCGCGACCGCCGTTCCGCCTTATTCGCTCGATCAGGAAGCGGTCGTCGAGCGGGTCAAGCGGCTGTTCGGGCATTCGGCAATGCTCGATCGCCTGCTTCCGGTTTTCGTCAATAGCGGAATCCAGCGGCGCTACTCGTCGGTGCCGCTCGACTGGTATGATGAGCCGCATGGCTGGGCCGACCGCAACCGCCGCTATATCGCGGGCGCGCTCGACATGCTGGAAACGGCCGCCGGGCGAGTCCTCGACCGCGCGGGTCTAAGCGCCGCGGAACTGGGCGGCATCGTCACGGTGTCGACCACCGGCATAGCGACGCCGAGCCTTGACGCGCTGCTGATCGAGCGCATGCGGCTGCCGCGCAACCTCGCGCGTCTGCCAATTTTCGGGTTGGGTTGCGCCGGTGGGGTTATCGGGCTGGCGCGCGCCGCCGAGATGGCCAGGGCAATGCCGGGCAAGACCGTGCTGTGCCTCGTCGTCGAACTGTGCACGCTGTCGTTTCGCCGCGGCGATCACGCCAAAAGCAACATCGTCGCGACGGCGCTGTTCGGCGATGGCGCCGCCGCCGCGCTGCTGCGCTGCGGGGACGGCGATGACGGGCCGGCAATTATCGCGACCGGCGAGCACACCTGGCCCAACAGCCTCGACATCATGGGATGGGACGTCGCCGATGACGGTCTCCGGGCGGTCTTCTCGCGCGACATCCCCCGGCTGATGGAGGCGGAGCTCGAGCCCATCGTCGATGAGTTCCTGGTACGCCATGCATTGCGGCTTGACGATATCGACCGCTTTGTCTGCCATCCGGGCGGGCCAAAGGTGCTCGATGCCTTCGAGCAGGTCTTCGGCCTCAGGCCCGAGGCGCTGGACGAGGCTCGCGGCGTGTTGCGCGACTACGGCAACATGTCGGCGGCAAGCATTCTGTTCGTCTTGGAACGCACGCTGGCGCGAAGCCGCGCAGAAGGCAGGCCATGGGGCCGGGCCTTGCTGACCGCGCTCGGGCCCGGCTTCACGGCGGGGTTCGCGCTGCTCGGCGAGGAATGAGCATCCTTTACCTCGTGCTCGGCCTCGTCGCACTGCAGCGGCTCGGCGAGCTGGTCCTCGCAGCACGCAATACGCGAGATCTGCGCGCCGCCGGCGCGATCGAGCTGGATGCGAAGGGCTATCCGCTGTTCGTGCTGTTGCATGCTGCCTGGCTGGCCAGTCTCGCTCTGTTCGTGCCCGCATCGGCTGCTGCGTCATGGCCGCTGCTCGCGGTGTTCGCCGTGCTGCAGCTTGGGCGCCTCTGGGTCATTGCCAGCCTTGGCCGGCATTGGACGACCCGGCTGATCGTATTGCCGGGCCGACCGCTCGCGAGAAGCGGGCCTTATCGCTTCATTAACCATCCCAATTACCTGATCGTCGCGGCGGAGATCGCGGTGCTGCCGCTGGCCTTTGGCGCGGTGGCGATCGCGGCGGTGTTCTCGGCGGCCAATCTGGCGCTGCTGGCCCGGCGCGTTTCGGTCGAGGAGAGAGCGCTGGCCCCGCGCCGTGCGGGCTGAACCATATCGCGCGAAACGCGAGCCATCGCATTCGCGAAGACCAGCCCCACGCAATTGAGCATGGCCTCGAAAGCGTGCATATTATATGGCTAGCTTACTATCAGCAGGCGTCATATTTCGGGGTATTTGCCTTGGATCTCGAACGCAGTTTCGGCTTTCTCGTGAACGACGTCGCCCGGCTGTTCGGCCGCCGCTTCGACCATAACGGCCGGCGGCTCGGCCTGACCCGGACGCAATGCCGAACGATCGGCTACATCGCGCGCAACGAAGGCATCAACCAGGCCGGCCTTGCCGATCTGCTGGAGATCCGGCCGATGACGCTGGTGCGGCAGATCGACCGCATGGAGGAAGCCGGCTGGATCGAGCGCCGCGCCGACCCCGCCGACCGGCGGGCGCGGCGGCTGTTCCTGACCGCGAAGGCGCGCCCGATCCTCGGCCGCATCCTCGAGGTCGCGAACGAAACCCGCGACGAGGCCCTCGCCCGCATCACGCCGGGGGAGGCCGAGCAGCTGATCGATCTGCTCGAGCGGGTGCACGCGACCCTGTCGGAACGCGTGCCGTGGCCCGGAGGCGAAACCAGTGAAGGACCGATCGTGCCGTCGCCGCGCCGCGCCCCCGTGCCGAGATCGCGGCGGCCCGATACGGATTCGGAGCCCGCACCGGTGGCAGCCGTCGGAGCCCACCGGTGACGACCTCCACCGAACAGGATACTCCGGTCCGCGGCTTCCGCCGGATCATCGGCGAGGTCGGCGCCGCGGTCCGGGCGCGGCCGGGACGCTCGCTGCGGCAACGGCTGCGCCTGCCCTTGATGCTGGCCGGTCCGCTCGTCGTGTTGCTCGCCGCCTCGTGGTGGTACCTGACGAGCGGACGCTACGTCTCGACCGATGACGCCTATATCCAGGCCGCGCGGACGATGATCAGCACCGACGTCGCCGGCCGGGTCGTCGCGATCGGGGTCGGCGACAATCAGCGCGTCACGAAGGGCCAAGTATTGTTCCAGCTCGACGACCGCCCGTTCCGCATCGCCGTCGAGGAAGCAAAGGCGATGCTCGCCGGGGCGCGGCTGCAGATCGAGGCGATGAAAGCGACCTACCGCCAGAAGCTCGCCGACCTGCGATCGGCCCAGGACACCCTGTCCTACCAGCAGCGCGAATATGATCGGCAACGGCAGCTCGCGGCGAGCGGCGTCGCGGCGCGGTCGACCTACGATCAGGTCGAGAACGCGATGCAGACGGCGCAGCACAAGGTGAGTTCGACGCAGAGCGACGCCAACAACATCCTGGCGCAGCTGGGCGGCGACGCGAACATCCCGACCGACCAGCATCCCACCGTGCAGCGTGCCCAGGCGGCGTTCGAAAAGGCCGAGCTCGATCTGAGTTACACCGTCGTGAAGGCGCCCGAGAACGGCGTCGTCACGAAAGTCGAGCAATTGCAGGTGGGCTCCTATGTCACCGCTTCGACGCCGGTGTTTTCGATGATGTCGGACCGCATCTGGGTCGAGGCGAATTTCAAGGAGACCGAGCTGACCTATATGCGCCCGGGGCAGGAGGCGACCGTCGACATCGACACCTATCCCGACGCCCAATGTTCGGGCAAGGTCACGAGCTTGAGCCCCGGCACCGGCCTCAGCTTCTCGCTGTTGCCACCCGAGAACGCGACCGGCAACTGGGTCAAGGTCGTGCAACGGCTGCCGGTGCGGCTGGCGATCGAGTGCACGCCGTCTGACCTGCCGCTGCATGCCGGGCTGAGCGCCACGGTCGAGGTCGATACCCACCGCCGCCGCCCGTGGCTCGCCTGGGTGCAGCGTACAACGGACCGGCTGTTCGGCACGGCGCAGGCAGGTGAGGCGCCGCATTGAGGGGAGAACCGGCTGCAGCCCCTGCAGCCAATCGCGCCGCCATCACCGCTTCGATCATGCTGGCGACGTTTATGCAGGGCGTCGACACGACGATCACCAATGTCGCGCTGCCGCACATGCAGGGAAGCCTGTCGGCGTCGCAGGACCAGATTGCCTGGGTCGTCACCTCCTACATTGTCGCCGCGGCGATCATGACGCCGTTGACCGGCTGGCTCGCCGGCCGGTTCGGCATCAAATATGTGTTCCTGATCTCGGTCGCCGGCTTCACGATCGCGTCGGCCATGTGCGGGGCGGCGCAGACTCTTGCCGAGCTCGTCATCTTCCGCCTGCTGCAGGGGGTGTGCGGCGCGGCCTTGGTGCCGCTGTCGCAGGCGGTGCTGTTCCAGATCAACCCGCCCGAGCGCCACGCCAAGGCGATGGCGGTGTGGGGCATGGGCGTGATCCTCGGCCCGATCGTCGGCCCGGCGCTCGGCGGCTATCTGACCGAGCTCTACACCTGGCGCTGGGTGTTTTACATCAACCTGCCGGTCGGCGTGCTGTCGGCGATCGGCATCTTTCTGTTCATCCGCGAGACCCGCCACGGTCACCGCGAACCGTTCGACTTTTTCGGCTTCGCGACGCTCTCGCTGGCAATCGGCGCCTTGCAGATGATGCTCGACCGCGGCGAGCTGAAGGACTGGTTCGGCTCTTCCGAGATCTGGATCGAGACGATCATCGCCGGGCTCGGCTTCTACCTCTTCGTCGTCCACACCGCGACCGCGACCGACCGCTCGTTCCTGAACCGCGACCTGTTGAGAGACAGGAACTGCATGATCGGCACCGTGCTGATGTGCCTGATCGGCATGCCGCTCTACGGCACGATGACACTACTGCCATTGATGCTGCAGGATTTGATGAACTACCCGGTCATGACGACCGGGCTCGTCACCGCGCCGCGCGGCGTCGGCACGATGATGGCGATGATCATTTGCGCGCGGCTGATCGGCCGCGTCGATACGCGGCTCGTCATCATGGTGGGGCTCGCGGCGACCGCGGTGGCGCTGTGGCAGATGACCGGGTTCACGATGCAGATGGGTATGGGGCCGATCATCACCTCGGGCCTGCTGCAGGGGTTTGGTCTCGGCTTCGTGTTCACCCCGCTGAGCACGGTCACCTTCTCGACATTGCCGCGCAACATCCTGACGCAGGGCACCGCGATCTTCAGCCTGATGCGCAATGTCGGCGGCAGCATCGGGATCTCGATCGTCGTGGCGTTGTTGGCTGAGAACACGCAAATCGTGCATTCGCGCCTGGTCGAGCATCTGCGGCCCGATAACCCGCTGGCGCAGGCGCCTTTTCTGGCGCAGCCGTTCAGCCTGACAAACCCGTCGGGCATCGCCGCGCTCAATGCCGAGGCGACGCGGCAGGCGGCGATGGTCGCCTATATCGACGACTTCAAATTGATGATGCTGCTCGTTATCGCCGCGACGCCGCTGCTCCTGCTGCTGCGCTCGCCGCGCCGCCCCGGCGTCCCTGCCGCGGCCGCCGCGGAGTAGCACTTACACACCGGCGTCAGGCGCCGGGAAATTGGATGGCCGCCAGTTCGCTCCGCGCTTGATCGGGGCTCAGAGTGGCCGCGTGCCGCTCGGCTGCCGCGCGGATCGAGTGCGAGCGAAGCGGCGTCGCCAGCGTCGCCAGGGCCGGACGCGAAGGCGGCGGCGGAGCTCCCGGCTTTACCGCCAGGTTATGCGCCGCCTCTATGGGCCGGAGCAGCGCCAGGATTGCGCCGAGGACGGTGGTTGCCGTCGACAGCACCGGGTCCGGCAAGCGTTTTGCGTCGGCCAGCTTGTCCACCGTGTCGATAAAGTCATTCACATCGACGGCGATCCGCAAAACCTGGTCTTCCTCGGGAGCGGACAGGTAGACCTGCGTTGCCGGCCAAATCGCCGTCACGGTCGCATTAACGTCGTTGGCGATCGCCGCGAGGTCGCTGATGAAGGCGGCCGTATCGGCGTTGTCGCAACAGCTTTGCAGGGTTTTGAACAGCAGGCCGAGATCGGTCGCGATCATGCGGAGATCGTTGCCCATATAGGGGTACAAGGTGACCACGAACTTGCTGCAGCCCTGCGCGGCGAGGCCCAGCGCAGCAAGGCCGCCCGAGCGCAACAAGGCGCGACGCGAGAAGCTCGTTGCGATCATATACCCCTCCCGCAAGGCCTCGCTTTGTATAGCGACGGGCCGCGAGGGCAACAATCACCCGTTTCGCCGGAAGGCGCCAAATTCCTTTGAGAGTTGAATGGCAGGGTTGAAGGGGTCCTCGCTTTCTCCGGGGTCCACCTGCCGCACGGCGTTCGATAGGATAGGGTTGAGTAAGCTAAACCGATCGAGCTGTGGAATGACCGGCGATCTTGCGTACACCTCCGCGGCGGAGCTGGCGGCGCTGATCGCGCGGCGGGCGGTGTCGCCGGTCGAAATCGTCGATGCCGTGCTTCGGCGAATCGAAAAGACCCAGCCGACGCTGAACGCGTTCATCACGGTGTGCGCCGAGGAGGCGCGCGCCGCGGCGAAGGAGGCCGAGGCGGCGGTCATGCGCGGCGACACGAGTCACGGTCCCTCTCGGGGGTCGCTGCTCGGCGTGCCGTTCGCAGTCAAGGATCTGGTCAACACGGCGGGGGTGCGCACGACGTTCGGATCGTGGGCGCTGGCGGGCAATGTGCCGGCGACGGACTCGCCGGCGGTGGCGCGGCTCAAGGCTGCCGGGGCAATCCTCGTCGGCAAGACGACGACCCCGGAATTCGGCCATAAATGTTTTACCGAGGCGCCGCTGTTTGGGCGCACGGCAAACCCGTGGGATCTGTCGCGCACGCCTGGCGGGTCGTCGGGCGGCGCGGCGGCGGCGGTCGCCGCCGGGCTCGCGCCGATCGGCGTCGGCACCGATGGCGGCGGATCGAGCCGCATCCCGGCGGCGTGCTGCGGAGTCGTCGGCTTCAAGCAGACGCTGGGTCTCGTGCCGCACGATCTGACGCCGGACGGGTTCGGCAACCAGTCGCACATCACGCCGATGACCCGCACGGTCATGGATACCGCGCTGATGCTGCAGGCGATGGCAGGGACGCATCCCAGCGACCCGCATGCGCTTGGATTGCCGGCGCCGGATTTCGTCAACGCCGCGCGACCGGAAGGCACGCTAAAGGGTGTGCACATCGCGTGGCGGCCATTGCTGGACAACACGATACTGTCGCGGGAGGTGCGCGAGGCCTGCGAGCGGGCGCTTTCGGCGTTCGCCGAGCTCGGCGCGATTGTCGAGCCCGTGAACGATGATTTCGCCAGCACCGAGCCGATCTGGCTGATCCTGACGCAGAGCTTCTGGAATGCCCGCTTCCGCCGCTATGTCGCGGAATTCGGGCCACGCATGAGCGAGACCCTGCTGCGCCAGATGGACAATGGCGCCGGACACACCGCGGTCGCGCTGCAGGAGGCGATGTTCGAGCGCACCCGGGTGTTTCGCGAGATCCAGGGCTGGTTCGTGCGCCACGACATCGTCGCGACCCCGACCCTGTCGCGCACCGCGCTGTCGATCGGCCACGATTTCTTTGCGCCGATCGAGATCGACGGCGTAACGGCCGATACCGTCAGGAAGGCGTGGTACCCCTACACATTGCCGTTCAACCTGTCAGGCAACCCGGCCGTGACATTGCCGTGCGGCTTCGGCGCGGATGGGCTCCCGATCGGCCTGCAGCTCATCGGGCCACATCTCGGCGATGCGCAATTGTTGCGTGCGGCGGCGCTGTTCGAAAGGGCGCGGCCCTGGGCGGCCGAGCATCCCGCGGCGGTCGCCTAGGGTGTGAACTCATAGGTCCGCTCTCGACCCGAAGCTGACCCTCGCGCTTCGTCGCGGGAACCGCTCTTCATGCCCCGAAGCTGCCGTCCGCATCGGCAGCCGCAATTGTCTCAACTGAGTGGATTGCGGTCATTCCGACGCGGCGCTTCCCGACAAATACGATCGCGTTCCCAGGTCAGGGCTCCGAAACAGATTTATTGCTGAGATGCCGCACAGCGCCTCAGTTCGTCGGCGCAAGGTTGGCGTATCGGTGCAGGGACCCGTTATTAGGCTGATCGCGAGGCCGATTTCCGCGAGCACCCGCGTCGCGCCGAGCGCGCCGAGCGCGTCGGCCGCGGCCAGGACGACCTTGAGATCGGAGCACCGTGCTTTCAAGCAGGCTAAGAACTCGGGCACATTGGCCCCGAACAGATCGCCGCCGCATTCCACCACCAGGGCCTCGGCCGACAGCGAGAGGCAGAAGTCGAGCGCATAGTGGAAGATTTCACTGATGCCTCCGCGACCAGATGGGTAAGTGGTTGGAAGGCCGAAATCGACGCAATCGAAAGCCTTTGCCGCGCCATAATCCTGGTATCTCGCGATTTCCTCGAACGATGGGGTGCCGGTTGCCTTCAGGGCGATTACCGTCGTATGGCCCTGAACGCGCAGCGTGCGTAAAACGGCGACGCCGGCGGTGGTCTTCCCAACATCGCCGCAAGTTCCGAGCAAGAGATATACCGGCGTGTTGCGATTGGTTTCCGGTTGCCCCGCAACGGCAAATTGCCGGATGTTAAGCTTCTCGCCCCTGTCGTCGCACACCGCCCCGAGGAAGCATACGCGCGCGAGATGGCCTTTTTCCGAAGGAGAGTTGCCGACCAGTTCACCGACTACACCACAATCGGCCAAGACCCAGTAGTGGTCTCCCGGAACGAGCCCGCCAGTGGGAATGCTGCCGTCAACCCACCTGGTCGATTCGCGGTACCCCGGGGTTGCGAGAAACATGTCGCCTGGAGCGATCGCCATCATCCGCCCGCCCGGCGATTCCATCGTGAACGAGACGCCCTCGTGTGGCAGTTGGAAGGCGCACACGTCGCCCTCATCGGCAGGTTCCGATCGAAACCGAATCTCCCCGAGCCGCGGTACGCGCCGTAGCACTGAGGTGCGTTTGACGTCAGCGGAGAGGCTTCCGCCGGTCATTTTTGCGGACGACGTGGCCTGCTCGTTGCCCGTGGTCGGGGACTTCTTCGGCGAGGCGCCGCTGCTGCGGCTGGCGTTGACGGTGCGGGTGGCGTCGGCGTAGCGGTGATATAGATCGAAGTGACCTGATCGCGATCGCGCTTCGGAATGTTCAGAAGCTCGGCGATTTTTTCCAGCGTTTCCCGTTTGATGTTGCTTACCTGGAGGATACTGCCGGAAACACTCACAAATCCTGTCATCGGCTTCTCCGATGCTATCGGCCCAGCTTCAACCTGCGCCGGGCGGCGAGATGCGTGCGAGCGGACCGCCGGGCATTACTCTAGTGCATGTTGTATTCGTGACAAGTCGGTTTGCCTGAAGGTTGTGCATCCGTCAAACATTTTGGCGAGCTGTGCCCGGGTAACTCAGTTCCTCAAGCAGTGCTTTGGCACCCCTGAGATCCTGCGTGTCGAACCCCTCGCTGAACCAATCATAGATCGGTTCGAGAAGATCCTTCGCTTTGGAGTGGCGAGCCTGATCGCGGTTGAGCCGGGCGAGGCTGATGGCGGCGCGGAGTTCCCAGAGCTTGGCCTCCTGCTCCTCGGCGATCGTCAAGGCTTTGCGACACAGCTCCTTGGCCAGGTCGAATTGGCCCTGCCGCAGCATCAACTCGCCTTTATGACGGTACAACTCCGCCGCGAACCAGCGCTCGCCGATCCGTTCGGCGCTCTCCAAGGCATGGTCTAATTGAAGCGAGGCTCGTTCGACTTCGCCGGCGATCTCACAGGCCCTGGCCAGGAGGTTGACATAAAACGGGGTCAGCGATTGCGCGCCGGTGGCTCGATAGGCGCTCGCACCGCTGCGCAGGAGGGATATGCCCTCTGCCACATCGCCCTTCTTGACCTTAGCCCACCCTCGATAGATCGTCCCTAGCGCGAGGTACAAGGGGAAACCTTGCGCGGACGCGATCGCAATCAATTCGGCTGCGCGCTCATCCAATCCAGCGTTGTCCCCGTCGAGGGAAAGCAGCCGGGCACCCTGCGCCAGGCTGGCAGCCAAGGACGGTGGATGGGCGAACCGCCGAGCCTCAGCGACAGCGGCGTTACTTTGCACTAATGCCTGGTTGGGAAAGCCGAGACAGAAAAGTGCGATCGCCAAATACCCCTGAGACACGATCCGGGGATGGCTGCCGGTCTGATGAACAAGGGAGTGGTGCGCGGTTGGATCATAGAGCGCAAGTACCGCTTCGAGATGCGCTCGGGATGACGCAAACCTGCCGGCAAGCAACTGGTCTCGACCCGAGCAGTCGTGGCCCAGAACCATCCCGGCGGAATCGTTGCGCTGGCGGCTGAGGCGCAGCAAATCCTCGTCCAGGCGCTGCGCCAGGTCCAGTTCGCCGCGATACATGTGATAACGAGACTGGCCATAGGGAACGTAGAAGAATTCCGACGGCGAGCCCAACTGTTCCCATAACTCTCGCGCTCGGGCGAAAGCTTGGCCCATTTCCGGCGTCGCTTGGCCTTTGACATAACGAAGCGCTGCTCCCAGAGCGCTGCAAAATTCCAGCTCCTGCTGCAGGCGTTGGTGGTTGTCCGGCAGCAAGGCCAGCTGGTCTAGCCCCTTTTGCAACTGTGCCGCCGCTTCCGCCATCGCCGAGCGGGCGGCCGATCTCCCCCCAGCCTTGCCAAAGTAGGCAACGGATTTTTCGACGAGCCCGGCCTCGGCGTAATGCAGTGCGAAGAGCTCGGGCTGGCTGTCCATCAGCTCGGGAGAATGGGTTTCAAGCGCTTCGGCAATCTGCGCGTGTAGTTGCTGGCGAGCATTGCGCAGCAGGCTGCCGTGTGCCGCGTCCTGGACCAGCGAATGCTTGAAGACATAAACCGCGTCGGGCGGCGTGCCGCGCCGGAACACCAGCTGGGAGCCGACGAGCCGATCAAGGGCAGCTTCAAGTTCGTCATCGCCAAGGTGCGACACGGCCCGCAGCAGCGCATAGGAAAACTCGCGTCCGATCGCCGCGCCAATCTGCGCGACTTGCCGTACCGACGCGAGTCGGTCAAGCCGGGCCATTAGTGAATCGTGCAAGCTCGTCGGGATCGCGAATGGTGGCAGCGGCCGGTCGAGCACGTAGCGCTCGGTTTCCTCACGCAGCAGACCGCTTTCTAAGACGCTTTTGGTCAATTCCTCGACAAACAGCGGCACGCCGTCAGTGCGCTCGACAATCTGATCGACAACCTCGGAGGGCAGAGCCTTGCCGGCGGCGATCTGCTCCACCAACAAAGTCCGGTCACGGCGGTCCAGGCGATTGAGCACGAGCATGCTGACCCGCGACTGGCCGGTCCAGGGCGGCACGAACTCGGGACGGAACGTCATAACGAGCAACGCTGGCAGGCTGCGTACCCGCTCGACGATCAGATCGAGCAATTCGTGCGATGTTGGGTCGATCCAATGCACGTCCTCGAAGATGATCACGACCGGCTGATGGCGCGCCAACCCCTCAAGCCGCCGGATCAACGCTTCTAGTGTCCGCTCCTTCTTGCGCTGCGGACTCAGGTCAGGCAGCGGGTAGCGCTCCGGAGCCGGCAGTGACAGCAGATCGGCGAGGAACGCGACATCCTCGTCTGGCAGCGCGGAGCGGGCCAGCAGGGTCTCAAGCTTCTGCAGCTTGACCACAGGCGGGTCCTCGCGCGCGAAACTGGCCGCCCGGCCAAGCTGGTCGACAAAGGGGAATAGCGCGCTGTCCTGATGATAGGGCGAGCAGAAATAGCGCAGCCGGATCGCCGGTTTCACTTCAAGGCGCTCGGCCAAAGCCGCCGCGATGCGCGACTTGCCGAGCCCGGCTTCGCCGGAGACCAAGACGACTTGGCCATCTCCCGCCTTGGCGCGTGCCCAACGCCGTATCAGTAGATCGATTTCTTCGTCGCGGCCGACAAGCTGGGTCATCGCTGCGCCACGCAATGCCTCGAATCGGCTCGCGACGACACTCGCTCGCAGCACCTGCCAAGCCGCCACCGGCCCATCGATCCCTTTCACCTGGATAGCGCCAAGATCGCGATATTCGAAAAGCGCGCCGACCAGCCGACGGGTGCTGGCGGCGATCACCACAGAATCCGGCTCGGCCAAGGCCTGCAGGCGGGCGGCGAGGTTCGGCGTCTCGCCGACAACCGACTGCTCCCGAACCGAGCCTTGGCCGATCAGATCGCCGACGACCACCAACCCCGTGGCGATCCCGACGCGGGTTTGTAGCTTGACCAATTTGACATCGAGGCGACTAACCGCGTCGATCGCGCCCAGTCCCGCTCGGACCGCCCGCTCAGCGTCGTCCTCGTGCGCCTGTGGATAGCCGAAATAAACCAAGACGCCGTCCCCCATGTACCTGGCGACAAAGCCGTCGGACTGGGCGACTATCTCGGCAACTGCGTGGTGATACGCGGCGATGATCTCGCGCAGATCCTCGGGATCGAGCCGCGCCGAGAGCGCGGTTGAGCCGACTAGATCGTAAAACATCACCGTGAGCTGACGGCGCTCGGCGTTGGGTGATGTCGGTTCGTTCGCGATCTCGAATGGAACCGGCGCGATAATCAGGCCAGGCTTCTCGCTGGTCGGTACGGTCTCCGCACGCAGGGCAGCGATCGCGGCGAGCAATTTGCGGCGATGCCCAATTGACGTCACCCCGAGGTCAACCAGGTCTTCAGCCGTGAGCTCTGGCAATACCGAGGCGTCGACATCGTTCTTGCGGAACGCCCGTTCGTATTGTTCGAGCCCAAGATGGTTTAACCAGGCGCCAACGTTCAACTCCGCCCCCGCCGATTTTCGGTCCGAAAATTGAATTAAGATCCTCGCACTCTGATGGTTGTATTGCTCCTTCGGTCGTCTTCGGCAAGCATCGATCGTGCATCATCTCCGCAACGGACCTCAAGCCACGCAATCGGATTTTTGCGTTCTGGGCTGACGCCAAGGCTTGTGGTAGCGACGCGTTAGTTGCGGCGCGGCCCGTGCTCGCATTCGTGGTGCCCAAGTGATGGGCAATAAACGTCCGCTTATGGTCGAACTCATCAGTTCGGTTGCGGTCGCGCAAACGGCCGGAATCGGCGCATCCTCGCCTTCCACGCACGTATCAGCGAAGGACCGCAAACCACCGATTGCGTTGAAAAACTAAGTGTTGCACGCATTCGAAGGCGCTGATTCACTCTGGTCGTCGGGCGGGGGTGAAGTTGCAATGATGGGAGAGCGGCGAGTTCAACAAGAGGCTCTGTTTTACGAGTT
>Ga0185299_10000287_pt1 | contig 152802 bp, 130 predicted proteins | sample PaiPotPPA55metaG_FD_128002 | JGI IMG/M metagenome (GOLD analysis project Ga0185299, IMG submission 128002) | Iron sulfur acid spring bacterial and archeal communities from Banff, Canada, to study Microbial Dark Matter (Phase II) - Paint Pots PPA... ...
CAGACAGCCGAATCACCGGCACATCGTCGCCCGGAAATTTGTAGCTCTTCAGCAACTCACGCACTTCCAGCTCAACCAGGTCGAGCAGCTCGGGATCGTCAACAGCGTCGCATTTATTGAGCGCGACAACGATGTAAGGCACACCCACCTGCCGCGCCAACAGCACGTGCTCGCGCGTCTGCGGCATCGGACCATCCGTCGCCGCCACCACCAGAATCGCGCCATCCATCTGCGCCGCGCCCGTAATCATGTTCTTGATGTAGTCAGCGTGGCCCGGGCAATCCACGTGCGCGTAGTGCCGGTTCGCCGTCTCATACTCGACGTGCGCCGTGGCGATGGTGATCCCGCGCGCCTTTTCTTCCGGCGCGTTATCAATGCTGTCAAAAGACCGGAACACAATCTTCGGATTGTGCTTCTGCAAAACCTTGGTGATAGCCGCCGTCAACGTGGTCTTGCCATGGTCAATGTGGCCAATCGTCCCCACATTGCAGTGCGGCTTATTACGATCGAATTTCTCTTTCGCCATAAATCAGCTCTTAGCTCCTAGCTTTTAGCTTCTAGCCCAAAACCGTAGCGCCGGCGCCCCGCCGGCTGTCGCGTGGGCGTCTCGCCCACGCTTCCTTTAGTAATACTGATACAGCTTCCTAAACTTGTGCCGCAGCGCGGTATCGACCGTTTCCAGCTTCGACAGATAAAACTCCCGCATCTGCGCCTGATCGGAAAGCGTCAGCGCCTGATACAGCGCGCTCAAGCCTGACTTTGCCGACCCGCCCGCAGCTTCTTCCAGAACGCGCTCCGACAGAACCCGGTCAAACTCCCGCACCCGGATTCCTTTACGATCCAACCGTTTCAGGAAGCGCTCTACGTTCACCGGCAGGAAAGCCTGCTCCACTGCGGCTTGCAGCGTGGAAAACTCCTGCTGTCTTTCTATCTTGATCGCTGCCTGCTCGAAGCCCACCGTCATCGCACCTTCTTTAGATCGCCTGCAAATACGCCAGGATTCCTGGAGCGGGAGACGGGAATCGAACCCGCGACCAACAGCTTGGAAGGCTGTGACTCTACCACTGAGTTACTCCCGCCCATCGCAGATCCCTCGCAAACCGCGCTCGGGATTTCGGCTGCGGGCTCCCGCTTCGCTCACTCCCGCAAAACGCCTCAAGTTACTCCCGCAAAACCCAGCTGTCAGCTGTCAGCTTTCAGCCCTTAGCTTCCATCGCAAAATCCACCTCACGACTCGGGACTCGCGACTCACAACTCATACTCACAACTCAATGGAGCCGATGACCAGGATTGAACTGGTGACCTCTCCCTTACCAAGGGAGTGCTCTACCAACTGAGCTACATCGGCTCAAACCTGCCGTCGGCTGTCGAACTTCGGCCTTCGGCTAACCCATCCGGCCCTGAGCTCTTTTCGTCGGCGTGCATTACATCTTTGCGCCGCACCCAGCTCTTCACCGCGAACAAGGCCAGAATCAGCAGCGTGGCCGCCCGGATGCGCTGGTCGCTTAGCGTGGCGAACGCCAGTACCCCCAGACCCAGATACGCAATCATCGCCTTGCCCAAGCGACTCATAAAAACTCGCAGCGTTCAAGCAAATAACTGGTGCACAGGGAAGGATTCGAACCTTCGTACCTCGCTAGGAGGGACAGATTTACAGTCTGTTGGCTTTAACCACTCACCCACCTGTGCACAAAATCGCCGGGTGACGCAGCCGTCGCGGCAGCACACTCCAACTGTTCAACCAACCTGACTCTTCCAAAACAGACTTTCGCAATTCAGGGAAACCAAGAATCGCGCCACCGAACTTACCGCGCGAAGGTCACTGCACGCCGGAATCGTTCCGAATAGAGGTCCGAATCTAGTTCCGAATCTAGTTCCGAATAAAGTGCGTTGAAAAAACCTGTTGCGCCGGCTGGAGTTTCGCTGCCCGCCGGACTTCGTTTCCTGATCTTCGTATACTGGAGCTGGCGAAGGGATTTGAACCCCCGACCCCCTGATTACAAATCAGGTGCTCTACCGACTGAGCTACGCCAGCATTTTGGGGACGAGTACCCTTCAGGCACAAGTATACCCCTGATCCCTTTCAAATGTCCGGGACAATTAGTTAAGTTATCACAGGGGATAATTTTCGCGCAACCGTCTCGAACAGCAAACGCCGCCCTGCGCCGATCACCTCGGCGCAGAAACGAAAGACCCAGATGCGCTTCCCCTGCAGCTCCGCTCCGAAAACCTTTGAATGGCCGCTCTTTCGATGCTAAGCTCCACCACGGAAGCTCCCCCCACGGAGGTCCGGTGTCCCGTCGAAGAAATGCCGCAGTAATCGCGCTATTGGCGGCCCTTACCGTGTCGGGTGCTCCGGCCCCTGCGCAGTTCGAGACTCGGTCCACTTTTCCCGTGGGGGACGTACTCCCCTTCTCGCTAGCTGTCGGCGATTTCAATCGCGACGGCATCCCCGATGTCGCGGTCATTGGCAGCGCCCCCGGGGCCATCCACATCCTGTTGGGGAACGGCGATGGAACGTTCCGGAAGGGTGCCACCTACCCAATCGCTTTCGGTTTCTACTTGGCCACCGCAAGCCTTCGGCATAACGGAATGCTCGACCTTGTCATCGGCGTCGCAGCCAACAACTATGTAAATGTCATGCTCGGCAACGGCGATGGCACCTTCCAGCCCGCGGTTCCCTATCCCACGACGGCCGCATCGAGCATGCTCGTCCTCGGAGACTTCACGGGCCACGGCAACATCGACGTGCTCAACCTGGAGGGAGCGAGCGCCCAGGGGCCAGTCTGCAATTGCCTCGAAGTTCTCCCCGGCAACGGGGACGGGACCTTCGGCGCTCCGATCAGCACCACGCCGGTTCCCTACAACACCACCGGTGGCGCCATCGCCACCGGTGACTTCAACGACGACGGTAATCTCGATGTGGTCATAGCCGGCGCATTCGGCTCGACCTATCAGATCGACATCCTGCTGGGAAATGGCGACGGAACCTTTACCGACGACGGCTATTACATTCTCTCGGGGTCGGGGCCAGTCGCGACAGGCTTTTTCACCAGCGACAAGACGAAGCTCGATTTGGCTGTTGGCAACGGCAGCGGGCTCAGCGTTCTGCTTGGCAACGGTGACGGCACCTTTCGGCCGCCCGTCTACTATGAGACAGGGGGATATTCAAGCTGGGTGATCGCCCAGGATCTCGACGGCGACGGCAAGATCGATTTGGCGACCTCCGACTCAGGCCCGCCTCCGGGCGCGAGCGTATTCAAGGGAAATGGCGACGGCACCTTTCAAGCCGCGGCGTTTTACCCGATAGGAAACAGCAGCAACCTGAACTACGTCGCCGCTGCCGACCTTAACAACGACGGCAAACCGGACCTGGTTGCCGTGTGCGTAGATGGGGAGCAAGTTACCACACTGCTGAACACCGGCAGCGCGACCTTTTCTCCCACTTCGCCGCCTACATTCAAGAATCAGCTGCTCGGCACTACGAGCGCCCCGCAGACCGTGACCCTCACCAACTCCGGCACATCGCCAATGACCATCTCTTCCGTGGTGAGCAGCGGACCCCCGTTTCGTATGACCGCGAATACTTGCCGCGGCAGCCTCGCGCCCGGCGCACAATGTTCCATCACCGCCGAGTTCACGGCGCAGGTCAAAGGTACGGTGAGCGGAGGGATCACGATCAACGACAGCGCCTCGTCCAAGCCGCAGTTCGTCGAACTGATCGGCATCGGCACCGAACTGGCCATCAAGCCCGCTCATCTGGCCTTCCCGCCGCAGAAAGCCGGAACCCAGAGTAGCCCGCGCGTGGCTCATCTGACCAACGTGGGCAAAACCAACATGGGTTTCACCCACTTCATCTTTATCGCCGCCGGGAACGGCTATGAGGACTTCTCCCAGGCCAACGACTGCGGTGCCTTCCTGCCGCCGGGAGGAAGCTGCACCATCACTGTCACATTTAAACCGCAACGCGCCGGTATATTCAAGTCCTACGTTTGGATCGAAGAGAACGGCGGCTTTACCCCGGAACTGATCCCGCTCACCGGCACCGGCGATTAGGGTTCCCTGGGGGGGCTGGCCCATCTTTGCCCACACCATAAACAACCGGATGCCCCAGCTTTGCTTGCGTTGTGTCAAGTCCCGGGACATCCTTTACAAATTGTCCCGGGACGTTTTGTAAAGGATGTCATGAGACTGAACACTTGCGTTGCAAAGCTGGGCACGAAGCTGCCGGCAGCAAGAGACTTTACCGCCCACGTCATCGCTCCATCCACTCTGGGACGCCGACGGCCTCGCCGCTTAGTTTTCTCTTGACTTCATTCCCCGTCTGATCCACGCTATTTCTTCAGGAATGATATCTTTGACAATTGAATAGCAACCGGCTAACCAGTTTCCCGGCGGCATTTGGGCCGAAAGGGAGGGCGCGCCCACTTAACCTTAGTATGGTTTTGCCGCGAATCACAAGAATCGCACGCAGCTAAGTTCTTTGTTCTCTATCGTTTTACCTCTAAGTCCTTTAGAACCTGGATCTTGGCAAGAATTTCCCGCTAACGGCAATAAACTAGTTGACACACATGTTTCAACTTTTACGCTTATGCATTTCTAAGGCGCGAGCCGCGCCCGCTTTCAACGTGAACGATTCCATTTGTGTTTCGTCCGAGTCAAGGCCAAAAACTGTAATTTCCAAGTCGTACTCGGGGCGTTGTTTTTCTGATCTTGGCCAATGGCTGTCCGGTGCATTTGTTCCTTCCAGTTTCATCCACTCCATATCGCTAAATCGATCTGCACCTGCCGATGCAATCAGTAAATTGCCACTTTCGCCTTTTTGTAGATATTTATCCCTACCGCCGTGCTGCCACGTCAAATCGAAGGTCATTCTGGGCTGAGGATTGGGGTCGTTGCGCCGCTCGACGACGCGACATTGAGCGCGAAACATTTGCTTCACTGCCACGTTCTTGACGGCGAGATAGAGTTTTTCCGACTGATGCATCGAAGGCTCGAACTCTACCTTGAGGGGCAGCGGTTCGCGCTTAGGAGCGGGCGCGGGAGCGGCGGCAGTGGGAGCGTTGTTGATAGGAATGTTGATGGGAATGCTTATGTGCGGATTTGCTTCTTGTTTCACTTCTTGCCGGGTCCCTGTTGGCAGGCTTTGTGGCTCAGAGCTTTTTTTCCGAATGAAGAACCACATAAGAAACAAGGCGGTTCCGATTCCAAAAGAGACAGCGCCTGCGCTGGTTCCTTTCAGAGAAGCGACGACTCCAGCCACAATAAAATTGGCCGCTAAAGCCAGAATGAATTCTCCCCTCATGTGCGCCCTCTTTCACTGGACGCACTCCTGTGCTAGATTGGAGTCGTCCGTACCCATCGCTTTACAGGGAAGATTCGATTCGCAGTCGAATCTTCCCACTGAGTTCAAATGAAGCCCGAATACATCGAAGGCCCACAAGCGACCGCAAACTTTGAACGCTTTGCGACCGCGATTCTACGGGCCAACCCGAACACGAAAAAGAAGCAACCTAAAAAACGCTCCCCAAAGAAGCAGAAGAAATCCGACAAGGACTAGGCTTGTGCCGTCTGCCCCGTCCCTGTCGGCGCGTGATGTGGCGATTCACTCTTACCCGTCAGATCACTGTAGGTGAGCCGCTTCCCGGCAACCTGCTGCATTGCTAACTCGAATCGTTCCGAATCCGTCAGCTTGCGTACGTCATTTCTCCGATTGTTGAAGCGGAACACTTGCTCATCCACGTAACGCGCCAAATGAAAGGGTTCTACGGCAACATAGGTTCCGCGCAGAGATCGCTTGAACAGGCTCCAGAAGTTCTCCATGCCGTTCACGTGCACTCGACCGCGCACATACGCCTCAGTCTTGTTCACGAAATCATGAATGAATCGCCGCTGCAAGCCGTTGTCGTAGCCGACCGCGCTGTCCGTGTACACGGTGCTGCCATACTTCACGTTCTTGAAAATCTCGTTCTGCAATGCTTCTCGCGTGACGTTCGGGACGACCGTGGCGCGGACCTTGCGGAGATTCCGGTCGAGAATGCCCTGCACTATCGTTTTGCCCGTCGAGCCGCCCGCGTACCCTTCTTCTTGCGCGTGCCGAAGCCTGCGGGAACGGTGCATGTTCTTTACCTTCCCGCCAACAAAGGTTTCGTCCACTTCCAGTTCGTTGCCTTCGCCGCCGATCTTATTCACTGGCCCGAATCCGAAATCCTCTCGCATCGCCTTGCGAATGCGCTGAAGCATGAACCATGCCGTCGTTTGCGTCACTCCGAGAGATCGGCCGAGTTCGTGAGAGCTGATACCGTTCTTGGCGTTCGACAGGAGCCAAAATGCCGTCATCCACTTGTCGAGGGTAATTGGGGAATCTTCCATGATCGTGTTCACTTTGAGAGTGAACTGTTTCTTGCAGCCGTAGCAGAACCATAGCTTGCGCGTTTTGATGAAAGAGTTCTTTTCCGACTTGCAGCGTGGACACACGACCGTGCCATCAGGCCAGCGAAGCTTTTTCGCGTATTCAAAGCAGCGGTCGGAATCAGAGAAGTAAACGATGGCTTCTTGCAGAGTTCTTGGCGTCGTCATGGCCTTGGTCTCCATGACCAAAACGATACCACAAGTTCACATGTGTGTCAACTAGTTTATTGCCCCGCTAACCTGATGATTCCAATAGACTTGGAAATAGGGGGGAGGGGTGGGGTGACCAACGAAGTAAAATCCATCGGCGGCGACCCCAATCCCAAGCCAAATGCGTCCGCGCACCTGGGCGCGGGCACCCGCCCTACAGTGTTATCATTCTGCCACCGCATTCCATGCGAATCAGCCGCACCCTCCCCGTCGTTCTGGCAGTTGTAATCGTTGCCGCTGCGGTGACCATCGCCGTCCAGCTTCGCAAACACGCTCCGCCGGAGGCGGCACGCCTGTTGCCCGGCGCCGACGCATTTTTTTTTCTCGACCTCAGTTGGGCGCGCAAAGCCAACTCCGGCAAGGAACTCCCGGCCGTCAGCCACGACCCCGAATACCAGCGGTTTATCGGCGAAACCGGTTTTGAATTTGAGCGCGATCTGGATGAGGCTGCTTTCGCCGTACACTACGCAGCGAACGGGCCGGGCGGCCCCAAAGGCGCGCCCCAGCCTGAGCCACGGTTTTCCGAAGTTTTCATAGGAAAATTCGACGGAGGCAAGCTCACCGCCTATCTTAAGAAACATGCCCGGTCGGTTGAGAACTATCAGTCCATCGATATTTACAGCATTCCCATAGAAGACCGCACTTTGCGCGTGGCGATTCTGGGAGTCGATGCGGTCGCCGCTTCCAACCTCGACGATCCCGTCGAGATTCACGCCATGGTGGAGCGCTCACGCAGGCTGGCCTCTCCATTCGGAGGGCCGGCGCTGCTGCGCCGTTATTACAAGCGGGTGCAGCTTTCCAGCCCGGTATGGCTGATCGCGCACGTTGACCCGTCGTCTCGGCAATTCGGCGGAGCGATGAATTTCCTCTCGCATCCCGCCGACCTCGTCATTTCCGCCAGCTTCAATCCCCTGCGCCTGGCTCTGCATCCCGGCGCAGTTCACGTTCGAGCCGAGATCCAGACCGCCGGCGATGACGACGCTCGCACCCTTGCCGATAAAGTCGGCGGATTTCTCTCATTGACCCATGCCGCCGAAAACTCCGCCGGCGCCACTGATGCCGACGCCGACATCAAAGCAATGTTCGAAAGCATGAAAGTGAAACAGGATGGCGATCGTGCTGTCCTGACCGCCGCCGTGCCCCTGGGCCTTCTGCATCGAGCGCTGGCGGGATCGGCAGACGCGACCGGACCGGGCGCGCCGGCAAAATCGGCGGCCCCGCCGCCGTAGGAAATCGCTCAGCTTGAAATCGGTCACCCTTGAAACTAAAGCACATCCTGAACGTCTGATGAGGTACGGGACAAGTCTCCACGGTTACAATAAAGAAGCATGACGAGTTTGCCACTTCCGATTGCCGCATTTTTCGCAGGACTGATTTCGTTTCTTTCGCCCTGCGTGCTGCCGCTGGTGCCAGGCTACCTTTCCCTGATCTCCGGCGCTGGCCTGGAAGAACTGAAAGCGCCGCAGGCGAACCTGATGCGGCGGGTGATGGTGAACTCTATTGGATTCATTCTGGGGTTCAGCGTAGTTTTTGTGGTGCTGGGGGCGGCGGCAACCGAGATCGGACAGGTGCTCGGAATGTACAAGCACACGCTGGCTCGAGTTGCGGGCGTGGTCATCATTCTGTTCGGGTTGCATCTGACCGGCATTTTCAAAATCAAAGCCCTGTATACGGACGCGCGCCTGCACAGCCTGAAGGGTAGCAGCACTCCGCTCGGCGCGTTTGTGATTGGGTTTGCCTTTGCTTTCGGCTGGACGCCATGCCTGGGCCCGATCTTGACCGCAATCCTGACCATCGCCGGCGAACAGGATACGCTGGTGAAGGGCGTTCTTTTGCTGGCAGTCTATTCGCTCGGACTGGCCGTGCCGTTTCTGCTGACATCGCTCTTAATGGAGCGCTTTTTGAAGTTCTACAGCCGCTTCCGGTCGCATATGCATGCGCTGGAAGTGGCGTCGGGCGCATTGCTGATCGGACTGGGAATTTTGCTGGTGATCGGCCGCTTTACTTTGATCTCGAACTGGCTTTCGTTCCTGAACCGCTTTGCCTTGTGATGCCGGAGTAATGTCGGTTCGGATGTGAATGGAGTATTTTATGAATCGTAATCCGCTGGCGCTCGTGGTCGTGGCATTTGTGATCGCTCTGGGGCTGTACTTTGGCTATCACCAGGCACGGCACTCGAGTGCTTCTCTCACTCCGCGGCTGGGCTTGTCCAAGCCTGCTCCCGATTTTTCTCTGGAGTCGCTCGACGGCAAGACCATGCGCCTCTCCGACTTTCGCGGCAAAGCTGTGCTGCTCAATTTCTGGGCCACCTGGTGCGGGCCGTGCAAAATCGAGATGCCCTGGTTTGTTGACCTGCAGAATGAGTATGGCTCGCAGGGATTGCAGATTGTCGGGGTCGCCATGGACGATGCCAGCAAAGAAGACATCGCCAAGTTCGCCAAAGATATGGGCGTGAACTATCCGATCCTGATTGGCAAGGAAGCAGTGGGCGACCAGTATGGCGGCGTCCCCGCCCTGCCGGAAACTTTCTTCATCGGGCGTGACGGCAAGGTTGTGGACAAAATTATCGGGTTGCGAGGCAAGGCCGAGATCGAGGATGCGGTCAAGAGGGCCCTGAACACCCAACCTGCAAGTCAGCCCTCAACTGCAGCGAGCACGCAGGCTTTGCAGCCTCAAAAGTAACAATAGAAACCGATGATCGGGCCGTTTACCATGGTTTGAAAAGATGATGGAGCCTCGACCGTTGCAGAGTACAGCGTCCGCAAGCAGTTCGCCCCTTCGTGCAACTTCGCGTCCTTCGTGGTTGACGATTCTTAGCGCGTTGCTGCTGGCGTTTGCCGGCGCCGCACTTCCCTTAATCTCGCAGACCTTGGGCAAAGCCCCAACGCTGACCATGGCGCCGATCGCGCCCGTCACCGCTCAGCGCGGCGCACAAACCATGGTGAACCTCGACTTCCGCGTTCCTCCCGGTTATCACATCAATTCCAACACCCCGAAATCTGAATTTCTTATTCCCACTGCGCTTAAGATGGATCTGCCGACTGACATCGTTCTCGGAAAAATCGAGTACCCGCCCGGCGAAGACCGGAGTTTCCCTTTCTCGCCCGACGAAAAACTAAACGTCTATAGCGGAGACTTCACCATCGCCGTCGGGGTGCATCCCCTGAACTCCGTCGTACCCGGAAAATACGAGATGCGCGGTGTGCTCCGCTACCAGGCCTGCGACAATGCCGCCTGCTACCCGCCCAAGAACTTGCCCGTGAATTTTGAAGTGAAGGTGGTGAAAGGACCCGCAGCGCACCACGCCAATCCGGGGCAGAGCCCCCACGTGCATAACTAGTTCGGAAGTTTCGATTGAGACATTTCGCGGCAGAGCGCCCGCGCCACACTCACTTCATCCCGTTCGGATACACCAAAATCTTGCTGGCCTCGCCGGTTTTCAGGCGTTGCATGGCTTTTGAGAAATCCTTCATTGGGATGCGGTCGGTGATCACGGGGTGCAAGTCGAGTTTTCCGGCTTTCAGGAGTGCGGTCATTTGATACCACGTCTGGTACATGCGGCGGCCGTTGATGCCCTGAACGGTGATGCCTTTGAAAATGATATCTTCGGAAAAGTTGACCGGGATGGGTTTGGAAGTCAGGCCGAGAAGAGAAATTCTTCCGCCGCGGCGCACGATGTCAAAGGCGGTTCGAATTGAGTCGGGATGGCCTGCCATTTCGAGCACAACATCCACGCCCAGGCCGCCAGTTTTTTCCATCACGATGGCTGTGGCATTTTCCTTTGAGGGATCGATCACGTAGTCGGCCTTCATCTGGCCCGCGATCCGGCGCCGGTGCTCGTTGACTTCGATGGCGAAAACCGTGGTCGCTCCCACAGCGCGCGCCACGGCAATCGAGAAAAGCCCAATCGGCCCGCACCCAGTGATGGCGACTGTCTTGGCAGCGATCTCGCCCGCCAGCACGGTGTGAACCGCGTTGCCCAGAGGATCAAGAATTGACGCGTACTCCTGCGGGATGGCGGGATCGAGCTTCCAGATGTTCGACTCCGGAATCACCACGTATTCCGCAAAAGCGCCGTCGGCGTCGACGCCGATAATTTTGACATTCTGGCAAATATGGGCCTCGCCCGTGCGGCATTGCAGGCACTTTCCGCAGGCCACGTGCATTTCGGCAGAAACGAAATCGCCTTCTTTCACGCTGGTGACTTCGTCGCCGAACGCGGCCACTTCGCCGCAGAACTCGTGCCCCGGGATGAGCGGAGGATGAATACGCTTCTGCGCCCAGCGGTCCCAATCGTAGATGTGCAGGTCGGTGCCGCAGATGGAAGCGACCTTCACTTTGACGAGCACCTCGCGAGGGCCGAACGCGGGAATTTTCACTTCGCGAAGTTCAGCACCCGGCGCGGATTCCGGTTTTACTACAGCAAGCATGGTCGATAGCATGATGGATACCTTATGAGTTCAGGCTTGGACACAAAACGTATGATTTTAGCACCACGCAGACTGTTGCCGCGCCAGGTCGTATAGGTCGGTACTTGTCACACAAGAGAACTTACTTGCCCGGAATCAACCCTTTGTTCGATTTGGGTGGCGTTTTCTTGAACTCTTCCGACTTGCCGCGCGGGATGCTTAAGGTCTTCCACTCGCCGGATCGCAAATGCTTCGCCAGGAATACGATCTGACCGGTGTGTTGTGCGTAATGAGCAACCTGCCGGTTAACAGCCTGCAGCACGGTGTGCGGCTCGCCGCGGACCGTGACGGCGCGCATTACATCTTCGGGCTTGAGCGCCTCAATCGCGCCCAGAGCGATGGCCCATCCCTCTTCCCACCACTTCATAACCTCCGCGCGGGTGGTTGTGGCGCTTAGTTCGAATTCCCGGTCGCGAAAGCGGTCAGGTTTTTCTCCATCGCTGGTGAGGAAGTCGGTGAATCGCGAACGCATATTTCCGGCAAGATGCTTCACCAGGACGGCAACCGAGTTCGACTCGGAATCGAGGGTGCGGAAAAAATCTTCATCGCGAAGCTGCGCCATGGCCGCCTCGCCCATGCGTTTGTGGCCGCGAAACTGGCGGCGCGCCTCGTCGATGTAATGTGCAGCAATATCCATAAGCTACCCCGGGAAATTAGATGCCGGACCAGCGGCCGCCGGACTCGGGGGCGGGACAATAGGATATGGGGCGGTCAGCCGATTGGGCTCAACTTCAAGCTCCAGTTCAAAGCCGCCGACAAGTTTGGCGAACAGGTTATAGAGCAAGCCGCCGATTGCGCCGGCCAGAAATCCGATGACTCCATAGAACACCGGCATGAACAGCGCGAAAATTACTCCGAACATTCCCGCGAATGGAGTCTTCTGCTGTCCCGCCATCGACCCCAGCAACCCGATTAGCAAAAAGAAAGGCGCCAAGAGCAAACCCAGGCAGGCATAGACCAACCCCATGATTTTTGCTATGGACATTACGCCAACCGACTTAACGATGTGCATAAAACTCTCCAATCGCGTTCGTATGGTTAAGCAACTTGCAGAAAAAATCTGATTTTGAGCGCTGCAGCGCTTCCAGCGCTGCGATAAGTCACTATGTTCCGGGCTCTCGGCCACGAGGACTGTTTTCGAACTTTCTGGAAAGCCGCGATTGATCCCCCGTCAGTATTTATTCCCTGCCCCAGCCGCCACCGCCGGGGGATTCGATGCGGATGCGGTCTCCCTTATGCAGCCGCGTGCTGAACTTTCCGGGCATCGGTTCGATTGAGCCATCGCCGCGGATGACGGTGGCTGTTCCCGCCGCTCCCTCACCGCCGCCCGCAAGTCCCCAAGGGCCCCGCATGCGGCGGTCGGAGAGCAGCGTCACTTCGCAATCGGCCAGGACTTCGATGTCCCGGATAATTCCTTCTCCGCCACGATGCTTGCCTTTGCCTCCGCTGCCCGAGCGAAATGAGTAGCGCCGGACCCGCAGCGGATATGCGTACTCCAGGGCTTCGGCTGGAGTATTGAGCGAATTCGTCATGTGAGTATGTACGCCGGAGATGCCAGCCTTGCCGGGTCGGGCGCCCATGCCACCGGCAATGGTTTCATAGTAGGCAAACGGCTCACCTATGCGCGGATTGATACCGCCGATGGTGAGATTATTCATGGTACCGGAAGCGGCAGCGGGAATTTGATCTGGAAGCGCCTGAGCCAGGGCGCGCAGCAACACGTCAACGATGCGCTGTGAGGTCTCCACGTTCCCTCCCGCAACCGCGGCGGGAGGCCGGGCATTCACCACCGTGCCTGCGGGCGCAATGGCACGAATGGGCCGCATAAGGCCCGCAGTTGCTGGAACATCGTCAGCCAGCAGGCAGCGGAAAACGTAAAAGCACGCCGAGTAAGTGATCGCCTCGACTGCGTTCAAACTGCCTTCGACTTGCGGATCACTGCCCGCGAAATCCACTGTAACGAGGGGAGGCGGGTGCTTGCTCGATGAGCTTGCGGAAGCTTTCCTTCCGCGTGATGGACGCTCTCGAGCAATATTGATGGTGACTGCAATCTTCACTGGCCGATCGCTGACGCCATCGTCGTCGAGAAAATCCTCCGCGCGATACGTACCCGCCGGCACGCGCTTGAGAAAGGCGCGCATCAGCTCCTCGGAATAATCCAGCAGTTCCCGGGATGCGCGCTGGAGACGCTCAATTCCATAGCGAGCACAGGCCTCGCGCAGCCGCGCAGTTCCGGTATGACACGCGGCAATCTGCGCGCCCAGATCGCCCTCGCGCTCCTCGGGCGTGCGCACATTATTCAATAAGAGTGTCAGCACATCGCGATCCATCATGCCTGCCCGCACGATTTTCACTGGAGGAATGCGCAAGCCTTCCTGATAGATTTCGCGGCAAAGGCCCATGGAGCCGGCATAGGCTCCGCCAACATCGGCGTGATGGGCGCGAGAGGCGACGTAGAAGTCGGGCACTGTGTGGCGCGGGCGCCCCCGCCGGCGTGTCGTCAGGTGCACCGGCGAGACCAGAGTTATATCCGGAAGATGGGTCCCTCCGCGGAACGGGTCGTTCAGCATGACTACGTCTCCCGGGTGCATTTCACCGGCATGAATCGCGGCCTGTACCGACATCGGCATGGAGCCCAGATGCACGGGCATGTGATCGCCCATCGCGATCACTTCGCCACCACCATCGAAGACGGCGCAGGAATAATCGCGGCGCTCCTTGATGTTCGGCGAAAACGCCGTGCGCCGGAGTGCCGCGCCCATTTCTTCAGCAATAGAGTGGAAAAGATTCTTGAATATCTCCACTTCGATGGGATCGCGGCGCATGACGCGCAAGTGTACCTGAGGAAGCGACGAAGCGAAAATCGTGCCGCGATTGCAAATTTGTGTTGACACTGGGTTCATAGTGCCTCAATATCTTGTGGTAAGAACGCAGCCAGTACCATATTTGGTTTGCGTTTGGCAGTCGGGCCCCGAAGTTGGAAGTTTTACAAGGGAAAATCGTTCACGGAGGAAACTTTCAATGGCAACGAAGAAGAAAGCAAAAAAGAAGAAACACTAACCGTCGGCGAGACGAAACTTCGCAAGTGCTAAGAGTTCAAACCAAGCCTCTCAGGACCGCAGTCCCTGAGAGGCGTTTCCTTTGGGGGTCGGGATTTATTTGCCCGCGAATATCTAATTGGTGGCAACCGCCGGCGAGCCCATGGCACCGATTCTTCCGGCGTTCAAAATACTGCCAGTCTGTTACCGCAGGTGTCTTACAATTGTGAAACTATGGGCCTGAGGCAAACCATGAGTCCCCGGAAGAAAAGCGCAGGTAAGAATGATAACGGCGAAATTTTCATCCCTGACAAGTTGTATTTTCGAATTGGTGAAGTAGCTAACCTCTGCCGCCTGCCCGCTTACGTGTTGCGTTTCTGGGAGAGCGAATTCCCTCAGTTGAAGCCAGTGAAAAGCAGTACTGGCCAGCGCATGTACCGCAGGCGCGACGTGGAGAGCGTTCTGCGCATCAAGACGTTGCTGTACGAGCAGGGATTCACCATCGTGGGCGCGCGCCAACAATTACGTTCCGAGGGCAAGACGGATAAAGGGCAGGCAGCAATTCCATTCCCGGCGCAGTCGTCCGCCGATATTCAGCGCATCCGGCAGGGCTTGCGTGAAATTCTGAACATGCTTTCCTCACGGAGGACTGGTTGAGCCGGGGTTGGGCAGGACCTACGCCACGTGCCCCGCGGCTGGCTTCCTGATTTTCCCTGCGTTGGCGGCATCCAGGCGGATACGGCTGACCCGCGCTGTTTCCTGAACCAGGTCGTTCGTCATGCGGGCGCCGTCGCCCGCCATCACCGATCCTGCGGCTAGAGCAAAGCGCAACGCATCGGCCTGATCGTCGAAATACAGAATGACTTGCCCGGACATAAGAATTCCCCCGAGTGTGAACTAACGATCAACTGGAAAGATCTGGGACGAGTGCCCGACGAGCATGGCGCTGTGGAACTTTTCAACGATTGTCGCCGATGCGGGCGGCTGGTCAAAGTGATTCTCTTGGTTCGCGCGAAATGGATTCTGGGAGAATGAAGGTTCGGGGGGTAAAGAACTTAAATGGTCGGGACGGGCAGATTTGAACTGCCGACCCCTCGCACCCCAAGCGAGTGCTCTACCAGGCTGAGCCACGTCCCGACAAGGAAGGAACCCGCTGCGTCGTATTCGCAGCGGATGGGGTTAACTCAAGGATTTTACCACCTGCCGGCGGTTTTCGCGCGGCTGCGATTTCTTCAATCGATCTTTTTGACCACGATGGGCGCGAAGGAGCACTAAGAAAATTCTGTGAGCGCTGAACCTTCGTGGTACTTCGTGTCCTTCGTGGTCAAATGATCTTTAGCCCGGTCACCGGTGCTTGCGCTTAGACTTGCGCGATGAACTCTTAGCCGAAGGCCGCGCTACATTCTCCAACACCGCGAACTGTATCTTCTTCTCCACGGGGTCGATCCGGTCGACCAGCACGCGGATTCTCTGCCCTAGGCCGTAGGTCTTGCGCGAGTGCTGGCCGATGATCTGGCGCGTGTTCTCATGATAGGTGTAGAAATCATCGGTGAGGGTATTCAGCGGGACCAGGCCTTCGACAAACAAATCGGTGAGTTCGACGAAGAAGCCGAACTTGGTGACGCTGGTGATCAGGCCGTCGAAGTCATCGCCGATTCGCTCCTGCATGAACTTAACTTTTTTCCACTCCAGCAACTCGCGCTCGGCGTCGGCGGCGCGGCGCTCGGACTGGCTGGATTCTTCGGCGATTTCGTGGAGTTCTTCGAGCGAGATGGGGCCGGTCAGAGGCTCGTGGGATTCAAGATGAGCAGTGTGGTCGCGACGCTTCGACCAGGGCGTAGCGCCGGCATCCTGCCGGCTTGATGGCCCGCTGAAAGCCCGCGGATTTTCCCTGGCGGCTGCCACAATAGATGCTTCCGTTTGCTGCGGGCTTTGCGCCCGCGACCGGGCCGGCGAGGCGCCGGCGCTACTGGATTCGCGCAGTACTTCCTTCAAGATTCTGTGCACGATCAAATCCGGGTAGCGGCGTATCGGAGATGTGAAGTGGGTGTAACTGGTGGCCGCCAGGGCGAAGTGGCCGAGATTTTTCTCGGAGTAGCGAGCTTGCTTGAGCGAACGCAACATCAGGTAGCTGAGGATACGCTCCTCCGGCTTGCCTGCGATCTTCTCGGTCAGCTTCTGATACATGCGCGGCGTGATGTGAACCTCTTTGGGAACTTCAATTGTGCGGGCCTGCTTGCCCGTGCCGCGGGCGGCGCGGCGGTCGCTTTTGAATTGCACGCGATGAACCGGCAGCGCACCCACCCCCAGCGAATATCCAAATGTTGCAGCGATCACTTCGAAGTCGTAGACGCGCTTGGCGTCGGGTTTTTCGTGAATTCTATATAACGATGCAATGTGCTTCGACTCCAGATGGTGAGCGACGCATTCATTCGCCGAGAGCATGAATTCTTCGATCAGACGATGAGCGATGTTGCGCTCGGAGCGCATGATGCTTTTCATCAGTCCGAATTCATCAAACTCGATGACCGCTTCGGGCAAATCAAAATCAATCGATCCGCGGCGCTCGCGCTTGCGGTTCAGGATGAAGGCGAGGTCGCGCATCATCCCGAAATTCGGCGCCAGCGCCGCATATCGTGCGCTGGCGGCGGCATCGCCTTCCAGCACGGCGTTGACGCCGGTATAAGTCATGCGCTCGGCAGACTGGATGACGCCCTCACATAATTCGTAATCCACGATCTCGCCGCTCGGATCGATGCGCATGATGCACGACAGCACCAGGCGGTCGAGATGGGGGCGAAGGCTGCAAATGTCGGTCGAGAGTTCGAGCGGCAGCATGGGCACGGCGCGGTCGGGGAAATAAACGCTGGTGCCGCGCAGCCGCGCTTCCTGATCGAGCGCGGACTCCGGCGTAACGTACTGGGCCACATCGGCAATGTGAACCTGCAGCTCGAAGTTGCCATCATCGAGATGGCGGACGAAGACGGCGTCATCGAAGTCACGCGCGGTTTCGCCGTCAATGGTAACGATGGGCAAATTGCGAAAGTCGCGGCGGCGGGCAAGTTCAGAGCTGGCGATGACCTGAGGGATGTTCTGGGCTTCTTCCAGAGTCGCCGCAGGAAAATGGTGCGGCAGGTGAAACTTGCGGATCATGATTTCTACGTCAACCCCAAAATCGTCAGGTTTGCCCAGAACCTCAATTACGCGGCCGCGCGGGCTTTTCGTGGGCGTGGGCCAATCAGTTACTTCTACGTCAACCACCAGGCCTTCAAGATCGTCCCATTCGGCGCGGCGAACGACTTCATCGCCGAGCACGCGGTCGACAGATTTGCGTAGCGCCGGCGCATCTTGCGCTCCAGACCGGCGAGTCGCCCCCGCTGCCTGCCCTGAACTCGCCGAAGGGCCAGCCGCCGGGGACGGCGGCGCTGCCGTTTCGTCGCCCGGCGGAATGATGATCTCCTGCGTAATTTTTGTATCAAAAGGCGTCACATAGTCGTGGCGGCTGCCATGATGAAAGATTCCGACCACGGTCGGGTTGGCGCGCACCACGGGCCGTACGATTCGCCCTTCGGCGCGGCCATCGGGACGAACTGCAGTGATATCGACCAGCACCCGATCACCGTGCATCGAGTTGCCGATCAGATGTGGAGGAATAAAGATGTCGCCCGCAAGGCGCGACTTGAGCGAGGGGCTAAGAGAACTTGCGTCGGGAATGACAAAGCCGAAGCCGTCACGATGCATGGTAAGCCGGCCGACGACCAGGTTCTTATCCGCGGCGGGCGCAGGCAGAGCGTAGCGGTCGGAGTTGATCTCGACCAACTGACCGGAGTGAACCAGTCTATGGAGAAGGGAGTCGAGTTCTCCGCGCGCGTCTCCATGCAGGCCGAGCTCGCGCACTAGTTGCTTGAATCCCGCGGATCGCTTGGGCTGGCGGGCAATGTGTTTCAGGATGGCGGAGTCGGAGAGCATGCGAGCGGTCGGCTTTCGGGCTTTGGCGGTCAACTTCAGGATACCTTGCCGGAACACTTGTCGCGGGCGCCGATTAAATTCCGTCTTGGGTCGGGAAAGATCACAGGGATTCGACTCGCGCTCCCTTGCGCTCGCACGTCCTCCAGAACGGCGCGGCCGCGACGACTTTCCTTACCATGTGTCGCCGCCGTCGAGTGGCGGCCACGCTCGCAGAGACCGCCGCATCATCGCGATCTGGCCGGTGTGATAGCTGTTGTGTGCCACCATCTGCCACAGCACAGCTTCAAGCGTGCCCGCGATTTTTCTGTCACCTGGATGCACGCTTTCGATTTGCTGTCGCATTTCCTGGGCGGAAGAATTGGCTAACGCAGCAAACTCTTGCAGCAGTGTGGCAAAGCACTTTTTCAGGATGTCCCAATCTTCCGCATCGGCGGGCGATGGGGCCGGCGGGAAACTTTCCGAATTATGCTCCGGATATTTGGGCTTCCCGCCGCGAATACGGCGTAATTCATAATCCATCCAGTAATTCATGTGGGAAACAAGTTGCCCGATGGAATGCGGAAAACCATCGATCTGCCGCGCCGCCACTTCGAAAGGAACACCTTCGACGCAGGATGGAATGCGGAAAACCATCGATCTGCCGCGCCGCCACTTCGAAAGGAACACCTTCGACGCAGGCTAGAGGATCGGCGTGGGAACCTTTGCCCCGCAATAGTTCGGCCAGGCTTTGAGACATGATTGCCGCCAGCTTACGATGGAGGCTTGGTTTCCACCAGCGTGGCCGGAACCGCAACGACGGACGGACTGGCCGTGCTGGCGATCGGTGGCACCGACGCAGGTACGCTCCCACTGCTGCGGGCGAAGCCGCGCTCATCCCACTTGCCGAAAATCATTTTGCCCGCCGTCGTCTGCAGCACGGAGGTGACCGAGACGTCGATGGTCTTGCCAATCATTTTCCGCGCATTATCCACGACGACCATGGTTCCATCATCCAGATAAGCGACACCCTGGTTGTATTCCTTGCCTTCCTTCAGGATGAAGACCTTCATAATCTCGCCCGGCAGCACGATGGGCTTGAGCGAGTTCGCCAGCTCGTTGATGTTCAATACTTCCACACCCTGGAGTTGCGCCACCTTATTCAGATTGAAATCGTTCGTAATGATCTTGCCCTCATAGACCTTGGCCAGCTCAATCAGTTTGAGATCGACCTCGCGCACGGCGGGAAAGTCATCTTCCACAATCTGAATCTGCAGCGTGGCCATTTTCTGCAGGCGCTGCAGAACGTCGAGACCGCGGCGGCCGCGATTACGCTTCAGTGAGTCGGCCGAATCGGCCACAAGCTGCAGCTCGCGCAGGACGAACTGGGGGGTCACGATGATGCCGTCGAGAAATCCGGTTTCGGCGATATCGGCGATGCGGCCGTCAATGATGACGCTGGTATCGAGAATCTTGTAGCTTTTCTTACCCTGCTTCTCGCCGCCGAAAATTCCGCCCAGAGCTGCAAGGTTCAATAAGTCGCCTTTGCTGGCGCCCACGACCAGGCCGACATAAGCCATCAGCAGCATAACCAGGATTTGCAGAAAACTCTGCGTGCTGCCCGAAGGCACACTGCTGCGAATGACCAGCGCGAACAGATAAGCACCGCAGACGCCGAGAATGCTCCCGAGGGCTGCGCCGATCAGCCGCTTCAAGCTGACCCCACGCAACTTCCATTCGAACAGAACGATCCCCGCCCCAACCAGAGCGCCTATGCCAGCGTCCACGTTTGGAGAGCGTCCGAATGGAGCGATAACGTAACAGGTGACGGAGACTACGATTACAAAAAAAATACGTACAAGAATCAAATCCACAGTAAACCTCCCCCGGAGGCACCTCCGCCGAATCGCGGGCGCGATGTTCCGGTGCCTTTTCCTCGCCGCCCCGAGCGGGAATCGGCAAATCAGCTATGCGGGGCGCTCAAGAATTTAGGGGAATGAATCTGCGTCCCGTCCCGGCCCGTGGAGGCGTGGCCAGGAACGACATTAATCTAACGCCAAAAGTATATACCCGAAGGGAAAGAAGCGGCGAAGAAACGGGTATAACCCCACTTCCCTGCACTTGGTACCAGCAGCGGCACCCCCCAAAGGTCACATTCCGCCAGTGAGTTAGGCCAGCAACAGCGGTACGCATTAGATACTGACCTTCGGAATCCTGCCTCTTGAACTGAATCAAAAACGACTCTGCTACAGTTCTTTCGCCTCGCGAATACGGCATTGTCCCCGTTTCTGAATTGTTCGCCTGCCGCATCCCACACCAGCAATCCGGGATCTGCTGAATGAAGATGCAGAACGACGGGTGTTGAAGCCCTAAAGGATTGCCTCGGAGGATGTCGATGCGAACTTTCAGGTTTTTGAATGTGGCAGCTCTCGCAGTAATGATGGCAGGCGGGGCCCTGGTTTGGGCCCAGGATGAAAAACAGCAGGAAGACAAGCCGGCACGGCAGGAGGAGGCCAAGCCCCAACCGAAACAGGACGAAGCCAAGCCTTCAAAGCCAGACAAGCAGATGCAAAAAGAGGACGAAAAGCGCGGCCAAGAGCAGTCCCATCAGCAGGCCACGCCGGAACGGCAAGACCATCCGGAAATGCAGGGTGACCGTGAACGTCAGGGGCAGGAACATCCGGAGATGCAGGACAATCGTGGTCATCAGGGGCAGGCACATCCCGAGCAGAATGCCCAGAACGGGCATGCAGCGGGGCGCGGCGGCCACATTCCGGACGACAAATTCCACAGCCATTTTGGCCGTGGCCATAGCTTCCGGGCGCAGACCGTGATCGTCTCAGGCCAGCCTCAGTTCCAGTACGGCGGCTATACGTTTGAACTGGTGGATGCCTGGCCGGCAGATTGGGCTTACACCGATGACTGCTACATCGATTACGTTGACGGAGAGTATTTCCTTTTTGACCTCCTCCACCCAGGAGTTCGGATCGCCGTCTTCGTCGTCATGTAAACACGCGCGCGCCAGTTGGTCCCAAGGGTGGTCATCCTGAGTGAAGATCCAGTTCTGCTGGGTCAAGCTTGAGATAGACCACCCTCTATTTCTCACGGCAGTTCCTACGGTAGAACCTTTAGCCAGTGCAGTTTAGGCAACCGTTCCGGCTTGGGCTGCTGTCTAAACCATGCCACCTCAGCCGCCCTGAAGTGAATCTCAAAAATCAAAAGGATGGTTTGTATGCTTCGCCGAAGTCTCTCCCTGATCGTTCTCCTGTCGTGTGCTGTTGCGCTCCCCCTGAGCGCTCAATCTTTGGTTGCCACTATCACGGTTCCCGGAGTGCCCAATGGAATTGCGGTGAATCCCCACAACAATCGCGTTTATGCTGCGATTCCGTATATTTCATCCACCGGTGGTTCGGCGGTAGCCGTAATCGACGGCAGCAGCAACACTCTGGTTGACACCATTTCGATTCCCGACCGGGCCTCGTTTGTTGCCGTGAACATGGTCACCGGCCTTGTGTACGCCGCCAGTGGGAGCACCGTCACCGTGATCGACGGAACCAGCGACAAAATCCTTACAACTGTCACGGTAAGCGGTACCGGGGGTATCGGAATTCAGGGCATTACCGTCAACCCGGTCACGAACCGGATTTATGTGTCGGATGACAACACTTACCAACTTGCCGTAATCGACGGCTACACCAATAACACGACCTACATAAATACTCACAATACCGAGGCGCTTGGCCTGAGCGTGGACTTTGCCACGAACCAAACTCTGATCACGCCCAGCGGCGGCGCGCTGGATATTTACAACGCCTCGACCAAGGCGTTGCAGCAGGTCCTGGTCGGGCAGGTCAATCAGGATGTGGCGGTGAACTCCTTCACCAGCATCGCCTACGTTACCAACAACTCCGGCACCACGCTGGGCATCGTCAATCTGAAGAATTTCCAGGTCTCGAATGTCACGGTTGGGTACTCTCCGTACGGGGTGTGCGTGGATTATCTTTCCAATCTGATTTTCGTGGCCGTGGAAGGCAGCGGGGACGTCGTAATGGTGGATGGAAGTACCGGCAAGGTCGCGGGGAGCGTGAGCGCTCCCAGCAGTTATGTAGATGTGAATCCAGCCACCCGGACGGTTTACGCGGCTTCGACTGCGGTATCGCCCAACGTCGTTTACGCCATCTCGGAGTAACCAAAAGGAAGGGACTCCGAATCCCAGTTCTGCGTTTTCGCTGGCGGGGAGGTTCCGCAAGAACCTCCCCTAAGCGCGTCCCGTGCTGCCCGAATACCCGCTCTCAACCTGGTCATCCTGCTAAACTTCCTCACATGAAAGCTCTGGTGATCACCAAGCTGAGCGGGCCGGATGCGCTGGCAATTCAAGATGTGCCCGAGCCTGTGTTGAAACCGGGACAGACGCTGGTTCGCGTGGCAGCCGGCGGCCTGAATTTTGCCGATGTAATGACGATGGAGGGTGGTTATCCCGGAACACCGCCGCCGCCGCTAATCGCGGGGCGAGAGTTTTCCGGCGTCGAGCTGGGCAACCAGCGCCGCGTGATGGGCTACATGCAATGGGGAGCGTTCGCGGAAAAAGTCGCCGCGTACCCGAACCTGCTCTGGCCGGTTCCCGATCATTGGAGCAGCGAACAGGCCGCAGCGTTTCCCGTCAACTTCTTCACCGCTTATCTGGGTTACTGGCAGGCTGGAATGACACAACCCAGAAGCGGACAGCCGTCGGCTATCCGGCACGGCGACGCTCCGCACCGCGTGTTGATTCACGCCGTGGCCGGAGGAGTGGGCACGGCGGCAGTGCAGATCGGGCGTCTTCTGGGCGTCGAAATGTATGGAACGTCGTCGTCCGACGAGAAGCTGGCGCGGGTGAAAGAACTCGGCCTGCAGCATGGCATCAACTACAAACAGCAGGACTACGAAGAAGTTGTGAAGACTCTTACCGCGGGCAAAGGAGTTGATGCCGTTTTCGAGATGCTCGGGGGCGAGCATACCGCGAAAAGTTTGCGCTGCTTGAACGATTTCGGACGCGTCATTCAATATGGCACGGCGACCGGTAAACAACCGCAGCTCGATGTGCGGGCGCTGTATGCGAAATCGGCGATGGTCCAGGGATTGTGGCTGACCTATCTCTCGCAGAAGCCCGAAATCATGGAATTGGCGTGGAAGCAGCTTTCGGAATGGATTGCGCAGCGAAAGCTGGCGCCGGTAATCGGGCGGGTATTTCCGCTTGATGGTGCGGATGAGGCTTACAAGCTGATGCGGGAGGGGAAGAATTACGGGAAGCTTGTGCTCCAGATTTGAACATCTTTCGCTTGAAAGATCAGTCTTTCCCCAGCAATCGTATCCTGCCGGTAAAGGCTCGCGAATTAGCGTCAATAAAAGTGGGTGCGGGATGGCTCGCATCGATCACCCCATTGGCCAGCGCGGCATTGGCATGGTTGGTGACGTTATTGAAGCCTCCGCGCAATGCCCAGTACCGCTTGAAGAAGTGAAACCGTTTCTCGAACTGAATATTAATCGTATAGTAAATGGGCAGACGATCCGTCCCCGGAGTGTGACCTGGCGCAATTTCTCCCTGGTCGGTGGTCGCAAGAAAGGGAAGTCCGGTGCTGATTTCAGTCGAGTACACCATATCCATCTTGTGAATTATTGGCAGGCTGAAAAAGGGAATAATGCCATAACCCACGAACCGGTTGGGCGTGTCCCAGGGATAAGGCCCGGGCAGTTGGGGGCTTAACAGCGGAATATCGAGGCTGAAATCGAATACCTGGTTCGTGTGCGCGCGGGAACGCGTATAGGCACCGAAGATCTCATAGTGTTGCCGAAAGCGGCGGCGCGCGCTGACCTGAAAGGCATCGTAGCGGTCGTCACGCTGGTTCTCGAGATAGAAGTTTCCCAGCAATTCGCCGTTCAGGGTGTTGTACGCGAAGCCGTGAACGCCGCGTTTTTCCAGGAACTCGATTTTCATAAAAATTGCATAAGGCAGTTTTTTTTCCAGGCCAAGACTCCAGTTCACATAGCGCGGCGCGGCAAGCGTCTTGCGGTTCACCGTAAACGTTGTCGGGACCGGCATGGGCAGGCTCGTAACCACCTCGTTCTGATTGGTCGGCTGCATCATGGAATTGAAGAAGTAATCGACGCGCTGTCCTTCGAGCGGCTGGTGGATTATGCCCAGCGTGGTTGCGTCATAAATGATTCCAACTCCGGCTGATAACTTCGTATTGCCTTCGTCGTCGAGAATATAAGTTCCCGCCAGACGTGGGGCCACCAGCGGTCTGCGCACGATCTGATCCTCGTCAAAGCGCACGCCCGGTTCGATGAGCAGGCGATTCGTAATCAGCCAGCGATCTTCCACATAAGCGCTGGCCTCGGTGTTGAAGATGGTATTGTAGCCGCCGCCGGAGAACACCGAGTAGCGAGTACAGATAAAGGGAGTGACAGGAACCCCGTTCGCGTCAGTGGGACACGGCACAGCAGGCTGATTTGCAGGCGGCTGGCCCGGCTGCAAGAACGAAATCGGCTGCCTTTGAAAACTCGCGCTGTAGTTCAAGCGGTCGATATCGGCTCCGATCTTGATGTCATGCCGTCCGTGCCACTCATGCGGCGGCAAATAGAGATTCGAGATGCCCTGAATGCGGCGGGCCAGCGTGTTCTCGTTCAGGTAGTAATTGCCTGCTGCGCCTCCGTTTGTCGAAGCACTCGGGGCGGTCAGTATGTAGGAAAGATCTCCCTGTGGAGTGAGTTGCACCGCGTACTGGTCGACCCCGAACCCGGTTTCGAGCAGCGCTCCACCGCGGAAATAGTATTGATCTTTGATGGAGCCAAGGTAAGCAGTTTCGCGGTCGGTGGGTGTGGTCTGCTGCGGCTGCAGCAGTGACAGCCCGGCGAATCCATCGTGATAATAATTCGACAGAAAACTGGCGGTCACAATGTTCCGGCTGGTGAGATTCGATTGCAGCTTGGCCAGGTCGTCCACCTGCCAGACATGATCGCTGTCCGCGCCGGATGGTAGTTGCTGCACGATGTTGTTGCTGAAGGCGCCGCTCAGCGCGTCGATGAACCACATCTTTCCCTTGCGCACCGGCCCGGCCAGGGTGACAATCGGATTCCACTGGCCGACTGAAATTCCCCCCTTCACGTCCTGCAGGCCGGGAAGGAAATCGGTGGAAGTAGCGCGGAAGCGATCGTCGCCCATGCGCGTGTTTAAAGCGAGCACCCCTCCGGATCCCTTGCCGTACTCTGCCGCTTCACGGCTTGGCGTGACTTCGATTGAGCGGAAGGATTCTATGCTGCTGCGTATCGCGAGTTGGCCGTTGCTGGGCTGGGTTACGTTAAAGCCATCCAGTAAAACAATCGTCTGATAAGTCTCGGCGCCAGCCACATGGGGCTGGCCGAAGGCGTCCGGCGTAACTCCGGGAATGAATATCAGAGCATTGCGATAGTCGTGCGTGCCAGGGTAGGGCACATCGATAATTTCCGAGCCCGTGAGCTCTTCTTTAGTGGCGACCTGCGCCGGATCGATGGCGGGAGCGGACTCCATGACGTTCACGATCTCATGCGTCTCCTGCTGCCGGGTAAGGGTGACGTCGATGCCGGCCGTCACTCCCACTTGTACGCTGGACTGAATGCCCGCGTAGTAGCCGGCCTTTTCCACGCGCAAGGCGTAGGTTCCCGGAGCCAGGTTGGTGAACTCGCAGCGGCCTGCGAAATCGGTGCCGCCGCGCAGGGGCAACGCGGGCGGCGGCGGTTCCAGCACTATGCGCGCCGAACCGATTGCCACGCCATTCTCATCCGTAACCGTGATGGTCAGTTTTTGGCCCGCGGCGTGGTCTTTAGCGGCGTGATCCGTGGGGCGTGGAGCGGGCGCGGTCTGCGCGGCCGCGGGCAGGGCAAACGCTCCGGCCCACACCGAAACCCACAGCGAGAACAAGCCCATCAGCCATGTGGGCTTCACGGTCACTCTTCGGCTGGGCATGATCTGAGTATGGAGTCATTCACGATGGGGGGCAAGGTTGGCCGACTCAGAAGCATCACCGTCGAATACCCATCCCTCACTCACCACAAAATTTGCCAGGGAACAGAGGGTTATTGAGATGCTATTCGCGATCAAGTAGTTGACACCGCCCATGCCGGCCAGGAACTTCATGAGGATGAGATTGCCCGCAATCGAGATTCCGCCGTTAGTAAGATTAAAGCGCAGCAATCTCGGTACAGAGCTTCGCCAGGACGGCCGAACCCGGTCTGCCCAAGTGTAGCGCTCGTGCCAGATGAAATTGTGTAGGACCGCAGCTTCCACGGCCACTGCGGTGGCTTGCATATAGCCGAGATGAAATACAGCTTTCATCGTAGCCAGTACGCCCAACTGGACTCCGATACCAAGCGCGCCCACGGTGTTGAACTTTAGCCAGCGCGATATGATTTGCCGGCGCGGTGAGGCCATGAAGTCAGCTACGTTCCCCGGCTGGCTCATTTCGTGATCCTTTCTGCGCGATAGAGCCGCACGGTGTTTTTTGCGGTGAAAATAATAACGACGACGGACATTCCCGCCAGGCCGATGGCACCGCCCGCATCAAACAAGGTATGCTCGCCGAAAAAGCGGACTTCCGGCTTCCACAACGAAACCAGACTGCCCACAGCCAGCAAAATCCGCAGCTCGGTCGGACCGAAACCCCAGAACGAAAGCCGGAACTCGCCCAGCGTGTGGGTCGCGAGGTACGACTGAATGGAAAGCGTGAGGAATCCGATCAGCAGGCCGATCGCGATGCGGGGGTGCATGTATCCCGATAGGCCCATTCCACCCATCAACGCGATAGCGCCGAAGGTGTCGACCATGTGGTCGACGTAAAAACCGTAGCGTGGACGCAATTGCCGCCGAAAGCGAGCCAGCGTCCCGTCGAGTGAATCACCCAGCCAGTTCAATGCCAGGCAAATCGTAGTCCCGGCCAATGTATAACGATTCCAGCGAGCCAGCGCATAGCACACGCCCGCGCCGATTTGCGCTGTCAATCCCAGGAACGTTAATAGATCGGGGCCGATCTGTTCCGGTGTGTGCGCCGCAAGCCAAAAGAGCGAACGCCGCTCCACGCCCGCGACCCAGCTTTCCTGTATCCGCCGCGTTTCTTTTATTGGCCACGCCGGCGCCAGCGGTACCCGTTGATTCTTATCGCCCGGAGAATCAAGCCTCTGAACCCTCGAATTTTCGATGAAAACGTCGGTCATAACTTCCCTCCTTAGCCCGCTTTTTTCGCAATGCCACAAGATCAGCGCCGGAAGTCACTTTGCGGCCGGAACAGCTTCGGCGACAATGCACTTTGGCTCAATCCCCGCTCAATCGCATGTCAAGCTGTAAGCGGTTGATAGAGTAAAGAGTTACGATTGGGGATCATCGGGGCGGGGAGGGCATCTTTCGACCTCGGGGCTGGTGTATTTTATTTGCGAGAGGCGGCAGGCGCCGTCTTCGTACCACTTCCCCTGCAGCAGGAGAGGAAATCTGTGATCTGGTTCTTCGTTTTTTTCTTCATTTCGGGATTCTGCAGCGTGCTGTATGAACTCGTCTGGCTGCGCTTATCGATGGCCCAGTTCGGGGTTACGACGGCCATGGTCTCGATCGTATTGTCGGTGTTTATGGCCGGACTGGGTTTGGGATCCTGGGGTAGTGGGGAATGGATACGCCGGCGCGGCGGCATCATTAATTTATCGGCACTGCGCCTTTACGCCGCCATCGAGTTGCTGATCGGCGTTTCGGGAATCGTAGTTGTGAAAGAGCTCGCCGTAGGGCACGATTTTCTGGAGCGTCTGGGATCGACATCTTCCGTCGAATATTACGTGGTCGCATGTATCTGCGTGGCCCTTACCCTGATTCCCTGGTGCACCCTGATGGGAGCGACCATACCTGTGGGGATGCTGGCGATCGAGCAGAGGTTCCCGCAGGAGTCTTCCCAGTCGTTCAGCTACTTGTACATGGCTAACGTAGGGGGAGCGCTGTTTGGGACGGCTCTGCCCCTGTTCCTAATCGAACTACTGGGATTTCGTGGAACACTGAAGGTCGGCTCGGTGTGCAATGCCGCAATCGCCGCATTGGCCTTCGCTATATCGATGCTGGGGGCGCCGCGGGCTGAGCGGTCGACGGAAGCTGGAGCGGCGGTAGTGGAGGGCATTCCATCCGCCCCCAAAGCCACTGGCCGCGCCTCGCTTCTTGCGCTGCTATTCGCTACCGGCCTGACCAGCATGGGCCTGGAGGTGGTTTGGGTTCGGCAGTTTACCCCCTACGTGGGGACCGTGGTCTATGCCTTCGCGTCAATCTTAGGCTTTTATCTTACCGGGACTTTTATTGGATCGCGCTTCTACCGCAGTTGGAGCGTGAAGCACTCCAGTGAGAGTCCGCTGCTGTGGACGCTGCTGGCATTCTTTGCGTTGCTTCCGCTGGTGGCGGCCAGCCCCAATTATGATATCCAAGCTGAAATTCGGCTGCTGCTTGGAATTGGGCCCTTCACCGGCCTGCTTGGATTTCTCACGCCGATGCTGGTGGACCGCTGGTCTGGCGGAGATCCCGCTAAAGCAGGAAAAGCGTATGCCGTGAATGTTCTGGGCTGCATTATTGGCCCTCTGGTGGCCGGCTTCCTGCTCTTGCCCTGGATCAGCGAGCGCTGGGCTCTGGTTCTTCTGGCGTCGCCCTGGATCATTTTCGGCTTGCGCCCAGCCTGGTCCGGAGCGCTCGCCCCTACTTCAAAACCGCGTCTGGCGGCGTACCTGTTACTGCCTGTAGCCGTGGTATTGTTCGTTACCAGCGAAGGATACGAGAAAGAGTATGCGGGCAGCAGGGTCTTGCGGGACTCTACCGCAACCGTTATTGCTACCGGCGACGGCATGGGCAGAATGCTGCTGGTCAACGGCTATGGCATGACGTCGCTCACGCCGATCACGAAGATGATGGCGCACCTGCCGCTGGCCTTCCTCGATCGGACGCCGCAAAATGCTCTCGTCATCTGTTTTGGCATGGGTACAACGTTTCGCTCGTTGCACTCCTGGGGCATCCCGGTGACCGTCGTAGAACTGGTCCCCAGCGTGCCGCGCCTGTTCGGGTACTTTCACAGCGATGCTGAAGCTGTCTTGAATTCTCCGTTATCTCACGTCGTCATTGACGACGGCCGCCGCTATCTTGAACGAACCACAGAACAGTACGATGTGATTACCATCGACCCTCCGCCGCCTGTCGAGGCCGCGGGTTCGAGCCTGCTGTATTCGGAAGACTTCTATTCCGTGGTCCGCCAGCATCTCCGCCCCGGAGGGGTTTTTCAGCAGTGGCTGCCCTTGGGCGATTGGGAGACGCGGGCGTCGGTGACGCTCTCGCTGCGCCGGTCATTTCCCTATGTCCGCGTGTTCGCGTTTGGTAAGAGCTGGGGATACCATTTCCTGGCGAGCGACCGTCCCATCCCCAATTTCAGTGCGCGCGAATTAGCCGATAAAATGCCGCGCAGCGCGGCTGCCGATATGGTCGAATGGGACCTGCGTCCGAACCCCGAAGACAAGTTCCAGCACCTGCTGCAAAATGAAATCACCACCGATCAATTGGTCGGGAAATTTTCCCAGACCCCTGCGCTGACCGATGACCGCCCCATCAACGAATACTATGCCGTGCGCAGAATGTTCAATCCGTAGAAATAAAATCGGGTCTGCCGTTTATTCCCTCTCTGACCGTATCATTTAGGGAACTATCGCTCTGACTCCAGCAATAAGAAACGCCTGCGGGTGCTGCGCTCTGGTACGCTTTGAAGGAAATTGAGTTCTCGCACGCCAGCGGAAACGATTGAGACGAATGGCGCACATCCCCCGCCCATGACCAGACTGCTGCGATTCTTCCGCCCTTCGCACCAGCACAGCGCTTTTTCCGCCACGCTGCTGCTTATGGGGACGGTAATGATTTCGCGGGTGATCGGATACATCCGCGAGGCCTACATTGCCTATGCCTTTGGCGCCGGCGTTCAGACCGATGCCTACGTCGCAGCTTTCACCCTGCCCGACTGGCTCAACTACATCGTGGCCGGGGGCGCAGCCTCGATTACATTCATTTCGATCTATACACGGTTTCTTGCGGAGAAGCGCGACGCCGACGCGCAAAAGACTTTCTCCATTGTCATTACCGTGATGTCGACGGTGATGATCGTCGGCACGATCGTGACGGAAATTTTTACTCCGCAATTCGTGCGCTGGATGTTTCACGGCTTCTCGGCGGCGCAGGTCGACTTAACCGTTCACCTGACCCGCATTCTGCTGCCGGCACAAATTTTTTTCTACGTCGGAGGTGTGGTTTCTGCCGTACTGCTTTCGCACCGGCTGTTTCTTTTTCCGGCATTCGGGCCGCTGCTGTACAACGTATTCATCATTTTCGGCGGGGTGCTTGCCGGCCATCGTCTGGGTATCGCATCTCTGGCCTATGGAGCTTTGGCCGGAAGCATTGCCGGCCCATTTCTTGCGAGCGTGATCGGCGCGGCAAAGATTGGCACAGGATATAAGCCATCGTTCGATGTGACCAATCCCGCCTTCCGCGAGTGGGTGCGGCTCTCGATTCCGCTCATGCTGGGCGTTTCGCTGGTGACAGCCGATGACTGGATTTTGCGCCACTACGCCTCCAGCGGCATCGGCGACATTGCCCGCCTCAACTATGCCAAACGCCTGTTCGCCGTGCCCATCGCCGTTCTCGGCCAGGCCACGGGACAAGCTTCTCTGCCGTTCTTCGCGCGCTTATTCAACGAGAAACGGCTGAAAGAGTTCGCTACTACAGTCAACGATTCGGTCTATCGGGTCGCTGCCGCCTCGTTCCTCGCCGCGGGATGGATGATGGCCGCCGCCTTCCCTCTGATCGATCTGGTTTATCGCCGCGGACGCTTCCTGGTTTCCGATACGCAGACCACCGCGGTTTATTTTTTCTGGTTCTCGTTGTCGCTGGCTCTCTGGTCGGCGCAAGGACTCTATGCCCGCGCCTTCTATGCCGCCGGCGATACGCTGACACCCATGGCCGCGGTGACGATCATTACGACCGCCTCGTTGCCGGTGTACTCGCTGCTGTTCCACAAGTGTGGCGTCGTCGGCCTGGCTTACGCATCCGATATCGGCATCGGAGCGAATCTGCTGGCGCTGGCATTCTTGCTCCATTATCGGAAGATGGTTTCGTTGAAAGATTTACGCTGGGGAGAACTCGCAAAATCCGGCGTGACCGCGGTCGTCGCGGGCGGCATCAGCCTGGAAGTCGCACGCAGCGTGACGCCGTTGATCTCCACTCAGGGCAGCCGCGTTTCTGACGTTCTGCAATTGGGCTTGATTTCGGTAACCTGGGCCGCCGCGACCGCCGTGGGTCTGTGGCTGCTGCGGTCAGAATTGCCCTACGATCTGCGGCGTCGCAAAGCGGCGGTGTATCCAACGGTTGCTGAAGGTGAGAGTAAAGAAATTCTGGGCGCGGGGACGCAACCATAAAGTAGCTATTGCGGGAAGCCGATCTTACGCACGAGTTCGGTGTAACGCGCATCGGAGCGCAGGGAGTCGAAGGCAAAGTCGGTGCGAAGGTAAGACAGCGTGACGCACCGTTCCTGATAAGCGGTGCTGAGCCACTGGAAGGCATTATCCTTCTCGCCAATATCGGCGTACAGTTCCGCGATTTCGCCGGGTGCGGCATAGTTGGTCCCGGCTTTGCGTTCCTCGACCAAAACCTCGATAGCCTTGTGCGCGGCACTGGGCCATCCACCGGACCGGAAACCAGCGTGAAGAGCGGCGGCGTACTCGGTGCGATTCTTGTCGGCCATGAGTTCAGCCACGGCGGTAAATTCCTGAATGGCTTGGGGATATTTGCGCTGTTCCCAATATGCCCATGCCAGACCCAGGTGGCTTACGCCGAAGGCCGGATAGTCCGAGCTGAGTTTCTTGAACATCTCAATCGACTTATCGAGTTGGTGGTCGAACAAATAGGCTTCCGCTTGCGCGAAGCCAATGATGGGCGAGAGGGGATCGAGTTCGTGAGCGCGGTTGCCTTCTTCGATGGCCTCCTGCGCGCGGCCACCCATATAGGAGAGCGACTGGGATAACCACTGATGGGCGGTGGCATCGCTGGGATCGAGCGCAAAAGCCTTCTTGAACTCGGCCTCGCCGCCGGCAAAATCCCAGTAATATTGCATCTTGGCGAGACCCAGGTCGGCATGGGGACGAGCCAGCATGGGATCGAGTTCCAGCGCCTTTTCGGCAGCAGCACTCGCCTTGGCGAAAAGGTCTTTGGGGTCGCCGCCATAGGCGCTCAATACGGCATAGCCATCTGCCACTCCTGCATAGGCCAGTGCGTAGCCGGGATCTTTGTCGATGGCCTGATTGAAGTAGGAAATTGCGGACTTAAGGTTGGCCTCGGTTCGCTTATTCCAATTGTAACGACCCTGCACATAAAGCTGATAGGCCTCGGGGTTCTGCGTGCCCTGCTTCGCGACCTGCTGCTTCTCCGCGCCGGTCATCTTCGAGCGCAGCTTCCCCGCGATGTCTCCGGCGATCTGCTGCTGCAACGAAATAATGTCGGCAGCTTTGCGTTCATACTGACCACCCCAGATTTCCGTGTTGTCGTGCACGTTGGTGAGATCGGCGCTGACCTGGATCGTGTCCCCACGTTGCACCACACGGCCGGTCAGCAGGCCATCGACGGTCAACTCCTTGCCGACCTTCTCGACGTCGACATCCTTTCCTTTGTAGCGGAAAACGGAGTTGCGGGATTTCACTTTCAAATCGGGAACGTGGGCCAGGCCGGCAATTAGCGATTCCGTAAGGCCATCGGCAAGAAGATCCGTGTCGGCATTGCCTCCCAAATTGGCGAACGGAATTACTGCAATGGATTCAATTTGCGCAGCGCTCGTGCTGCTGCGCCAGTACCAGGCTCCAACCGCGGCGGCAATGAGCAGCACGACGACCACGGCAATAACGTACTTACGGGATGACGCCCCTTGGCTCGCGGCTGGCGAGCCCGCGACCGACCATGCTGGTACAGATGCGCTTCCGCTCGTGACACGCGAGTCCACACCCGAGGCCGCGGAAGCCGGACCTGAGAGTGCCGGGACCGGCGAGGCAGAGGGCGCAGCGATCGGAGAAGATTCCGAAACCGGCATCGTCACCGCTACGCCGGCACTCACTGCCGAACTTCGTCCCGAATCAATCTCGCGTTTCAGCCGCTTCAGGTCACCTCGCATCTCTGCCGCGACCTGATAACGCAGGTCGCGATCTTTCTCCAGAGCCTTGTTGATGATCCGCTCCAACTCCGCGGGCAAGTTCGGATTCAGCCTGACCGGCGCGGTGGGTGCACGGTTCAATATGGCGTCAAAGATCACGGCCGACGTATTACCGGTAAACGGCTGCCGCCCCGTGGCCGCTTCGTACAACACGGCTCCAAAAGAAAACAGGTCTGTTCGCACATCGAGTTCTTCGCCGCGTGCTTGCTCCGGAGACATGTAAGCAACCGTGCCGACGGTGCTGCCCGGGCTGGTCAAGTTCGCCGGATCAACTGCCGCCGTAGCCAGCGTGGCTTCCGCCGGCTCCTGCCGGGGTAGCGAGCCTCCGGCAAGTTTGGCCAGGCCGAAATCGAGGACCTTTGCCTGGCCGCGCCTGGTGATGAACAAATTCGCCGGCTTCAGGTCGCGATGAACGATTCCCGCGGTGTGCGCCACATCGAGCGCGTCGGCAATCTGCGCGCCGAAGTCTACCAACTGTTCCACCGACATCGGCTTGCCCTCGATGCGGTACTTCAGCGTGCTGCCCTCTAGGTATTCCATCACGATGTAGTGACGGGCCTGACTACCTCCCGAGAGGTCTTCGCCGATGTCGTAGATGGTGCAGATGTTGGGATGGTTGAGCGCCGACGCGGCCTGGGCTTCGCGGCGAAAGCGCTCCAAGGCCTGAGGATCGTTGGCTACTTCATCGGGCAGGAACTTCAGCGCGACGAAGCGATGAAGGCGGGTGTCTTCGGCTTTGTAGACCACGCCCATCCCGCCGCCGCCAAGTTTTTCGATGATGCGGTAGTGAGATATGGTTTGGCCGATCATGCGTGGTCTATTTGTGAAGACGACCGGATACCGGGTCGCTTCATCTTACGGAGACGGCCTTTGCTAGTCAACGAACCGCCCCGCCCCTGGCGGCGAGGCTCAGCGTTCGCACCACAGCCATCAGCCAAAAGCGTACCTGCTCAAGATTGTGCCTGCGCCGGAACTCGGACTATCTTTTACTGTTCACCCTGAACCCAGGCTGGCATGAGCATTTACGTTGAGATTCTTATCCGGGGCAGCATGGCTGGCAGAAACCCAGCGGCCGAAGCTGCACGAGCGTTGGGATCTTCGCTTTTCACAAATCGAGTATCTACCCCGCTTGCCCGGAGTTGGAGCGAGGTCGGTAGGCTCGGGAGCGAAGCAGAAAAAACAAAACGGCGGATATTCGCATCCCCTGCGAACTCCGCCACCAATATTCCGACGCACCCAGTTCCGGCCGAAAACGTTTAGCGCAGCCTACGCTCGTGCCCCAACTGCCGCCGGTTCCGCCACCGGAATGGTCTTGTCTTCGCCATTGGGCTTGGTCTGCGTGGGCTGGCCACCTTTGCGAATGTCTATGCCGCCTTTGAAGTAGGCGCCGTCTTCAATCGAGATGCGGGCCGCGACCACGTCGCCGGTGAGCGAGCCATCGCTGCGGATATCCACGCGATCGCTGGCGGTCAGGTTGCCCCGCACCTTGCCGAGCACGACAATCTCGCGCGCGTTGATGTTCGCGGCAACCACGCCATTGCGGCCGATCGTCACCCGATTGCCCGCCAAGCTGATTGAACCTTCCACGCGGCCATCGATATACAGCGACTCAGAGCCCGTCACTTCGCCCTTGATCACCAGCGACTTGCCGATTGTCGCCTGGTCGGCAGTTGTTGTGGTGCCGCCTACCGCCGGACGCGGCGCCACGGCAGGCTCACTCGCCATAGCAGGCGCACTCGGAGTAGACATGGTTGGACGCTCCGGCTCTGCTGGACGGCCAGGGGTCGTAGGCTGATTCGTCGGCTTCCACATGGGTGAAATATTTCCTTTCCTTGTTGGGATTAGGGACCACGCGCCGCACTTGCGTGACCAAATGGAATTGTACTCCGCCGTCTCAAAATGAGCACTGTGGAAAATCCTTTATTTTCAACAAGGTTTCCTAGCTTGATACGTCCCTTCGGTTTCTCGACTTGGACTCTACTGGCTGCGAAGGCTGCACTTCTTTCTGCTCGGTCGTGTAACTATTCCTCACATAAACCTTCCAGACTACCGTTCCACAGATGACCAGAGTATCCTCAGTGCGTCGAATAGATATCGAGTATTTGTTTCAGGAGCAAAACATGCTGGAACCAGCCGTAGCCAGTGTCCCCGTCGTCATTGTCGCCCGGCCTCAGCCCGGCGAATACGCCCCTTACTATGATCGCTACATCTCCCTGGTAAAGGGAGAAGACATTCTCCGGACGCTCGATCAACAGCGCCGCGAGATGATGCTGCTGCTCTCCAGCCGCGGCGATGAAGACGGCGACTTTCGCTACGCGCCCGGCAAATGGAGCGCCAAGGAAGTTCTCGGCCACATCTGCGATACGGAACGCATCTTTGCCTATCGAGCCCTGCGCGTTGCGCGCGCGGATACGACCCCGATGGAGGGTTTCGAGCAGGATGACTACGTGCGCAACGGTCCATTTGCGAACCTCCAGCTGGCCGATCTGATTGAAGAGTTCATCGCGGTGAGGCGGGCCACGCTTTCACTGCTGCGCAATCTTGAGGAAGTGGCATGGTCGCGGCGCGGCATTGCCAATAAGAATGAAGTCACAGTGCGGGCGCTGGCTTACATTATCGCAGGCCACGAGCTGCACCACCGCCGGATTCTGGAAGAAAAGTACTTCGCCGGCGATAACGGATAAGCACGCCCATCTTCCTCAGGCAATCCATCCGGCCGTAGTCCTCGCGCGACAGGCGCTTTCGGATTTGAACTCCTGCCTCCGCGCTCGTATACTTACAGCCCGCGATGAAGGTGGTAGTCATAATTCCGGCGGCAGGGCTGGGCACGCGCATGGCGCCGGTGCCGAGCGCGAAAAGTAAGTCAACCCTGCCCTCGAAGCAGTTCACCGAACTGGGCGGCACGCCCATTATCATCCGCACGCTGCGCAGCTTCGCCGCCGTCGAAGCGGTAAGCGAAATCTGGATTGCTTTGCGCGAAAGCGAGATCGAGGGCTTCCGCGTGCGCCTGAAGAATGAAAGCAAAGATGTTTTGAGGAAGAAAATCGAGCTCGTCATCGGCGGCGAACACCGGCAAGAGTCGGTGGAACATGCCTTGAATGCAATCGTAGCCGGCGCCGACGACATTATTCTTGTGCACGACGCGGTTCGCCCCTTTGTCACCGGCGAAATTATTCAGGAAGTGATCGAGGCGGCCCAGAAATACGGCGCAGCCATTGCCGCGCTGCCTGCGGTCGATACGGTGAAACAGGTGGAACGTACATCCGAGGGCGCGCTGATCAAAGCCACGATTCCGCGCGCGGGCATCGTGATGGCGCAGACGCCGCAGGGGTTTCGCTATGCAGTGATCAAGAAGGCGTTCGACGAAGCTTCGGCCGATGGCTTCATGGGCACGGATGAGGCCTCGCTTGTGGAAAGGTCGGGACACGATGTGGCGGTGGTCATGGGCGCACCCAGAAACATCAAAATTACCGCGCCGGCCGACTTGGAGCTGGCGGAGTTTTATTTGCGCCAGTGATGGGATTTCTTCGAACTCGCCGCCTATGACTCCAAGCTGTTTCTTGAATCCGCTCGCTAACCCGAACACCTGATGCCAACGACCAACGACCGACGACCGGCGACACGCATTGGCTACGGCTTTGACTCGCACGAGTTTCGTCCTGGGATTCCTCTGAAAATTGGCGGGGTGGTTCTGCCCCACGACAAAGGGCTGGGCGGGCACTCCGATGGAGATGTGCTGCTGCATGCCATCACTGATGCGCTGTTGGGCGCGGTGGCGGCGCCCGATATTGGCGCTCTGTTTCCTCCGTCCGATCCGCAGTGGAAGAATGCGGATTCGGTTGTGTTTTTGCGCGAAGCGTTGCGGCGCGTGCGGGCGGCGGGATACGAGGTGGCGAATGTCGATTCCAGCCTGATTCTGGCCTCGCCTAAGATTGGTCCGCATGCGGCAGCAATTCGCGCGCGCGTGGCGCACCTGCTGGGCGTGCCCGCCGATTGCGTGGGATTGAAGGCGAAGACTCCCGAAGGGCTCAATCTGGCGAATGCAGCCGTCGCGCAGGTGGTGGTGCTGATCGAAAAACTCAAGGTTCGGAAAAGAGCTTCGAAGAAAGCCGGGAAGGTGCGCCGGTCTTGACTATCGCCGGGCATTGGCGGCTTCGATCAGGGCGCGGAAGATGGCTCGCGATGGCTCATCCTGGTCGACCGAGCGCTCGGGATGCCATTGCACGGCGAGCACGAAGTGATCGTCGTCCGTTCCTTCCAGAGCTTCGATGATGCCGTCTTCGGAGCAGCGAGCGGAGACGCGCAGGCCCTTGCCGATTGCATCGGCTGATTGATGGTGCGAAGAGTTCACGGGCAGCACAAGCGGGCTTCGGGCTTCGGGCTTTGGGCTTCGAGGCGAACCGATCATTCCACGTAAGTTCCGACTTAAGTTCGAATCCATTTCAATTTCGACTTTGTGTGCAACCGGGACTTTCTTTCCGGCTTCGTGGTTCACGCGCGCGCGCAAAGCTTCCGGAAGGAAATCCGGGATGTGCTGAATCAACGATCCGCCGCGGTAGACGTTCAGGCTTTGCAGGCCGTAGCAGATGCCGAGGACGGGCTTGCGCTGCCGATACGCATCTTGCAGCAGGAGCGCATCTACCGAGTCGCGGCGCGCGTCGGATGGCGCGGTGTGCGGCGAACGGGGCGCGGCGAATTTTGCGGGATCCACGTCGGCGTTGCTGCCGGGCAGGAGCACGCCGTTGCAGCTCTCGACGATTCGCCCGGTTTCCGCAGAGGTGAGGTCGAGCGGAATGCGGACCGGGACGCCTCCGGCTTGCTCGACTGCGCGCTCGTACTGAGGGAGGGCACGCTCGGAATATTCGCGGTCTGCGGAGTGCGGCATGGGGATGGCGATGCGGGGTGGCATATCAGCTCACCCTCGCGATGGCGGCCAGAGTTTTGGACTGGCGGTAGTGGCGGATCTCCATGGTTAGCGAGAGGACGAGGATTATGACCCCGGCTACTATCGCTGCTGGGAGGGCGATGCGGCGGTAGGCTAAGGTCATGTTGGGTTGCACATGGCGCACGGCTGCGATCGCAACGGTTGCAATGATGCCTGCCAGCAGGCTCACCGCAAAACAGATGAGCGTGCCGATGAAAGTCACGAGCAGCACGCGCACCGGGATGGCATACCAGCGAGGCGGACGCGGGCTTGCACTCATGCTTTCTAAGCTACACCATCTACAGTCTTACGCTAGAGGACGGCTGCCGCATTCTGCCGGATCAGATCGAGATAAAAACTATTCCGGATCATTCTCCTAGATCTAACAAACAAAATGAGTTACTGGCGAGACACGTCCGACGGGTCCGGCTAAAATATTGCAAACAAATAACTTGTCTCTAAAATATTACACTTAAAGGACTTAGACGATTGTTGGCTTTGCAAGCCCTTTAGAATCAGCCGAGACCCTCGCAAAATATTCTATTTGCATGAGTTATCTCATTGCTATTCGGTTGTCAAAGAGCTAATGCGGATAGAGATAGGGTCGCCCTTTTGAGGGCTGATGTCAAGGAAATTTAGGAATGGTGGTGGTGGGAGTTCGATTCAAGGCAGATCGGAGCGCGATCAGTGGACCGAAGAAAATAGACCTGGCTTGCTCGTTGAGGCGAGCGAGAGACAAATCCCCGCCCAAGCGAAGCTTGGAGGGGGCCCCTCGAGCGCAGGGAGCGGGTCTCGTATGGGTCAGCCCCGTCGGGAAGGAATTTCAGGGCGACATGGCGGCCGAGTTTGAGGTCTTCCGCCTCATACACGACTCCCATGCCCCCGCCGCCGATTTTGCTCAGGATGCGGTAATGGGACACCATCTGCCCCACGGGTTGGGAGGGCGTGGCCACTGGCTTGACATGTTAGGTGGGGGCGGGGGTGAGGGCAAGAGCAAAGTCGAAGGTAGCGGAGGAGTGCCCGCCCCACGGGCAGCTGTAGTGTATAAATAATCAAGATGTCGCAGGCAGCGCCAGCTATGACGAGGAGCCCCGCTGATGTGGTGCGGATGACGCCGGTTTCCCAGGCGGCGAATGGGGTGTGTTATGCCGTGGCGGGGGAGAACTCCGTCAGCTCGTTTGACCTGGAGCGGATGATAGGCGCGGTGCCGGCGAAGATTGCTTCGGCGCTGAAGCGCAAGGCTTATTACTTTGTCCCACTGACGGTGAGCCAGGGTGATGAGACCCTGATTGCCGACCGCTATGATGTGGCGCTCAGCGACAACGCGGTTTGCCATCGCAACCTGAATCTGGGCGATTCGCAGTGCGTGTTTATCTCGACGCGGCTTACGGATGACAAATTTTCGGTGGCGTTTGAGTTCTACATTAATGTGGGGCACGCGCTGGTGGAGCTGGCCGGAGTGTCGCGCGAGTTCAGCGAGCTGGCGTGGAAGCAGGCGGAGGCGGGGATTCGCGGCGAGACGTCGCTGGATGCGTGGGAGGCGCGCAAGCTGGCCACGGCGGCCGGTCCGGATGCGGAGCGCTACAAGAACGAATACTTCGAGGCCACGTTTGCGGATACGATCTCGATTTATTTGCTGTCGCTGTGTCTGGATGTGGATTACTACGATCTGCGCGAGCGCGATTATCCGCTATTGGCGCCTTCGGCGCTGGCCGAGCGCTTGCGGAAAGTGGCGGAATTGTTTCCCGCGAATGCGGGGTTTGAGTTTTCGGTGCTGTACAAGCGGCGTGGCTAGAATCTTTGCCGCTGATTTGCACGAATCGCCACGGAATTGGCGGCGCGGCTGGGAAAGCCGCGCCCTCAAAGCAACAATCCTGAGCAAACCTTGTTTACTTATTCCCAATGACAAAATTCACGCTGGTGGGCTGGTTCGCGCCTACCGTGACTGGCTTTTCCCACGTCTTCGGTGGGGTAAAGATTGGGCGCTGGACGGCGCGCTCGGTCAGCACGTCGTAGGCTTGTTCTTTTCCCGCCAATGTCCAACCTTCGTGCCAGGCGACGATCTGATAGGTTCCGGGCGGGACGCCGGTGAACTCGAAGCGCCCGCTTTCGTCCGTAACGGCATAGTAAGGATGGCTCACCACCATCATCTCGGCATTCATCCAGACATGGCCGCCGTTGCAGCGCAGGTTGACCAGGCCGGGGGTGGACATGTTGCGCGCGTTGATCTGATTGGGGAAAGGAAATGGCAGGTTGTAGCTGGCGGCTCCATCCATGTGGATGGTGTGGAGTGTGGCGTCAGAGCTTTGCATCTGCAACGCCGCGTTCTGGGGCACGAGCAGAATGTGCGGGATATAGCGGCAATGGCGCTGGTCGAGATGGCGGCGCTGCTCGGGCAGTTCCATGGCTTTTCCGGCTGAGATGTTTTTCAGGTAGACGATGGTGTTGGCGATACCGCCGTCGGGTCCAACAATAAGGCGTTCCAGGCTGACGGTTTTCTTGCCGTCAGGGTCGCAGATTGTGGGATCCTTGGTGACAGGAAAATCGAGTTCGTGGGGCGCCGGTCCGGACCATTTGACGGTTCCGGAGATGGTGCCGCCGTTGCTGACGTCGATGACTTTGTAGTCAGACTGCGCGGCGGCGAAGGTTGTGGCCGCGAAAAGAACAAGCCAAAAAACAAAACGAACGGCATTCCACATACGAAAAACCCCTGATAGCCCACCGCCCGTTGGCCGCTTGCGAATTCGCGGTGCAACGCGGGCTGAAATTTGGTTCTTGTTGCCTCCGCAAACACCGGCTTGCACCCAACTCGCGGGCTAGCGCTGTACAGGGATCCCGCCTGGGGACAGGTCAGCGCTGGTGTTAGCGGTCTTGCTGATCACACTTCCGGGGGACCGCTAGGGAACGGTTGGTGTGATGGCGATCACAAATTAGAGTGCGCTAATGCAGGGGCAGAGTCGAGATTACCAAGGTGGTGTATCGGGTGGGGAACATTCATGGGAGGTCAGCTTGCCAGCCGGTGGTTGCCAAGCACCGGCGGTTGAGCTTTACAATCATGCCTCCATGCCAGTGAGGGTCCGATCATTCGCGAAGATCAATCTCGGCCTGCGCATTGGCGCGGCGCGCGAGGATGGATTTCATGAGCTGCTGACGGTGTATCAGACGATCGGGCTGCACGATGTGATCCGGGTGAGCGTGAAGCGCGGAAATGGGATCGAGATTCGCTGCGACGATGCCAGGGTACCGAAAGATGAATCAAACACTTGCTGGCGGATTGTGGAGAAGGCGATGGCTGCGTTGCGGGTGAGGGGCAGAGTCGTCATTGAAATTGAGAAGCGGTTGCCGGTACAGGGTGGGTTGGGAGGAGCGTCGTCGAACGCGGTCGCTGCATTGCTTGGGCTGGAACGGGTTTTGAAGAAATCTTTGGCGGCGGAGGAGCGGCTGCGGATTGCGGCGGAAGTGGGATCAGACTTGCCGTTGTTTCTGGTGGGTGGGACGGTGTTGGGAGTGGGGCGCGGGGAGCAGGTTTATCCGCTGGAGGATTTCCCGAGAGTGGCGTGCGTGGCGGTGACTCCGGCGGTGGGGGTTTCGACGCCGAAGGCGTTTGCGGAGTGGGATCGGAGGTGTGTCGCGGGCACTCCCTTCGGCAAGCTCAGGACAGGCTCTGCCCGCGAAATCCAGCCAGTGCCAAATACGTCCGGCCGAGTGGAGGGTTCAGAGCCAGCCGGGCCGCGCCCGGCCTGGACGGGCAAGAGTGCCCGTCCCCACACGAGCAGTCCCAACATGAGCAGTCTCCACACGAGCGCTCCCCACATGAGCGGTGCAAAATTGACCGGGCCTCGACCATCCGATAGAATGGTTGAGCTTGGCCGAGGGCTTTCGGCGTGGCTGAGCGAGAGTTACTCCGGTGCTCCTCGTGGCCGTCATCATGGCACACAGAGGGGCCGGGCCGAGAATCCGCTTCTCGAGCTTGTCCGGGCCGGGATCAAGAACGACTTTGAACAGGTCGTCTTTCCTGAGTATCCCGAACTGAGTGAGGTAAAGCGTGCGTTGGAGCGCGCGGGCGCAAAGTATGCGTCATTGTCGGGCTCCGGGTCTGCGCTGTACGGATTGTTCGGCTCTAAAGAAGGTGCCCGGGCGGCTGCGGCACGGCTGCGGCGTCAGGGTTTGGCGGCGCAGGCGACTGCGACGCTGACGCGGCGGGGTTACTGGTCGCGGATTTTGGCCGGGTGAGGGGCTGGGGGGCGTAGGCTACGGGTGGGCGTGGATCGGTGCCCTGGCGCTTGGCTTCGCCTTCGCCTGGACGGCCGAGGCGGCCGTCGCCACATGAGCCGTGGCGACATGGGTCGAGCCGTCGGGCGGTCGTGAGTTTTTGATTGTTGAATTTCGATTGTTGATTGACAATTAGGGTGCCGGTTGATCCGGGTGTCGATCGGCAGTCAATAATCCAAAATCAACAACCACTACTGGGCCGTCGACTAATGGTAGGTCAAGTGCCTTTGGAGCACTTTGTCTAGGTTCGAATCCTAGCGGCCCAGCCAGAAAACAAGTTCTCAGTTGCCAGTTCTCGGTTCTCAGTTGAACTGGCCCGAGCCCGAATACTGAGAACTGGGAACAGAGACTGAGAACTGCCTATGGCCACCTTAGTCACGCCGACGGAAAAGACGGAGAAAGAAAAGAAAGCCGAGTCCATGCCGGAAGAAAAGCCGGAACGCAAAGCGCGGCCGCGGGTGGACGAGAAGTTCAAGATTTTCAGCGGCACGGCGAATGAACCGCTGGCGGATGAAGTTTGCAATTTTCTGGGAATGCCGCGCGGCCTGGCACAGGTGACGCGCTTTGCCGATGGCGAAGCCTATGTGCAGATTCAGGAGAATGTGCGCGGGGCCGATGTCTTTGTGCTGCAGCCCACCTGCCGCTCGGTGCATGGGACGCGGGTTTCGGGCGTCGACGAGAATCTGATCGAATTGTTGCTGATGGTGGATGCGCTGAAGCGGGCGTCGGCGCGGCGGATTACGGCGGTGATCCCGTATTTCGGGTATGCGCGCCAGGACCGGAAAGACAAGCCGCGCAGCCCGATATCATCGAAGCTGATGGCCGATCTGCTGACCACGGCGGGAATTCACCGGGCGCTGATTGTGGATTTGCATACGCCGCAGTTGCAGGGTTTTTTTAACATTCCGGTGGATCATCTGTTCGCTTCGCCGGTGCTGGTGGATCACTTCAAGAAACTGAGCCTGCCCAATCTTACGGTGGTATCGCCGGATGCGGGCGGCGTGGAGCGGGCGCGGTTTTTCGCCAAGAAGGTGGACGCGGCGCTGGCCATCGTCGACAAGCGGCGCGTAGAGATGAACGTGGCTGAGGTGATGCACGTGATCGGCGATGTTCACGGGCGAACTTGTCTGATCATCGACGACCTGATCGATACGGCTGGGACGCTGGTGAAGACGGCGATGGCGTTGATTGACAACGGCGCGACGGAAGTTTATGCGTGTTCGTCGCATGCCGTGCTGTCGGGCCCGGCGGTGGAGAATATTGCGAAGTCGGTGATTCGCGAGGTCGTGGTCACGAATACGATTCCGCTGAGCGAAGAGGCCAAGCGCGAACCGAAGATTCGCGTACTTTCGATCGCGGGACTGATTGGGCGGGCGATTCAGGCGAATCACGAGGAGACTTCGGTGAGCCGGTTATTTATTTAGCACAGGATGCGGAAGGGCCGCCGGAAAATCTTCTTCCGCAGTGCTTGACCGCAGCGGCTAAAGCCGTGTGAAGAATGGGCGCAGTTCGCAGCGCTGAAGCGCTGCGCCACCCAAAATCTAAGGAACTAATTTATGGCGACTACATTGGAACAAAACGTTTTGGAAGCGGAACCTCGGCAAGCCGGAACCAAGAACCATGCGCGGCGGGTACGGCGTGAGGGCAGGATTCCCGGTGTGGTTTATGGCGCCGGCAAGGATGCGATGCCGGTCAGCGTCGATCCGCGGCACGTGCTGAGGATTCTGCGCTCCGATAGCGGGCACAACACGATTTTCGATCTCGCGCTGAATGGCGGCGAACGCACCAAGGCGATGATCGTGGACTGGCAGTATGAGCCGATCAAGGGCAGCCTGTTGCATATCGATCTGAAGCGCATCGCCATGGACAAGGCGTTGCGCGTCAGCGTGCCGATCATCCTGCAGGGCGTGCCGGCGGGCGTGAAAACCGAGGGCGGAATTCTGGAGCAGATGCTGCGCGAAGTCGAGATCGAGTGCCTGCCCGGGGATATTCCCAGCCACATCGATGTCGATGTCAGCGAGCTCACGTTCGGCAAGGTGCTGCGTGTTTCGGATTTGCCGCACAACGAGAAACTGAAGTTCCTCAGCGACGCCAATCAGCCTGTGGCCCACGTGACCAGCGTGAAGGAAGAGGTTGTGGCCACGCCGGAAGCGGTGGCGGCGGAAGCGGGTGCTGCGCCGGCCGAACCGGAAGTCATCAAGAAGGGTAAGGCTGAGACTGAAGAAGAGGGTGAGGCGGCCGCGGCTGAGAAGCCTGCGGAAAAGAAGGCCGAGAAGAAGGAGAAGAAGTAAGCCATGGTGCCGCGCGCTTCGCTGCGCTCGGCGGGACAGCCGAGGCGGCTGTCCCTACATGGACTGTGCCTGCGGATGGCGGCGTGAAACTGATCGTTGGGCTTGGCAATCCTGGAATCGAGTATCAGTTCTCGCCGCATAACATTGGATTTTTGGCGGTGGATCGCATTGCCGGCGAGCGTGGAGTGGAAATCAGGAACCGGCAGTGCCGGGCGCTGACCGCGAGAATTCAGGTCGGGAACGAGCCGGCGCTATTGGCCAAACCGGAAACCTACATGAATCTGAGCGGGATTTCGGTGCGCGAGCTGGTGGCGGAATACGACGCCAAGCCGGAATCGGACCTGATTGTGATCCAGGACGAACTGGACTTTCCGCTGGGCACGCTGCGGATTCATACGCGGCGGAGTTCGGCGGGGCATAACGGGATCGAGTCGATCATTGATGCGCTGGGCACGCAGGATTTCCTGCGCATCCGGATCGGCGTGGCCCCGGAGCGCAAGATCGAAGACGGACAGCGGTATTTGCTGGCGCCAATGCGCAAGGCCGACCTGGCTGTGATTGATGGAGTGCTCGATACGGCAGCCGAAGCGGTGCAGGTGATTTTGATGGAAGGTCCGGCGGCAGCGATGAACCGCTTTAACCGGAAGGAACCGGACGAAAAAGATTAGCCACGAATTGGCACGGATTCTCACGGATCAGCATCTTTGAGCAAGAGTTTTCTTTGATGGTTTATCCGCAATAATCCGCGAATATCCGTAGCAAAGACTTGGAGACGCGAATGAATCGCACTTATGAACTGATGTTTATTGTCCGGCCGGATATGGCGGACGAAGACCTGGAGAAGTTGATTTCGAGTCTGGAGTCCTCGGTGACTTCGGCCTCGGGCGCGGTTAAGAATATCGAGCGCATGGGGAAACGGCGGCTGGCCTACATGGTGCGCAAATTCCGCGAGGGAATTTACATCTTGCTCACGATTGAGGGCACGGGCGGCGTGATCCACGAAGTGGAACGACGCCTGCGCGTGACTGAGCCGGTAATCAAATTCCTGACCGTGCGCATCGACGAGGAGCAGAAGCGGCTGGAGAAGATCAAGAAGCTGCGCGAGTCGCGCAAGAAAATGAGCGCGGAGCCTGCAGCGAGCGCCGCCCCCAGCCCGGCCGAAGCGCCTGTAACGCCGGCGGAAGCAGTACCCGGTACCTAGTACCGAAGTACCGAGTACCTACTCTCGAGTTGTGGCTGCGCCGGAAGTAGTGCAGGCACCGCTGCAAGCCGGGGGAGCATTGACGCCGGCGACTGATAACTGGCAACTGATTTCTAAGGAGCACTTATGAGTGACGAAACAAGGACAGCAGCGCCGGTGGCCGAACGGCCATCACGACCGGCCGGAGATGGACCGCGTTCCGGCGGAGACCGTCCGCGCTTTGGGGGCGGCGGCGGGGGACGTTCGGGGCCCGGTGGACCTCCGCGCGAAGGCGGACGCAAGTTTTTCCGGCGCAAGAAAGTTTGCAAGTTCTGCACCGAGAAAATTGCCGACATCAACTACAAAGATTACCGACTGCTGGGGCAGTTCGTGGCCGAGAGCGGCAAGATTGTGCCGCGGCGCCTGACCGGCGTTTGCTCGCCGCATCAGCACCGGCTGGCTGTGGCCATCAAGCAGGCGCGGAATATCGCGCTGCTGCCGTTTGCGGGAAGGGCATCGTAAAAAAGCAGCGTCTAGCTACTAGCCTCCAGCTAAAGCAGAGGCGTTAGGTTGGCTAGAAGCTAGCAGCTAGAAGCCAGGAGCTATCATGGAAGTCATTCTCAAAGAAGACGTGAACAAACTGGGCGCACGAGGCGACGTGGTGAAGGTTGCCGAGGGGTACGGGCGCAATTTTCTTTTGCCGCACAAGCTGGCCATCGAGGCTACGGCGGGCAACAAGGCCGTCATCGGGCAGATGAAGGCGGCGGCGGTGCGGCGCTCGGCCAAAGAGAAGACTCAGGCCGAGGAGCTGGCCAAGCAGTTTGAGGGGCTCTCAGTGTCGTTCCAGCGGCGGTCGGGCGAGCACGATCAGTTGTTCGGCTCGGTCACTTCGGGCGACATTGCCGACGGCATCGCGAAAAAGGGAATCAATCTTGACCGGCGGCAGATTCAACTCCACGATCCGCTCAAGACCGTGGGCGAGTTCACGATTCCCGTGAAACTGCACAAGGACGTGACCGCGCATTTGAAAGTGGTAATCGAGAAAGAAGCGGCCGCGGAGTAGGACGCTGGTGCGTCTTTGAATGTGACGCATATTGTGTCACATTGCCTTTTATGCAGCAGGTTCCGGCAGGCCTCCACTAAGGCGATTGCTTTCCCTACGCGTTGGCAAAAGCGAGCGGGGAACCCCTCTTCATGTAAGCCATTGACAATCTGCCACCCTTGACGCGTGACACGTTATGTGTCACATTGCATCCATGCCGTCCATAAACATGCGCCAACTGCGCGACACGAAGAAGCTCAAAACCTGGTTGCGGGCGGGAAAGACGGTCGAACTGCGCGAGCGGGATCGAGTCATAGGACGGATAATTCCGGAGAATGCACCTGCGGCATCGGGGAATTGGCCTGACTTCGAGGCGATTGCGAGGGAGATTTTTGGTGACCGTAAGCTGTCCGGCTCGGACCTGGTGATCAGGGAGCGTGGGCGTTATTGAGCATATATCCGGATACCAGCTTTCTCGTTTCGTTGTACCTGAACGACGGGCACTCGCGTGAAGCCCGCGCGCGAATCGCTTCTGCCCCTGCCTTGTGGTTTACGCCGCTTCACAGTGCCGAGTGGGAGCACGTCATTGGCCAGCACATTTTTCGCGGAGAGCTATCGCTTTCGGAAGCGCAACGTGTGAGCGCCAAGCTGGAAGAACACCGCACTGCAGGGCGTTGGTTGTCCGTGCCAATTCCGGAGGATGCTCTTGAAGTATGCAGCAAGCTCGCTCACGAATACGGCCCGAAGCTCTGGATGAGAACACTCGACACACTGCACGTCGCCTGCGCACTGGAACTCAAGGCCGAGCGATTCTGGACATTTGACGAGCGGCAGGGGAGGCTTGCCAAGGTCCAGGGGATGAAGATCTCCTAAGGCTTTTCATGTTGTATGGTCAAACTCCAAGAGCGTAGGAAAGGCTTCTATACTTTGATCTATAATGCTATAATCATGACGATATGGCCCTTAGTATCAAAAGTATAGAGACAGAGCATCTGGCCCGAGAGATCGCAGCCAAAACCGGCGAGAGCCTGACTGCTGCCATCCAGAAAGCCTTGGAGGAGCGCCTCGAGCGCCTGAATAACAATCGCAGGAGTCAGGCGCTCACGGCGCAAATCGACGACATTCTACAGCGCGTCGACGCCATGCCCGACCTCGATACCCGCACTCCCGATGAGATTATCGGCTATGACCAAGATGGCCTTCCGTCGTGAGGCAAATTAGCCTGAGACAAATGAGCAATGGTCATTGACACTTCGGCCCTGGCGGCAATCTTTTTTCACGAGCCGGAGCGCGACGCATTCCGTAACGCCATTGTCGCCGCGAGCAGCCGACTCATCTCTGCCGCCACCGTCCTCGAAGCAGGCATGGTGATCGAGGGCCGCAGGGGCGGCGGCGCAGGCCGGGAGTTCGATCTCTTTCTCGTCCGCGCCCAGATAAAGATTGTTCCGATCGACGCTGAACTAGCAGACCTCGCCCGCTCGGCATGGCACAAGTACGGAAGAGGCCGTCACGCGGCGGGCCTGAATTTCGGCGATTGCTTTTCCTACGCCCTGGCGAAAGCGACGGGCGAAGCGCTGCTGGCCAAGGGTACCGATTTTGCTGGCACGGATATCCTCATTCATGCCGCCGTAGGGTAATGCAGGAAGACCGTCGCGCTTCAAATCAAAGCGGAAAGCTTCCGGACGTTTGATGAGGGGCAGGCGAGGCTGGCCAACCCGCAGGGGATGAAGATAAGGTAAGCATTGCTGACGATATACGGGCTGGTTGACGAAATTTCAAGAAAAGAAGGATCCAGGCCGCCCGCGAAATAGAGGTCTCTACTCTTCCTCTTCCTTAACCTCGCCCCGCTCCGCCTTAGCCTTCTCAATAATCTTTTCCTGCAGTTGGCCGGGCACGGTGTCGTAGTGGTGCATTTCCATGTTGAAGCTGCCGCGGCCTTGCGTCATTGAGGTCAGATCGACGCCGTAGGTGAGCATCTCGGCCATGGGGACTTCGGCTTTCACCACGGTATTGCCGCCTTTGTTGTCCATGCCCTGGATGCGGCCGCGGCGGCTGTTGAGGTCGCCCATGATGGAACCGGCAAAATCGTCAGGCACGGTGATTTCGACATTCATGATCGGCTCCAGGAGCGTGGGCTTGGCCACTTCCATGGCTTTCTTGAAGGCGATGCGGCCGGCCATTTGGAACGACAGATCGTTCGAGTCCACGTCGTGATACGAGCCGTCGTAGAGAATCACACGGAAGTCGACGACCGGAAATCCCGCGAGATAGCCGCGAGCAGCGGCATCTTTGATTCCCTTCTCGACCGCCGGAATGAAGTTCTTCGGAATCGAGCCCCCGAAAATATCGTTGACGAATTCGAACTGGCCGCCGCGCGGCATGGGCTCCATCTTGATTTTGCAGTCGCCGTACTGGCCGTGGCCGCCAGTTTGTTTTTTGTGGCGACCCTGCACATCGGCTTTGGCGCGAATCGTCTCGCGGTACGGTACCTTCGGCGCCTTCAACACAACTTCGGTGTGGTAGCGCTTCTTCAGCTTTGAAACCGTGACCTCGATGTGTTGCTGCCCTGTCCCTGCAATTAGAAACTCTTTCGTCTGCGGATCGCGGAAGAAGCGCAGCATGGCATCTTCTTCCATGAGTTTGTGGATGCCCGGCCCCAGCTTGTCTTCGTCGGCACGGCTCTTGGGCTCGATGGCGAAGGTGATCGCCGGCTCCGGCAGCTTGACTCGCGGATACAGAATCGGCGCGGATTTGTCGCCCAGGGTATCTCCGGTCAACGTATCTTTTAATTTCGCTACTGCGCCAATATCGCCGGCGTGAAGTTCGGTGACCGGAACCGCGGTCTTGCCTTGCATGATGGAAATATGCGACAGCTTCTCCGCCGAGCTGCGAGAGAAATTCTGAACCGTCGACTCATTCTTCAGCACTCCGGAGAACACTTTGAAGTACGAAATGCGTCCGGCAAATGCGTCGGAAACGGTCTTGAACACATACAAAGAAACCGGCTCGGTGTCGGTTTCGTGCCGCTTGGGCACGTCCCCGTTGCCCGATGCCGACGCTTCGCCCTGCACCCACTCGTGCTCGGACGGCGCGGGGGTGTAGTCGACGATGAAATCCATTACCCGGTCGGCGCCGATATTGCCCAGCCCGGAGGAAAAAACGACGGGGAAGAGCTTGTCTTCGCGAATGGCGTTGTGGAGCGCCGGAATCAAATCTTCCTCCCCGAGCGTTCCCGCTTCAAAAAATTTCTCCATTAACTTGTCGTCGCCTTCGGCTACGAGCTCCACCAGTTGCTCGTGCGCTTCCTGCACTTGCGCCCGCATGTGGGCCGGGATCTCGGTTTCTTTGCCCTTTCCATTTCCGCCCAGATCGTAGGTGTACGCCTTCATGCGCACCAGATCGACCACGCCGCTGAGATTCTTCTCGCTGCCGATGGGCAGTTCGATCGGAATCACATCGCGGCCGAATGCCGATACCAGCGATTCCAGCACACGCTCGGCATTGGCGCGGTCGCGATCCATGCGGTTCACTACGATCAGCCGCGGTGTCTTGTATTCTTCGCAGTCGTTCCACACGCGTTGGGTTACTACTTCCACGCCGGCCACTCCGTCGACCACCACGATGGCCGCATCCACGACGGGCAGCACCATCTTGGCCTCGTGGACGAACATGCTGAATCCGGGGGTGTCGATCACATTGATCTTGGTCTTGCCCCATTCCACGAAGGCGGCGGAAGCGGCAATCGACATCTTGCGGGCGATTTCTTCTTCGTCGTAGTCAGTGGTCGCTGAACCGTCGTCGACGCGCCCCAGCCGGGGCGTAGCGCCCGCCGTATAGAGCATGGCCGAGACCAGCGTGGTCTTGCCGGCGTGGCCGTGTCCCACAATCGCAACATTACGGATATTTTCTCCGGTATAAACTTTCACGAGTAGGCTCCTTCGCAGGCGTGAAAAAAGAGAAGGCCCAGAAGAGGATCGGTGCAGGATACAGGCCAGCCCAACATCACCTGCCAAAACCTAGGATGCTAACACAGCCCAAATTGGCGGCTCAAATGTGCCTTCGTGCCCGATCCGCCGCAATGGCCCTAATCTGCGACGCGGCCTGGAAATCGGACGAAAAAAATCTCTAAATTCCTTCCAAACGGGCGGTTTTGATGTAATATGGTGCCCCTCCCCTCAAAAGCCAGCCATCCTTGGAGGTAGTTTCATGTCCGAAGCAGCGGAAAAGATTTCACCTGCGGGTGCGCCACCGGAGCTGCCAAAATCTTCTCATCGGCGCGAAGTGTCGGTTTCACTGGGAGAATCGCCCGAGCATTCAAACCGGGCACACCGGGAATTACTGTTTCTCGCGACCTCAGGAGCCACGATCGGATTCCTAACCGGTTGGGGCCTGTGGAACGAAATTCATTTCCACAGCGTTGAGTTTGTACTCCTGGCAATCCCGGCCGCGTTGGGTGCGTATGTGCTCTACGATCCGATTGCCGACCGGATTCGGGGAAAACATGAAGAAAAGCGCGCCGAAGACCCTGAACGTCGCGGGACAGCCGCTTTTATAGCGGGGACGGCGGCGGCGCTGTTTGTAGCCATGTCTCACGGTTCGCTGGATGCCGCCCTCAACTTTAAGGAACTGGCAGGCCGGCTGGACAATGTGTCAAGCGAGCCGCTCAGGCTTCTCTTTTCGGACCTCGCCGGGAAAGCCGAGCAGTTAGGTGAGTTTGGGATGGTATTGGTGGCCTTTCTTAGCATCGGCGTCGCCAGCCTCCTGGTAACGCACTTCTGGGTGCGAGGGGTACGTCGGCAGCCTCCACGTCCCGCACGCCATGCCGGAACTATCGCCCTGCTTTTTGGCTTCATGGGTTTTGTCGCCTTGGTCGGATATCTTGTCTCCCACGGCGTGTTTCGCTATTGGCCCTCTCGGGTGTTGGCCGGCTTGGCCCTTTTCTGGTTTTTCGTGCCTGCTCTCTCGGGCGGCTTGGCGATCCAGAGACACAAAGGGAAATCAATCATAACCAGGGGGATAGTTTTGTATTCCCTAATTTCTTCCGCCCTCTACCTAACCGCTTTCCTGATCGCGGCCTGGGCATTTGGGGCCGCCTTTCGAGACTTCAAGGAAACCATCTATAGCTGGATATGGTTGCCAATTGCGGCACTGGTGGCTCAGAACCTGGGCTGGGCACTGGCACCTCATTTCCGGGGAGGTTCCTGCAGTGGCCCTCTATGCCCCCCTTGCACAGCAATTGATGAAGATGAGCTGGTCCGGGAGAGCACAGCGGGGCAAATCCATGTAGTGCCGCGACACGGCCCTTCCTCTTCTGCCACGGCTGGCATGAGCGTGGCGGACGATGGCCGAAGGCCGGCACAAAACACGTTGTTCAAACCTACGGGCGACCGCCGGTGGGCAACGGTTGCTCTTGTACTGGCGCTAGTCAGCTGTGGACTCGCCTATCGTCTTGGAACTATCAGATCGGACCGAGATATTGACCACAATCTGCAGACACTCCTGCATCAGGATTCCGGACTCGACACAAAGGGCCTGCTGGTAACCAGCGCGCATAGGGTCATAACCATTGCGGGAGTCGTCGACAACGAAGTCGAGCATCAAAAAGCGATTCAGGAAGCGTCTTCAGTAAGAGGCGTGAAGCAGATCGTTGACCAGATCAAAGTCGCGCCGCCGGTTCCGCCGGTGTCGCTATCCGATTTTTCGACGCAGCCTGCCGGTGTGGTGGTTCCGCTAACCCAGCCTGCGCCCACAATGAATGTGACGATTCCCATCGCTGCCCCTCAAGGAGGCGGGGTGGCCGCGCAGAAATCCCCGAAAACGACTGCCGCCGCGCCAAAGAAGGAGAGCTTTCTGCAGAACCTGAAAAAGAACGCCCAGCCGGTTGCGTCGGGAGCGCAGAAGCAAGCCGCGAACGCGCAGAAGCAAACTCCCGCGGCGCAAAAGCAAACGTCGGCTCCGCCAGCGGCGGACGATCAGAAGCACAAAGGATTTTTCCACTTCCTCAAGCGGGATAAGAAAGACAAAGACAAATCGCAAAACAACAGCGGCCAACCAAAGTGATCTTCGGAGGGGTCGGTTTCTAAACTTGAAATTGCCCCCCTGCCTGCTTACCGGCACCATGCCGCCGAATGCTTCAGGGTGTATGATCTGGTCGTCATGTTAGGCAATCAGAGCCGCGAGCAGTGGATATCCCAATACGCGGCCAGCCATCGGCATCCTGTGAACCGGGCATGCCACACGCTGGGCATACCGGTTATTGTTCTTTCCCTGGCAGTTTTTCTGGCCAGCATCTTCTTCCACCGCCTGTGGCCCTACGCGCTCGGATTGTTCGTTACGGGATGGATTTTTCAATTTGTTGGCCACGCCTTCGAAGGCAAGCCGCCGGAGTTCATCCACGACTGGCGATTTCTATTCGTCGGCGTGCGCTGGTGGTGGGCTAAGATTCAGGGCAAAGCATGAAGGGGTGGTCATTCGCGCTGGAGCTATCCGGAGTTGGGCCAGGATGTTTCGCGCATAAACTTTGGAAGGTCCGCATCATCGAAACCACAATGACGCTTCCTCAACTTGCCCGCTTTACTGACCTTGCCCTGCTTCTGCTGCGCTTGATGGTCGGTATTATTTTTATCACCAGCGGCTATAACCATCTTAAGAATCCCGCAGAGCGTGGCAAGAGTATCGGATTGTCAAAAGGCTTTACGGTTTTTCTTGGACTCGCCGAAACCGCGGGAAGTCTGGGCGTGACTTTCGGCGTGCTCACGCAGTTCGCCGCCATCGGGCTCATCCTCATCATGTTCGGCGCCATCGAGAAGAAAATCTTCGCATGGCACATCGGTTTCTGGGGTGAGAAAGGCTCGGGCTCGCACTATGATCTGATGTTGGTGGTGATGAACCTGGTCATTGCCTGCACCGGCGGCGGCAGATACGTGCTGATCAAGTAATTTGGGGCGGACATTTGCTGATATTATCTGGGGTTGGTAAGCTTCCAGCAGGCGTCGCAGCATGCGTCGAAGAACCGCCAAATTTCTATTGCTAGTTGCCTTCGCGGGCAGCTTCCGGCCGCTCACTGCGGCCCTTGCCGCACCCGCGGCCCATGTCTGCTGCCGCCGAACGTCTGTTCATCCCTGCCACGGCACTTCAGTTTCCGCCGGACTAATACTGGTCCTGCTCGACGCCAGTTGCTGCCGCCAGGATTCTGGCCGCGCCGCCACTACTGCGCAATGGAACCGTGCCTGCCTCCGTGCATCCGCGACTTACAGCGAGCCCGCTGAAGCTTACTTCAGCCAGACAATTACAGCGGCTCCCAATTCCCCAGCGGTGCATTCCAGATTTTCTCGCGGACCTCCTTCCTGTTGATCTCGACGCCTGCGCAGTGATTCGGACCCGGTTCGCGCCTCTGTGCGCGCTACATCTAACGCAGCCCGTTGCCTCGCGTGTTGGAGATCTCATGCCCTGGAATAAACTAACCGCAGTTGGCGCTTTGCTATTGACGAGCTATACCGCCCTCGCGTCGGTATTTGGCTCGGTTCGGGGGATCATTCACGATCCCGAGCATCGGCCGGTGCAGAATGCCATGGTCATGCTGCGCTCGAAAACCTCGGACTGGGAGATCACGGCAAATACCGATGCCGCCGGGCAATTCACCTTTAACGCCGTCGCTCTCGGCGAATATACCGTAACCATTGTTGCCCCGGGGTTTAACCAGACCGCGCAAGCTGTGCGCATCACATCGGGATCGCAGCCGGTATTGCATTTTTCTTTGACCGTCGCCACGACCAGGGAGACGGTCAATGTCTCGGGCGCTCCAGAAGCGGTTCCCACAGACTCCGCCACGCCCACCACTCTGGTCAGCCGCCTAGATGTCGAACGCACACCCGGGGCGGCGCGCAGCAATAGTCTGGCGATGATTACCGACTACGTTCCCGGGGCTTATTTTACCCACGATCAACTTCACATTCGCGGCGGACACCAAACCAGCTGGCTGATCGACGGCGTGCCCGTTCCCAACACCAACATCGCTTCCAACCTCGGGCCGCAGTTCGACCCGAAGGATATCGACTATCTCGAAGTTGATCGCGGGAGTTATGGCGCGGAACTGGGCGACCGTACCTACGGCGTGTTTAACGTCGTGCCCCGCACCGGTTTCGAGCGCAACCGCCAGGCGGAACTCGTGCTCAGCGCGGGAAACTTCGACCAAACCAACGATGCCCTCAGCTTCGGCGATCACACCGAGCGTTTCGCCTACTATGCCAGCGTGAATGGAAACCGCAGTAACTTAGGCATCCAAACCCCGGTTCCGCAGGTTGTTCACGACGCCGAAAACGGCTACGGCGGTTTCGGATCGCTGATCTTCAACCTCGATCCTTCAGATCAGTTGCGGCTCGTGACTTCTCTACGCAAGGACTACTATCAGATTCCGTATGATCCGTTCCCGAATGACATCGAGAACGCCCCCATCGCGGCCAATAATTTCATAGCGCAGTATCCGAGCCTCAACCTGCGCGATGGCGACCATGAATCCGATGCCCTCGCGAATTTCTCCTGGGTGCACACCTTCAATTCGAAACTGCTGTTGACGGTCTCGCCGTTTTTCCATCGCAACAGCGCCGACTATGCCAGTTCTGCCAACGACTTTCCGGTCGCTACCACCCAAAATCGCAGTTCGACTTACGGCGGCGGCCAGGTGAGTTTCAGCGCGAACTTGCCTAAGAATAATCTGCAGGCGGGCGTGTACAGTTTCTACCAGGAGGACAATGAGCTGTTCGGAGTTATTTTCAACGATGGCAGCGGAAATCCGCCGTTCACGGACACCGAGCACCCCAGCGGCAGCCTGGAAGCTTTTTTTGTGGATGACAAGCTCAAGCCGGCTTCCTGGCTGACGCTGAGCGCCGGCATGAGGCCCACGCATTTTTCCGGCGGCGTTTCCGAAAACTCCATCAGCCCGCGATTCGGCATAGCACTCAACGTGCCGCGCCTCAACTGGACCTTCCGCGCGTTCTACGGCCATTACTATCAGGCGCCGCCGCTGATTACCGCATCCGGCCCGCTCGTTCAATTTGCCAACTCCAACAGCCTCGGTTTCATTACGCTCCATGGCGAGCGCGATGAAGAACATCAGTTCGGGGTAACGATTCCGTACCGGGGCTGGATTCTCGACGCCGACAATTTCCGCACGAATGTGGTGAATTTTTTCGATCACAACAACATTGGCGAATCGAATCTGTTTTTCCCCATCACCATTGCGCAAGCGGTGATTCGTGGATGGGAACTGACGCTGCGTTCGCCGCGCATCGGCCGTCGCGGCCAGATTCATCTGGCATATTCGAATCAAATTGCCGAGGGCGGCGGCGCCATCACCGGCGGCCTCACGAATTTTTCTTTGCCCGCAGGCCTGTCGCCGCTGGACCACGACCAGCGTAATACACTCAATGTGGGAGGCGACGTTACTTTACCCTGGCGCGTCTACACCTCCACAAACGTCTACTACGGGTCGGGCTTCAGCAACGCGTTTCCCGGTCAGCCTTACCCCGGCCATTACTTGCCCCAACACACGACTTTCGATCTCTCGCTGGGCAAAGACTTCGGCGAGCACTTTTCTGCTTCACTCAATGCGTTGAACATTGCCAACCGCCGCGTAGAACTCGATAACAGCGTCACCTTCGGCGGCTTTCATTGGAACAATCCCCGCGAAGTTTATGCCGAACTCCGCTACCGCTTTCACTACTGAAGAAGTCAAACATGGAAGAAAAAGAGAGAACGACTTTGGAGATAATAGGACTAATCCCGAAAATGCCGATTAAACTCAATTCGAGGTCGCACTTTTCGTTACCCTGTCTGTGTGTCTTGCTCGTCTTTTGTCTCGCCTGCAACCGCGGACCCTCGCAAGCCGGCGGTGCCAAACGCTACGCGCTCAAAGGCAAAGTCGTTTCCATCGACAAGAATGCCAGCACCGCCAACATCGACAACGAACCCATCGCTGGCTTCATGGAGGCGATGGTGATGCCCTATACCATTAAACCTCCGGAGGAGCTCAATCAGTTGCAGCCCGGCGACACCATCACCGCCGACGTAGTTGTCGCTTCCGACAAGTACTGGCTGGAGAATGTGAGGGTCACGGGACATGCCCCCACTGCCGGCACAAAGCCAAGGTCGAGCGTCCACATGCCCGCTCCCGGCGACGAGGTCCCGGACTTCCATCTGGTCAACCAGAGCGGCAAGAGCGTTTCGCTGCATCAGTATCGGGGCCAGACTCTGCTGCTCACGCTCATCTACACGCGCTGCGCCTTTCCCGACTTTTGCCCGCGCGTGAGCCACGAGTTCGCCGAGATCGATCGGCAACTGCGTGCCGATCCTGCTCGCTATGGCAGGACGCACCTGCTTAGCATCAGCTTCGATCCCGCGCATGACACGCCTCGCGCGCTGCGCGAGTACGGATTCTCGTGCGCAGGAAGCAAAGATGCCGCGTTCTTCGCGCGCTGGGAATTCGCCGCAATTCCGCAACCCGAACTGCCCGAATTTGCCGATTACTTCGCGTTGACATACAAAGAAGAAGGCGGGCTTATAACGCACTCGCTGAGCACGGCAGTCATCTCTCCCGATGGCAAGATTTTCAAGTGGTATCACGGAGCGGAGTGGCAGGCGTCTGACCTGTTGCAGGATGTGGCCGCGGCGCATGGTAAGAGTTGAGCCGATTCTGCGTTAAAGCGGGGAGAGAACAGATATGAAATACGTCTTAATCCTACTGGCCGCCTTCGGCGTCATCGTTTCCGCCCTCGCTTTGCGGGAGCACTACCGTACCGAGGGCGATTCGCCCTGCAGCATCAACGAACGCTGGGACTGCGGCATCGTCAACCATAGCCCCTATGCCCTGGTGCCGGGCACCGGCATCCCAGTGGCGATTCTCGGCATGGCCGGGTATCTGCTCATGGGCGCGCTAGCCTTTCGCCGCGCCTATCGCCTGCTGCTGGCGGCAGCGCTCGCCGGACTAGCCTATTCGCTTTATCTGGCCCACATTGAAGCACACGTGCTCGGCGTGTGGTGCGTGTACTGCGTTATCTCGCTTGGGATTATCTCGGTCATCACGTTGCTGGCATTAGGCGCTGCGATCGTTGAGATTCGCAATCCAGTGCTGTCTAGGCAGGCCTAATCTGAGGTCCGCTCCTGGCAGCTGAGCTCAACTCTGCATTGACGAACTGGCCCGCTCGCCCTAAGATTACTGACTGCGGCTGCGGACCGCAGGCTACGCCCACTCGTCCATGATCGGCCAGACCGTCTCGCACTACCGGGTTCTCGAACTGCTGGGTGGCGGCGGGATGGGTGTCGTTTATAAGGCCGAGGACACGCTGCTTGGCCGCTTCGTGGCGTTGAAGTTTCTGCCGGAAGATTCTTCGCAGGATGCCCAGGCCCTGGAACGTTTTCGCCGCGAGGCGCGTTCGGCCTCGTCTCTGAATCATCCCAACATCTGCACCATCCACGAAATTGGCCAGCACGATGGCCAGCTCTTCATCGTGATGGAGTGCCTGACCGGGCAGACTTTGAAGCATCTGATTCAAGGGCGTCCGATGGAGTTTGAGCAGGTGCTGACCCTGGCCATCGAAGTGGCCGATGCGCTGGATGCCGCGCACAGCAAGGGCATCGTGCATCGCGATATCAAGCCCGCAAACATTTTTGTGACCGACCGCGGCCACGCCAAAGTCCTCGACTTCGGGCTGGCGAAAATCAGTCGTGCAGCCCGGGCAACCAGCGGCGATTCGCAGACCATGGCCGACGCCACCGCGCTGGATCTCACCAACCCGGGAAGCGCAGTGGGCACGGTAGCCTACATGGCACCCGAGCAGTTGCGCGGCAAGGAACTAGATGGGCGCTCTGACCTGTTCTCGTTTGGGGTGGTGCTGTACGAAATGGCTACCGGCACTCTTCCCTTTCGCGGCGAGACGTCGGCGGTGATCACAGAAGCTATTCTGAATCGCCATCCCACAGGGGCGTTGCGGCTGAATCCCCAGCTTCATCCCAAGCTCGATGAAATTATCAACAAGGCGCTCGAGAAAGATCCCGACCTGCGCTGCCAGACTGCGGCGGAGCTGCGCGCCGACCTGAAACGGTTGAAGCGCTCCACCGATTCTTCGCGCAGCGTGGCGGTCGAGGAAAAATCGCGGCCTGCCTTTGCCGCGAACGTTTCCGCTTCCGAAATGCGGCCGGCCGCGCGCGGAGGCTCTCCCAAGCTGGCGCTGAGTTTCATACTCGGCCTGATTGTCGCCGCTGCGCTGGGACTCTATGCGGGAAAGCTGTTTTTCGCATCGGCACCGGCCGAGCCGCCGTTGTATCGCCAGCTTACTTTTCGCCGCGGCAGCATCCGCTCGGCGCGCTTTGCCCCGGACGGCCAGACTATTTTGTACAGCGCCGCGTGGCAGGGCAATCCCACCGACGTGTTTACGGCGCGTCCGGAGGCCCCCGAATCGCGCTCCATGGGGCTTAGCCGCACCCAGCTCATGTCGGTTTCTTCCACGGCCGAGATGGCGGTCCTGCTGAACAGCAAAGCAATTGGCGCATGGGTCACGCTGGGCACTCTGGCGCGCGCGCCATTGGCTGGTGGGGCGCCGCGTGAGGTTCTGGAGAATGTGCAGTGGGCGGATTGGTCTCCCGATGGCTCGAACTTCGCCGTGGTTCGCGACTTTGGCGGGATGAACCGTCTGGAATATCCCATCGGCAAGCCGCTCTATCAGAGTGGAGGCTGGATCGGCCATCCCCGTGTTTCTCCGAAGGGCGACCTCATCGCTTTTGCTGACCATCCGTTGCAGGGCGACGACAGCGGCGGCCTTTCTGTGGTCGATCTTAACGGCAAGAAAAAAGTTCTCTCTGAGCAGTGGTTTACCATTCAAGGCCTGGCCTGGACGCCCGACGGCAAAGAAATCTGGTTCACCGCCAGCAAATCCGGCACCGACCGCACCCTCTACGCGACCACCCTCGACGGCAAAATGCGCACCATCGCGCGCCTGCCTGGCGACGCTTTCCCGATAGCGCACTCTTCCTGACCATGCTTCTTCACGAAAGTCCTGCGCCGCACGCTTCTTCAGGAGAGAGAATTCGCCATGCAACTTCGCGATAGGAAGCTTGCCCGATACTCGCCACAATACGGTCCGCGAATAATCCTTCACCACGTCGCTAACCAGAATCCCGAGAGCCGAAAGCGCACCGGGCAGCGCGGGGATGATTACCCGCGGGATGTGGAGAGCTTCGGCGAGCGCGCACGCGTGCAAACCTCCGGCGCCGCCGAACGCCACCAGGGGGAAGTCTCGAGGGTCGCGTCCGCGTTCGATTGAAACCACGCGGATGGCTTTCTCCATCGTGGCGTTCACCACACGCACCACGCCGGCCGCGAATTTATCGATGCTCAAAGCAGATCCCTGCTTCTTCAACCACTCCTGTGTGATCCGCCGGGTGCGATCAAGATCAAGAATAAAATCTCCGCCGAGAAATTGCCGGGACTGCAAGCGTCCGAGAAGAAGGTTGGCATCGGAAACCGTGGGCTGCGTGCCCCGGCCATAGCAGATAGGGCCAGGGTCGGCACCCGCCGATTCCGGTCCGACCCGCAGAACTCCACCGGCGTCGAAGCGAGCCAGTGACCCTCCGCCGGCGCCCACAGTATGTATGTCGAGCATGGGAACGCCGATGGGGAATCCGGCAATTTCCGCGTCGCCGGTAGCAGTGATGTCGCCTTCAACCAGAGACACATCGGTCGAAGTGCCGCCCATGTCGAAGGCGATGATGCGCTCGAAACCGCTGGCGCGTGCGCTCGCAGCGGCCCCGACCACCCCTCCCGCGGGCCCAGACAGAACAGTGCGCACCGGTTCCCGCGCCGCCGCCGCCAAAGAAGTAATTCCCCCGCTGGATTGCATGACGAAGATGCGGGCCGCACTAGTTTCCGCCGCCGCATTTGATTTGGGGTGGCGCAGCGGTTCGCCGCTGCGATAACTGGACCGCTTCAGTGCCGGCTTTAGCCGCCGAGCCTCAGCAATCCGCCGATTCAGATTCTCCAGATACCCCTGCATCACCGGCTGAAGATATGCATTCACAACCACGGTAGACGCCCGTTCATATTCCCGAAACTCCGGAAGAATCTGATGAGAAATGGAAAGTGGAACACCCAGCGGCCTCAGCGCCTCCGCAACCGCCAGCTCATTTTCCGGATTCGCAAACGAAAACAGCAGCGAGATCGCGATAGCCTCCGGTTCCTTAGCGGCTACCCGCGAGGCTAGCGCCTTCAACTCCGGCGGCGTCGGCGCGATCAGAATCTCGCCATCGCTCGCCGTCCGCTCCTCGATGCCGAAGCGATGATCCGCCCGCGCCAGCGGCTCGGCCCGGTCGAAGAAAAAATCATAGAGTTTGAGCCGCGCCTGCCGCCCAATCTCGATGGCATCTTCAAAGCCGGCAGTCGTAACCAGAGCCGTCCGCGCGCCTTTGCGTTCGAGCAGAGTATTGGTGCCGACGGTCGTCCCGTGCAGCAGAACCAAGTCTCCCGCCGGATTGATCTTTTCCAGCGCATCAAGGATCGCCAGCGAGGGATCGCCAGGCGTCGAGAAAACTTTCACCATGCGCAGACGCCCGCCCTCGATCCACACGCAATCCGTGAACGTTCCCCCCGTATCGATGGCGACGCGCAAAGGTTGGGAGCGGCGCGGCATAAGGTTAAATTCGGAAAATTAGGGTAACATTTGCGGCTATGAGATACGCATTCTTAGTGGAAACCTATGCCACCGAGCGCCTGAAGGTGGTCAGCGTCTGGAGCGAATTCCGCGACCCCGATCTCCCCGTCCGCCCTCGCCAGGACGATTCACGCGGCCGCAGCGTTCACGAACAAATGGTTCATCAGTGCGTGAGCGAAGACCTGTGGTTCCGCAACATGCTGGGCATCGACGTGGGAGCGCCTCCGCTGCCGAAACAGGAAACGCGGCTGGAGTTTATGAAGCAGTATGCGGAAGACAGCGGTAAGCGGCTGGCGGCATTGCAGGAAAAAGACGAGCCGTGGTGGGAAGAGGGCGTGAAATTTTTCGACGTACTGCGCTCGCGAGCCTGGGTGATGGTCCGCCGCATCGCGCACACTTCCCATCATCGCGGACAATTGATGGCGATGCTGCGCATGTTGGGGCGCGATATCCACAGCAACTACGGCCCAACCGCCGACACCGGCGGCCTGATGCAAAATCACGCGCCCACAATTTATGCTTACCCGAGTTTGGAGGCGCTATTGACCAACGAAAGTGCCGGGAGCGCAAAGGCGCCGTTGCCGGGAGCGGGCGGCAAAACGGTCACGGAACGACCACACCTCACGTAGGGACAGCCGCCTCGGCTGTTCCAGCGAGCGAAGCGAGCCCGACTGGAATCTCATCCCTTCGCGGTAAACGCCAGCGTCAGCAGCGTCTTCTGCTCTACCTCATGCGCCTTCGCGCTCCCCGTAGCCGGGCTGGCGCTGGCGCTCCGCTTTACCGAGAGCACATGCCGCTCGCCGGCAATACGCTCGAGCCGCGGCAGCATGTTGAATAACCCTCCCATGTTGGCCGGCTCTTCCTGCACCCACACGATCTCTCCGGTCTCGCCGTGCCGCGCGAATTCCTCGACCAGCTCCTTTTCCGGGAACGGATAAAGCTGCTCCACAAAAACCACTGCGGTCGAGCTGTCTTTTCGCTTCTTGCGCTCCGCCCGCAGTTCGTGGCCGATCTTGCCGGTGCAGACCAGAATCCGGCTTGCCTCTCCTACCTCGTTATCCGGCAGCACATTCAGAAAAGTCGCCCGCGTGAAATCCTCAATCGGCGACGACGCGTCAGGGTGCCGCAACATGCTCTTCGGCGTAAACACCACCAGCGGCTTGCGCCAGTGGCGCAAAGCCTGTCGCCGCAGCAGATGAAAATACTGCGCCGCATTCGACGGCTGCGCGATCTGAATATTATGCTGAGCCGCCAACTGGATGAAGCGCTCAATCCGCGCGCTGGAGTGTTCCGGCCCCTGGCCCTCATATCCGTGAGGTAACAGCAGCACGAGGCCAGACAGCAGGTTCCACTTCGCTTCGCCTGCCGAAATGAATTGATCGATAATCGCCTGCCCCACGTTTACGAAGTCGCCAAACTGCGCCTCCCAAAGAACCAGCGCCTCAGGATAATCACGGCTGTAGCCGTATTCGAAGCCGATCACCCCCGGCTCGGATAGAGTTGAATTGTGAATTCCACAGCGCGCCTGGCCGGCCGCAATGTTCTCCAGCGGTACGTATTCATTCTCGTTTTCGATATCCACAAGAACTGAGTGCCGCTGGTTAAACGTACCGCGCCGCGAATCCTGTCCCGACAGCCGCACCGGAATGCCCGCTTTCACCAGGCTCCCGAAAGCCAGAGCCTCCGCCATGCCGTAATCGACAAGGCGTTTGCCCGCGCCCATCTCGGCACGCTGCTCCAGCAACTTCTTCACCTTCGGATGGATATGGAAGCCCTCAGGATAGCTGCTGAGGCGAGTCGTCAGCTCCGACAATTTTTCCTTCGCCAGCCCTGTTTCTACTTCAAACTCCGGTTTGTGGCGCCCTCCATAATATTGATCCCAATAGCTGGGCAATTCCCGCAACGTGGGCTTCTTCGTGATCTTGCCCGCGTTTTTCTGCGCCGACTCAAACTCCGCCTTGATCGCCGCCGCCTGCGCGGAAGCATCCGCCGCTCCAATGTCGTCCGCATAAATTTCCCACAGCGGCGGGTGCTCTTTAATTTTCTTGTAAAGCAACGGCTGCGTGACCGTGGGATCGTCAACCTCGCTGTGCCCGTGCCGCCGGTAGCCGATCAGATCGATCACCACGTCGGTGCCGAAGCGATATCGATATTCGGTCGCCAGCCGCGCTACCCGGACCACCGCATCCACATCTTCACCGTTAACGTGAAAGATCGGGATCGACTGCCGCCGCGCGATGCAGGCCGCGAAGCGAGTCGAGTGCTCTTCCAAATAGCTGGTGGTAAAGCCGAGTAAATTGTTGACCACCACATGAATCGTGCCTCCCACCGTGTAGCCGGGAAGATCGGCATAATTCATCGTTTCGGCCAGAATCCCTTGCCCGGCGAAAGCTGCGTCCCCATGCACCAGTAGTGGCAGATATTTCTCCCGTCCGCCTTCGCCGGTGCGGTCCTGTTTGGCGCGCGTGCGGCCCACAGTCACGGGATCGACCGCCTCGAGGTGGCTGGGATTTGAAACCAGATGGATGTGAACTTTATGCCCGCTCTTCGTGTCGTACTCGCCGGTAGCACCCATGTGATACTTCACATCGCCGGAGCCCAGAACGCTGCGCGGGTCCACGTCTTCGAACCCCGCAAAAATCTCTTCCGAGGGCCGCCGGGCGATGTGGGCAATCACATTAAGCCGTCCACGGTGACTCATCCCCATCACCAGTTCGGTGGCCCCCAGGCGCGCTCCGCTATCCAGAATTTCATCGGCCAGCGGAATCAGCGCCGTGACCCCCTCCAGCGAGAATCGCTTGCTCCCCAGATACCGCTGCTGCATGACCTGCTCGAAAATATCGGCGCGAATCAGCAGATCGAGAATGCGCTTCTGATCTTTTTCCGTAACCTCGGAGCCGGCAGCCGGCGATTCCATCTGCTCGTAAATCCAGCGCCGCCGCTCCGGCGCATAAATATGGTTGATTTCGACGCCGATCGTCGAAGAATAAATCGCCCGCGCTTCCGACGTGTAGGGACTGTCAATCTGCAGTTCGGCGGTTGGTCGCGGCTTGAGAAAACCCAGGGGATCAAGATCGCCTTCGAGGTATCCCCATTGCCGGTAAGCGTTGAAAACGCTCTCCCGCTCAGGGTTGCTTGCATGATTCGATGAAGGTTCGATGAGGGCGGTGGAGCTTTTGGATTTCGAGGATGCCATATGAATCGTTACTAGCATAAAGGATGCGCCAGACAAGGCGCGAGATTCGGCAGGCGTGGCCCTAAAGGTTTGGAAGGGCATCGAGGCTACATCCGGCAGAAACCCCGGGAACGGATTTTAGTCGCAAGGCGGCGTCAGCGCGATTTCGCCCGCGTAGCGGCGTAAGAATACAGCCCACAGTGCAACTGTTGGTAGAAAATGGCAAAGGAACAAGCCCCGGAGGGCGCGAAAGAGACGTTCGCATACCGACTCTTCCAGCGCTGCGTCGCCACACCGCCTCAATCTCCTGATAAGGCTTCTTCGTCTTAGTTTCTTCCTCGCCTCCCAGAAAGCCACGCCCCGGCAGTCAAACAAAATGTAACCGCGATCGAGAAAACGATCGGAATAACAAAAAAATATTTCCAGCTCAAAACCGTGATCGCAGCAAAGCAAAGCGCGAACGCCCACGCCGTGCCGCGCATCAGCGCCGAAGACTCCGGCGGAAGCCCGCCAAGCTGCCACGCCAATACCACCCCGAGTAGAAAAAGCACGGTGACAAACAGTCCGAACCCAACATAGAAATCCCAATACGTCCGGCTAAATCCCATAACGTAAAAGTGAGTGGACTGCATGGCGCCAAGATTCACTCCCCACTTGGGATCGGACCAGGGAAAACCGGAAGTGTGTCCGGCGTCAAAAAGCAACAGCAGAACAGCAGCGATTCGATAAAACAGAGATGCTTTCATTCTTGCCCCCAGAGATTACGGCAGCGGGCACCACCCGCCCTGCCGCGCAGCCTCAAACTGTACCATTACCGAAATTGCCAATGGGGACGGCTCATTGACGTACGAGGCGGGGGACTCTGATCTTTCAAAACGATGTTTCCTTCAAACCGTTACCGCCAGCCTCCCAAAGAACCGCTGATGCTTATCTCAATCGTCATTATTAGTACTGTTTGAATCATTTGAGTACTCCGCCTGCTGTTCGCCTTAGTACCAGACATTGCTCGTTGGGGCGTAGGCCGCATAGATCTTTTTTGAACCTTGCGCCGATCGCCTCTCCGACCTATGCTCGGCGCTGGGGTTGGCTTGTGAAACGAGTGCGAGTGCTGGTGGCGAATCATCCGCGCCTGATGCGGGAATTAGTGCTGGCGACGATTGCCGACCAGCCCGATATTGAAGTCGTGGGCGAAGTGCAGAACGAGAGCGACCTCGCGGAATGTGTGGAACAAGTCGCGCCTGATGTGCTGATTATCGCCATGGACGAGCCGGAGAAGCGGCTGGGACAATGCGGATTTTTGCTGGGGAGGCATCCGGGGATGAAGATTCTGGCTCTGGCACCGGAGCAGAACCGGGGGATTTTTTATTGGGCGGTGGTGGACATTCGGACCAGGGCGCTGGAGAGTTCGGAAGCGGGAATCTTGAATGCCGTGCGGGAACGCCCGGTGCTGGTGGGCGCGGCCCACAATTGAATTGCACCGCCAACCGCTGCTTGTGATTTCCGAGCGACGGATCTGAAAAAGAAGACTTACGCCAAGTTGGCTCCTGTAGCCGACGGGGCGAAGCTACGGACAGGGCGCACACGATGGCGAATCGCGGAGCCCCTGCGGAGAAGAAACGGAATGAACGTGGAAGCAAAACAGCCGGCCGAAGCGTCCGGGAGTTTGGTTGGATTGACCGGGGCTTCGCAAGATGCGGCGCCTCCGGCCCTGGCATGTTCTGACTGGCCGTTGCCAAGCCTGCCCGCGCCGCTGAACAGTTTGAACTGGTACGCACTCTATACCTGTCCGCGGCACGAGAAGTGCGTGGCCCATCAGATCGAGCAGCGTTCGATTCCGTGTTTTCTGCCGCTGTACCGCGTGATGCATCGCTGGACGGACCGGCGCAAGCAGCTGGAACTGGCCCTGTTTCCCGGCTACGTGTTTGTGAAAATCGCGTTAAAAGACAGGCTGCGCATTCTGCAAGTGCCCAGCGCGGTGCGCCTGGTAAGCTTCAACGGCCAGCCGGCGGCGTTGCCCGAAGCGGACATTGAAGGACTGCGCCAGCGGCTTTTGTGCGGGAGCGTCGAACCTCACCCTTACTTGCGCGTGGGCCGCCGGGTGCGAGTCTGCGGCGGGCCCATGCAGGGACTGGAAGGCATCGTGGTGCGCCGCAAAGACCGCTGCCGGGTGGTGTTTTCGGTCGACTTGATCATGCAATCGGTGGCCGTTGAAGTAGACGAAAGCGACCTTGAACCGGCGGCTGAACCGGGACAGCGCAACTGAAGCCAAGCTCCCCCGGTGGTCATCTCCGCCCGGCACTATAACCTCATGCGACGACTTACATTTGTTCACGGACCGCTTTCGCACTGGCAGAATTTTGTCTCTGCCCTGGTTTTCGCGATGGGGCTGCTGGCCGGCGCCCCATCGACGCTCGCCCAGTCTGACCCGAATTACCGCGACCTGGAGCCGCAGGTTTCGCTGTCGGCGGCGGCGATCAGCCAGATCCTGCGCCAGGAGCCGGGGCTGCTGCTGGAAGTAAAAAAGCTGATGGTGCGCGAAGCTTATGAGCAGGGCAGGCTGCTCGATCCGGCAGATCTTACCGATGAGGCGCTCTATCGGTTGCTGAGGGAAGATGAGAATACGCGGTTTCTGGCCACCAGGGAAATCGAAAGACGGGAATATATCCGGCCCAAGCCGACTCGGGAAGAGGTGGAAAGGAAAAGCATCCAGCGGCTACCGGGAGCGGGTACAAACGGCGGCGGGGCGACGACATCGCCCGCGGCGGATGCCGGTTCATTGCGGTTTAATGATGAAGAGAAATACTGGGCCCAGCACGAAGAACTGCCGGCGCAGAACCAGCGGCCGGCGCGGGGGCGCCTGGGAAACAATGGACCTGCCGGGGCGGGAGCCGATGGCGGATTTGTTGGACCGGAGACAGTGAGTCCAGCGGACAATCTGGGTCCGGGGCCGGCTGAGCCAGCGTCGCCTGCGGGGAATTACGGGCGGCGGCAGAGTCTGGCGGGCGTGGAGCCGCAGAATCGCGATACTTATGACGGAGCTCCGGCGGATGCGGGTTTGCTGCCGCGGGCCGGGCCGGAAGACATGCCGGGGCTGCTGAGCGCGAGCCTGAACGAAGCGCGTCCGTCGCCGGCGCAGCCGTTTGGTCCTCTTCAACCATTCGACGGGAGGAGCGGGGTTACTTCTTCCTGGGCCGGGAGGGCCGACCGCGGAGCCGGGACCAGCAGCTTCCCGGCAGGGATGGAAGGGTCGCAACCTGCGCTCCCAGACCAAGAGCGTCCGCCGATTCGCCACCGGGTGAATCCTTACGCCGACGTGCCTTCGCTTTACGACTTGTACGTGCAGGTATCGAAGGATCCTCCGGCGCTGCATCGCTTTGGCGAAGAGGTATTCCGCAACGGCACGGGCAATTTCGATGAGCTGCCCATGGACACGCCGGTAGGCCCCGATTACGTGCTCGGCCCCGGGGACGGATTAAACATTGAATTGTGGGGCGCGGTTTCCCAGCGGCTGGAGCGCATGGTCGACCGCGAAGGGCGGGTGGCTCTGCCCGAGGCGGGCGCGATTGAAGTGACGGGGCACACGCTCGGCGAAGTGCAGCAGACGGTGCAGAAAGTGTTGCGCGGCGAATTCCGCGACGTGCATGCCGACGTTTCCCTGGGGCGCCTGCGCACGGTGCGGGTGTATGTAGTGGGAGACGTGGTGCGGCCCGGCGCCTACGACGTGAGTTCGCTGTCGACCCCGCTGAATGCGCTTTATCAGGCGGGCGGGCCGACGGCGCGCGGCTCGATGCGGACGCTGCGGGTGTACCGCGGGCCGCAACTGGTAAGCGAGATCGATCTCTACGATCTGCTGCTGCACGGCGTGCGCTCGACCCTGCAACGGTTGCGGCCGGGCGATACCATTATGACGCCGCCGCTGGGCGCGGAGTTGACGGTGGAAGGCATGGTGCGGCGGCCTGCGATCTATGAACTGAATCGCGAAGGCGATCTCGCCCAAGCTCTGGCCCTGGCCGGCGGAGTGCTCAATACCGGCACGCTGCGGCACATCGAGGTCGAGCGGGTGGTGGCGCACCAGGGCCGTTCCATGCTGCAGTTCGATCTGCCGGAAGATAACAACGAAGAGGCGGCGAACCGCGAACTGGAAGAGTTCAAGATTCAGGACGGAGACAAGATCCGGGTCTGGCCCATCCTGGCCGCCAGCCAGCAGACCGTCTATCTCGACGGCCACGTGTTCCGTCCCGGCAAACGGGCCTACCGCGAGGGCATGCGGGTCAGCGATCTGATCCATTCTTATACTGACCTGCTGCCGGAACCGGACCCGTGCCATGCCGAGATCATCCGGCTCACCCCTCCGGACTTCGCTCCCCAGGTGATTGCCTTCAATCTGCAGGAGGCGCTGGCGGTCGGGGCAGGCGGCGCTGAACCAGAAAAAACCAGCGCGCAGAATGTGACGCTGAAACCCTTCGACACCGTGCGCATCTTTAGCCGCTTCGATTTCGAGGATCCGCCGGAGATTGCAATCACCGGGGAAGTGCGGCATCCCGGCGAGCATGTGACCAACGGCGAAACTCGCCTGCGCGACGCGGTTTATCTGGCGGGGGGAGTCACGCGGGACGCGCTGCTGAGCGATGCCCAGATTTTCCGCCGCACCTCCGGCGGGAAGCTGAAAGTGCTGAGTGTGAACCTGGAACGCGCGCTGGCCGGCGATCCCTCCGATAATATTCAGCTCGCGCCGAAAGATCGCGTGTTTATTCATCGCAGCCTGGTGAAAGTCGATCCCGCGACGGTGAAGATCGAAGGCGAAGTGGCGCGGCCGGGGAAGTATCCGCTGGGCGAAGGCATGTCGGCGGCGCAACTGGTGCGGCTGGCCGGCGGCCTGACCCGGGGAGCTTTTGGCGAAGCCGCCGACTTGACCCGCTACCCGGTAGAAAACGGCACGCAGGTAATGGGCGAGCATGTGGCGATTCCGATTGCCCGCGCGCTGGCCGGAGAAGCCGATACGGATGTGCGTCTGCACGACGGCGACGTGCTGACCATTCGCCAGCTGGCGGGTTGGAACGACGTGGGAGCGGTGATCGCGGTGAAGGGTGAGGTGATGCATCCCGGCGACTACGGCATTCAGGAGGGCGAGCGCCTGAGTTCTATTCTGAGACGGGCAGGCGGATTCCGCGCCGACGCTTATCCGTACGGTGCGATTCTGGAACGCGGTCAAGTGCGCGAACTGGAAGAAAAGAATCGGGCGGACCTGATCCGGCGGGTGCGGGAGCAGCAGGCCTCGTTCAAATTGATTCCCGACGCGGGCGATACCCAGGAAAAACTGGCTAAAGACGCTGCCCTCGAGCAGTGGCACGCCACGCTCGACGATCTGGAGAGCACCCCACCGGGCGGACGGCTGGTGATTCATATTTCAACGAGTGTGGCCAAGTGGGCCAACACCGCCGCGGATGTGGAAGTGCGTGCCGGCGACACGCTGCTCATTCCCAAGGCGCCGGCCTACGTGGTGGTCAATGGGCAGGTCTATAACCCGACCGCAATCAGCTACCGTCCGGGCAAGAATGCGGGCTGGTATTTGCGGCAGGCCGGCGGTCCCACGGCGATGGCGAACAAGAAGGCGATTTTTGTGGTGCGCGGCGATGGCTCGGTGATTGGCGGCAAAGGCGGAGGCGAATGGTTTACCGGAGACGTCCTGAGCGCCGAACTGCGCCCCGGCGACATGGTGTTCGTGCCGGATAAGGCGCTGGGCGGCAGCCCGGTGTGGAAAAACACGCTGCAGGCGGCGCAGTTGATGTCGACCGTGGCTATCGCGGTCAGCGTGGGGCACGGATTCTGAGACGTTTGCGCCTGCGGGAGTGGACTCGCAGCAAAATGGCGGTCGCGGGATGGTTGCTGATAGGGCTCGTGAATTTCTCTGTCCAGTCCAGAGCCCAGTCGGCGGAGAGAGAGCCTGTACCCGCGGACCCGGCCGCGATGGAAACCTGGAACGCGCCTTACCGGAACCCACCTGACACGATCGCACCAGCCATGATCGCACCATACATGATCGCACCAGACATGATCGCACCAGACAAAATCGCAGCCGAAAGCAGCCATGCGGCAACGGCGATGGGCGGGGCGTATCTCCTGGAACGCTTTGCGGGGGACCAGAAGGCGATCTTGACTGCTCCGTTTCACCTGGCATGGAGCGATGCGGTGTGGGCTCTCCCCGTAGCGGCCGCGACCGCGGCCTTGGTGGCCAGCGACGCGTGGTTCTCCCGCCAGGTTCCCGGCGGTGAGATCGCGCGCAGCCGCAGCCTTTCGAATTACGGCGCATTTTCGCTCGCAGGAGCGGCCGCTGGATTGTATCTGTTCGGAAAGGCGGGAGGCGACGGCCACGCGGCGGAAACCGGTTGGCAGGCCGGCGAGGCGGCGGTGAACGCGGCGGCGGTCGACTTCGCGCTCAAGAATATCTTTCAGCGGCAACGCCCGTACCAGGGAAGCGGCCGCGGGAACTTCTTTGCCGGAGGCTCTTCTTTTCCCTCCGAGCATGCGGCCGTCTCGTGGGCCGTGGCGGGCGTGGTGGCACACGAATATCCGGGGACGGTGACGCGGATTGCCGCCTACGGCTTAGCCGCGGTGGTAACGGTGGCTCGAGTTACAGGAAAAGAACATTTTCCGTCCGACGCAATGGTGGGCGGCGCAATGGGATATTTCATTGCCCGGCAGATTTATCGGCGCCGCCGCGATCCGGACGTGAGTACAGCGCCCTGGGGAACTTTGGTCGAGACTGATTTACCGGCCCAGGACAAGGTGCGCAGCCCGCGCAACATGGGATCTCCTTATGTGCCCTTAGACAGTTGGGTGTATCCGGCGCTCGAAAGGCTGGCGGCGCTCGGGTATGTGCAGACCGCTTATCTGGGAATTCGTCCGTGGACGCGGATGGAATGCGCCCGCCTGCTGGAAGAGGCTGGGGAGCAGATGCGCGATCAAGATGAGGGAGCCGTTGCCAAGGCAGCGGCCGGCGAAGCGGACGCCCTCTACACCGAACTTAGCGCTGAACTGAGTGACGAGACTCGCCGCCGTCAGGGTGCGGCGAATGAGGATGCGCGACTGGATTCGGTATATACCCGGGTAACTGGAATTTCCGGCGCGCCGCTGCGCGACGGATATCATTTCGCCCAAACTATCGTCAACGACTATGGCCGGCCTTATAGCGAAGGCTTCAACCACGTAACCGGACTGAGCGGCGCGGTAGTGGCGGGCCCGTTTTCGCTTTCGCTGCGAGGCGAGTATCAGCATGCGCCAGCGGTGGCGTCGGATGCGGCGAACGTGCTGCAGGCCATTGCCCTCGAAGACGGCGTATCCACTCCGCTTCCGGACGGCGCGGCGGCGGCGAATCGGGTGCGGTTAATCGAGGGATCCGTCGGTTTCACCTTTCGCGATGTGAAGCTTTCCCTGGGCCGGCAGAACCTGTGGCTGGGGCCGGGCGAGAGCGGTCCGCTGCTGATGAGCGATAACGCGGCTCCTATGACGGTGTTTGCCATCGACAGCGCGTCTCCCTTTCAGTTTCCGGTTCTGTCCCGCCTGCTCGGTCCGGCAAGAATGAGCTGGTTTCTGGGCCGGCTTTCGGGGCAGCGATGGGTGTACAATCCGCCGCCGGCCGAGGGATTGAATTCGAATATCGATCCGCGTTATCTGGTCGGACCCGGTTTCAGCCCCCAGCCGTTTCTGCATGGCAACAAAGTCAGCTTCCACCCCACGGAAAATCTGGAGTTCGGCATGGGAGTGACGGCGATATTCGGCGGACCCGGCCTGCCCTTTACCTGGCACGAATATTTGCGCAGCTATTACGGGCACAACGCCAACCTCGCCTCTAATCCCGCGAAGCGGTTTTCCAGCTTCGACTTCAGCTATCGCATGCCGGGCTTGAGGCGGTGGCTGACGGTGTATATGGACTCGGCCGTGGGCGATGAAATTTCGCCGCTGGGTTCGACTCGTCCCCTGCTGAATCCGGGTATCTATCTGCCGCAGTTTCCCAAAGCGCCCAAGCTCGAACTCAGATTGGAGGGATTCAAGCCCGATCCTCGCCTGGGAACCATGTATATCGACCGCCGGTTTCGCTCGGGGTACACCAACGCGGGCAATGTCATGGGCAGTTGGACAGGGCGGCAGGCCCTAGGCGGAGAAGCCTGGGTGAAGTACTCGTTCACCCCGCGAACCACGCTGCAACTGGGCTGGAGGCACCAGGAAGTGGACAGGTTTCTGGCTGGCGGCGGGCGGCTGAACGACTGGTCAGCCTCGGCCGGGCATCGGGTAGCGCGGTCTTTTTCGGTCTCCGGCAAAGCCCAGTACGAGCAGTGGAATTTCCCGGCGCTGCGCTCGGGTATGCAATCCGATTTCGCCACATCCATCGAAGTTGCGCTTCGTCCGGAATGGCGCTGGTCGAGGAACTAGCCCCGTGCTGCGCGAGCCCAGCGCGGTTTCGGAGGATTTTCCGCCGGCACCAGGTTATCGAGCAAGGGAGACGCCAGCCGCGCCCGGTTCAGCCGCCGCCCGGCTGGCCGGGCGCGCCGAACTGCTTTGGGAGCGGCGGCGCACGCTCACCCGAATGGCGGCATGCGGGCTGGCGCTTGGAACATTTCTGGCTTTCGTGCTCCAAAAACAATATCAGTCGACGGTGCAGCTGATGCCTCCGGAGGCGCACTCCGGCTCATCGGAGATGATGGCAGCGCTCAGCGCGCGCGCCGGAAATGGCATGGGCGCTCTGGCGGGCGATCTGCTGGAGGGCAATTCCACCGGAGCGCTGTTTGTCGGCATACTGCGCAGCCGCACCATCGAAGACCGGCTGGTGGAGCGCTTCGATCTGCGGCGCGTCTACGGGGAAAAACTCAAGCAGGACGCCCGCCGCACCCTGGCCAATAACACCGACATCTCGGAGGACCACAAGAGCGGCATCATCACCTTCAGCGTCATCGATCGCGATCCCCGGCGCGCTGCCGCCATCGCGCAGGCGTACGTGGAAGAACTGGAGCGGCTGGTGTCGGAGCTGTCGACGTCGGCGGCGCACCGCGAGCGGGTGTTTCTGGAAGAGCGGCTCAAAGTGGTCAAAGCGGAACTGGATCGGGCCTCGACTGAATTTAGCCGCTTTGCCAGCCAGAATGCCGCGATCAACATTCCGGAGCAGGGCAAAGCGATGGTAGAGGCGGCGGCGGCTCTGCAGGGCCATCTCATTGCAGCCGAATCGGAGCTGAAAGGGTTAAGCGAAATCTATACGCCCAATAACGTGCGGGTGCGCGCGGTCGAGGCCCGGGTCGGCGAACTGCGGCATCAGCTGGAAAAGCCCGGAGGCAATGCCGATGCCGGCCATGCCCGCGATGCCGGGGACGAGCCCTCGGCTTATCCCAGCATCCGCGAACTGCCGCTGCTGGGCGTGACCTATGCCGACCTGCTGCGCCAGACCAGGATTCAGGAAACTGTCTACGAAACCCTGACCCAGCAGTACGAACTGGCGAAGGTCGAGGAGGCGAAGGAGACTCCGAGCGTGAAGGTGCTGGACTCGGCCAGCGTTCCGGAGAGAAAGATTTATCCGCCGCGCCTGCTTATCGTGTTCTGGTGCGGCGCGCTGGGGCTGGCCGCTGGGGCGGCGGGGGCGCTGGCCCATGCGGAATGGGAGAAGATATCGCACGGCGACCCGCGCAAGGCGCTGGCCGGGGCCATGTTTGCGGCGGTAAACGCGAAGCTGCCGTGGGCGGCTCCTAACGGTTCGCGGCTGCAGGCCATGACTCACCGGGTGTGGGTGCGTTTTGCGGCTCATCGTTCGGGGGTGCGTTACCGCCGTCATGAACAACCTTAGCCGGGGAGCTGGCGCTTGAGAAGGCCGGGCCCGCTGGGCTGGGGGAAGGCGCTTTCGGGTCTGCTGCCCGGCGTCCGGTTGCGACAGGTCGCCTGCAGCATGGCCGACCAGGCGCTGTCGGTGGGCGGGATGTTGCTGGTCAACCTGGTTCTGGCCCGCACCCAGAGCAGGCAGGACTATGGAATGTTTGCCTTGTCCTGCTCGGTGCTTACGTTTTTGCTGGGCCTGCACAATGCCGCGATCCTGGAGCCTTATACGGTGTTTGGTTCGGGAAGACTTCAAGAGCACTGGGCGGAATACTCACGATTGATGTTCGCGAGCAACCGGGTTGTGGGAGGGGCGTTGATGGCGCTGGTGCTGGGCTTATACGTAATGTTTCATGGCATGGCGCCGCGTTTTTTTCCTCCGGTGATTGCAGGCTTGGGGGCGGCTGTCGGTTTGTTGTTCTCGGGCGCCATGCTGCGGCGGACGTTCTACCTGCAGCGGCAGGCGTCACTGGCGGCGGCAGGGTCGTTGATTTTCTTCGTCACCGTCGGTGCGGGGCTTGGGCTGGCGATCAGATCCCGCGTGCTGAACGGGTTTTCCGCCTTCCTTATTCTGGCTGTGGGATGGCTGGCGGCGCGATTGGGGCTGGGACACCGGCTGCCATCGCAGAAAAACTGGAAGATTTTTCACGCCGCCGAGCCCGGCTACTGGCGCGAGCACTGGAAGTACGCGCGCTGGGTGCTGCTGACCGCCTTCGTATTTCAGCTGACCACGCAGGGCTATTACTGGCTGGTGGCAGGCTTGCTGTCGGTGAGAGATGTGGCGGAGTTGAAGGCGATGAGCCTGGTGGTGGCGCCGGCCGACCAGATTTTCATCGCGCTGAACTATCTGGTTCTGCCCGTGTTTTCAGCGCAATACGCCGCGGGCCGGATGGCGGAGCTGCTGGCGGGCTGGAAGTGGTACGCGACCGGGATCGTGGCGGCGACGCTGGCTTTTTATCTGGTCATCCGCGTCGTCGGCGGGCGCCTGACTCACCTGCTGTACGGGGGCCGCTACGACGATGCCGCACCTCTGCTGGCCCTGCTGGCCCTGCTGCCGGCGGTCATGGGAATTGGGCACACCATGAATGCGGCGCTGAAGGCCAGCGAATCTCCTCAACTGGTGTTCTGGGCCTATGTCGCCAGCGGCCTGGTGACGTTTGTGGCGGGCATGCCACTCGTAGTGCGGTTTGGACTCCGGGGCGCGGTTTACGGCATGTTGGGCTCGGGGGCGAGCTACACGGCGGCGCTGGCGGTCGGTTTTGCGAAAACATTCCGGTGGGGGCGGCGGCAGTTGGCGGCGGCCGCGGGCTAGCGGGTGATTGCGAAGGCTCGCGGCGAAAAGCCCTTAACCGCCGGGCCCGCGAAGAAGCGCCCCGGAATATGCAAAGAAAAACGAGATAAATAATAACGAGACAAATAATAAACAATGACGATGAAGAAAAAAATCAAGGCCGCCTACCAGAAGCTGCGGCGGCGGGCCGGAGACCAGCGGGAGACAGCCTTGCTGCTGCAGGGCAGGCAAATGGCGTGGCAGGTTGCGGCCCTGCCGGCGAATACCGATTTCCGGCAGGTGGGATTCAAAGTGTTTTCCCAGTGGGATGAGGATGGGATCATCCAATATCTGATCGGCAAAGTCCCAGTGGAGAACCGGACCTTCATCGAATTCGGGGTGGAAAATTACGAAGAGAGCAATACCCGCTTTCTGTTGCTCAACGATCACTGGCATGGGCTGGTGCTGGACGCCTGCGCGGGCGACCTGGAATATATCCGGTCCGACCGGATTCACTGGCAATACGACCTGCAGGTGCGGGAGGCATGGATCACCCGGGAGAACATCGACGGGCTGGTGTCCGCAGCCGGGTTTGGCGAAGACGTGGGCCTGCTGTCGATCGACGTGAATGGGAACGACTACTGGATCTGGCAAGCCATGGAGCGGGTTCAGGCCAGGATTGTGATCGTCGAGTACAACAGCCTGCTGGGACTCGATCCGGTTTGCGTGCCCTACCGGGAAGACTTTGACCGCACCGCCGCCCATTATTCGAATCTGTACTATGGCAGCTCGATCGCCGCCCTCGAACGGCTGGCGCGAAGCAAAGGCTACATCCTGCTGGGATCGAACGTCTGGGGGCACAATGCCTTCTTTGTGCGCCGGGACGTGGCCGGGGACTTTCGCGCGCTGCCCCCCGAACGGGCGTATGTCGCCAGCAAGTTCCGCGAAGCCCGCAACCCCAGCGGGGAATTGAGCTACCTCCGGGGCGGCCAGCGTTTCCGCCTGATCGAGCATCTGCCGGTGGTGAACGTGGCCACCGGGGCACAGGGACCGTTGCGTGATCTGGCTGGCCCCCGGCGCGTGGCTTCCGCGGTCGCCGCACATGTCTAGTTCCGCATCGCTACCAGTGCCGTCCATCGTGCAGATCGAGCCCTGGATCGACGAGGCCGAACTGCAGGAACTAAAGCGGGTCATCGACTCGACGTTTCTGGTGGAGCACGACCTGACCCGCGAGTTCGAAGAACTCTCCCGATGCCTGACCGGGGCAAAACACGCGATGGCCGTATGCAACGGCAGCATGGCATTGTTCGTCTGCCTGAAGGCTCTGGGCATCGGTCCCGGCGATGAGGTGATCGTGCCCAATCTGACCTTTGTGGCCACTGCCAATGCCGTGATTCTGGCGGGCGCCACCCCCGTGCTCTGCGAAATCCGGGAGGACACGTTTTGCCTGGATGTGGAGCGCGCCGGACGGCTGGTGACGGAGAAAACGCGGGCCCTCATGCCGGTTCACCTTTACGGGCAAAGCGCGGACATGACAGAGGTGATGGCTTTGGCCCGGCGCCACCATCTGAGAGTGATCGAGGACGCTGCCGAGGGTATCGGCGTAACCTTCGAAGGCCGCCATGCCGGAACCTTTGGAGACATGGGAATTCTCTCCTACTACGGCAATAAGACCATTACCTGCGGCGAGGGCGGCATGGTGCTTACCGCGGACGGCCATCTGGCCCGGGCCGCGTACCGCCTGAAGAACTACGGCCGCAATCGGAAAGGAACCTTCATCCACGATTCCATCGGTTTCAATTTCTCCTTCACCGATCTGCAGGCCGCGGTTGGCATTGCCCAGATGAAGAAGATGCCGGCGGTAGTCAGGCGCAAGCGTGAGATTCACGACCGTTATGTCGACGAATTGCAGGGCGTGGAGGAAATGCTTCCCGTGTTCATCGATCCGCGCTGCCAGCCCGTGTTCTGGTTCACCTCGTTCCTGTGCCCCGATCCCGAGGCGCTTTCGGCTTACTTGCGCGGCCACAATATTCAGACGCGGCGCTTCTTCCTGCCTCTGCATCTGCAACCCTGTTATGCCGGGAACCGTTATACCCGCGTGATCGACGACGATTTCCGGGTCAGCGAACGAGTCTACCGGCAGGGAATATCTCTGCCGTCGTCGTACTCGCTGAGCTCTGGCCATCAGGCTTTCGTCCTCGAAAAAATCCGGGCATTTTATGCCGCCCGGCTGCGCCAATAAGCCATGCGGATAGGAATCGACTGCCTGCGGGCCGACCCCGGCTATGCCGGCGGGCTCAATACCTACATTCTGGGCCTGCTTGAGGGCTTCGCCGCGGTGGGAGGCGGGCATCGCTTTCAACTTTATGTCACGCAGAGCAACCGCCGCATGTTTGCCCGCTTTGAAGGGAAAGAGAATTTCGAAATGGTCGCGGTAAACAGTGCCGGGTTGCGCCTGCGCCAGGCGGCTTGCCGCGCCGCCCTGGTCTCCGGCAGCCCGGAACTTTACCGGAAGGCCAGCCTGCGGCTGTTCCGCAAGCTGCGGGCGGCAATGGACCGGGGCTCGGACCTGATCTATACTCCGACGGTCAGCCTGCTGTGCTTCGATCATGGCCAACCCACCCTGCTCTCGATGCACGACCTTCAACATCTTCACTATCCGGAGTTTTTCGGCTGGCTGCGGCGGCGCAACCGCGCCATCACCTGCGGCCTGAGCGCCCGGCTGGCGGACTATTTCCAGGCCAGCAGCCAGTTCATTAAGCAGGACATGCTGGGCGGTTTTCCGGAAATCGTGGCGGCGCAGATCCGGGTAATTCCGGAAGGAGTGAATCTCGAGGACTTTGCCCCGGGCGGAGCGGGCGCAGCGATTCCAAATTGTCTGGGAGGGCAGTTTCTCTCCCGTTTTCTGTTTCTCCCGGCGCAGCTCTGGCCGCACAAGAATCACCTCACCGTGCTGCGGGCGCTCGAGCGCATCGAGCGGAAGCACGGCCTTAGAATTCCGCTGGTCATGACCGGCGCGCGCTACTCGGCCGCGCCCGCCATCTTCCGCTTCCTCGCGGAACGGCGCATGGACTATGTGCGCTACCTGGGGACAGTGCCGTTCGATCAATTGGTGGCGTTGTATCAGAAGGCGGCATTGGTCATTGCTCCCGGCCTGTACGAGTCGAACAGCCTGCCGGTGCTGGAGGCGGCGGCGGCGGGAACGGCGGTAATCGCCTCGAAGATTCCCCCCAATGAAGAACTGGCGCAGGCGCTCGAATTGAATCTGTTTGAAGCCCGGGATGACGCGGCGCTGGCCCGGCTGCTGCTGCGTCTGTGGCGGGACGAAGAAACCTGCCGCCTGCAGGCCATCCACAACCGCCGCCAGGTGGCGGGCTTCACCTGGAAGCGTGCGGCGCGCTCCTATTTGAGCTGGATGGAGGAGATTGTGAATGCGGGCGTTCCCGCCCGGCAGCCGCAGGCGGCGACCGTTGGCGCATAGCCGGCGGCAATAATCTGCAAGTGGCTCCGCCGACTGAATCGACGGCAACCGCTTTCGAGCTGCACTGAGGTCCAATTGTGATAGAGAAGCTAGCAGTCATTCAGCCCCACCTGACAAATGCGAGCCAGGAGATGTTTCTCGAACTCTCCCAGCACTGCGCGCTCGATCTGGTGGTCTCACCGGCGCCCGCCGGCTCCGGCTTTGCCGTCGCTCCCCTGCCCGGGAGTCCGCGGATCCGGTTGTTTTCCGGCCCCACCTTCATGCCTCTGGGGAAAAACTTCGGCTGGATCCAGTGGAGCGCGGTGAAATATATGCTGCGCCAACGTCCCGGAGCGGTCCTGGTCAATGCCAACCCGCGCTACCTTACCTTCTGGATGACGCTGCTATGGGCGAAGGTTCGTGGCATCCCGGCATATGCCCACGGCCACGGGTTTTACCGTCGCGGCCGGATCGGCGGCGCCTACCGGATGATGATGCGCGTCATGCTGGAACTGCTGACCTCGTATGTCTGCTACGCCCCCATTGTCCGGGAGGCATTTCTGGAAAACGGATTTTCCGGCGCCAAGCTGACGGTGGCGCACAATTCGCTTATCAACCGCTTCCCGGTGCGGCCCCGGGAGAAGACGGGAGAGGAGCGGGGAATCTTGTTCATCGGCCGGTTGCGCGCAGGTAACCGCCTGGAGTTGCTGATGCGGGTGCTCGAGCGCATCCGCCGCGAGGACGGCCTACCCCTCGAATTGCACGTGATCGGAGATGGCGAACAGCGGGAGGGATTGGAGGCACGGGCGCGGGATTGGCCATGGGTAAGGTTTCACGGCGCGTCCTATGACGGCGGCGAAATCCGCCGTATCTCGCTTGCCTGTTTTGCCGGCTGCTATCCCGGCATCGCAGGCCTGAGCGTGATTCATATGATGTCGCTGAGCCTTCCCGTCGTCACCCACAACGATCTGCGCGGTCACGGCCCGGAGCCCAGCTTTATCCGCGACGGGGTAAACGGGTTGCTGTTTGACCACAACCGTCCCGAAGCCTCGCTTTATGGCGCGGTGCGGCGGCTGGCCTTGGACCGCGACCGGGTGGCGGGGATGCGGGAAAACGCTTTTCAGGACTATCATGCGCTGGCCAATCCCAGCCTGGCGGCGAGGTTTTGGGCGATCATGGGCGGCCCCGAACGGCCGGGGCGGGCCGGCACTGCCGGCGCGGCAGCGCCGCCGTCGCCGGAGATGGTTTCCGAAGCGCGGGCCGGGGCGGGATCGCCGCTGGCCAAGGTGTGACACCGGCGTTCCAGTTGCACTGGAGCGAGTCAGGATGATTTCTTTCTACTGGTTGCTGCTGGCCATTCTTCTCGCTGCCTACGGGGCGACGCTGCAAAGGGTGAAAAAGTGTTCTTCCGAGCTGACGCCCTTGCTGGGATGGCTGGCCGGCCTGGGATTTTTTCTGATCGCTCCGCTTACCATCCTGACGCTGCATGGCGGCTACGAGTTGCCGCCCGCAGACGGCCTGACCGAGGCGTGGACGAAGGTGAATCTATCCAACCCGGAATTTTTCCGGCCCTATCTCCTGACCTGGCTGGCCATGATCTTGACTTGCGGGACGGCCTGGGCGCTGGTCCAGCCGGCGGCGGCGCGGCCGGGCGGCCAGGGCATGATTTCCTTGCCTCGGCTGGAGCGCGCGATTCGTTTGACCATGGCGTTGTCGGTGGCCGACTGGGTCGTCTATGTGTGGCTGCTGGGGGGCGCGGATGCATTCCTGATTTCTCACTGGTACCGGCGCAACGCCGAGCTTTCCGCGCGCCTGGGCGGAAGCTTCACCGTGTTCACGCGCCTCGAACTGGCCAACCAGCTGCTCTTCACCGGCGCGGCCGCGCTGCACCTGAGCCGGGGGCTGAGGCAGCGCAAGGTGCGATGGGGCTTCACGGCGCTGATCGGATTATTCCTGCTCCTCGAGATGGCGATGAGCGGCAACCGCATCTTCGTCGCTTTTTACCTGCTGGCCTTTCTCGCCTCCAGCTGGCTTTATGGCCGGAAGAAAATCGTGGCCCTGCTGCTGGCGGCTTCTCCCCTGCTGGTTTTGCTGTTTGCCGCCTGGGGAGCGGTAAGGCACGATCTGAGCCGGCTGCCGGATTCGGCCGCGGCCCAGGCGCAGGAAGTCGGCAGCCGGACGCTGTCCAGCCTGATGTATGCCACCGAAGGCCAGGGAGTGTTGCTGCTGCTGCACGTGGTCAACGATTTTGGTGGGCGCTTCGGCTATCTGCACGGCGCGACCTACGGGCGGCTGTTCACCTTCTGGCTGCCGCGCAGCCTTTATCCGGAGCGCCCGCTGGACTTCACCAGCCAGGCCGCCGTGTGCTATGAGCCGGGGGACACTACCAGCCTGTGCGCGACCGCGCTGGGCGAAGCCTACGCCAACTTTGGGGTTTGGAGTTTGCTCGCGCTGCCCGGCTTTACCTGGCTGGTCAGCCGCTATGAACGGTATCTGGCCGGGCGGCCGCAGGGCGCATCTCTGCTGTCGGCGGTTTCCTTCGTGGTGCTGATCTGGTTTGCCCGCTGCACCTTCGCGGAAAATGTCTTCAACCTGGTCGAGGTGGGGGCGTTGATCTGGATTTTCCGCATGGAAGCGGCCGGGGCTCGGGCGCGAGCCGCGGCCTGACCGGCTGCGGAAAACTCCAGCTTTCTTCAATCAATTTTATGCATTCGGCACCACAGGCATGGCCGGCGGCGAGGGTGGGCTGCGACCGGACAGGTCCAGCTGTCGAAGCCGCCCAGACTCTCTGCCCGGGATGTGGCGGGCCGACGGCAACCGAAATCAGCGGGCTGCTCGACACCCGCTTTGGCATAGAAGGCGAATACCAGTTCCGGCGCTGCCCGAGGTGCGGCCTGGAGCGGCTTTTTCCGCTTCCGGAGCCGGCTCAGCTGAAACAGCTTTATGAGCGTTTCTACAATTTTTCCGGCGAGCGCGGAACGCCGTACACCGGGCTGCGGGAATGGTTTCTGTCTTCTCCCTTGTACCGCTGGTGGATTCTGGTCGATGGCGACGTCTCGTTTCACGCGCGCAAGGGAGCGGGCCGCCTGCTCGATATCGGCTGCAATGAAGGGCGGACGCTGAAGCAATATGCCGGCAACGGCTTTCAGGCGGAGGGCACCGAGCTGAACGAAAAAGCGGCGGCCCGGGCACGCGCTGCCGGATTCGCCGTGTTCACCGGGCCGCTCGAACAATTTGCCCCGGCGGCGCTGTACGATGTGGCGGTGCTCTCGAATGTTCTGGAGCACGTAGCCGATCCCCAAGCCATGCTGATTGCTGTTCGCCGCCTGCTGAATCCCGGCGGCCAGCTATGGATCAGCTGTCCCAACAGCGAAAGCTGGCTGCGGCGGGTTTTTGGCCGCTGGTGGATCCACTGGCACGTCCCGTTTCATCTGACCCAGTTCTCTTCGCGCACGCTGGGGGACTTGCTGGCAGCGAGCGGATTTGAGCTGGTGGAAATGCGGCAGATCACGCCTGCGCTGTGGGCGGCGTCTTCGCTGGTAGTGCGATTGTTTGCCCGGCGGGGACGGCCGACGCGGCAGTTGAGGAATCCGGTGCTGATTTTTCCCCTGCTGATTTTGTGCCGCGGGCTGTTGTTTCCGCTGCTCGGCTGGGGCAACCGAAAGCGGCGGGGCGACTGCCTGGTGGCGGTGGCACTGAAGGCCGACTGATTTCAGGAAACCGTCCCCGAAATCCCACCCCAAAAAAAATCTATGAAGAAAGCTTTAATTACCGGCATTACCGGCCAGGACGGGTCTTATCTGGCGGAGTTTCTGCTGGCCAAGGGATATCAGGTGCACGGCATCAAGCGCCGCAGCTCGTCTTTGAACACGGAGCGGGTGGATCATCTGTATAAAGATCCGCATGAGCCAGGGCGCAGGTTTTTCCTGCACTACGGCGATATGACCGACGCCAACAGCCTGCGCAGTGTGGTGGAAAGAGTGCGGCCCGACGAGATCTACAATCTGGCGGCGCAAAGCCACGTGGCGGTGTCGTTTGAGCAGCCGGAATACACCGCCAACGCCGACGCGCTGGGCACCCTGCGGCTGCTGGATGCGGTGCGGGTGCTGGGCATGGAAACAAGCGTCCGCTTTTACCAGGCCTCCAGCTCCGAGCTTTACGGACTGGTGGCGGAGACGCCGCAGACCGAGCGCACCCCCTTTCATCCGCGCTCTCCGTATGGCGTGGCCAAGCTGTATGCCTACTGGATCACGGTGAACTACCGCGAGGCTTATGGCATGTACGCCTGCAACGGGATTCTGTTCAATCACGAATCGCCGGTGCGGGGCGAGACCTTTGTGACCCGCAAGATCACGCGCGCGCTAGCCCGCATCAAGCTGGGATTGCAGGAGTGTCTTTATCTGGGGAATCTGGAGGCGCGGCGGGACTGGGGCCATGCCCGCGACTACGTGGAGATGCAATGGCTGATGCTGCAGCAGGAAGAGGCGGAGGATTTCGTGATTGCCACCGGGGAGCAGCATTCGATCCGGGAGTTCGTGGAGGCCGCGGCGAAAGAGTTGCAGATGGGGCTGCGCTGGAGCGGAAGCGGCGCCGAGGAAAGGGCTTATGACCAGTTCGGCCGTTGCATTGTGCGCCTCGACCCGCAATACCTGCGTCCGGCCGAGGTGGATTCGCTGCAAGGCTCCGCCGCCAGGGCGCAGGCGAAACTGGGCTGGCTCCCCCGCGTGACCTTCGCCGAGCTGGTGCGGGAGATGGTGGCTGCCGACCTGGTGAATGCGGAACGCGACCGGCTGGTGAAGAGCAATGGCTACAAAGTATTTGCCCACTACGAATAGGGGCAGCAGGACGGAAGAATTCTTGGCGCAGGCGATGCATCCCTCCGAGAGCATTTTCGTGGCCGGACACAACGGCCTGGTGGGTTCGGCGCTGCTGCGGAGCCTGGGGCAGGCGGGATACCCGAACCTGCTGTTCAGAAGCCACAGCGAGCTGGACCTGGAGGACGCGGACGTGGTGCGGGAATTTTTTTCCCGGCACCCGCCCCGCCACGTATTTCTGGCCGCAGCCCGGGTGGGGGGCATTCTGGCGAATCAGCGCGAGCCCGCGGAATTTATCCGCCGGAACCTGCGCATTCAGACCAACGTGATCCATGAATGCTGGCGCAGCGGGGTCGAGCGCCTGCTGTTTCTGGGATCGAGCTGCATCTATCCGCGGCTGGCTCCCCAGCCGGTGGGCGAAGAGTCGCTGATGAGCGGCCCGCTCGAATCCACCAACCGGGCCTATGCCGTGGCCAAAATTGCCGGAATCGAAATGTGCCGCGCCTACAATCGCCAGTACGGTACGCGCTTTCTGGCCGCCATGCCGGCGAACCTCTACGGGCCGGGAGATAACTATCATCCGGCAAACTCGCATCTGATTCCCGCCCTGATCTGGAAGATGCATCAGGCAAAGATCGAAGGCGCAAATGAAGTTGTGCTGTGGGGCAGCGGGACTCCGCGGCGGGAGTTTCTGCACGCCGACGACGCCGCCGCAGCCTGCCTTGCGCTCATGAACCTGCCGCCCGACGCCTTCGCCGAGCTGGCCGACGGGAACCCGGCCGCGCCCCTGATTAACCTCGGCAGTGGAGAGGACATGACGGTGCGGGAGCTGGCGGAGCTGGTGGCGGAGGTGGTTGGAGTGAAGCCGAGACTGGCCTTCGACGCTGCCCGGCCGGATGGGACGCCGCGCAAGCTTCTCGACTCCAGCCGCTTGAGGGCTCTGGGGTGGAGGCCGCGAATCGGACTGCGCGAAGGCCTGCAGCAGACCTATGCGGATTTCTGCCGGCGGGCATCCGGAAGCGCAGCCGGCGGCCCTTTCAAACCGGTCCCGTGCGCATCCTGATCTACGGCCTCAGCTTTTCCCCCGAACTGGTGGGGGTGGGCAAGTACACGGGCGAGATGGCGGAATGGCTGGCGGGCCGGGGGCATGAAGTGCGGGCGGTGACCGCTCCCCCGTCATATCCGCACTGGAAAGTTGCCCAGGGATTTTCGCCGTGGCGGTATAGCTGCGAGGATCATGTGCTCGCGAGTCGGGCCGGGAGGCATGGCCGCCTGACCGTGCTGCGCTGCCCGCTGTGGGTTCCGCCGCAGCCCTCGCCGGGCAAGCGCATCGTGCATCTCGTCAGCTTTGCCCTGGCCAGTCTTCCGGCGATGCTGCGGCAAGTCTTCTGGCAGCCCGAGGTGGTGCTGGCGGTCGAGCCTACACTTTTCTGCCTGCCGGCGGCATGGCTGACAGGACGGCTCTGCGGGGCCAGGACCTGGCTGCACGTGCAGGATTTTGAAGCCGACGCCGCCTTCGAAGTGGGGCAATTGAAGCCGGTCGAGCTGCGCTTTGTGGTGGCCTGGCTCGAAGAGAAGGGCATGGCAGGCTTTGACCGGGTATCGACGATTTCCGCGAAGATGCTGTCCCGGCTGACACTCAAAGGAGTGCCGGAGGAGGCCTGCAGGCTGTTTCCGAACTGGGTGGATACGGACGCGATTTTTCCTCTGCCGCAGCCCAGCCCTCTGCGCCGGGAGTTGGGCATTCCGGACGGGGAGATGGTGGCGTTGTACGCGGGAACCATGGCGGGCAAGCAGGGTTTGGAAATACTGGCGGAAGCCGCGGGGAAGCTGGCCGGGCGTGCCGGGCTGCGCTTCGTTTTTTGCGGGGAGGGCCCGGGCAAGGCGAGGCTGGCGGAGCTTACCAGCCAGATGGCCAATGTCCAGTGGATACCACTGCAGCCTTTGGACCGGCTCAACCACCTGCTGAATCTCGCCGATATACATCTTTTGCCGCAGAAAGCGGATGCCGCCGATCTGGTCATGCCTTCCAAGCTGACCGGCATGCTGGCCAGCGGGCGCCCGGTGATCGCCACTTCCCGGCGCGATACCCAGCTGGCCCATGCGGTCGAGGGCCGGGGAATCGTGGTCGATCCAGGAAACGCAGCAGCTTTCTGCCAGGCCATCGGGCAACTGGCCGATGATGCAGACTTGCGGCAGAGGCTGGGCCGCAAGGCCCGGGAATACGCCGTCTCGGAACTGAAGAAGGAGACAATTTTGTCGGGGTTGGAGCAGGAATTGCTGCGGCTAGCGGGATCGTGATGACCACCCGGGCCATCGATTATTCCCCTGCCGTCTTCTCCTCAAACTGGGGCAGCACGTTCCAGCTTGGAATCAAGCGGCTGATCGATTTACTGGGCGCGGGTGGGCTGCTGATCCTGCTTTCGCCGCTGCTGCTGTTTCTCGCGACGGCTGTCAAGTTCAGTTCGCCGGGGGGCGTTTTTTACCGCTGGAGAATTGCCGGGTTGAGGGGGCGGCCGGTGCTTAGCTACAAATTCCGCTCGATGGTCAGCAACGCCGACGACTTGAAGTCCCAACTGGAGGCGGCGAACGAGATGATCGGCCCGGCCTTCAAGATGACTAACGATCCGCGCGTAACCGAAGCCGGAAGATGGATGCGCCGCTACAGCCTGGACGAACTGCCGCAACTCTACAGCGTGCTCAAGGGGGACATGAGCCTGGTGGGCCCGCGGCCTCCGCTGCAGTCGGAATTCGAGCGCTTCACCGAATTCCAAAAGCAAAAGCTGGCGGTAAAACCGGGCATCACCTGCCTGTGGCAGGTGAGCGGCCGCCATCGGGTGCGGGACTACGACGATTGGGTGCGGCTGGATCTGGAATACATCCGAAGGTGGTCGCTGAGTCTGGATTTCGAGATTCTGCTGCGCACCGTAAGGGAAGTGGTACGCGGCTCGGGCAAATAACCGTGCCTCTGGCGCAGCCGAACCCAAATCACATCGGTATCCACACCCATTATCTATATCCACAATCCATGACCGTGACCATGACCACGACCCACGACGCTTCCTCATACTTTGCGCAGTTGACCCGCACCATCCACCGGCTTCCGCTCGAAACCATTCACGATCTGGTCCAGGTTTTTCTGGAAGCTTATGGCCGGAGCCGGAGCATCTTCCTGTTCGGCAACGGAGGCAGCGCGGCCCTGGCCTCGCACATGGCCTGCGACCTGGGGAAAGGGACTGCGCCCGCCGGTGGAAAACGCCTGCGCGTGGTTGCCCTCACCGACAATGTCGCTTTGCTGACCGCCTGGGCAAACGATACGCGGTACGAGAACATCTTCCGCGAGCAGATGGAAAACCTGCTCGAAGCGGGCGACGTCGCGTTTGCCATCAGCGGCAGCGGCAACTCTCCCAACGTGCTGGCGGGGCTCGAGTGGGCGCGCCAGGCGGGGGCGGTTACCGCTGGCATCACGGGCTTTGAAGGCGGGAAGATGCGGGCGCTGTGCGACGTCTGCGTGGTGGTTCCCTCCGACAACATGCAGATCATCGAAGACCTTCACATGTCGATCTCTCACGCCGTATTTCGCCTGCTGCGGCACCGGATGCAACCGACCACCATAGACGCTGCGACGCCGCAGGCACGGTCTGCGGCCGCATCCCGGTAGGCGGGAACAAACGACAATGCAGCCGAACAAGCGCATGAAACCAGAACATCTCCGCAACCGGATTTTGGCCGCCGACCTGGGGTGGATTCCCATCGCGCTGGCCGCCGAACAGACTCTGAGCTACGAACTGCATCGCAGTCAGCCGCCGCTGGGGCCCTTTAACTTTGTGGTTTACGTGGTGTGCACGGTTTTTGCCTGGGTGCTGCTTTCAGAGAACATGCATCTCGACGGCTTCCGCGGCGGGTGGAGACAGGCGGCGCTGGTCTCGCGCCTGCTGCTGGCGGGCGCCGTGCTGATGGTGCTGTTGCTGGCGGTGGGAAGCGTTTCCGGACAATACGTGGGCCGGCTCACCCTGAGCGTGTTCGTGGTGTTTCTCCTGTCTGGATTTCTTTGCATTCGCCGGGTGGCGCTGCGCAGGGTATTGCGGCGGTACCGGCTGGGAGATGTGCATCGCGTGGTCATTCTGGGCTCGGACCAGCTGGCCAGTGAACTGGCGGCAAAATTCAACCGCCATCCTGAACTGCTGTGCAAGGTGATCGGATTTCTCTGTCCCAGCGGGGATGGCCCGGCTCTGGCTTCCGGCGGGGAGGTGGTTGCCGGCCGCGGCCCGGTTTCCACCCTGGAAGTGGTCGGCCTGCTGCGCGAATTGAAAGTGGACGAACTGGTATTGGCGCATCCCCCGGCCTCGAACGAGATTCTGAACCTGGTGGCGCTGTGCCGCCAGCAGGCGCTTCGCGTGAGCCTGGTGCCGCAGCCTTACGAACTTTATTTGTCGCGTCCCAACCTGCTCGATCTGGGAGGGGTGCCATTGCTGCAGTTCGGGGAGATGTCGCCTCCCGCCTCGGCGCGGGTCGGCAAGCGCTTCCTCGATCTCGCTTTGGGCATTGTTCTGGGAATTGCGGCCCTCCCCGTGGTTTTGACGTGCGGCGCGGTGCTGCGCTTTTCGGCAGGGAAGGCTTTTCGCCGGCAGAAGCGAGTGGGCTGGGGGGGGCGGCAGTTTGCCATGCTGCGCCTGAACGTCGATCGCGATCCCGCCAGCGGGTCAGCTTTCGAACGCATGCTGTGCCGCGCGAGCATCTCGGAGCTGCCGCAGTTCTGGAATGTGCTGCGGGGGGAGATGAGTCTGGTGGGGCCCCGTCCGGAAAGCCCGGAGCGGGCGCGCTCCTACTCCGCATGGCAGCAGCAGCGGCTCTCGGTAAGACCGGGCATAACAGGATTGGCGCAGGTGAATGGGTTACGGGAGGAGCATGCCTCCGAGGACAAGACCCGGCTCGACTTGCAGTACATGCTGCAGCCGCCATCGTTGCTGAAGGATTTGTCGCTTCTGCTGGAAACGGTTTGGACTTTGACCTCGCGCCTGAGACAACCTTCGCCGCCGCGGCCAGCCGGCGCGGTGGAAGCTGCGCCGCAGTCGATTAACTTTTTTTCGGGCAACCAGCCTTTTCCGGAGATGTTTCAGCATGCTCATCGGACGCAGCCCGGTTCGGATTAGCTTAGGCGGCGGCGGCACCGACCTGCCCTCCTATTACGAGCAGTTCGGCGGCGCCGTCCTGAGCACGGCGATCAACAAGTACTTCTATACGATTGTGGGCAAGCGCACCGACGGCCGCATCCAGGTCATCTCCTCGGACCTGCGGCTGTTCGGCAACTGGAGCGATCTGGCGGCGCTGCCGGCGCAGGACGGCGGGCTGGAAATTCCTCTGGCTGTGCTGAAGGATCTGGGCGCGAATTTTGCCGCCGACATGTTTCTGGCTTCGGAAATTCCTCCGGGCACAGGGCTGGGATCTTCGGCGAGCGTGTGCGTGAATCTGCTGAAAGTTCTTACCACCTATCTGCGCAGCCCGCTCTCGAAGTACGAACTGGCGGAGCGCGCCTACCGCATCACCCGCTGCGGCTTGGGGCGGCACGTGGGCAAGCAGGACGAATATGCCGCCGCTTTTGGCGGGCTGAATTACATCCGCTTCAATCCCGACGGGAGCACGCTGGTTGAGCCGCTGCACCTGGATGCGGGCGTGCTTTCCCATCTGCAGTCGAACCTCATGCTGTTCTTTACCGGAGCGGCGCATCATTCATGGGATATTCTCGCCGATCAGGAAAAATCGGCGCGCGAGTCGTCAGGCTCGACCATCGAGGCGCTGCATCGGGTGAAGGAGGCTGCCGCCACCATGAAGGAAGCTCTTCGCTGCGGCGACCTGGAACACTTCGGGCACCTCCTCCACGATGCCTGGCAGGCAAAAAAACGGATCTCGCCGCATATTTCCAACCAGCATATCGACCGGCTTTATGAAATAGCGCGCGAACATGGCGTGTTGGGCGGGAAGATCACGGGCGCGGGCGGTGGCGGCTTTCTGCTGCTGTACTGCGAACCGTCCTGCCAGCAAGGAGTTCGCTCGGCCATGGAGCGCGAGGGCGTGCAGGAAATGGCCTTCGCCTTCGACGCCCAGGGAGCTCAGGTGATTGTGAACGACCCTTTCATCGATCACGACGTGCATGCCGGCACCCACTGGACGTTCTTGCCGCTGGCCGCGACCGCGGGATGAGATCGGAAGAGGGTTCAAGACGAGGGATTGTACCGTGAAAGCTTTCCTGCTTGCGGGCGGGCTTGGCACCCGGCTGCGGCCGCTTACCGATTCCCTTCCCAAATGCCTGGTTCCGATTCGCGGCCGCCCCCTGCTCGATATCTGGCTCGATCTGTGTGCCGGGGCCGGCATCACCGAAGTGCTCATCAACTTGCATGTTCATGCCGCGATGGTCGAGAAGCACCTGGAGCGTAGCAATACTGGGGTGGCCGTTCGCCTCGTTCACGAAGATCGATTGCTCGGATCTGCCGGAACACTCGCGGCCCATCGCGACTGGGTGGGCGGCGATGATGTTTTCTGGATTCTCTATTCCGATGTACTCACCAACACGAACTTGAGGAGCATGCGGGAGTTTCATCTGCGCCATGACCGGATGGCGACTCTCGGCTTATATCAGGTGCCCGATCCCTCGCGGTGCGGGGTGGCCATCGCAAATAGTGACGGCCTGATTGTCGACTTCGAGGAGAAGCCGGAGAGAGCGCAGGGCAACTGCGTGTTTTCCGGCCTCATGATGGCGAGCCCTGCGCTGTTCGATTTCATTCCAACCTGCCTGCCGGCAGATCTCGGCTTCCATGTTCTGCCGCAATTGCGCGGGAACATGCAAGCTTACTATATCGCCGACTATCTGGTCGACATCGGCACTATGGCCAACTACGAGCAGGCGCAAACCACCTGGCCGGGGATCGACCGCCGTGGCGTGTCAGTTCAGCCATCGCGACCGGCGGCCTCCGAGGCGAATTTGTGAACGGCGCAAGGCTGCGCGGAGTGATTTTCGACATGGATGGAGTCCTGGTCGACAGCCATGCGGTTCATCGCGAGGCCTGGAGTATTTTTTTTCGAAGCTTGGGGCGAGAGGTGCCCGACAGCGAACTGGATTTTGTTCTCGATGGCCGGAAACGGCGGGAAATTCTGCTGCATTTTCTGGGTGAGTGCGCCGGCCCGGAACTGGAGGCACTGGGACGGCGCAAGGATCGCATTTTTCGCCAGATGCAGGTTGCGGTTAACCCGGTTCCGGGCGTAGTCCGTATGACACGGGAATTGCACGCAGGCGGCGCGGCTTTGGCTGTGGCCACCTCCGGGAGCCGGGACCGGGCGCGCTTCACCCTGAAGGAACTGGGTTTACAGGATTGTTTCCAGGTCGTCGTTACCGGGGAAGATGTGCGACTCGGCAAGCCCGACGCTGCGATCTACCGGCTGGCCTGCAGCCACTTGGGGCTTGAGGCTGCGTGCCTGTTGGCGGTTGAAGACGCCATTTCAGGGATTCGCGCTGCCGTGGGAGCGGGCTTGCAGTGCGTTGGAGTGGCGCTACATGAGAAGCCGGAAAAGCTTGCCGCAGCGGGAGCGGTGCCGGTGGTGCCGCACTTTGAAGGCATTGGCGCTCAGGATCTGGAAAATATGCTGATGGCGAAGGGGGCCGACGACTCATAACACTATCCGAGACGGGGCGCGCCTAAACGTTAAGGCCCTGGTTGTAGCAAACTTCCACGATGGAAAGCCGGTCCGGCGCCCCGACCTTCCGTAACATTCGATGAACGTGGTTCTTGACGGTTTGTTCCGAGAGGTTGAGGCGGCTGGCCATTTCCTTGTTGGTGAGGCCCTGGCGAATCAGCCCGACTAACTGCTGCTCGCGGCGGCTGAGGCCGAGCCTGTTTTTGAGGTGAAAACCGGGAGGGCCGGCTTTCTGCCCGGCCACCCAGCGAAACAAGGCAAGCGAGAGCGTGGCCGGGCATACGGCTTCGCCGGCGGCAACGGCGCGAACCGTGCGCGCCACTTCAAGTGCGGAAGCGTCTTTGAGCACGTACCCGACAGCTCCGGCTTGAATCACGCGCAGAAACACGGCCTCATCGAGCTCCATGCCGACCATCACTACTCGTATGGCTGGATTCAGTTGGTGTAATTGGCCGACGATACTGCGTTCCGCCAGCACGGCAGAGACGGAGTCAAGCACGACGATGTGGGCATGGGCCAGCTCAACTTGTTCCATGGTGTCGGGGCTATAAGAGCCTGCTCCGACGACCTGAATGTCGTCTTTTTTTGAAAGCACCCGCAATAAGGCTTCCCGTAAAAGCCGATTTTCCGCCAGCAAGAAAACCGCCGCCACCGGTCCCGAGAGCTCCGAACCTGCCGTTCCCATCGGATAATCAGTCCCGCCCCTCCGCTCGCCCCGCCTGAACTTGAGGCGGCCCGCCGCTGGAATTTGATTCCGAAAACTTACTGTTCGACGCTAGCGGCTTCGCCAAGGCGCGGTCAAGCGCGAAGCGGGGTTTATGTCCAAGGGGGTTTCCCGCGGCGGGAAGAGCGGTAGAAATTCCCAAAAGGAATCAGAAAGTCGTGGCCCCTGCTTCTTGATTGCTGCTCCAGCGATGTATCAGGAAGAGCAGCTCATTTCCTGGGAGTCGGCGCGGTCAGAAGGGCGATGAACATTTTATAGAATCTGTCGAGGTCAAGATCGTCTTGTACTTCGAGTGGCGGCAGTTCAGACCTCGGCTTATCCTGCGCCGTCCAATTCAGAGTGTTGCCGTATCCCGCGCCATGGTCAATATCTACATCCATGAACAGCGCTTCTTTTTTTGTGATGATGCCGGGGTCGAGCCAGGCCGCGGCGGCGAGTTCGTCCCATAAATAGTTGTAACTGGCGCGGAGACGCGTGTACTTGCCCACGTAGCGCGCCACGGGGGTATCGGCGGCTCTGATGCGATCGAGCATGTCCGGGGTCAAGTTGGTCTTTACGGAAATATCTACGGCGGTGCAAACAATCTTCTTCCACGGCGCGCGAAGTACGATGTGGGCGGCTTCGGGATCGAACCAGAGATTGAACTCGCGGGTGGGAGCGTTGACGAACTCGGGATTGTCGGTGTGAGGATTCAAGCTGCCGCCCATGAATACCAGTTCTTTCGCCAGCGACGCAAATTCCGGATCGATGGAAATGGCGAGGGCCAGGTTGGTCATGGGGCCCCCTTCGTAAATCGTTATCTCGTGGGGATACTTGCGGACCATGCGCAGCAGGAAGTGAGCTGCATCCTCGTCGGCAGGCTTGGTTGTGGGTTTGCCCTCCTGCATTTCGCCTAACTCATCCGGGGGATGATAATACCTCGGCGTCCACGCGCCCAGCCATGCCACCCTGCCGAACTGCTGCTCCCAACTTTCGGCTTCTTCCTTTGTTCTGAGCAAGGGATACTCCGCTCCGGGCACGACGGGGATATCGGTGCGCCCGATGAGTTCCAGCATGAGCAGGGTGTGCGCGACTTCTTCACGAAGCCACTGATCGCCGGTCACGACGGTGATGCCCAGCACCTCGGTTTGCGGCGACTGGATGAGCAGAAGCATTGATTGCTGGTCGGTTCCGGCGGGGCCGGCGGCGTCCTGGTCGATGATGATTTTGCGTTTTTGCTGGGCTGAGCAGAGAACGCAGGATAGCAGCAGGAACGCAGGCAGGCACCTCATCTTCGATCGCATCGATGGCTTCCTCGTCTGGGGCGCAGTGGTGTGCTGCAACGGTGCACTGCGGCTTCGATCACAAAATTAAGGGCAGACTGGAATCAGTCTGCCCGCCTTCAAACTTTCTCGGAGCCTCTAGAAATTTAGCCTGAGGGCGAACTGAATCAGCCGCGGATTGTTCACCTGCTGGTTGAGCACCGAGAAGTTGCTCGCGGGTGCGTTGATGTCCAGCAGTCCGAGACCTCCAAGGCCACCTATAAAGAACTGCGGATGGTTGAACAGATTGAAGAACTCAGCCCTGAACTGCAGGTTCATCGCTTCTCGCAACGGGAAATCCTTAATGACGGAAAAGTCCGTGTTTACAAAGCGCGGCCCGTATGCCGGACCTCGGGGAGCCGTGCCGATTTCTCCGGGCAGGGCGTGAGCGAAGGCGCAGGGGTTCAACCAGTTTTGTAAGGTGTGAATCTGAGTCGGACATCCCGTCTGCCCACCCTCATCTCCAGGCCGGTTGGGATCGCCCACAAGATCAGGCCGGTTGAAGCTGAAGAAGTTATAGTTCAAGAATTGTCCAGTGTTCCCCGGTCCCGGAGGGGCGCCAAAGGTTGGGCCAAGGTTTGCGCTGTCAACAACGAAGAGGGGGAATCCGCTTTCGGCTCGCTCGATCAGATTGATCTGCCAATGGCCAAGAAGCCGGTTCGTTGTGTCGGTCCAGCTGCTGCCGAAGCGCTTGCCTCTACCGAAGGGCAGATCATAGAGGACGCTGGCAGTGAAGGTATCGTTCAGGTTTAATTGCGACAGGCCCCAATCCAGTTTCTGAGTTCCAGGCAAAGGCCAAAAGATGGCGCCGACATTGGTGCCCAGGCCGTCAGTCATTCCAGAATCAAAGTTGCGGGCGTAGGTATACCCCAATAGAGCATAAATACCGTGCCGGACACTCTTGGTTTCCGCCTTCACTTGCAAGGAGTCGTATCTTGCAGCGCCTACACTGTTGTTGCTGTTGACTAATTGGAAAGGAGCGGAAGGAATGATGAGATTGCGGCCGCAACCCAGGGTATAGCCAGGCACCGTAAAGCCGGTTCCTGGGCACGCCAATGGAGATCCGATGTTTTCGTTAACCTGGCTGACCAGAATGTGTGCGCTTCGGGAGCCGGCATAGCCTACTGTCAATACCATATTGCCTGGCAACTGGTGCTCAACATTGAAGTTGAATTGTTGAACAATGCCCTGTTTGAAATCGCGATTCATCGATTGCAGAGTCCCGGTGTAGTTGTCCGGGTTTACAGGAGCGTTATAGATAAACCCGCCGGGTACAGCCAGAGTAGAAGGAGGCTGGGCGGCCGCTAAGAGGAAACCGTCTGAAAGAGAGCCGAATGGGTTGCCGTATTTGTAGGAGAAGGTAGCCGGATCTACTTCCGCATAATACGGGGGATTCTGCCAGAGGCCTTGACCTCCCTGGTTCCAGGCAGAGTCGTGGTAAATGGCGTATCCCAGCCGCACTGCGGTGTTCTGGCTTCCCATGGGCTTCCAGGCCAGCCCGATGCGCGGCTCAAAGGCAGTTTTATCAAATTGGATGCCCAGACGCCCGTCGGAAGCCGTGCACGCAAAGGGTAGAATTGCGGGACCGCAACCTCCTGGGCTGCCTTTGGGCACAAACCAGGTGAGGGACGCGACATCGAAGTTCGACTGCCGATTCTCGACTTCTGTTTCGGGCGTAACCAGCGCCCAAGCCAGCCCGAGGTTTAGGGTGAGGTTATTGGTGACGCGCCAACTATCCTCCACAAACGGCCGGACCAGCTTCCATCGCCGTCCCACCGTGGCGCCCAGAAAAGTCTGGTCGTGCGCGGCAAAAACTCCGATCTCACCCACCAGCACATCGGCGATGTCGTCGCCGGTGAAAGCGCCGGTTTCGGTGATAAAGCCATCCTGTGACGCGTTATTCCGCACGTTCATCTCGTTGGCGCGGTAGACTCCTCCGAAACGAATTTCGTGCCTGCCGCGAATCAGGTCGAGGGTGTCCGAAACGGAATAAACGTTGGTTCCACCTTGATAGGGTGCGTATCCGCGGTCACCGACGGAATAGTAAGCCGACATGGAAAATGAGGTCATGCCGCACCCCACGCAATCGTTGCTGGCCTGGTTCAGGCTGGCAGGATAGCCGGTTATGCCGTCACATTTCCCGCCCAAATTTGCCCCGGGAATTCCGATCATCGCGGCTTCGCAGGTTCCGGTTCCATAGGAAAGAATGTGGTTGAAAATCCGGTTGAAGCCGGCATTCAACTGATTGATCGTATTCGCCGAAAAAACGTGCGTTTCTGACAGAGCCAGATTCCGTCCATGGTTATTGATGAATTGATTGCTGCCGAATGCCGTAGACTCCGACCATGTGGGCGAACCACCGGGAATGAAGTTGGTGGCCTGATCGTAGCTGAAGCGCACGAAGGCCGAGTCCTTGCTGGAAAAATTGTGGTCAAGGCGGACGTCCCAGGTGCCTTCGTTGAGCTTTCGGGTAAGTTGGTCCACGTAGTTGAAGCCGGAGGAACCGGTTGCGTTCGGAGTCGGGTAGAGCGCGACGACTTTCGCCCCGATGGGATTGACCAGCGCGGCCGGAATGATGTCGCAGTTCTGGGTGCCTGGGTTTTGGGATCCGTCGGGATTGACGGCGACCGGAACTAGCGTGCCGCCTACATTGTTGCACTGAAGCGGAGAAAAGGTGAACGGGTCGTTGATTTGTGTTCCTAACGGGTTGTCGCTGTAGTCGTAGTTGCCGTTCGCCTCCGGAGTCACCATGTTATGAGTGGGAACGAACCCCGGATACGACACTCCCTCGCGCTGCATCTTGGCCTGATAATCGAGGAAGAAGAAAGTCTTGTCCTTGCGAATGGGGCCGCCCAGCGACCCGCCGAACTGATTCAGATTGAATTTCGCCTGGCTGTGAGTGAAGTATTGGTCGGCATCGAGCTTGGTATTGCGGAAGAACTCAAACAATGATCCGTGCCATTGATTCGATCCCGACTTGGTGGTGACCAGCACGGTTGGGCCCGCCCGTTCCCCGTATTCGGCGGAATAGTTGTAGGTAAGAACCTTAAACTCCTGAATGTCGTCGATCGACGAGAAGATGGCAATGCCGCCTTCATCCAACTGATTGTTGTCGTTGCCGTCGAGCAGCCAGTCGGTGCTCTGTTCGCGAGATCCGCCGACCGAAAGGGAGAACGATCCACGCGTCGAAGCTTCGCTGCTGGGAGCGCCGTTGAAGAAACTGACTGGATTCGTAGATTGAGTTGTGCCCGGCGTCAGCGTCGCCAGCTGCACGAAGTTGCGGCCGTTAAGCGGAAGGTCGGCGACCTCTTCCGAGGTGATGACCTGGCCCAGCGTGGGATTTGTGGTTTCCACCGCAACTTCACTTGCGCTGACTTCCACGGTCGAAGAAACCGATGCCGGCACCAGAGTGAAATTGATTTCGCGTTGTTCGTCGACTTGCAGCCGAACGTCTTTTTGCTCGGTGGTCTGGAATCCCGGGGATTCGACGCGAATCACGTAAAAGGCGACCGGAAGGAGCGGAATCAGGTAGTGGCCGGAGTCGTCGGTCTTGGCTTCGCGCGCCAGGCCTGTGCCTTGCGAGGTGACCTTGACGGTCGCGCCAGACACGACGGCGCCCGCCTTGTCGGAAACGGTTCCGGAAAAGCTGGCGGTGGCCTGACCATAGAGCACCGGACAGGCTGAAACTGCAAGCAAACAGATGACAACAAAGAACGCCTTCTTATGCAGCATCAATGGCCCCTTTCGGCCGACCCGGGCCGAACGACGAAGTGACGAATTGTTTGCTATTTGAGTGCGAATTTTAACCGGGAGTCTTTTAGAACCGTAGAACGGTAAATGGGCGGTTGTTCGGAAGTCAAGAAGTTTCGTATGGGAAGAGACGTTGGAATCGGGCTCTATCCTGATTCCGCGCGCGCAGCAGTTCTGTCCGTTGCGGCGCTAGCCGCCAGCGCCATGCGTTCCGCTGATGCAGCGCCTTACCTTCGGCCCGCCGCGGTCCACTCTGCGTCGAAGCGTGCGCGATCATAGAAAGATTTCTGCGTGCCGATGCCGGTGGTGGAAAGTGCGGCGTACAGATTAGCGCGGCGCAACGCCTCAAGTTCAGTGAAACCCTCGGCGAGGAATACGGCGAAGCTGCCGATGAAGGCGTCGCCCGCGCCCGTGCTGTCGATGGTCTTCACCGCGAATGGAGCAACGTGCTCACTTGTGCCGTGCCCCGTCAGCAGGGAACCGTTGGACCCGAGAGTAATGATGATCCGGCGGATGCCGCCGGTGAGTAAATGTTGAGCGCATGCTTTCGCGTTTTCAAGATCGCGCACCGGCATTCCGGTGATGGTTTCGGCCTCGCTCTCGTTGGGGACAAAATAGTCGAGCCGCTCCAGAGCCTGCATGTTGACAGCCTGGCCGGGAGCGGGATTTACGATGCAGCGAATTCTATTTTTTCGTGCAAATTCAACTGCGTAGTACACCGTCTCCAGGGGAATTTCAAACTGCAGGACGATGCAGTCAACACTTTTCAAAGTTTCGGCTGCGGCATGGACGTCGGCAGGCCGCAGCGCGTCGTTGGCTCCTTTGACTACCAGAATACGATTTTGCCCGTTGGGCTCGACGAAGATCGGCGCCACTCCGCTGGACAATCCTTCGACTTGCTTGACATGAGTGGTGTCAATGCCAAGTTTCTGAAAGTTCTGGATGGTCGCAGGGCCAAACAGGTCATCTCCAACGCGCGCCACCATGAACACATCGGCTCCGCACAGTCGGGCGGCGACGGCCTGATTCGCGCCTTTGCCACCGAATCCGAGATCAAATTTCTGTCCGAAGATGGTTTCACCGGGCTTGGGGAAGCGATCGGTGAAGGTCGTCAGATCGACGTTGGCGCTTCCGATTACGGCAATACGAGGGCGAGGCATAGATTTCTTCGAGAAGCTTGAGAAGGCCGAGTCTATTTGGCGAGCGCGAAGCATGTCAACGGCGTGGAGAGTGGATAAAGTCCGAAATTCTTGAACCACTAAGGTCACGAAGGACTCGAAGTTTCGATTCGCAACTCAAGAATGGTGCCCGCACTTTCTGCTATAGTTTGCCTTCCCTGAACGCCGAAAGGAGAGCCCATGTTCACACCGTCAAGCCTGAGCATTGCGCTGCTGATGATGATCGCGAGCGCCGTGTGCTGGGGGTCGTGGGCCAACACTTTTAAAGGCGTCAAAGGCTATCGCTTCGAACTTTTCTACTGGGATTATGCAGCCGGCATCTTTTTGATTTCCCTGGTGCTGGCTTTCACGATGGGGAGCACGGGGAACGATGCTTCCAGTTTTTTAAATAATGTTCGGGCGGCGGACACTTCGAATATTGTCAACGCGCTGATCGGCGGGGCGCTGTTTAATCTGGCAAACCTGCTGCTCGTGGCGGCTATTGACATGGCCGGCCTGGCGGTGGCCTTTCCGATTTCCATTGGCATCGCGCTGGTGGTGGGAGTGGTGCTGAGCTACGCGCTGCAACCGAGGGGGAACGCGGGCTTGCTCGCGCTGGGAGTTGCTTGTGCATTTATCGCTGTGATTCTAGATGGCAAGGCGTATGGAAATTTGGCGGCGGGGGGACGCTCCGTCTCGAAAAAAAGCCTGATCACTTGCGTGGTCTCCGGAATTCTGATGGGGCTGTGGGCGCCGTTTATGACCCACGCCATGACCCGCGGCAACGCGCTCGGTCCCTACAGTGCCGCGGTGTTTCTGACGCTGGGAGCGCTGCTCTCGTGTTTCATCTGGAATGTTTATTTTATGAAACATCCGCTGGTGGGGGAACCGGTGAGCTTCACCGGATTTTTTCGCGGACCCGCTTCGGGGCATCTGCTGGGGCTTTTGGGAGGATGCATCTGGGGAGTGGGAACGGTTTTTAATCTGGTGGCGGCAAGTTTTACGGGTGTGGCGATCTCGTATGCCATCGGACAATCGGCTCCGATGGTGGCGGCGCTGTGGGGAATTCTGGCGTGGAAGGAATTCGATAACGCCGGTGGGCGGGCGAAAGTTTATCTTGGCTTGATGTTTCTTTTTTATGGCCTGGCGATTTTTCTGGTGGCGCGGGCGAATGGGTAGATCTGGACGACTCCGAGACGGACTCCATGCCCAGCTCTGAAGCTCCGTTCTTCCACGTCAGCACACGCATTCCGGACAGCCCAACCTACTTGCCTTTGAGCCGGCTCACGAACAGATCCAGGAAGCGCTCGGCGTCGGAGGCCAGGCAGACGCGGGCGTTGGGCTTTAATTCGACCACACCCTCGATTTCGTAGTGGTCTCCGTGCAGAACGTTGTTTTCGTTCGATCCCATGCGGTTGGCCACGGTTTCTCCGCGGGTGAACTCGCCTTTGGTTTCCACATCGACGTGCATTTCTTTCAGCGTACCCAGAGTTGGATCGAGGGCGATGCCGACCGCCAGCGGGTCGTACATGGCTGCGCCGCTGTATCCGCTTTTTTCGCTCCGGGTCAGGTAGAACTCGGCAATCTTCGCGATGAAGTCGCTCTGGGGCCCGTGCGAGGACTGCAGATCCGCGAGCTGTTTGCGAGTAATCAGTGTGCGCTCGCCCACATCGGAGCCGACCATGGTTACCATCCAGCCGGCATTGAAAACAATCTGGGCTGCTTCGGGGTCGTTATAGATGTTGGCTTCGGCGGCGCCGTTGACGTTGCCTCCCGTAATCGATCCGCCCATGATGACGATGTTTTTGACCAGAGATACAATCGATGGGTCCTTCGAGAGCGCGAGGGCGATGTTGGTCAAAGGTCCGATTGGAATCAGGGTAATCTCATGCGGATACTTGTGGACGAGTTCGATGATAAGGTCGGGACCGAAGCGCGGATCGGCCTGGCATTTCGATGGCGGCAGCTCGACATCGGCCAGACCATTCTTGCCGTGCCAGAATTGAGCCGTGATCAACTTCTGATTGAGCGGATGCAGCGCTCCACGTGCCACGGTCACATTGCAGCGCCCGGCGAGCGAAATGATCTTTAGCGCATTTTCCAGACCCTGCGGCGACTCCACGTTGCCGGGAACGACGGTGAGCGCTTCCACTTTGAGTTCCGGCGAATTCAGCGCCAGCAGGATGGCCATGGCATCGTCGGTGCCGGGATCGGTGTCGATGATCACGCGGCGCGGAGATTGGGCCAGGGACAGGAGAGGAAAAATCAATCCAAGAAATGACATCACAACAGATGATCGATAAATTTGTTTCATAGAATTCTCTTTTGCTTGAATCCCACCCGAGTACAGCACAGCGACTGAAGCCGGTTCTCTGGAATGGGGCTGTGAGCGCGGCGCCCCGAACTCGCGCCCCTCACAGCAACATGCCGGCGATGGATGCTGACATGAGGTTGGCCATGGTTCCTGCCAGCATGGCGCGAACGCCGAGGCGGGCAAGTTCTTGTTTTTTGTTGGGCGCGAGCGCACCGATGCCACCGATTTGAATTCCGATGGAACTGAGATTGGCGAAGCCGCAGAGCGCAAAGGTCGCGATGGTGAAAGAACGGGGATCGAGCACGGCTTTCTGCGGGCCCAACATTGAAAACGCTACCAACTCGTTCAGGGCCATGCGCGTACCCAGCAACGTACCCACAAAACCGCAGTCGCGCCAGGGCACGCCGATGACCCACGCGACAGGCGCGAATAGGACGCCAAAAATTCTCTCCAGACTTTCAGGGAACCAGTTTATCCAGTGATGAATTCCCCCGAGAATGCCATCAGTCAGCGCAATCAGCGCGAGGAATGAAATCAGCATGGCTGCGATGTTCAGCGCAAGGTGCAATCCGTCGGTGGTGCCGTGCGCGATTGCTCCCAGCAGATTTTCTTCTTTTTGAGCCTTTTCTTCTTCGGTGCTCATGATTACGCGGCCGGCGGTTTTCGGCTGCTCGGTTTCGGGTACCAGCATTTTCGCCATCAGCAGAGTGCCGGGCGCGGTCATGATGACTGCGCTCAACAGATGCCTGGGATCGATTCCGAAAAAAATGTACGCCGCCATGATTCCGCCGGAGACATGCGCCATGCCGCTGGTCATCACGGTCATGAGTTCGGAGCGGGTTAGGTCAGCCAAAAACGGGCGGATAGTCAACGGCGCTTCGGTCTGGCCCATGAAGATGCTGGCCGCAACGTTGAGCGACTCCGCGCCGCTGGCGCCCATGACGCGGGTCATTACCCAGGCGAAGATGCGGATGATGATCTGCATGATGCCGAAGTAATAAAGCACGGCAAAAAAAGCTGCGATGAAGATAACCGTAGGGAGAACGCCGAATGCGAAATATCCCAGTTGCGATCCTGGATTGGAGAGGTCGCCGAAGACGAAGTGCGCTCCGGCGTGAGCGTAACTTAGAAGTTTGGTGACACCGTCGCCCGCTCTCTGGAACATGACTCGCCCGGTGTTAACTTTGAGAACGAAGACCGCAAAAAGCAGTTGCAGGCCCAGGCCCCAGGCCACGGTTTTCGCGCGAATGGCGCGGCGGTTGGTGGAGAAGGCATAAGCCAGCGCCAGCATGGTCAGGAGGCCGAGGATTCCGGTGAATCGTCCCATTCAGTGTTTGCCTCCGTGTTTCTGGATGACGCGGTGAATCAACGGTCTCCGCTGCGGGGGTGAACCGGCAATCTTGTAGCTCTCCTTCAGCAGTTGGCGAGCGCGATCTGCTCGCGACTGGTCATTGTAGTAAATCGTTCCCAGGGGCTCGCCGGCGGAGACGGCGTCACCCACTTTTTTATGAAGCTGAATGCCGACTGCTGGATCGACGGAATCTTCCTTGCGCTCGCGGCCGCCGCCGAGAATCACACACGCGGTTCCGATCTGCTCGCATTGCAGGGAAGCGAGAAATCCTGAATTCGGGCTCGGAAGTGTCATCGTATGCCGGGCTTGAGGAAGTTTTGCGGGATCGTCGATGGTGCGCGGATCACCGCCCTGCAACTCGACCATCTGCCGAAATTTGGCGAGAGCTTTCCCGGATGCGAGGAGCTTCTCGCTCTCTTTCTTTCCATCAGCAACAGTGCTGGTGGCTCCGCCCAGATGAAGCATCCAGCCTGCAAGCTCGAGGCACAGCTGCCGGAGATCTTCCGGTCCCTTGCCTTGGAGAATATCTATGACTTCGACGACCTCAAGGGAGTTGCCGACCATGTAGCCGAGGGGTTGATCCATGTCGGTGATGAGCGCCACCATCTCCTTGCCCATGCGCTCGCCGGTTTCGACCATCAATTCGGCGAGAAATGCGGCGTCATCTTCATTTTTCATGAACGCGCCGGAGCCGGTTTTTACGTCGAGCACAAGCGCGTCGATGCCTTCGGCCAGTTTCTTGCTCATGATCGACGCGCAGATCAGGTATGGACTTTCCACTGTGCCGGTGACATCGCGAAGCGCGTAAAACTTGCGATCGGCGGGAGCAATTTCTGCGGTCTGGCCGATCATGGCGCAGCCGCAGGTTTCGAGAACCCGCCGAAATTGGGCGACCGAAAGATTTACGTTGAAGCCGGGAATCGCTTCCAGTTTGTCCAGCGTGCCCCCGGTGTGTCCCAAGCCGCGCCCGCTGATCATGGGGACGACTACGCCTGCGGCTGCCGCCAGCGGCGCGAGCACCAGCGAAGTCTTGTCGCCTACGCCTCCGGTGGAATGCTTATCAACTTTCTTCGCGGGCAGAGAAGACAAGTCGAGAACTTCTCCCGAATGCAGCATGGCATCGGTGAGCGCTGCCGTTTCGGCGCGTGTCATGCCGCGCAACACGACGGCCATGAGCCACGCCGAAACCTGGTAGTCGGGAACATCGCCGCAGGTATAGGCATTCACCAGTTCTTCGATCTCGCTTCTGGACAACTCACCGCCATCGCGCTTCCTGCGGATGGCATCGATGGCGCGGAAATCTCGCGCGACGGTTGAAGTCGAGGTCACTTTAGGCGAAATCCTTCCGGAAGCAGTTCTGTGATGTGAGCCCGCTTGGGCCCGTCGGCGCCGGGAAAAAACACCGTGGCGTCGGGGCCGAACTCGTATATTACCTGGCGGCAGGCGCCGCAGGGCGAAGAGGGCGCGTCCTGAGCGTTGGCCACGGCGACGGCGCGAATCTCTATTCCCGGTCCGCATTGCGCAACCGCCGAAAAAATGGCGGTGCGCTCCGCGCAGTTGCTCAGGCCGTAGGAGGCATTCTCGACGTTGCAGCCGGAAAAAACCTTACCGTCGGAAAGCAGGATCGCGGCGCCCACGCGAAACTTGGAATAGGGAGCGTGAGCGTTCTTCATCACTTTCCTGGCGGCTTTGAGCAATTTAGCCGGCACACTGGCCGGCAGCGTCTTAGTGCGCATGGCAATCAATCTTTGGATGAATGGCTGAATCGACGGCCATTGTAAACCCTGGCTGTAGAATTCAACGGTTTTTCGCGAAGGGAACCGAACGAAATTCCCGCCGTCGATGAATTCGCGTTGCGGGATTTCCTGCCGTACAATTACAGCGCGAGGCGAAGCAAAGACGGTGCCGGTCAACCGCAATCATACCGAAGTGGCGCGTGAGATAACCCCGGGCAGGGCCGGAGTGCCTCCGCAGGCGGGAGAGTTCATCGCGACGCTGGGCGGGCGCCCGCTGCTGCCCAACTCTGGAATTCCGCTGGACCTGAATTGGGTGCAGGAAGTTCGCGTGAACACCAGCGCGGTCGAACGCCGCACGCAGACGCAAGTGGCACGAAGAACCGTCAAGAAAGAATGGCAGGCTGCGTGGCTGTTGCGCGCGATTACATGCATGGACCTGACCACGCTCTCCGGGGACGACACGGATGAACGGGTGCGGCGACTGTGCGCAAAGGCGCGGCGACCGCTCCAGCAGGAGTTGATCGACAGGCTGGGTATTGAAGAACTCGAAGTGAGAGTTGCCGCGGTTTGCGTGTATCACTTATTTGTTGAAACCGCGGTACGCGCGCTGGAGGGCAGCGGCGTGCCGGTGGCTGCAGTCTCGACGGGATTTCCTGCAGGGTTGTCGCCGCTGGCCGAGCGGGTGGCGGAGATTCGGCGATCGGTGGAGGCAGGCGCGCACGAGATTGACATCGTGATTACGCGGGCGCATGTTTTCGCCGCGCGCTGGGCGGCTTTGTATGACGAAATTGCGGCGTTCAAACAGGCTTGTGGCGCGGCCCACATGAAGGCGATCCTGGCATCCGGCGACCTGGTTACGTTGCGCAATGTGGCGCGCGCCAGCGCGGTTGCCATGATGGCGGGCGCGGATTTCATCAAGACCTCTACTGGAAAAGAATCTACGAACGCCACGCTGCCGGTGGGTCTGGTGATGAGCCGCGCCATTCGCGAATATGCCGAGCGCACGGGAATGGCTGTTGGGTTCAAGGCCGCCGGCGGGATTCGCACTGCAAAGCAATCGCTGGACTGGCTGGCCATGATGAAGGAAGAACTGGGCCTGCCGTGGATGCGCGCCGAACTTTTTCGTTTCGGCGCAAGCGGATTGCTGGGTGATATCGAGCGGCAATTGGAACATCACGCGACTGGACGGTATTCGGCGGAGCACCGGCATCCCATTGCTTAACGCCAGCGAACTTCGCGGCAGTACGTAAAATTGCATGAGCATTGCTGAAAAATTCGTGACGATGGAGTATGGTCCCGCGCCGGAGGATCCAAGAGAGGCCCAGGCGTGGCTGGAACGCCACGGCCATCGCTTCGGACACTTCATTGGCGGAGCATGGCACGATCCGGTCGCCGGAAAATATTTCGAGACGATCGATCCTTCGAGCGGGGAGAAGCTGGCTTCAGTGGCGCAGGGATCGGCGGCTGACGTGGATGTTGCTGTGAGAGCGGCGCGCGAAGCATTTCCAAAATGGCGCGCTCTTACGCCGCATGTCAGGGCGCGTTATCTGTATGCCCTGGCGCGGCTGGTGCAGAAACATTCCCGCCTGCTGGCGGTCCTGGAGACGATGGACAACGGCAAGCCGATTCGCGAGAGCCGCGATATCGACATCCCTCTAGTGGCGCGGCATTTCTATTACCATGCGGGCTGGGCGCAGTTGGTTGATCAGGAATTTGGCGAATACGAGCCTTGCGGCGTGGTCGGACAGATTATCCCGTGGAATTTTCCGTTGTTGATGGCGGCGTGGAAAATTGCCCCGGCGCTTGCGACGGGAAACACGGTGGTTTTGAAGCCTGCGGAGTTTACGCCGCTAACCGCGCTGCTGCTCGCCGAACTTTGCCAGGAAGCGGGATTGCCCGCCGGAGTAGTGAACATTGTTACTGGCGACGGCTTAACCGGAGAGGCTTTGGTGAAACATCAGGGAGTGGACAAGATCGCGTTCACCGGTTCGACCGAAGTGGGAAGGGCGATTCGCAGCGCCACGGCGGCGACTCCCAAGAAACTTTCGTTGGAGCTGGGAGGGAAGTCGCCATTCATCATTTTCGACGATGCCGATCTTGACAGCGCGGTTGAAGGATTGGTCGACGGAATCTGGTTCAATCAAGGCCAGGTCTGCTGCGCGGGTTCGCGCCTGCTGATGCAGGAAAGCATTGCTGAAGTGCTGATGGGAAAAATCAGGGAGCGCATGAACACGCTGCGGATCGGCCCTCCTTTGGATAAGGCAATTGATATTGGCCCGATTGTCGCGCGCGTGCAGCTCGATCGAATTCAGCGCATGGTGGGACAGGGGATCGCAGAGGGCGCGACCTGCTGGCAGCCGCAGGTGGCGTTGCCCTCGCGCGGCTTTTATTATCCCCCGACACTCTTGAGCAACGTGCATCCCACATCGATTGTGGCGCAGCAGGAAATTTTTGGCCCGGTGCTGGCGGCGATGACGTTCCGCACTCCGCTGGAAGCGGTCGAACTGGCCAACAACACGGTTTATGGCCTGGCGGCCTGTGTGTGGAGCGAGAACGTTAACGTTGCATTGCAGGTTGCGGCACAGTTGAAGGCGGGCGTCGTCTGGGTGAATTGCACGAATCTGTTTGACGCGGCCTGCGGCTTCGGCGGTTACCGCGAGAGCGGATTTGGCAGGGAAGGCGGACGGGAGGGCCTGCTGGAATATTTACAGCCGGCGTGGTTTAAGCGGGCTCCGAAGCTCGATGCGGGGCATCCGGCCACGGCGGCTGGCGCGACCAAAGATGAGCCTGAGGCTGGAGTGCCGGAGATTGATCGCACGGTGAAGCTCTACATAGGGGGCAAGCAGGTGCGGCCCGACTCCGGCTACAGCATGGAAGTGCGATCGGTTGACGGCCGCTTGCTGGGCGAAGCTTCGCTGGGAAATCGCAAAGACATTCGCAATGCGGTTGAGGCGGCGCGCAAGGCTTCAGCGTGGACGAAAGCGACAGCGCACAGCCGCGCCCAGGTTCTTTACTATTGCGCCGAAAATCTTTCGCAACGGCGGGAGGAAATTGTGAGCCGCCTGGCGGCGGCTGTAGGTGCAGAGCAAGCTGCCGCGGAAGTCGAGCTGGGAATCGAGCGAATTTTTTCTTACGCGGCCTGGGCCGACAAGTTCGATGGAGCGGTACACAATCCGCCATTTCGCAATATCTCGATCGCAATGAATGAGCCCCTGGGAACCGTGGGCATCATTTGCCCCCGGGAAGCTCCTCTGCTCGGTTTCCTCTCTGTGGTGCTGCCGCTGCTTGCCATGGGGAACACAGTTGTAGCAGTTCCATCGGAACAATATCCGCTGATCACCAGCGATCTTTATCAACTCTTCGATACCAGCGATGTGCCGGGTGGGGCGGTAAACATTGTGACGGGCTACGTTTCACAACTGCTGAAAACGCTGGCCGAGCATGATGATGTTGACGCTCTGTGGTGCTTCGCGGATGAAGCCAGCGCGGCGGCCGCGAAGGCGATGTCTGTCGGGAATCTGAAGCAGGTGTGGACCAATGAGGGGCGGGCCATCGACTGGTTCAACCCCAAACTGGCCGAGGGGCGCTGGTTTCTGGAACGTGCTACGCAGGTAAAGAACATCTGGGTTCCTTATGGGGAGTGAACTGCGCGGCATTTCCCCGGCTGCTTAAAGGCAAAAGCTTTTGTACCGCAGAACTCGCGGAGAGGGGCCCGCCCAGGTCGCTGAGAAAAACTGTGGCGACTCCCAGCGCCTAAAGCCTTCCACATCCTGGATTGCTTTTGTTGGGGCTGGAGACTAGCATGGTTCCGTACTCTTCTGCGCGCCCCATCGTCGGCGTCACGCCATGCATGTTGGTCTTTATCTCTCGCCGGCATTTCTGTTCGAGCTCGGCTTGATGTTTTCAGTTTCGATCTTTTCAGTTTCGATTTTCCCAGTCTGATCTTTTCAGTTTTCGGTATAAGGAGGACGTTATGGGTATTGCAGTGTCACCGCAGATTCATCCGCAGGTCGCGGATTTCCTCGAGAAACCGCGTCCCATGTTAATCAACGGCAAGTGGGTAGGCGCGATTTCCGGCAAGACATTTCCGACTTACAATCCGGCCACGGGAGAAGTTCTGGCGCAGGTGGCAGAAGGCGATCGCGAAGATGTAGACCTGGCTGTGAAGGCTGCCCGCAAAGCCTTCGATCAGGGGCCATGGCGGCGGCTGACCGCCTCGGAACGGGGCCGGCTTATCTGGAAGCTGGCTGATTTGCTGGAGCAGCACACCGAAGAATTTGCCTATCTGGAGAGCCTGGACAACGGCAAGCCTCTCACCATTGCGCGGGCTGCCGATGTGCCGCTCGCCGTGGACTTGTTCCGTTACATGGCGGGATGGGCTACTAAAATTGAAGGCAATACGATTCCCCTTTCAGTTCCGTACACCCCAGGGGCAAAATATCTGGCGTACACTTTGCGCGAACCAGTTGGAGTGGCGGCGCAGATTATTCCCTGGAACTTTCCTTTACTGATGGCGGCATGGAAGCTCGGTCCGGCATTGGCGGCAGGCTGCACCGTGATATTGAAACCAGCGGAACAGACGCCGCTATCGGCGCTCCGTCTGGGTGAGTTGATCATGCAGGCGGGCTTCCCCGATGGCGTGGTCAACATTGTGCCCGGATACGGTGAAACAGCGGGGGGCGCTCTGGCGGCTCATCCCGACGTGGACAAAGTGGCGTTCACGGGATCAACCGAAGTGGGTAAACTGATCGTGCACGCGGCTACCGGCAACCTGAAGAAAGTTTCGCTGGAACTCGGCGGCAAATCGCCGAACGTTGTGTTCAAGGATGCCGATCTGGACATGGCCATCCCCGGCGCGGCGAGCGCGATTTTCTTCAACCATGGGCAGTGCTGCTGCGCCGGATCGCGTCTCTACATTGAGAAGCCGATTTTTGACCGGGTGGTCGAAGGCGTTGCGGCGGAGGCGGCGAAGATCAATGTGGGGTCGGGGCTGGATCCGGAGACGAACATGGGACCGCTGGTTTCCGAGGAACAGCTGAACCGGGTCTGCGGTTTTCTCGAGTCAGGTTTCTCCGAGGGCGCCAGCGCACTTTCCGGCGGCCACAGGAAGGGCGACAAAGGATATTTCGTAGAGCCGACGGTCCTGGTCAACGCTCGTGAAGACATGAAGGTGGTGCGCGAGGAGATATTTGGGCCGGTGGTGGCGGCGATGCCGTTCACCGATCCCGAAGAAATTCTTCCGCGCGCCAATGCCAGCGAATACGGACTCGCCGCCGCCGTGTGGACGCGCGATCTGGGCAAGGCGCACCGCACCGCGGAGCATCTCCGCGCCGGGACGGTCTGGATTAACTGCTACAACATCTTCGATGCGGCGCTGCCGTTCGGAGGGTACAAGCAATCCGGATGGGGCCGTGAGATGGGACACGAGGTGCTGAACAACTACACGCAGGTCAAAGCGGTGTGTACGCGGATAGCCTAGCAGTTGCGATCGATTGAACATTGAACGATAAGGACGGCGGATTCAGAGGCTGGGAAGCGGAATGGAACCCAGGCGGCTGAAGCCGCCGTTTAATTTTCCCCGGATTTATGGCGCAGCTTAAAGCCGCGCCACCAAAGCGTCCGCACAGTGCCCACAGCTGCTATCTCTCCATGAGGAGAACTTTTTCCGCGTTGTCGATTTCGGTGAGTTTGACCTCGATGACTTCATTCATGGTGGTTTGAACATTGCGGCCGACAAAGCTGGCTTCCACCGGTAGTTCGCGATGGCCACGATCGATCAACACGCAAAGCTGCACCCGCCGCGGCCTGCCGTGAGAAAACAACGCGTCTAGTGCGGCGCGGGTGGTCCGTCCGGTGAAGAGAACGTCGTCGACGAGAACGATGTTCTTGTCTTCGATGGAAAAGCCGATTTCCCGCTCCTGTACCACGGGCTTTGGCCCGAGCGTCGAAAGATCGTCGCGGTAAAATGTGATGTCCAACGTCCCGACTGGAACTTTTGCGTTTTCAATGCGTGCGATGATTTTGCCCAGGCGCTCGGCGATAGGGACGCCGCGGCGGCGGATTCCGACCAGGCCCAAAGCTTCTACGCCGCCGTTTTTCTCGACAATTTCATAAGCCAGCCGGACCATGGTGCGCTCGATTTCCGAAGCCGACATGAGCTGAGCTTTCTGGCGGAGTCCGGTTTTGGGGGAAGCACTCTTGGCGTTCATCATCGACTGTGCCCTCATAGGATTTGTGTAACCTGCTTAGAATTATGTTAAATCTTCGTGCCCCGTGGTGGCGCGTTTTCACTGTATTCAAGGCGAGGTTGCAGGTCAAGCGGCATAACTACGTAGGTGTGTAGATTCTGAAACCACGAGGACACGAAGTCACACCAAGGCTGCGTCGCGCGTATCTCAGGCTTTGTGCGACCGGCTGGACCACGCTTCTGCAGGAACGATGCCGGGATTGGCAGTCGAGTTCTGCACTTTCACCGAGCGAGTGAGAAGGCCGTCGTCGTTTTGCAAGACTCGCAAGGTGATCGCGTGGGCCGATGCGATGGCGCCTTCGCCGGGCAAAATCCCTATTCCCTGATTTCGACCGCCTGCCTTGGCCCGATAGAGTGCGGTATCGGCGAGTTCGATGACTTCCTGGGCGCACAGCGCTTCATAGGTGCCGCGGCTCCAGGGAAAAGGCGCCCATCCAACTGAGCAGGTCTTGCGCACGCGCACGCCGTGTCCGAGGTCAAAATCTTCCGAGGCCATGACTTCCAGAATTCTTTCGCAGAACGCGGGCGTGCCGCCCGGATCGGCGGAGCGCGACATGATGAGGAACTCTTCGCCGCCCCACCGCACCAGCACGTCCGACTTGCGCACTACCCGGCTGAGACGCTCGGCTACGCGCTGCAGCAGCCGGTCGCCCGCGGGGTGGCCATGCACATCGTTTACTTCTTTGAAAAAATCGACGTCGACCATAATGAACACAAGATCGCGGTGATCGAGTTTGCGAATATCGCCGCCGCGGGCGCGCTCGTAATTTCGCAATACCTGGCCGGCTTCCGCGGTGACAATTTCCTCCAGGTAGCGACGATTCCAGATCCCGGTTAAAGCGTCGGTGAAGGAAATTTCCTGCAGTTCTAGGTTTTTTCTTTGCAATTCCAGGCTGTGCCAGCGGAGAGACTGCTCCTTGCTCTCCAGTTCATCCTTGAGTTGGCACATCTCGTCGAGATTCTGCCGCGACAGCCGCAACAAATGGAGCAACTCGCGGTCCATCCAGTGCTGTTTCACAAATACCAGCGCCCCCATGAAAACCATCGCCGCTGCGGTCAGCAACAGGCGGTAAGTACGGACGCGCTGGGGAGCGTTTCCGCCAAATTCAGCCCAGGCCACCATCAGCGGCGTGGAAAATACAGCGATCATGGCCAGGCGCGCCGTCCACATACTTTGGTTGTGCCGGGGTTCCTGATCGGGGAGCCGATCATCTGGCAAATTCCGCGAGATCACTCCTATGGCCGCGAACCACGCCATGGCCGCAACCAGCGGGACATCGTAAATGCACCCGGTGTAGTACTGGTGAAGGTCGATGGCCACGCCGGCAAGAATGGATCCCAGACTGTAGAAGAATGCCGCTTTGAACAGGTGCCCATAGATGGCCCGCCAGCGTCCCTGGCTGCGCTTCCATGCCAGGCCAACTCCAACCATCAGAACGATCTGTTCGGAGGCGTAAAGCAGATCAAAACTGTTGCCGTAGACCGCTTCGTTCGGGGAAACATACTGCCAGGGGATCACGATAAAGAGATAAAGATAAAGCCACCATGTAAGAAGCAGGAAGAAGTCGAGCGATACCAGGCGCAGAGAACTGTCGCTGCGCCGAATGTGGGGTTGCACCACCAGCGCCGCCATCATGGGAACCACATGCAGGAAGAGAACGACGTCTCCCACGAAGGGATTGGGGGTGTCCTGGCGCAGGAAAACTTCGAAATAGGTCCACAAAACCTGGGCGCAGAGCCACATGCCGGAGCCGGCTGCCATGAGGGCCCAGAAAAGCTGAGCTTTCTTGCAGTCGGTTTTGATGTTCGAAACGATAAAGAGCGTGGCGACGAAGAGCAGAGCGGACTGCAACAGATCGCCAAAAGCGGTTAGCCCAATGCCACGGGGAGCGACCAACGACGCGCAGAGGTAAACGCCCACCACGGCGCACACCACTGCCGTCCACCTGCCCGGTTGCTTCGCCGAAGATAGCCCCACGCCACGAGTTTATTGGGATAGGCGGCGATACGGGAATTACCGAAGTAATCAAGAGCCAAACCACGAGGCACAGGGAGAAACACAGGATAAAACTCACCAGTGGACTTGCCGTTCAGCCGGCGTTCAGTGCGGTTGTAAATCGTTTAACAAAACGAAAAACATCATAATAAGAATTGTATAAAGGCACAGGGGCAACCCGGAAAGTGTCGGGCTCCCGCCAATCGCCGATGACGCCCAGTTGCGCCAGCCGTTCACAAAGGACTCGTCCGTATCGAGGGATTCTGATCGAGAGCTGCGCCCCTCGCTGTTCTGGAGCGTGCGGGGTTACGATTGAAAACTTGGTAGAAGCGTTCCGTTCGAGGAGATATTCCAGATAACCGGTCAACGAAACACTTTTGGCGCGGAGACGATCCATACCGGCTTCGTGGAAAATATCCATCGAGGCTCGAAGAACTGCGAGGCTGACAATCGGGGGATTGCTCAACTGCCAGCCGTCGGCGCCGGGCATGGGGTGAAAGTGCGGTCCCATTTCGAATCGGGATTTTTCATCCTGGCCCCACCAGCCCGCGAAGCGTGGTAGATCCCAAGAAAGAGCATGGCGCTCGTGAACGAAGCATCCGGCAATGCATCCGGGGCCTCCGTTCAGATATTTGTAGCTGCACCAGACGGCGAAGTCGGCCCCCCATTCATGAAGGCGTAACTGCAGGTTGCCGGCGGCGTGGGCCAGATCGAAGCCCACTACGCAACCGTTAGCGTGACCGGCTCGCGTGACGCGCTCCATATCGAAAGCCTGGCCAGTCGCGTAATTCACGCCTCCGAGCATGATCAGGGCGACTTGCTCTCCTGATTTTGCAATCAGCGGCTCGATGTCTTCCTCACGCACGCAGGACTCGCCGGCTCGTGGAGTCAATTCGATCAGTGAGGTCGCGGGATCGAAGCCGTGGAAGCGAATCTGTGACTGTACCGCATATTGATCGGAAGGAAATGCCCCGCGCTCGATGATGATCTTGTTTCTATTCGGTGTGGGGCGGTAAAAAGAAACCATCATCAGATGAAGATTCACGGTCAGCGAATTCATCACGACGACTTCGAGGGGGTTCGCCCCAACGAGTTGAGCCGTCTGTTCGGTGAGAAACCGGTGGTAGGGCATCCACGGATTCTTCGCGTGAAAGTGGCCTTCCACGCCCAGTGCAGCCCAATCGTTTAACTCCTGCTCGATATAAGATGCCGCCGTCTTTGGCTGCAGGCCGAGGGAGTGTCCGCAAAGGTAGACACAATCGTTACCTGACCCTGCCATTTGTTTGCCAGGCGTCTTCGGGAGTAAGAATCGTTCGCGGAATTCTGCCAGTGGATCGCGTTCGTCCATGGCCAGGGCAAAATCCTCGCCGCTGTGGAAGTCGAAGGCGGTCACTGGGGAATCTCCAGGGGAGTCAGATCGCGGCGAATGAGGCGATCGGCTCTTTCCCAGTCCAGGTCTTCCAGTCGGCCGATAGGGTCGGCCAGTTCGGCGAGCATGCGGTCCTGAACCCGGCCGCGGGCGAGCGCAACGGAGTACGGAATGCGATGGAAGGTGACCATGGCGTACTTGGGAACGAAAAGCGTGGGATACCTCCCCTCCAGGGCCAACTCGACTTTTTTCCGGAAGAGGAATTTCGCGTCCGCAACGCGGTCTCTCATCTCGACAAAATTTTCGATGGCCATATCCGCGATGGCGTCGGTGTTGATTTTTCGTTCCCGTTCGAATTCGGAAAATACCCGCGGCCAGTCGGGGCCGTGACTGTCAAGCAGCTCGATGAGGGTAGTGCAGTCTTCGAAGCCGCAATTCAATCCCTGGCCGAAGAACGGAACGATGGCATGGGCGGCGTCGCCGAGCAGCAGAGATTTTCCTTCCACGTGCCAGGGAGAGCATTTGATCGTTACCATCGCGCCCGTGGGATTGGCAAAATAGTTTTCCGCCAGTTGCGGCATAAGGCGGGTTGCGTCAGGAAAGCGCGATGCGAAAAACGATTCCACTTGCGCCGGCGTGGCCAGGCGATCGAAGCCGTCCTCTCCTTCGAAGGGCAGGAAAAGAATGCACGCGAAGGTGCCGTCTATATTGGGCAGTGCGATCAGCATGTGATTTCCGCGCGGCCAGATGTGCAGGGCATGAGTTTCCAGCAGATGCTTCCCCTCCGGGCCGGCAGGAATGGTCAGCTCCTTGTAGCCGTAGTTCAGATATTCCTGCGAAAAGTTGAAGCGGTTGAGCTTGAGCATCTCGCCGCGAATGGCCGAGGCCGAGCCATCGCAGCCGATCACCACGCCGGCATCGCCGTTGATTGTTTCCTGCGTTTCTTCATTGCGCAGGCGGATCGCGCCGGTTTTCAGGTTGTATCCCGTGCAGGGTCGATTGAAGTGGATGGTTGCGCCCTGCTCCTCGGCCGCATCCATGAGCGCAATATTGAGTTCGGCGCGGGAAATCGAATTAATAACTTCGTTCTCGTTCTTCCCATAGGGCTGGAAGGTGAGCTCGCCGGTAGTGGAGTGCATCATCCGGCCGCGCATGGGAATGATGATGCTGCGCATCCGCTCCCAGAGACCGGCTTGCTGTAGGGCGTAAATGCCGCGCTTGGAGATCGCGAGGTTGATCGAGCGTCCGGCGCTCAGGCGGACGCGGCGCATGTCGGGGCGGCGCTCGTAAATCTCGACTTCGAAGCCGCGCTTTATAAGAAGAATGGCCAGCAGTGGACCGTTTAGGCCTGCGCCGATTAATGTGATTGTTTTGGGCGTGCGATTCATGCGGTCGGTGACAAAAAAAGATAATTCACTCGGTCAGCAAAGTTCTGGCCCCCCACAATTCCGGGAAGAATTTTTTGTCGAGGGTCAGCTTGAGATAAGAGGCTCCCGCGCTGCCACCGGTTCCCATGCGGGTTCCGATGATGCGCTCGACCAGTTGGATGTGGCGCAGGCGCCAGCTCACGATGAGCTCGTCGAATTCGGTGAGACGCTCGCAGACGTCGATCCAGTCGCGATGATGCCGCTCATCTTCATATAAGGCATACACGGCGCGGGCGCGGGCCTCGAAGTTCTCGCGTTCAGTCGCGCCGTCGCGCGCGGGCGGCAATTTTCCGATGGCCCGCAGCGCGCCGAAGAATACGTCGTGCAACGAGGGCTCTTCGAGGCGGCGCTTCAGGGCGGCGTACGCCTCCGGCGTGGGCCGGTGGTAGCGGAGCATTTTTTCGTCCTTCAAGCCGCAAAGGAATTCGATCTCGCGAAACTGCTCCGACTGAAAGCCGCTGGCGGGCTCGAGCAAGCCGCGGAAGGCGAGAAAATGCGTGGGCAGCATGGTTTCCAGAATCGTGAACTGCTCCACCAACACGCGCGTAATCTCAGTGCAGCGGCGAAGCAAGCGGGCCGCCTCGTAGACTTCATCGCGCGACTGCGGCGCGGCCGCGGCCCGGCGCAGATTTGCGACCACGCCGTCGAGATCGTGGAGCAATTCCTTGAACCAGAGCTCGTACGTCTGGTGCACGATGATGAACAGCAACTCATCGTGGTGCACGGGATTGGACTGCGGCTCCTGCAACTGCAGCAGTTCAGGAACTTTCAGGTACGAACTGTAGGTGAGTTTTCCTGGCTCGGGAGGCTGTGGAATGGCGGCTGCAGATTTCTTTTCGAATTTATCCGATTGGGATGCCAGTCCGAGAAATGAGGCGGCATTTCCTCCCAGCAGTTTGTCTTTTGCATTTTGCGGCAGATTGCTTTCGCGGATGAGCGAACCTACCCGCTCTTCGCCGAGCGGAAAAGGATAGTCGGATCCCAGCATTATGCGGTCGGCTCCCATCGTGTGCACAAGAAGGTGAAGCGCGCTTTGATCGAACACGGCGGAATCGACGGACAAGCGATTCAGGTAATGGCTGGGCGGATATTCGCACTCGCCGCGAGCGACAGGATGATGGTGCCAGGCGTTTTCGAGACGCCCGAGCAGGAACGCGAAACTGCCGCCGCCATGGGCGAAGCAGATGCGAAGTGTGTTGGGTAGTCGATCGAGAGCGCCACTCAGGATCATGGCGACAACGGAGAGCTGCGTTTCTGCTGGCATGCCGACCGTCCACGGCATCATGTATTTCGGCATCCGATCGCGGCCAAACATCTCCCAGGGATGGACAAGTACGGCGGCGCCTACATCCGCGCAGTGATGCAGAAACGTGACGATGCCGGCATCATCCAGATTTTTCAAGCCGACGTGATTGCCGATTTGTACGCCCACGTGGCCGGCGGACATGCTGCGGCTCACTTCTCTGCAGGCCGCATCAGTGTCCTGCAGCGGAACCTGACAGAATGATTTCAACCTGCCTTTCCCGCGGCCGCAGAGTTCGAGCGCGGCGTCGTTGAACAGTTGGGCGCAGTCGAGCGCGTGTTCGATAGGCCGGTCGTAGGCGAAGAGCACCGGTGTGGCCGAGATCACCTGCATATCAATGCCATCGCGATCCATCTCCTGGAGGCGCACTTCGGGGTCCCAGCAGGCGGAATAAATATGGCGGAATAAACGATCTCCCACCATAATGTCGGCCTTGCCGGGCTCGGTGTGCCTGATCCACGGCCAATCGGGCGTGCCGTAGCGCGCCGCCAGGTCGGGCCAGGACTGCGGGAAAAAATGATTGTGGATATCGATGGCTCGCATGTTCACTTGCCGGGGTGGACCGTACCGCAATGGCTGCACTTGCGCCGGCTCTCATCGCCATAGAATTTTTCGAACAGCGGCGGAAGATCTTTCACGATGCTTTTCAGTTGGACCTCGGCGCGGTACACCAGCTGATGGCAGTTGGGACAATACCATTCGAAGGCGTCCAGCGATCCTTCCGGGCGCGGGACTTCGATCACGACTCCAATCGTGTCGGCCGGACGCTGTGGGGAATGGCGCATGTGCTTGGGCAGAAGAAAGATTTCTCCTTCTTTTATCGGGATATCGAGCGGCGCCTTGCCGGGTGTTTCCATTATGCGCAGAGAAATGTTGCCCTTGAGTTGATAGAAAAACTCTTCCGTGGGATCGTCATGATAGTCGCGGCGCTGATTGGGGCCGCCGACCACCGTAACCATCATCTCGCCATCCTCCCACACTTGCGCGTTGCCGACCGGTGGCTTGAGCTTGTCTTTGTTCTGATCGATCCAGCCCTGAAAGTTGAATGCCTTCAGATTCTTGATGGACGCCATCGCGACTCCTATTTCAGCGGTTTGTAAGCTGTGGTTTTAATTTCAATCAGCAGGTGCGGATGCGGCAACTGATGCACGGCTACGGTGGTTCTCGCCGGACCGTCGTATCCGAAGTATTCGCCATAAACTTCGTTGTAGCCTGCGAAATCCTCCATATTCACGAGGAAGGTGGATATTTCGACGACATCCTGCAACTGCGCTCCGGCGCTTTGCAGAATGTCGCGGATATTCTCGATCACGGCGCGGGTTTGTTCGCGGATGTCGAGGTCGACCGAACCCATGGTGTCGACCTCTGCTCCGGCGATCGAGTTGTCGGAGCGGCGCGCGCTGGTTCCGGAGACAAATAAAAAATCGCCCGCACGCTTGATGTGAGGATACTTGCCGCGCGGCTTTGCCTTGCCCTCGACAACCTTGCTCTCAGTTGCGCTCATGCTCGCTCTTGATTCAAATACAACACTTCCATCTGCCCGCGGCGGAGATATCACAATCGGATGCAGATGTTATTCAGCTCCGAATAGAAATTCAGCGAATGCATCCCGCCCTCGCGGCCAATGCCGGACAGTCCCACTCCCCCGAAGGGCGTGCGCAGATCGCGGAGGAACCAGCAGTTCACCCAGGTGATGCCCGCGTTCATTTGTTGGGCCACGCGATGCCCGCGTTTCAAGTTGCTGGTCCAGATCGACGCGGCCAGTCCATATTTTGTATCGTTAGCCATGGCAACGGCTTCTTCTTCCGAATCGAACGGCGCAACATGGCATACGGGGCCAAAGATTTCTTCTTTCACGCAGCGCGCCGTTTCTGGCATTCCAGTATAGATGGTTGGCTGAATGTAGAAACCCTTATCGCGCGCATCGCCGAAGGCCGGAACTCCGCCGCCGGTCACCTGGGTTGCGCCTTCTTCGCGGGCGAGTCGGTAATAAGACAACACTTTCTCGCGGTGCTGCGCTGAAATCAGCGGGCCCATGCCGGTTTCCGCGTCGTTGGGCCAGCCGATGTGGATGCCTTCAGCTTTCTTTTTGAGCGCGTCGACAAATGAATCGAAGATTGTGCGCTTTACATAAACGCGCTCGGCGCACAGGCAGACCTGGCCGGTATTGAGGAATACGGCGTCAGACAGGCCTTTCAAAGTTTCTTCAAAGTCGCAGTCCGCGAAGACAACCGCCGCATTTTTCCCCCCCAGTTCGAACGACACTGGCTTCACCGTTGAGGAAACAGTTTTCATGATCGCGGCGCCGGTGCTGGATTCTCCGGTAAACGTGACCGCGTTCACGCCGGGATGCCGGGTGAGAAATTCTCCGGCCGATCCGGGGCCGAAGCCGTGCACGACGTTGTAAACCCCGCGCGGAATTCCCGCATCCTGCATGGCTTCTGCGAGCAGGGCCGCCGTCGCCGGAGTTTCCTCCGAGGGCTTAACCACCACGGTATTGCCGCAGGCCAGGGCGGGGGCGACTTTCCAGGTAAGCAGTAGCAGCGGCAAATTCCAGGGCGTAATCACGCCGACAACACCGAGCGGTTTACGCACCACATAGTTCAGGGCATTGCTTCCGTCTGGAGTTTCGGTTTGAAAGCATTCCAAGCCGGCGAGCTTCACCAAGTCGGCAAAGATGCGGAAATTGGCGGCCGCGCGGGGGACATCGAGTTTCGCAGCCAGGGAGACCGGCTTGCCGGTGTCGGCAACTTCGGACTGCACGAAGCACTCGAAGCGCTTCTGAATCGCATCGGCAACCTGGTGCAGGCGGGCCGCGCGCTCGCGTATGCTCAGCTGTCCCCATTCTCCAGTCAGGGCTCGCCGGGCGGCATGGACGGCTTCCTCTACTTGTGGCGCGCCGGCCTCGGCGACCTGCGCAATAACCGAGCCGTCAGCCGGATTGATGTCTGCGAACTCGCCCGTGCCCGGCACGAAGCGGCCATCGACGTAATTTTGGATTGATTTCACGAAGCTTCCCGGCGGGACCTCGGCAATCGTAGCAGGGGCGCGGGAGAAGAGGCAATCGGCCTCGCTTGCAGCCGTGTGCTTGCGGCCGTGTGCTTGCGGAAGATGCGCCTCGACTTCCTGAGTCGCGAAATCAAAAGCTCAACCACAGGGTACCCAAAGCACACAGGGTGTAGGTTGCTTCGGATTCACCTTGACCACCACTGCCTAGCTCTGCCTCTCTTTTGCGGCGCGCTGTTTCAGATAATCCGGCAGCGCGTCCTGCCAGGATCGGAGGCGAATTCCGAACTCATGCAGACTGGCCGGCGACAATACCGAATAAGGTGGCCTGGGGGCAGGCCGCGCCATCTGCTGACTGCTTACCGGGCGCACAGTAGTGGAGAGACCGGCCCGTTGGAGAATCTGCTCCGCGAATTCAAACCATGTGCCATCGCCCGCGCTGGTCACATGCACGATGCCTGCGGCATTCTTTCGGCATAATTCCACGATTGCAACAGCCACATCGGCCGCGTAGCTTGGACACCCGCGCTGATCCTTCACCACATCGATCACGGGACGGGTCGCGGCCAATTTCAAAATCGTATCGGGAAAACATTTTCCGCCGGTGCCAAACAGCCACGAGGTCCGCACAATGCAGCAATCGGGAATCAGATCGAGGAGCCTGGACTCCGCCTCTGCTTTGGTTTTTCCGTACACGCTTTGCGGGTTGCGCCTGTCGCCAGCCTCGTAAGGGGTGGTTTTGGCCCCATCGAAAACGTAATCGGAGCTGAGGAATAAAAGGCGGGAGCCGGCCTGCTTGGCTGCCCGGGCCACATTCACCGCGCCATCGCGGTTCACTCCGAAGGCTAACTCGCGATTGCTCTCGCAGCCATCGACATTAGTGTAGGCGGCGGCTAATACGATCCACTCCGGCTTTTGCGACTGCGCGATCTGCCGCACGCGGCCGGGGTCGCGGATATCTGCATCGGTCGAATCGAGGCCGGTCACATCGTCCGCGGATACGCCGCTGTTGATCCATGCGCGTACGAGTTCGTTACCCAGCAGACCCGAGGCGCCAAAGATCGTGATCCGCATCGGAAGTTAACCGTACGTTTCAGCGTCGCGGAATGGCACGCCGCGCTGGTCTTTCAGAGATACGATCGGATCTCCATCCAGCTCCCAGTCGATGTTCAAATGAGGATCGTTCCAGGCCAGAGTGCGCTCGTAGGCAGGGGCGTAATAATCGGTCGCCTTGTAGAGCACATGAGCCTGATCCGAGACAACACGAAATCCATGCGCGAAGCCGGCGGGAATCCACAACATACGCTTGTTTTCACCCGACAGGCGCACGGCCTCCCAGCGGCCAAAAGTTGGGGAACTGCGGCGCAGATCGACGGCGACGTCCAGAATCTCGCCAATGGCGACGCGTACCAGCTTCCCCTGCGGCTGCTTTACTTGATAATGCAATCCGCGCAGAACGTTGCGGGATGAGGACGAATGATTGTCCTGGACGAAGGTCCCGTTGATTCCGGCCTCGGCCATGATCTGCTGGTTGTAGCTCTCGAAGAAGAATCCGCGCTCGTCACCGAAGACACGGGGTTCGACCATAAACACGCCGGGCAGCGAGGTCGGAATTTTCTTCAACACATCCATCGCAGGGCCAACTGACTGAACTGCATTCATCAGAATACCTTCTCCCGCAAAAGTTGCAGCAGGTAAGCACCGTAGCTGTTGTTCTTCATCGATCGGCCGATGTTCTCCACTTGCTCTGGGCTGATGTAGCCATAGCGCAGCGCGATTTCTTCCGGACACGCCACCATGAGGCCCTGGCGTTTTTCGATGGCCTGAATGTAGAGTGCCGCATCCATCAGCGCTTCATGGGTTCCGGTATCGAGCCAGGCCATGCCGCGCCCCATGACCATGACCTCCAATTGCCCGCGCTCTAGGTAGGCTCTGTTCACGTCGGTGATCTCCAGTTCGCCGCGGGCGCTGGGCTTAAGCGATTTTGCGATCTGGACAACCTGATCATCGTAAAAATAAAGTCCGGTAACGGCATAGCGTGATTTCGGTTGCGCGGGCTTCTCTTCGATGCTCAAAGCGCGGCCCGCGCCGTCAAATTCAACAACTCCATAACGCTCGGGATCGTGGACGGGATAGGCAAAGACGCGTGCCCCGCGCGTATTAGTTGCCGCCTGCCGTAAATCTTTTGCCAGATCGTGGCCGTAAAAAATATTGTCGCCCAGTACCAGGGCGCAAGCCTGACCCGCGAGAAATTGTTCCCCCACCAGAAAAGCCTGGGCAATACCTTCCGGCTTGGGCTGCACTTCGTATTGCAAGCGGATTCCGAATTGACTCCCGTCGCCCAGCAGCGCGCGAAACTTGCCCACATCCTCGGGAGTGGTAATTACGAGGATGTTACGAATCCCCGCCAGCATCAGAGTGCAGAGCGGGTAATAAATCATGGGCTTGTTGTATACCGGCAACAAGCTCTTGCCCAAGGCATGAGTCACGGGATACAGGCGGGTTCCCGACCCGCCCGCGAGAATGACCCCTCTGCAGTTTGAGTTCTCTGAAGCTTGCGTCATAGAAGCGTTGTGCCCGCAGCAATGCGGCGTTGCGACTCAAGAAGAGTACTGCGTTTCGATCCACTGGCGATAGCTGCCGCTGGTGACATCGCGCACCCACGCATCATTTTCCAGATACCAGCGTACCGTTTTGCGAATTCCGGTTTCAAACGTTTCGCGCGGACGCCAATTGAGCTCGCGCTCGATTTTAGTAGCATCCATGGCGTAGCGGCGATCGTGCCCGGGGCGATCTTTGACGAATGTGATCAGGCTGCGGCGCGAAGTCGTTCCCCGGCCTGCCATTTCATCGACAAGGTCACAGATCGTCCGCACGATTTCGAGGTTCGGCTTTTCGTTCCATCCGCCAATGTTGTACGTCTGACCCACCCCTCCACGGCCGAGAACGGTGGAGATGGCTTCGCAGTGATCCCCCACATACAGCCAGTCGCGAACGTTCTGCCCGTCGCCATACACCGGCAAGGGTTTGCCATCGCGTGCGTTAAGAATCATAAGCGGGATCAATTTTTCGGGAAACTGGAAGCGTCCGTAATTGTTGGAACAGTTGGTGGTCAGAGTGGGCAATCCGTAGGTGTGGTGGTAAGCGCGCACGAGATGATCGGATGCGGCTTTCGACGCGGCGTAGGGACTGTTGGGTGCGTAAGGAGTAGTTTCCGAAAATGGCGGATCGCCGGGACCGAGCGAGCCATAGACCTCGTCCGTTGAAACATGCAGGAAACGAAAGCTGTTGCGATCGGCGTCAGCCAGCTCCGTCCAATAGGCCCGAATCTCCTCCAGCAGGGCAAAGGTACCATCAATGTTAGTGCGGATGAAATCGTCGGGTCCGAGGATGGAGCGATCGACGTGGCTTTCGGCGGCGAAGTGGACGATGGCGCGAGGCGACCGCCGCTCCAGCAACTGCCGTACCAGTGCGTGATCGGCAATGTCGCCATGGACAAATTCGTATCGCGGATGGCCGGCGATGCTTTCGAGGTTGCGCAGATTACCCGCGTAGGTAAGCTTGTCGAGGTTCACAATCGAGGCAGAATCCTCTTCCATCCTCTGCAGGATGAAGTTAGATCCAATGAAACCCGCTCCCCCGGTGACGAGAATCGTATTATCCATGCTTATGAGAGGCCGATTGTCGGACGCCCGCGGGATAACTTCTCGGGGGTCATCCGGGCTGTGGCCGGGCGAACACCAATTGTAAACAAAAAGGACGGGGTTTCCCCCGTCCTGGTTGATTTCGTTGATGCGGCGTGTGATTTGTTTCCGATAAAGCTGTTCGCCTTATCCCGTCTGGCGCCGCACTAAAGCATCTGTGGCGGTTACGCGGGCATTTGGCTTTCTGGATCCCGGGGATGGATACTCCCAACCCAGGACTTCGAAATAAAGGCGCTCGATCTCCGCGGCGACAGTTGACCACTGGTAATTTTCGCGGACGCGGCGTTTGGCAGCCTGGCCGGAAGCCTTGCGTACGGCTGGATTCGCGATTAGAAAGCGGAGTCTGTCCTCGAGATGAGCGAGGTCGCCGCAGCGGAAGGTAAATCCGGCGGCGGAGACGGCCTCGCGATTTTCGGCAACGTCGCTGGCCAGCACGCAGAGTCCGGCGCCCATGGCATCGAGCAGCGCGAGGGACAAGCCTTCAAGGTCGGACGGCAACACGAAGAGCATAGCATTGGTTAACAACTCGTCGAGGCTGTCTCCAGAAACCCAGTCTAATATCTTGATGCGGTCGCCGGCGTGAGACAGCAACCGGCGCGCATAGTCGTCGCAATAGCTGGAGGCGCCGGCCATTACAAGCTTGGTATCGGTTTGCAGGCGCTCATAGGCCTCGACCAGCAGGTGACAGCCTTTCTCGGGAGAGAAGCGCCCCAGAAAGAGAATGTAGTTTCCCGGCTCCAAGTCCCAATCGAAGATCTTGCGAGGCAAACGCCGTTCGCGCAGCACGCCGCCGTTGGGGACGTAAGCGGTGGGGTGCGCGTGGCCCGTTTTGTAATGGTCCTGAAGTGCCCGGGAAACCACCATGGTACGGTTCGGCAAGCTCACGGTTGCGCTCTCACCAAGCCTGAGCACCGCGGAGGCGATTCGGCCCCATTTTTGGCGCTGCCAATCGAGGCCTTGCACCGTGACGACGGTTTTCTTTCCCAGAAGCCGTGGGAAAAACGAAAAAAGGGCAGGACCCAGTGCGTGATAATGCACCACGTCACAGGGCGTCGCCAGCACATGCAGGGTGCTGAGAAAGGTGTGCAGCACGGTGTCCAGGTGTTTCGATCGAATGGTTGGGAGGCGCACCACCTTTATGCCATGATGCCGGTCGGTTGGAGGTGTGAAGTAGGTGCGGCAATAGGCTGTGACCTCGTGACCCATCAAAGCCAATCTTTCCCCAACCTCTTCGTAATAAGTTTCGATGCCGCTGTATTTTGAAATCAGGCCGCGTCCGCCGATGAATGCCACCCGCAGGGATGGCTTCTGGCAGGCGGCACTAGGAGGAGCGATCGCCGCCACGGGAAGTGCAGCCGCACCCAGACTTTGCACGGGAACGAAACTGCCTCGTGCTATGGGCGCGAATCCGGCGTCGCGGCTGCGCCCTGGTGGCTTGGGGATGGCCGTTATCATTTTTGTCACTCGTGGCGCGCCCGGCAATTGCAGATTCCCTTCTGCCAGGCGTACATACAAATTCATTAATCCCGCATAGTGCGCTTCAGGCGTATGTTTTTGGCGCACGAATTCACGGCCCGCGCTCCCCATCTCCGCTGCCAGGATTGGCTGAGAACTCAGAAACCGGATGGCTGAGGCCAGTTGATTCACGTCGCCTGTCCTATAGAGAAGCCCGGTCTTACCGTGCTGCACGAGTTCCCGCCGCGATCCCAGGTCCGTGGCCACGACCGCGCGGGAATGAGCGTACGACTCAAGAATTGTTTTGCCGAAAGTTTCGTAGGCATGCGACGGCAGGATGGTAAACCGGGCGCCCGCTATCGCGTGCTTGAGATCCGCACCCTGTAAGTGCCCGGCAAATTCCACATTGGATAAATTGAGTTCAAGCGCGAGCCCCTGCAGTCGGCCCCGCTCGGGGCCCTCTCCGGCGATGATGAGACGGATGCCGGGCAGCGCCCGCATGGCGCGCAGCAAGTCGGCGACGCCTTTTTCCGGCGACAGCCGTCCGAAATACAGCACGGAAGCATTTCCAGGATTCAGGCCGGTCTCCGGGCTTATCGGCTGAAAATGGGGCAGCACTTCGAACCGGGCAGGATCCCAGCCGTGCTGGATGAATTTGTCGCGGACAAACTGGCTGGGCGCCAGAAAACAATCCACGCATTTGCGGTAAGTACCGAGCCCCTTGTGAACGTAGGCTTCGGCTACCAGTGCAATTCGCTGTCCCCATCCCGGATAGCACTTCTCGCTGAATGTGTGCCAGAATTTGCCATTTCTGCAGGCTTCGCAGGCCTCTCCGCGCGATACCAGGTTGTAGCTGGCGCATAGAAGCTTGAAATCGTTTACGTGATAGACGATGGGAACCTTTTGCTTTTTCAGTTCCCATAGGATCGAGGGCGACAGGTGGTGATAGATGTTGCGGACGTGAGCCACGTCCGGCCGAAAGTCGGCAATCATCGCGCGTATGCGCCGCCGGGCCTGATAGGAATAGATCGCGTGCGCCGCCAACCTTGCTTTGCCCGGCCAACTCGAGGGCTTCTTAAAGTCGATGTTGGGAACAAAGTGGCGGTCATACGGCGTCCCCGCACCCCTGGGATCGGCCATCGAGAACAAAGCGGCTTCGTGTCCGCGCGACCGCAGCAGATCCATAGCCTGGAAGATGTAGGCCTCGGTGCCGCTAAAGGGATAGTTATATTTGTTGCAAAACAAGATTCTCATGGGGAGGACTCCGTGGTTCAACTTCGAGATCACGCTTCGTGATCCTTTGCAGGAATTGGCCGCCAAAGTGAGTCAGGTTTTCCTGGCGGTCAAAGTTGTGGAGAATCTGGGTGCGTGCCGCATACCGAATCCAGTTCAACCGCCTGACGGCCTCCGGTCGCTCAGAGATCAGGAGTTTCCGGATGAAGAGAATTTTGGCCAGAAAATCCTCCAGAGAAGCAGGCTCATAGAGGAAGCCGGTTTTTCCGGGGATCACGAGCTCTGGTATTCCAGTGATGGACGGGGCGAGAACAATTTTGCTGCGGGCCATTGCCTCCATGAGCACGAGAGGAATTCCTTCGCTGCGGCTGGTCAGCACAACCATGCCTGTTGAGCGATAGCGCGATTCAATCTGGGCGCGATCGAGGTGGCCCAGCAGGGTAATCTGGTTTTGGAGCCGATTCAGCTGGATCATGGATTCCAGCCGCTTGCGCTCAGGACCTTCGCCGGCAATCATGCAGCGGAAGTCGATTCCGCAGTCGCGCAGGCAAGCACAGGCGCGAATTAAGAATGCGTGATCTTTGACGGCATGCAGGCGGCCAACGGCGAGCAGTGTGAGAGTGGGCTCGCCATGCCGCGCCGGAGTCGATTCAGCCCGCGCAGGCGAATCGACTCCCAGGCGCGACACCAGGATTTTGGTGGGGTCGATGTTGGGGAATTGACGCAGAATGTAGCGGCGGTTGTAGTCCGAAATGGTTATGCAAAACTGGCAATCAGACAGTTTTGTGTCGAGGTAGGCGCCGTCGATCAGCAGGTCCGAGCCGTGCAGGGTCAGGCTGAAACCTGCGCCCAACAGCCGGGCTGCAACCAGGGCAATCCACGATCCGAAATAGCCGTGATGGGCGTGGATATGATCTACGCCGCGATCCTTCAGCAATACGGCGTAGTACGCCCCCAGCCAGATGTGAACCAGAGCTTTCAGCCGGCGGTAGGGCGACTCTCTGCCCTGCAAAAATATTCTGGCCAGCAACCCGGCTAGCTGCTTCCGTTGCAGCAGGAGCAGAGCCACAGAACGGAGAGCGGCAAGTAGACGGAAGTCTTGCAGGCACAAAACTTCCGGTTCGGAGCGCCAGTTCAGTAATTCGCCCGATTCGGGCGTGCGTGCGCTACATGCGATTACATGGATGCCGCGTCGGCCGAGTTCCTGGATTTCACTGGCCACGTAGGGTTCGACACCGACGGGAAACTGATTCGCTAGATAGGCGATGGTGGGCATGGAATTTGGCGGGTTGTCCGTGGGGAAACGGGTTTCGTGGCGGTGCAGTTAATTGATTGGCACGCGCAAGTGAGCTGGGGAAACTGTTTAAGCGCGGCGACGCTGCGCGGCCAGCATTCCGGCCATGGTAAACAGAAGTCCGTTCACGAATTGGTAGTTCATGACTACGAGCGCGGCGTTAACCCAGTAGATTCCGAGCATCACCGGCCACAGATGGTGAAACTGCCGGTTGAGAAATCCGTCGCGCTCGCCCGCTGGAATGGGGCCACGGCCAAGCCTCAGGAGTTCCCACATCAGCCAGGCGTACAGAGCCAGGCCTGCGATGCCATGCTCGACCAGTAATTCCAGATAGGTATTGTGCGGAAAGAGCTCTCTGTGCCGGAAGCCGCTGACGTGCCGCGCCAGCTCGGCGGGCATTTGATTCACGCCCCAGCCAGTGAGCGGTTTTTCCAGAAACATCGTCCACCCGCCGCTGTAAACCGCCTGGCGAAACTCTACGGGGCCGGATTCCTGCAGGCGATCGCTGAGAGCGCGGCGCTGCTCGCTGAAACTCAGGGTGATCAGCAAAGCCAGAGACCCCGCGACGGCCACCCCGGCGCAGATGCGCCGCAACTTCCGGTTGTGCGATCGGAAGCTGAGGATCGCGACACTGCCGGCGGAGGAGAGCCACACGGCGCGCGTCATGGTTGCCAGAATCGCGACGGGCAGGGAAAACAGCAGGAGAATGGCACGCAGCCCCCGGATGCGTCCGCGCAGAAAAGCGTGCAGTGCGAGCACGCCGAGAAGATTGAGCGAGACCCCATTGGCAACCGCCTGCAGCAGCGGCCCCCGGGCGCGGTCGGCGTGATAACCCAGGCTTTCATCGAGAATGAAACGGGGGAAGATCAGCCATTTTGTGCCCGCCAGAAATGCAATCGAGGTGAAACAAAGATAGGCGAGAACCACGAGGGCGAAGAGTTCGAAGCGCCGCAGCGAGCGCTCGTCATAAAAGACTAGCCCGGCCAGATGAAACAGGGAAAACGGGACAATGAATTTTGCCGCCAGCAGACACCAGGTTTGGTTGTCGAAGGGCTGCCCCAAGACGCTGAGCACTGCCAACAGGGTCAAACCCACCATCGGCCAGGTGGCGCGCTCGACTATCAGAAACCTTTGCCGCATGACCGCCGATCGCGCCACCACCGCAATCCCCAGCAAAACAAACGCAACGCGATCGATTTCGTAGAAAGGAACGTCGGGATGGCGCAACAGCATGGCTGCCAGGGCTGCCAGAAAGAGCGCGGCGGGTGCCGATATAACGGCCTGCAGGAACTGAAGTCCAAGGCGCAGCGAATGATATCTAGCCTGGTCCAGCCAGTCATCGGCCGACGCGATTCTAGACGGTAGCGTCGCCATCAGTCGCCACTCCCGCTCAGGATTGCCGCGGCAGTTTTAAGCAGAATCTTCAAGTCCATGCCCAGGCTCCAACGCCGGATGTACTCCACATCCAGGCTCATTCCCGTTTGAAACGACGCATCCCGTCGCGCCGTCACCTGCCACAATCCGGTCATTCCCGGGGTCACATCCAGACGCGGCAGATGCTCGATGGTGTAGCAGGAAAAGTCGTCGAGGGGATGCGGCCGCGGACCTACCAGGCTCATCTCCCCGTTCAGGACATTCCAGAGTTGCGGAAGTTCGTCGAGGCTGTACCGGCGAAGAATGCGCCCGACGCGCGTGATGCGCGGGTCCTTCGCGATCTTAAAAAACGGCCCGTCGCGCTGATTTTTCGACTGCAGCGCCGGCTTCAGCAGGTCGGCCTCTTCCACCATGGTGCGGAACTTGTAGCAGAGAAACGGAGTGCCCTTGCGGCCCGCGCGCGGAGCAACGTAGAGGACAGGCCCCGGCGAATCCAGCCGAACCAGAACGGCAAGCGCAAGCAGCGCGGGCGATAACACGACCATGGCGGCGGCCGAACCCAGCACGTCGAGAGCGCGTTTCAGCCGCAACCTCACGGCCGGCAATTTCTCTTCGTGCAGGGCGATCAGCGGAATGCCATGGATCAACTCTGTTACGCCCGTGTGCTCACAGCCGAACAGATCGGGCGCTATTGTGACATCCAAACGAAGTTGCCGGGCAAGGTGCAACATGCGCAAAGTCAGCTCTCGATCGTGTGGGGTGGCAACAATGACTTCATCGATAAACTCCGTCCGCGACAATTTCGGCAGGTCCTGAGTTCGGCCGATTACCCCGCCTGCCGTCAACCTCCTGTCATCGAGGAAACCGCAAACCGAGCGGCCGGCTTCGGGATGGCTGCTCAGATAGTCGCCGAGTCGCCGTCCCAGGCCTCCGGCTCCCACGATAAGGACATTCTTCGTGCCATGGTGGCAGCTCCGGGCCACGAGCTTCGACAAGAACCGATACGCTGTTCTCAAAATGCGCGTCATTAGAAGGCTGGCCGGCTGCAACCAACCTGGCCCGCCTTCCTGGGCCGGTTCAGACTGGTCTGACTCATCAGTATTCAGACTGATCTCTTGAACCCGAAGTGTTGACGCCGAAGGCAGGTGAGGGCGGTGTTGATTCAGGATGTGCTGCGGTTTGCGGCTGCAAGCCGCCCCTGGTATCAACCTCGAAGCCCATTCCTTTTCCCGGGGCAACGGATTTTTTCGATGTAAGGAGTGAGGAGGCACTTCAGACCAGTTCCAGGTCATATCCCTGGACTTCGATTGCCAGCGAGCGCTGGATGGACACAATGGACACCACCAGTCTTCCATTTTCCTGCGCTACCACTCCTTCCAGGCCATCCAGGCAGCCGCCGCGGATTCTGACGCGCCGGCCGGCCTGGGCGAAGGGATGGAGGGAATAAGACACTTTTTGTTGCAGGAGCAATTGCAAGTCCGTGATCTGCTTCGCGGGCACAGCCATAACAATTCCTCCAAAGTTTACGAAGCCCAGCAGTCCCGCTGTTTGTAAAACCGGCTGCCAGGCTTGCCGAGAAGGGGAGACGTGCACGAAGGCGTAGCCCGGGAACAGTGGGATCGTCACGCTTTTCCGGCGGTCACTCCAGGTGTGACTTTCTGTTCTCACGGGCAGGTAAACACCAATACTCTTAAATACCAGCTGAGCGACGACTTTCTTCTCGAAGCGGGGCCGCGTCTGGACCGCGAACCATTCCAACAGAGGTGGCGTTGCTTCGGATTCGATGCGGATGCCAATTCCGGGTAAGGCGGGAGCATAGCTGTCGCTCATTGAGTCCCATTGCAAGTTTCTATTTTTTTCTACCGCCGTCGAGCCTGTGTCAGCGTCCGCATCAGGCGCGACGCACATCCATGCCCCACAACTTCTCAGACCTTCAAGAGATCCGTCTCATCGCCGGCACGGAGCTAAAGCCGGCGATATATTTTCTCGGGAACAGGGAACGTTCTTTCGCTCAATACTGTGCCCAGAATTCGTGACTGCGAGGCTTGCAGGGTTTGCTTAATCTGGCGAGCCGTTGCCTTGCGCGTGCGAGCACCCAGCACGAGAACGATGCCATCCGCCATCTGCCCCAGCAGAGCCGCCTCGATCGAAATTCCCGCGGTTGGCCCCTGAATCACTACGTATTCAAACTCACTGCGAAGCTGGGCCAGGCAGGAGAGCCAATAATGCCCGGTGCCGGAGTTTTCGCTGTTGGCGCGAAGGCCCACATCCGGAACTCGCCACAGGTTGGGCGAAACTTGCGCCGACCACGACTTGATGGCGGTCGGCTCACCGTAGCGCTGGAAATTCGCCCTGTCTTCCACTTGGAGTCCGCGCCCAAGGATGGCGACAGAGGCAGCCGTCTCCAGCGCCAGCGCGCGCCCCACCTGGTCGCAGAGTGCGGCAACACAGGTGACGGCATCCATCGCGCTGAAAACGACCTGCTTCGCCGCGGGCTCTGCCGCCGGAAAGAAAACGCGGCGCACGAGTCCGCGAATCTGTTCGCGAGTATAGCGCTCCGGGTTCCATTCGCTGCCTTCAACCAGAGCCGCGCCTCGCGTCACGGGCGAGGCCTGGGATCGTGGTTCCACCATTGGTGTCGCCTGCAGCACGCCCGCATTCGCACTCATTTCATCTCCTTCTTAGACTGACAAGCTTAGACTGACAAGCTAGGCCGACAAGCGCCGGCTGATTCCTTCCGGTATTGAGGCCAGCACCGGAATTTCCAGACAAGCGACGACTTCTTCCGGCGTCCGTAAAGCTGGGTCGAGATGATCCGCGGCGAACGCCGCCCCGGTGCCCGAGGCCAGCGCTGCCACAAAACCCACGATTATCACCGTGCCGGGCGGCCATACGGGCAGGGCTGGGACGACGGGTTGTTCTGCGATAGCGACGTTGACAATGCCGCCCTGGTCCAGAGCATCGCCCATTCTGGCCTCTTCCCTCTTTTTCACGTAAAGCAAATAGTTGTCCTGCGCCGCCTTTTCGCCGCTGGTCAAGTCGTCCTGCGTGATGGCATCTTCGCCCAGTTCACGGGCGAGTGTTCGGTATCCCGCGAGATGTGTACTGGTGGCGGCGGCGCGCGCTTGCAGGCCCTTCAGTTCGACCTGCGCCTTCTGCAGTTCCGATTTGGCCCATTCGTGCTGGGGATCCTGATCGGTAGTTTCATCTCGCACAGGGTCCGACTTTTCGGCCGCAATTGCTGCCCGGGCTTGAAGAATCTGCCGCTCAACTTCCTGAACCAGCGGATGGCCGGGCTCGAACTTGGTCAACAGCTGCGTCTTTTTGAGTTCGAGATCGAGCAGGCTGGCCTTCAACGCGCGCAGGAGTTCGGGATTGTCGGCCTTGCGGCTCTGGGTGACGCTTCGTTCCGGCAGGGTCGCCAACTGGGATCGAAGTTCGTCGACTCGATGCTGCGTCTCCGACATATCCACCTGGGATTGTCGGTAAGTGGCATCGAGTTCGGCGACACGCTGCAGGATCAGGTCCCGTTCCTGCGCCGCCATGACCACATCGTGGGCGCGAGTGAAGCTCACAAGTTTTTCCTGTGCCAGCTCGAGCTGCCGTCTCGATTCGCCGGTTTGTTCATCGAAGAAATGAAGCTCTCCACCGGGACGATGAACTTCCATGTGTTTTTCCAGATAGATGGTGGCGAGCGCCTGCAGCACATGGGCGGCGAGCTGAGGATCGGCAGCGTCGTAACTCACGGCGATGAGATTGGTCTTCTTGATCGGCTCCACGCTGATATGGCTGGCCAGTTTTTTTGCGGCCCGCTCCACGCGTGCCGCTTCTTCTTCGTGGGGCCTCAGCCAGCGCAGCCAGTCGTGCGCCGCAAGACCGGTCGCCTGCACCACGCGGCGCAGTACATCGTCGTCCTTTAGTAGTTCCACCTCGGAATTCAATTCTTCCTCGGTGACTTCGGCGCGCGAGAAATCGGGGGGCGCGTTGGGCTGAGCGGCGACGGGAGGATCGGAGCGGCCGCGGCGCACCAGTACCCGCACCTGAGCGCGGTATCTTGCGCCCCCAAAGGCGTAGATCACCGCCAGGGAAAACAGCAGGCAAGAAACTACCAGGAATACTTTCCTCTTACGGAAGAATACGGTCGCCAGCTCACGCAACGTCGGTGAGGCCGTCGCTCCGATGCTGCGCGCTAACTCCTGGTGAGGCATGGTCCCCATGGCGATGGTCAAAACTGTGTGGAACTGACGTACATACTCAAGGAAGGCTTGCTGACAAACTGCGCAATTTTCGAGATCGAATTTTGCGGAACAAAGACCAGATCGCCGGGCTGCAACTGTGCGGCCTCCGTCAGGTTCTTCCCCTTCAACATGCTTTTCAAATCGAAAACATGCGCCTGCATCAGGTCGCCATTGACCCGGCGGAACAGTACTACCTGCGAATGCTTTGCCTGATGGGTGAACCCGCCCGCTATCTCGACCGCTTCAACAATGTTGGTATTGCTGCGCAGTTCGTACTTGCCGGGCTTGCCGATCTCCCCCCCCGCGATGAAGTAAGGGTGTTCAAAATCCTTGAGCGCGACCGCCACTTGAGGAGCGTGCAGGTACCCTGTGTAAGCAAGCTGGACAGCGAGACGGAACTCCTCCAGCGTCAACCCCTCGGCAAGCACCGGTCCCGCATCCTTCAGGGTGACGTACCCATCAGGCTGGATGGTAAGCGCCTGGTCGAATTCGGGCGACAGGGTGAAGCTGAGGACGACGGTATCGCTGCGGTTCAGCCGGTAAAGCGGACGGCGTATCCCTCCGAGCTGAGGGTTTCCCTTGCCGTCCGCTTCCCCGGGTTTTGCGGCCACCAAGCCTGAGCTTTCTCCACCAGTCCCGGTTTGACCAGAGGGAAAAGTCGTTAGGTTCTCGCCCAGGCCCTGTTTATTCCCCTGGGCAAATGCGGCCACACAAAGTTGCACCGACAAAATTACGGCTGCGGCGAATCTGGTCCGGATTATGCTGTATCTCATCGCGCTCACGGCCTGGCCTCGAAGACAGGTCGTTTATGCGACCTTCTGAAACGAAGGTATCCGGATACAAATTTCCCAGCAAGACATGGAAAGTGTTGTCTACCGCGGGGGATAGCGCAGTTTACGACGATATTGCGCGACTTGGCACGAGTGGCGCGGGTTCTGCAGAGCGACAGCTTTTTCATCGACAAAACGGACTTGGCTCGCGACCTACCTACTAAAGTAGACTTGCATGTTCACGATGAACTCGAACCTAAGGTGAAAAGCTGCGCCGAAGACCCGCCTGCGGATTGATTCCACTAGCACGCGCACAAGACTTCCCGCAGACACCGCTGTTTTCCACAGCCCGCAATTTTCATTCCCGATTTGAACGAACACCAGGAATTTAGTACGTCACATCCTTGAGTGCTGGGGCTCACCCCCTTAGTATTCGGGAAACTGTTCGCGCGCCACATAAGACTCGGGAGACCCAGAATGATTTCGTCCCCAGGCACTTCGTCCGCGGTTAGTGTGATTATTGCCGATTCCAACCGCATGCAGGCACAGCTGTTGACCAGCGCGCTGCGCCGCCGCAGCGAATTTAGCATCTCCACCTGCGCAATTGACTTGGGCTCGATACTGCAGGCGATCGCGTCTACACCCGCCAAAGTGGTGGTTCTGTCTCTAAATCACTCTGTCGATCTTGTAGAGCAGTTCGCGGTAGTCCGCGGGGTGCATCTCTCGCATCCTCGAATCGCTAAAGTTCTCCTGGCGGAGTCTTGCGACCGCGAACTGGTGCTTGCCGCTTTTCGGTCGGGGGTGCGCGGCATTTTCTGCATCTCCAACACGCATTTCCGGCTGCTCTGCCGGTGCATTCAGCGGGTTGCGGAGGGACAAATCTGGGCCAGCACTGAGCAACTGGGTTTTCTGCTTGACCTGGTGTCTGAGGTACCGTCACTGCGCGTGGTGAATGCTCATGGCCGCCAGATGCTGACGCCGCGGGAGCAACAAGTTGTGGCCCTGGTGGCAGAGGGTCTGAGTAATCGCGACATCGCCCGGGAACTCACGTTGAGCGAGCATACGGTGAAGAAGTACGTTTTCCGCATCTTCGACAAGCTGGGAGTTTCATCCCGCGTGGAACTGGTTCTTTACGCGGTAAATCATGGCGATACCCTGCACGGGGAGTGGGGCGCTGCAGGCATGAACGCGCCTTCGAGCGCGTAAAGAATCGGATGACCTGACAACGTTCATTTGAAAAGCCTGGCGGGCGCTTGTATAAATCTTAGGACGAGTAAACTCTGTGCCCGACCATCCCTCCAGCCCCGGTCGAAGTGTGAAAGGGCGCGGCGGCCCTACGCTTGTGGCTGCTGGACTACTGCTGGCTGCCCTGGCGCTGGTTGTTCTCTATACCAGCCATCGCGCATTTCATAGCCCGGTGGCGCTGGCCGTGATTGCCGCGATCGGAATGGCCGCATTGCTGCTGCAACTGCGGATGCGGCCCGGGCTTTCGTCTTCGGCGCGAGTCCCCCTCTGGTTGAACGGGCTCGCCGTGGCTTGCGCGGCAGGGGCGGTACTGGCGGACTTTCTTCACGCAAGCGAAGCCCTCATCGGGATTGCGGCGTTGTCGGCCGTAGTATCTTTTGCGGTAAGCGGCGTCATCCTGCTCAGCGCCATGCGCAAGCGCCATTCCTAAAGATCGGTTGCCAATCCTCTCTCTCGAGTCTCGATTGCTTAGGGTTTGAACTCTACGGCCACCGTGGTTTCGACTATCACCGGTTTTCCGTCGATGCGGTAAGGCTCAAAACGCCACCAGCGCAGCGCATCGGTTGCGGCGCGCGCCAGGATCTCGGGGCCGCCGAGCGCGCGTACATTAGCCACCGACCCATCGCGCGCTACCACGACATCGAGCACAATCACCCCCTGCAGGCCCTGCGGGCGAGCCGCCGCCGGGTAATCGGGGTCGACGCGATGAGTGATAAGTTTTTCCATGACGCTGGCCGCAACCTGCGCCTCAGGCCGAATATCTTGCGTCGTTTTTTCGCTTTTGGGCAGACCGGACTCCAGCTTCTGCCATCCCCGGTTCCAGTGCCACCAAAACCCCGCCACAACCATGGCTAGGCCAATGAGTGAAATCCAAAGTCTGACTGGCCGCCTGCGAGGCTGCGCTGGCCGGTTCTGCCATCCGCCGCCTGCACGGCCCGGAGGGGTAAGGGCCGGTTCGGTCTCCGCCCCGGCTTTGCCAGCCCAATCGCGAATGGCAGTGCGCTGCTCGCGTGAGAGTCCGACGAACTCCAGGCCGGAGCGCAGCTTGTCGTGATGGCGCACGAGTGCCCGGGTCCGCAGCGGATCACCGGGAGCGACCGGAAGCCTGATTTCCACGCCTACGGCCTCGCCTGGCATTAATTCGCCGGCCAGCATCGCCGCCACGCCGCCCTCGCCCAGATTGACGGAACGGCCCGGCAATGTGTCGGGAATTCCAGACCGAAGCACAGTCACATCCACCTGCGCGCGTAGCCGGTAGCGCGAGCCGCGCCGGCGCGACGGTTGACCTGCCGGTATTGGAGACGCTGGCGTCATCGTGTCTCAGGATACCGGTGTTTCGGCGCGGAGTTCGACCACCTCGCTGCCGCTTGCCAGCAGAACAACACTCGCCATGCCGATGAAAAGGCCGTGCTCTACTACTCCCGGCATGTCGCTCAGTTGACGCCCCAGCTCGTCTGCATCCGGAATTTGTCCGAAGCGGCAATCCAGGATGTAGTTGTGCTCGTCGGTGAGAAAGGGCTTGCCGCCGCTCTGCCTCAGTTCCACTTTGGCTCCCAGTTGCTCGATCTTGCGGGCAACAACTGACTGCGCGAATTTGATGACTTCGACGGGTAGTGGAAATCTTCCCAGCACTTCAACCTTCTTGGTGGAATCGGCAATGATCACATACTGGCTGGTTGCGGAAGCGACGATTTTTTCCCGCAGAAGCGCGCCGCCGCCACCTTTAATAAGACGCAATTGGGCATCGACTTCATCGGTACCATCTACAGTCACATCGATTTGCTGACATTCCTCGAACGTAGTAAGAGCGATGCCGAGGCTCGCGGCCTGATCGCGAGAACGGTCGGAACTGGGGATGGCTCGGATTTTCAATCCCTTCTTCACCTGCTCTCCCAGCAGGCGAATGAAATGCTCGGCTGTGGACCCCGTTCCCAGGCCCACAACCTGCCCATTCTTTATGTAGCGCAGGCTGGCCCGCGCGGCTGCTTCTTTTTCCTGATCGTGTGCCATAGATTTTGCGGAATCCTCGCCGTCGGCGTCCTAGCCAATGCTGTTCTTTACATAAAACAAATATCCTGCCAGCGCCAGCCCGAACAGCGCTGTCAGGATCGTGACCAGATCGACGAGGAATCCCGCCGGCTCGAACTTGCCTTCTTCCAACTGAGCTCGCGTGCGCCGGTAGCGGAGCAGTCCGCCGATCACCATCGCCACACCCGCCAGAATTGCCCCGGTCCCCATCCAGACGGAGAAGCCTGTGGTTTTCGAGGCGTGGCCCTGGAATTCAGTCAGCTGTTTCATGGCAACGGCAAACCGGCCGATGGCGAATCCAAAGACCACGATGGCGACGCTGGTTCGTACCCACGCGAGAAAAGTGCGCTCGTTGGCCAGGTGATCGCGGGCGCGGTTGGGGTCGTCAGGCATGGCTTCTGTGGTGACGGGAGCATTATTCCACAGAGAGTGCCTGCCGTTCTAAGTTCGCTGTTTGGTTCGGGGGAGTAGAGCTGCTTGAGTCTCTATGTAACGCCTTGACCCCGCGGGATCTGTTCGGAGCGCCAAAAATCGGAGCGCCAAATCGGAGCGCCAAAAAGGTTCAATACTCCCATGGCGACAGGTATCCCGTGCCGGTAGAGTCACAGGAGCCGCCAGTGATCGTGTAGGTGCCCGCGATCAAACCGCCCTGGTCGGGGCCTGCCGCGCCAACAAAAGCTATGGTGCCATTGTCTGTAGGTATGTTAAGCGTCACGGACGTGCCCAAGATGAAGCTGGGTGTGGGATATGTTCCTGGTGTCAGCTTTCCTGAATTAAAGCAGGCACCGTCGAAATTAAAAGTCCCGGTTAGGCCAAAGCTGCCCTCCGAGCTCGCGCCAACCTGACCCAAGAGGTCAGTACCCCATTGAATCTCTGCGCCTCCGGCGGTGGTTAAGCTGCCAGACCAGGATCCGTTGAATGCTCCCACACTGTACCCGGTCAGATTGCCTTGGTCGCCGTTGGCACAGCCACCATTGATAGCATACGTCCCCGTCAGCGTATCCGGAAAATTGGCCTTGATGGCGATGCTCCCGGAGAAAGTAATGACCTGTCCGTCAACCGACGCGGTGGTCAGGGACACATTGCCACCAGTCAGGGTGCCAGTGAGGCCGATGACATTCTGCTTATCAAAACAACTCCCACCCGCCACATGCACTGCGCCGCTTACCGAACTCCCGCTTTGATCGATGCTGCCGGCAATCGTCAAAGCGGGCATCCCCGCCGTGGACGCCGTGCTGAACTGCCAATTGCTTGAAATGTTCTGGCCCTGCGCTGGTGGGCCTGAAGCTGGGCCTGAAGGTGGACTTGAAACAAGAGGTGAGGTTCCTGGTCCTCCTCCGCACCCACACAACATTAAGAAACCCGAAAGCAACCACCATAAGCTCGCTAGAAGTTTCGTCCCGAATTTCATTGTTCAGTCTCCAGTCCTTTCGGAATCGGTCGTACCGCGACGAGAGGTTCTGCCCGACATTCGAGCGATACGAAACGTTTTGGGAATCACGGCGCTCTCCCCTGTGTTTGCTTCCCTTCGGCTAGCTAGCCCGGAACCTCCCTTTTTGGCGCACCACGGAATCCTTGTTTGGTTTACTGGTTAGCGTTTCGGTTTCGCTCGGCTCTTGACTCCCCGTCCTCTCTTCACGTGCATTGCCTTCAGCGGGCTGGCACTCTGCTCCTGGAAGGTCCCCAGCCATTCGCTGAAGGTGTCCTCCTCGATCGAGAACACCAGCCCCGGACCAGCTTCGTACATGACCACAGCGAAGTCTTTCGTTGGACCGTCAGCGCCCCCGACCGGACCGACGGCAAAGGGAGTGGCCGACAGGAACGTGTAACGCCCCGCGGCGTCGGGTGCGGCCGCAGTCCCCGCGATCGGAACGGCTTGATACTCATCCGGCGTGCCCGATACGAAAAACGCGAACGGATCGCTGATATCTGCCGGAGTGGGGGGCCCGCCCGTCCCGGTCGTGAAAACAAGCGACGCAAACGTTCCTTGCCCGACGAGGTCATACTCCCAGCCCACGTTCCCGGGGGGCCAGGTGCCGACGGTATAGGCCTGTGCCCCGAAGCCGTAGCTGCGGTTGAGATCGGATCCGTCGGACGCTATGGTCCCCTGCGGAACCACAATTCCCGTACCCTGGGCGAAACCATCCAGATTGAGAACAAGCGCGGCTCCCAGGTTGGTCGCCGTGGTGTTGTTGGGATCCAGAAGGTTTAGTTTTGGATCCGTCGCATACAGCCCGAGCGTGTGAATGGATCCCAACCCTGTGATGCCGGTCATGCTGCCATAACCGAGCACAGTGCTCGAAAAGGAGTAGTTGCCTGCGACTCCGCCCGGGGTACCTGTGGCCTTGACGGTGCCCCCTTCGTCATCATCGCCTTCGCCCGTGAATGTGGCGCTAAACGTTCCGATGGCGGTATTGGCGGCAACGAGTTGCCCCGCTGCGGCAAACAAAGCGTCCTCCGTGTTGTCCAGGATGCCGAACACGTCCCTTGACAGCACCGTGCTGTCGAAGGTAGTGGCGCTGCCCTGGCCGTAGGCTGAGCCTATCAACGCATCGCTGAAGTCAACATCCATGATGCGTAATACTTCTGGACCAACGATGTAGTAGACGAGCGAGATGGGTGCATCGCCGTCGTTGGGATCCGTGAATCCGCTGATGCTGCCCCGCCCGTACACGTCGGCTCCGACGCCGTTGTCCGTCGCGGTGAGAGGATTCCCCATCAGCACCTTCCCGAAATCATTTTCGTCGTACGTGCCGTGGATGCTGCCGCTGGTGTTCGAGAACACGCCTCCATACGCAACCGTGGATTCGTTCGTGGTGTCCAACCCGGAGAGAGTGAAGGCAAAATTGCCGCCGGCGCCACTGCTTGCCGTCTGCAGGTCGAAGCTTCCGCTGGAAGTTGCCGATTTATCAAACTGCGTGATCAGCGCATGATTTGCGTTTATAAACTGAACGGCGAAGGTCTCGACGCCCTTCACCCCAACATTGGGGTTGCTGGCCGAAACATTAAGGACGAGCGTCCCCGTGCCGGTGGTAGGATCCACCGTCATCGAACTGCCGGCGGGGTCGATTGCGTCGGGGTTCGTGGGTTCGCCCGGTGACGTGAAGCCATTTCCGTCGTTATAGTCCTGTTCGCCGCCGAGGATGTTTCCGCTTGAATCAAATCCCACCGCGCCTGCGACGGCGTAGTAAACTGGCCCGAGTCCCGGGGGGAAGTTGGGGTTGCCCTCCAGCCCATTCACATAAAACACGAACACGATGGGAGCCTTCTTCTGTGCTGTGTTGCTTTCGCTGAAGCTGGCCGTTGCTGTGGCTCCCGCCGCTGCGGCCGTTACTGCGTAGCCGCCGGGCGCCGAGTTTGCCGTGCAGGTGATCGATGCGGTGCCATCGGAGGCGGTGGCCACAGTGGTGGCGGAGGGGGTGCAGCTCTGACCGGCTGATCCCGCGACAGGTGTGAACGTAACCGTCACTCCGCTGGCCGCTGTTCCGTTGGAGGTTACGGTGGCTACGAGCATGTTGGTAAATGCCTCACCGACGGTTGCGGTTTGTCCCGATCCGCTCGTCGCCGTGATCGCGATGGTAGGAGGCGGAGGCGTCGTACTCGAGCTGCTGCCGCAACCCGTCAGAAACCCGAAAACCGTACAAACCAGAATCAATGCGAGAATGCTTGTGAAGTTGCGGTTCATAGCATCACCCCTTTCTTGGCGGCGCTTCTACGGGTTTGTGGCGACACTTCGATCCCGTGCTCATTGCGCATAATCAGTGGGGTCGCACTGATGAAAGGACTATGGCCCATGGATTCGCCCCTCTCTCGAGTGATGAAAGTTGTAAGGTGAGCGCTTTGCACAGATGCGGTCTTCGTTACTTAATTGCCCTTCACCAGCGTGCCGGTGACAACCGTGTCCGCGTCTGTCTCAATAGCAAGCATTTCATTCCCACATCCGACAATCACGAAGCTGAAATTCAATGCGGCCTCGCCTTCCGGCGTTATTGTAAGTGTGCCCTTGCAGTTCGCGTCGACCCCGTAAGATCCTGTGACTGGTTCCTCAGCGAACGTGAGAATCGTGCCGTTCTCGCTCCCCGCTATGTGTCCGTTTATCACTCCATCTCCAGAAGCGTTCACACTTAACGACAACTCTCCGATGAGGATCACTGGGCCCGTGAACGGCGCCCCTGGGAGGAAGCTCCCCCTCACTGCCAACCCAAACCTACCCCCGACTCCGGCATTGGTGCAGGTCGGGGAACCTTGCGCCACCCAAAAACCTCCATTGGTAGCACCTGGGTTTCCGCTAACTGATTGCAGCCCGGCGGAAGTGACCACAGCAGAGAAAGGGTGAGTGCTTCCGGCTTTCGTGGTCGTACCGGTGACGGTGCAGTTTGAAGCGACTTCGTATGTTCCAGTAACAGAAGCCCCGGTTTCATCCGTTCCTGTAAACCTGCCTGTGGATGGGTCAAATTTGAACTGGAAGAGGTTGGCGTCAAGCTGACCCTCGGGGTTCGTGCCCTCGCCCAAAGACCCGTAGGTGCCACTCAGGGAGGCGTTTGAACAACTCGCCGCCCAGGCAGCGGTACTGAGCGCGAAGCTGGCAAGAACAAGCATTCGAGCGATGACAAGTGTTTTGGAAATCATGGTGCTCTCCTCTTCCTTGCGTTTGTGACTTGCGTTCGTCTATCTAGGCCGGACTTTCCTTGCTGTGGAGAAGTGTGTATCCAAACTTAGTCAGCGCACTGCTGGTCCCTTTTCTACTCCAGCCTCGTCGCCTCTCCCGTGACGACCTTGCCCGTCTGGTTTAGCCCGCTGAGCACGGAGAATCTCTTGCCCCTGTCAAGGACGATGATGTTGGCTTTTGTACCGTCCTCAGCGAAGAGCGAGCCGGTACAATCCGGATAGACCGTGTATCTGCCATTCGGCCACGAGAAATCAGTCCAGTCGTAGTTTCCATCAAGGCTGCTTCCGGTCGCGCGAATGATGCCGCGCGTGCCTTCTCCGTCAAAGACGTCGAGGCCCATCTCGGCGACAGGGCCACCTAAGGCACTGTTCACGCCCGTCCTAAGGTAGGCATAGGTCCCCCGGAGGCTGGCAACGCTACAGAGCTGATCGTGGGCATGAACGTTGACGACAGCGCCTGGAATGCGTGCAAGAGTCGCGAGCATCACGAAACCTGTCACCAGAAGAAAATACTTTCCAAACTTGCTCATTTTTGATTCTCCTTTCTCTGTCGGATCAAACAGAGTCCGTGTCTCTGGCGTCCGCGAATTTTGCATCCTACCTCGGTCATGGTCCGTCGTTCGTACAAAACGGCAAGCCTCCGCCCCGCGACATTGGCCCGAAGTTGCTGGACGCGCAATGGGCGCCATATGGTCTGTGTCTGTTTTAGTTATGATCGCGCAGCTCTTTGAATTAAAAGGAGTTGTATGGATCCCCGCCATATTCCTTCGGCCTTTGCCAATTCGTGATAGACTACCCCGCACCTTTGGAACCGCTATGGGAGCCCCTGCCCAAACCCGCAGGATGCGCTTCGGTGCCTTCGAAGTGGACTTGCGTGCGGGCGAAGTCTACAAGTACGGCATCCGTCTCAAGCTTCATTACCAGCCCTTCCAGGTACTGTCGCTTTTGCTGGAGCATCCGGGGGAGCTCGTTACCCGCGAAGAGCTTCGCCAGAAACTCTGGCGCAGCGACACTTTTGTCGACTTCGATACCGGCCTGAACAGCGCCGTCAAAAAGCTCCGCGACGCGCTCAGTGATTCGGCCGATGAACCTCGTTATATTGAGACCCTGCCCCGCCGGGGCTATCGCTTCATTGCTCAGGTCGAAAATGGCGACGTACCTGCACCGGCTGTGGCCGAAAACGTCCCACCCATCCCCTCCTCCCGGCCCGCCTCTGCGGCGGCGAACCGGCGCCGCTTGGCCGTCTTTGCAGGCGGCGCAGCGTTGCTCATCGTTGTCGCGGCCATTGCTGCCTGGCGGGCGTTAGCCGCGCGCCCCGTACTCAACCAGACAGACGTGATTCTCCTCGCCAGTTTCGTCAACAAAACGGGGGACCCGATATTCGACAACTTGGACAAAGCACTCCAAGTCAAACTTAGCGAGTCTCCTTTCTTGAGCCTCCTGTCCGAGGCCGCAGTCCGCCAAACACTGCGCACCATGCGCCATGAGCCCGATGAGCGTGTTACCGAGGAACTCGGTATCGAAATCTGCAAACGCCAGGGGCTCAAAGCCGTGGTGGTGCCGGAGGTTGCTGCCCTCGGGAACAAATACCTGATCAGTTTGGAAGCGATAGACGCCCGGACTCAAAAGTCCATCGCGCGACGCCAGGAAGAGGCGGACAGTAAGGATCAAGTGATCGCCGCGCTAGGCAGGGCAGGCACGCAGTTGAGAAGGAGGCTCGGCGAAAGTCTGAGCTCTCTCGAAAAGTACAACGCGCCTCTGGATCTCGCAACCACCAGTTCCCTTGAGGCGCTGCAAGCCTACCAGACGGGCCTGATGCGCAATCGTTCGGGCAAGATCCGCGAAGCCATTCTCTTTTTTGAACGGGCTGTCGAGCTCGACCCGCAGTTCTGCTCGGCGTATGTGATGCTCGGCAGCTCCTATCACGGGGTCGGCGACGAGGAGGCTTCACGGAAGAATTTTGCCCGCGCCTTCCAACTCAAGGACAAACGCCTCACGCAAGAGGAAAATTTTCTGGCTACGGCCACTTACTATTGGAACATAACCGGTAACCTCGAGAAGGAAAATTCAGTACTCATTTTGTACCAGCAGGTCTATCCGCGGAGCCTCAATGCGGCCAACCTCTTGGGGATCAATTACGCGCTGCTGGGCAGACAGCAAGAGGCCCTGCAGCAGTTCAACTGGACCATCGACCATTCGCCGGAACCCTCCGCTTTTATCTACTCGAACAAGAGTCAAACCCTCATGTCTCTCGGCCGCTTTGACGAGGCCAGGGAATTACTCAACCAATGGCAGAAAAAAGGCTCTCTCTTCTCCTATCAGGTCGACATGCTCTACCGCATCGCCTTCATCGAGAACGATACGGCCACGATGGACCGGCTTGCCCGCGAAGCTGCGCCCGATGATATCGGCTGGCTGCAATTGCAGATGCAGTTCGCATACCTTCGCGGAGACCTGAAGAAGTTCCGCTCGCTGAGTGAAACCGCCGTGAACCTCGAGACTCGCGGCGGCCAGAAGCAAAACGCCGCCGACGAACTTGCCACGCGTGCCCAGCTCGAATCGTTTCTGGGAAACTACGATTTGGCTCGCAGCCTCTGTCGCCATTCCGAAGAAGGGGACGACCACAGCCCGGTCGAACTGTGGCGCTGTGCCGAAGCACTTGCGGACGCCGGCGATTTGACTCGGGCGGAAGCACTGGCGGCAAAACTGAACCGAATCGCTCCCGAAGATACCATCGAGCAGAAAGTTCATTTGCCGTTGATTCATTCCATTATGGAACGCCAGCGGGGAAACCCTGCCCGTGCCCCGGATTTGCTCGCGCCAGCCGACGCAGCCGATTTCACGCTAGACGTGCCTTACCGTCTCGGGCAAGCCTATCTGGCTGCCAAGGAGCCTGCCCAGGCCGCCGCCCAGTTTCAGAAGCTCCTCGATAATCGTGGAGCGGGTTGGTGGCAAGTGTATGCGCCGCTTGCTCGGCTCGGCCTGGGGAGAGCCTATGCCCTGCAGGGTGACCGCCAGAAAGGCCGCAAGGCCTACGACGAATTCTTTGCCACCTGGATGGACGCCGATCCCAACATCCCCATCTTGAAGCAGGCTAAGGCGGAGTACGCAAAGTTGCAGTAGCAGCTGGCCATCTTCCAATCGTGTCTGACGCCTGCACAAAATTGTCGATCTGAGGTTCGGGCTCAGTTCGGGTAGCTGGCCCATCTTTGTCGACAATGGTTTCTGCTTATACCGTTCCCCCAGAGGGCGCCCCGCTGTAGCTGCAAGATCAAGAGCCTCAGCCACCGGCCTTCCGGTTGACCGACAAACCAGAAACAAACCAAATTACCTTGGTAGGATCGTCAGTAAGACCGCATGATCGTTGGTCGCTCGAGGGCGCTACCATTTGAACTTCGCATACTCTGCTTGGGCTTGTTTGAGGACGGGAATATCGGGATCGGCGTCTTTCCAAAGCGTGAGGAAGTCTTGATAGGCTGCGCGGGCCCTCGCAGTGTCGCCCTGCATGGCGTAAGCGCGACCGAGTTGAAGATGGGCAAGAGCACCGTTGACCGGTGAGTTCAACACAATTCCACGATGGTCGAGAATTTTCTGAAACTCAGCGGCAGCTTCGTGGCCCCGGTGCGCTGCCAGGTAGGCTTCCCCACGCACGTAGATTGGATACATCCGGGCCATCATTCCCATCTCGTAGGGCGCTGCAGCCTGAAGAGCATCGAGAGCCTTGGAACAATCGTTGCGACTCAAGGCCACTTGAGCACGGATCGTGGGCAAGTAGTCAAACTGCACGGCGGTGTTCTCGGGGAAGCGGTTTGCCAGATCATTTGCGAGTCTGTCAGCCTTGTCCTCGTCTCCAGCCATAGCCAGAGCGAGGCCCACTTCAAATTGCACGTCGTGTCCAGTGGAATGTGCAAGTGCGGTTACCGCTTGCTGCCGAGCTTGTTCGAAATTGCCGACCAGGGCTTCCCTCAGCGCCGCGTTGGCCTCGTGGTCTGCAGCAACCTCTTTTTCACCGGCCCGGTTTGCCGAAGCCGCTGCCTGCCGGGATAGCTCCCTGGCCTCCGCGACACGCCCGGCGTAGGCACTGGTGTCGGCGCTGTCGACAAGGAAGACATTTTCGACCCCGGGCTTGCCCGCGCTCCAAGCCACCTGCTGTTTCATTCCTGCCGCGTCGCTCCGCAAGAAGGCAAGCCAATACAGGGCGTCGTGCAGACTCCAGGAATCGTAGTTCTTCGCCAGCGCTACTTCCGCCGCGGCTCGAGCCTCCTCGATGCGATTGAGAGCCAGATACGAAAACACGACATTGGCATGGTTCATGCCGCTTGCCGGGTGGAGGCGAAGGGCGTCCCGCGCGGCGGCCAGGGCTTGGTCATATTGCCCCAGCCTGGCGTAGATCCCATTTAGCGGGGGCATGGGGCGAAAATCGCGAGGATAAGTCTGTGCCCAAAGCTCATAAACTTTGCGCGCATTTTCCTCATCGCCGGTGACATTCTCATAGTAATGAGACTCGATATACCACTTCTCTGGTTCACTCACCCTCGCGCGCAACTGGTAAGCCTTCGCAGTGTTCTGCGCTCCTAACGTCGTCTCTCCAAGATTCGTATAGCATGTCCCAAGCCTGGCATAGGCCATCGCGAAACTTGGATCGAGCCGCACGGCTCTCTCGAAGAATGGCACCGCCGCCGCCCACTCGCTGTCCAAACTGGCTCTGCGGCCCAGGCTGTAGGCTTGGAAGGCTTCGGGCGAAGGCGTCGTTGCCTGCTCAATTGGCGTGTCGTATTTCTGCACCGACGCCAGCGATTCACCCAACTTCCCTCGAATTCTCGTCGCCGCGCTGCCCAGAGCCTTCATGACGTGTTCGCGGCTGTCTGCTTCTTCTTGCTCGTTGCCCAGCCCTTTTCCCGTGTGGCAGTTGAAAGCATTGAGACCTATGACGTAGTGGGTGCCCAGGCTGGCAATCGATCCGGCTAAAACCGCACTGCTCCCGATGCGCTGGCAAAGATCGCGTGCAACCTCCGCAGTCAGGGGTTGCCCCAATGAGCGCCCCATTAAGGCAAGCTCCTGGCTCACATCCTGGTCGGAAACAACATTCAAGAATGGAGATTGCTCCAACTGCACGCGCAAGGCCTGCTTCAGGGCGTCATCGAATACCCGGTCGGCCGTCTGGTTGTCGAAATCGGCGAGAACTATAGTGTCTTTGTCAGTCAGCGCTCGGGGCCTGAGGGAGAAAAACAACCAACCGCCCACGGCTAGACCAATGACCAGTGTGGCCGCGCCAGCGACTTTGCCCCATCGAAACCCGGCGGATTTTGCGGCGGCCTTCAGTTCGGCCTCGCCGGCGGCGATAACGGTACGGCCCGACTCGGAATCTCGCTTCAGGCGTTGCAGATCCGTCCGAATATCAGCTGCACTCTGGTATCGCAGGTTCCGGTCCTTCTCCAGCGCCTTGTTAATGATGTCTTCCAGTTTCGGCGGCAGGTCAGGGTTCAGGCGGATGGCGGGAACTGGCGCGCGTTCGAGAATCGCGTTGAAGATCGCCGCAGAACTTTCTCCGCGGAAGGGCAATTGGCCCGTAGCCATCTCATAGAGGACAGTTCCGAACGAGAACAGATCACTTCGCGCATCGAGTTCCTTGGCCCGCGCCTGCTCTGGCGACATGTAAGCGACCGTGCCCAGCGCAGATCCGGGGCTGGTGAGATGTTGCTCCGAGTCGACGGTGGGTGCGCCCAGGACAAAGTTCTCGGGCTTGAGAGTGACTTTGGCCAGCCCAAAGTCGAGAATCTTGGCGTGGCCGCGCCGAGTGACGAAAATATTGGCAGGCTTTATATCGCGGTGAACGATGCCAGCCGCATGTGCGGCCTCGAGCGCGTCGGCGATTTCGATGCCCAGCGACAGAATCGACTCGGTTTCCATGGGACGGCCGTCAATGCCGTGTTTAAGAGTCATGCCGTCCAGAAACTCCATGGCGATGAAGGCTTCGCCCTGCTGCTCGTCAATTTCGTGGATGGTGCAAATGTTGGGATGGTTCAGAGCCGAGGCAGCCTTGGCTTCACGCTGAAAGCGCGCCAGTGCGTGGGAGTCTTCGGCCACATCGTCGGGCAGGAACTTGAGGGCCACGAACCGGCCCAGCTTCACGTCTTCCGCTTTGTAGACGACACCCATTCCTCCGCCACCTAGTTTCGTGACGATGCGGTAATGGGATATGGTCCGGCCGCTTTGAAAGTCTGGACTGGCGTGCGCTTCTTTGCTCTGTGGTTGCCCGAGAGCCCGCGCGGCCACTTCCATAGCGGGCCTTTCCAGAAAGCTTCCAGCCTGCTGCTGTGCTCTCAGCAGCGAGCGTACCTCGCGCTCCAGTTGTCCGTCCGCCGCGCAGGCGTTCCGCAGAAACGCCTCGCGCTCTTCGAGTGGACGCTCCAGCACCGATTGCAGCAGGCGATCGATTTGTTTCCACCGCTCAGAGTCCATCGCCGGCCCCTCCGGTCAGTTCGCGGTAGAGCCAGGCCTTGGCCGTGCTCCAGTCGCGCATCACGGTCACGGGCGAGACCTTCAGCACCTCCGCCGTCTCTTCCACGCTGAGTCCGCCGAAGAAACGCATCTCGACGACCCGCACTTTGCGGGCATCGATCCGCGCCAGCGCGTCCATCGCGTCATCGAGTGCCACCAGGTCCGCGGCTCGATCGTCGCCCACCATAGCCGTCTCTTCCAAAGAAACGTGTTGCACCCCGCCTCCGCGTTTCAGATTGTGACGCCGCGCATGATCCACCAGAATGCGCCTCATCAGCTGCGACGCTACCGCGAAAAAATGGGCCCGATTCTGCCACTGCATGTTCTTGTAATCCACCAGGCGCATGTAGGCCTCATTCACCAACGCCGTCGTCTGCAGGCTGTGACCGGGGCGTTCGCCTCTCATGTAGTGCCTCGCGAGTCGCCGGAGTTCGTCATACACGATGGGGGTCAGCCGATCGAGCGCGGCTCGATCTCCGTCGCCCCAGGCTCGCAGTAATCCGCTTACTGCCGCAGGATCCGGCCCCTGCCCCTCACGCTTCACCGGCTGCCCTGAGTTCCCCATGCCCCACACTCCGGTGAATCATACCCCTGCCCAGCCGGCCCTTCAAAGAAAAGATATTTCCGGATGATAGTTCCGCGCCCCACAGTACGCCTATTTAATCGAGAGCGAAACCAGCTCAAAGATCAACCGCATATACGCGGACAAGACTTAGGAGGCCATATGAAATCTCAATCTCTGCTGTCCCTTTCGGCGTGGTTATTGGCGGCGCTGGCGATGACACTCACCGCTGTCGCTCAAGACACGTCATCCCGGCAACCTACCCTCCCAACCAAGTACACAGTCACCGATCTCGGCACCTTGTCTGGCGGCAACTTCAGCCAACCGATCACCATCAACGCGAGCGGCGTGATAGCCGGTTCCTCCACCCTCTCCAGCAACGACCAGCATGCGGTTCTCTGGTCGTCCAAGGGACAAATCAACGACCTCGGGACCTTAGGCGGATCAAACAGCCTGGCAAACGGACTGAATAACGCAGGCCTCGCCGTCGGCCAAGCGGAAACCTCTGCTTCCGATCCCAACGGAGAAGACTTCTGCGGCTTCGGCAGCCACCTTACTTGTCAGCCGTTCCTATGGCAGAACAATGTGTTGAATCCCCTGGCCACACTGGGAGGCAACAACGGAGTAGCCAATCGAATCAACCGCTGGGGAACTACGGTTGGCTACGCCGAGAACACGATCGTTGATTCAACCTGCCCTGCTCCGCAAAAATTCCAGTTTCTGCCCGTGGCGTGGAAGGACGGAAGGCCAATTCCGCTTCACATCCCAAAGGGTGATACGGAGGGTGTCGCTTTCACGATCAACAATTCCGGACAGATCGTCGGAACATCCGGTACGTGCACCACACTCAATCCGATTTGGCTGTTCTACCTCCTGCCCACGCACGCGCTGTTGTGGGACAGCGGCAAGATGGTTGATCTGGGCAGCTTGGGCGGATCGTACGGAAACATGGCCGTTTTCATTAACAACGGAGGTCAGGTAGTCGGTCTTTCCGATCTCGCCGGTGACACCACGTCCCACGGCTTCCTCTGGACCAAGGCCACGGGCATGCAGGACCTGGGTACCTATCCTGGCGATATTGGCAGCGCCGCCATCAGCATCAACGATCAGGGCGTAATCGCCGGATTGTCCGTCATCGATACCAACGGCGACTCGCGGGCCGTTGTCTGGAACAACGGCGTCCTGACCGATCTAAACACGCTGGTTCAGGCCAATCCCCCGCTGTATCTGATCACCGCTTGCGCCATCAACAACCACGGAGAAATCAGCGGCCTGGGCATAACCGGCAGCGGCGAGATTCACACCTACCGCGCCGCCCCCATCCAGCACGGCTCCAGCGTCGAACGGCAGCAATGACAACCCTGATTTGGGCAGTCCCCACATCTCATTTTCTGAGATGTGGGGCTTCCTGCGCCAGCCTTGGCCGGCATTTTCTGGGGGGTCTGGCCCATCCTTGTCGGCACCATATTAACTGGGGGGAAATTCGGGGAAATTCGGGGAAATTCGGGGACGGGGAAATTCGGGGACAGAAATTCGGGGACAGACGGGACATTCCCCATTTTTCCCGCCCAATGTGGGAATTGACCGGCCCCGCTTCCACGAAATTGCGCTCCGTCCTGCTGCGGGGGGGAAATTCGGGGACAGACGGGACATTCCCCATTTTTCCCGCCCAATGTGGGAATTGACCGACCCCGCTTCCTAGAAATTGCCCTCCGTCCTGCTGCGATGTGAGCCGTTTCTGATATTTTCTGCCCATGGGCCGCTTCGCTCGCGTCGTCGTGGTCGATGTTCCCCATCATGTTACCCAGCGCGGAAACGCCCGGCAAGTGATTCTGGCAGGAGATGAGGATAGGGTGGCTTATCTCCAATTACTGCGCCACTACGCTGCGCTTCACCGGCTTTCATTGATGGGCTATTGCCTCATGTCGAATCACGTGCATCTGATCGTGGTTCCCGGCAGCCCCGAGGCCCTGGCGCAGACCCTCAAGCACGCCCATGGACGCTACGCGTCGTATTGGAACACCCGGAACTCGTCAACCGGCCACGTGTGGCAGGGGCGATTTTATTCTTGTCCGTTGGGCGAAACCCACCTGTGGGAAGCTCTGCGCTATGTGGAGATGAATCCCGTGCGCGCCGGGATGGTGGCCGCAGCGGAGCACTGGCGGTGGTCGAGTGCGGCAGCCCACTGCGGCTCCGGTGCTGCGGACAATTGGCTGGAAATGGAAAGATTGCGAAAACGCTGGACGGTGGCGGAGTGGCGCGACCACCTAGTGGCCGGAGAATCGCCCGCCGGCATAGCCGCGTTACGCCAATACACCCACACAGGGAGGCCGCTTGGGTCGGCCGAGTTCGTTGAGGCTCTGGAACGTTCTGCCTTGCGGCCCCTGGCTGCGCGCAAGGCGGGACGTCCGAAAAAGCCCTCGTCGGATTCCAGGCAAGACGGCTTGGTCTTTGCTGCGTAGCCTGGAAAAATAGGGAATGTCCCGTCTGTCCCCGAATTATCCAAAATCCAAAGCACACTCCTGGTTCGCCGAAGTCCGCGGCACCAGCAACTTTTTTTCGCAGCACGCAATGCTTCTCACCATCTCGTGTGCAGCAACACACGTCCGTGTGCTGCTCTTCGACATCCTTCTTCCCCTTTCCGTCGTCCGAAATCACATTCGGACTTATTCAGAAAGCGAGGAAGCAAGTCAGGCTCTGCATCATCTGAGAGCTGGATAGTTCTTAGCGAGGGCTAGCGAGAATTCCTCCGCCACCTGAGGTCTATTCCGATACAGACTTAACTCGTAACTTCTCAGTTCCATTGAATCCATGACTTTAATCGGACTCATGATTGATTGCTTTACTGGAGATTGGCAAGCCATCAAGCACAGCTCCCAGGATATTCGGTCACAGAACATCCCCCACTTTAGCGATGATCCCCACATCACACCGACATCTCCGCCACGAAACAAGAATGAATCGACGTTCCCGTCTCGTGTCATAACCTTCCAGTAATTGTCACTGAGCGTCAAGGCATCGAATGAAGCAACTCCATAAAACCCACACTTCTTGAAGTAATGCTCGACCGGATCGGGGGAGACCGTCATATAGTTAACTACTCTATCGCCAAATTCGCGTGCCACATCGCTCAGAAACGTCGCTGAATCCTTCATTTTAATGTAGTCGTATGCAAACGCATATAACGAATCAATTGGCTGACGAAAAACAACCTCTGGTAATCTTTTGTTTGTCTGAAAGATGGAATCGCACTCGGACCGCAGTGCGGAGAATTCCCTAATATCTGCGACCAACTCCTTATGAATCATAAGCTGTGCCGTCATGGAATTGTGAAACGAATTGTAACTTCTGTTCCGCTAGTCGAATAATAATCGATTGCGATACCCGTTGAATCGCTTGGCCGATAAACGAAGTAATTGCCCTCCGCGTCGGTATAAAGTGTGGCGTTGCCGCTGGTCCTCACGTTATATCCATTGGCTTCGAGGTCAGCAAGGTAGTCCTCAGCCGAGATGTTAGTGGCGAGGTTCAAAACCTGTGCGCTTGGAGCAGTTACATCTATCCATAGGTCCGGCAAACCCGCTTCGGCAATTTCCCCCACGCCGGGGAGCACCGCCATCTCGGCTAGGAAAATGCCTCCCATGACGTTCATAGCTGGGGCGGTCATGGTGTAAACCTGAGCAGATGGAAATTCGGGGACAGACGGGACATTCCCCATTTTTCCCGCCCAATGTGGGAATTGACCGGCCCCGCTTCCAAGAAATTGCGCTCCGTCCTGCTCCGATGTGAGCCGTTTCAGATATTTTCTGCCCATGGGCCGCTTCGCTCGCGTCGTCGTGGTCGATGTTCCCCATCATGTTACCCAGGGGGCTGGCCCATCTTTGTCGGCACCATATTAACAGAGGCTGCCCCACGCTTCGCGCTTTCGAAGCGTGGGCACGATGCTGATGGTATCAGGAGATTTTCGCCCGCGGAAACTCCGCGAAGAAGGAAAGAAAACATTGGTCGGGGAGAGAGGATTTGAACCTCCGACCCCCTGGTCCCGAACCAG